>Ga0207650_10002418_pt1 | contig 12997 bp, 10 predicted proteins | sample KBSS63metaG_FD_184325 | JGI IMG/M metagenome (GOLD analysis project Ga0207650, IMG submission 184325) | Switchgrass rhizosphere microbial communities from Kellogg Biological Station, Michigan, USA - KBS S6-3 metaG (SPAdes) (version 2) | ecosystem: Host-associated > Plants > Roots > Rhizosphere...
CGCCGAACGCAATGTTGCGAACGCCCATGAAGTTGATTGTACGTAACATGGCAGCCCCTTAAATCCACAACTTCTTGAAGTCACGCCCGCCAAAGATCAGGTTGACCATTGCGCGGGTCACCATGATGGCCGTGAACATCGAGGTAAAGATACCGAGGGACATGGTCACCGCAAAACCTTTGACCGGGCCGGTGCCCATGGCAAAGAGAATCCCGCCGACCAACAGAGTGGTCAGGTTGGAGTCGAGAATCGCGGTAAATGCCCGGCCGAAGCCTTCGTTGATTGCACGCTGCACGGTCATGCCGGCGGCGATCTCTTCACGAATCCGCGAGAAGATCAGGACGTTGGCGTCTACCGCCATACCCATGGTGAGTACGATACCGGCGATACCTGGCAAGGTCAGCGTAGCGCCCAGCAACGACATCAGCGCCAGCAGCATCACCATGTTGCCCGCCAGGGCCACGGTGGCGATGACGCCGAAGAAACGGTAGATGGCGATGATAAACAGCGACACGAACAGCATGCCCCACAGCGCAGCGTCCACGCCCTTGGTGATGTTGTCCGCACCCAGGCTCGGGCCAATGGTGCGCTCTTCAGCGAAGTACATCGGAGCAGCCAGGCCACCGGCACGCAGCAGCAGGGCCAGCTCCGAGGATTCACCCTGACCGTTCAGGCCAGTGATACGGAATTGGGCCCCCAGTGGCGACTGGATGGTCGCCAGGCTGATGATCTTCTTCTCTTCCTTGAAAGTCTGCACCGGAACGTCTTTCTCGACGCCGTTGACGACCTGCTTGGTGTAGGTGGTCACCGGGCGTTGCTCGATGAAGATCACCGCCATGCTGCGACCGACATTGCTGCGCGTGGCGCGGCTCATCAGTTCGCCGCCATGACCATCCAGGCGGATGTTCACTTCAGGGGTACCGTGCTCGCCGAAACCAGCTTTGGCGTCGGTGACCTGGTCGCCCGTGATGATCAAACCGCGCTCGATCAGCGCTGGAGGACGGTTGCCTTCACGGAATTCGAACTCCTCGGACGTCGCGCGGGAAGCACCCGGCTCGGCCGCGAGGCGGAACTCCAGGTTGGCGGTCTTACCCAGGATACGCTTGGCTTCAGCAGTGTCCTGCACACCCGGCAGCTCAACCACAATGCGGTTGGCGCCCTGGCGCTGCACGATAGGCTCGGCTACACCCAGCTCGTTGACGCGGTTACGCACCGTGGTCAAGTTCTGCTTGATGGAGTATTCGCGGATTTCCGCGATCTTGACCGGGCTCATTGCCAGGCGCAGTACAGGCTGACCATTGAGGTCAGCCGGTACGATATCGAAATCATTGAAGTTCTTGCGGATCAGCGTACGGGCCTGTTCGCGGGAAGCTTCGTCGGAGAAGCCCAACTGGATGGCGCCGTTGAGCTGCGGCAGGCTGCGATAGCGCAACTTCTCTTTGCGCAGCAGGCTCTTCACATCGCCTTCATAGACCTTCAGACGTGCGTCGAGCGCTTTGTCCATGTCGACTTCCAGCAGGAAGTGCACACCACCGGACAAGTCCAGGCCCAGCTTCATCGGGTGCGCGCCAATGCTGCGCAGCCATTGTGGCGTGGTCTGTGCAAGGTTCAGCGCTACGACGTAGTCGTCGCCCATGGCCTTGCGCACGACATCTTTTGCCGGCAATTGGTCTTCTTGCTTGGTCAAGCGCAGCAAGCCGCCCTTCGCACCAGCTGCCAATGTTGCCGCTTTAACCTGGATACCCGCGTCGGTCAGAGCCTTGCTCGCGCGTTCCAAGTCAGCCTGAGTGACCTGCAGGGAAGTGCTGGCTCCAGTGATCTGGATAGCCGGGTCATCAGGATAAAGATTGGGAGCGGAATAAATAAAACCGATCGCCAGCACCGCCAGGATCAGTACGTATTTCCACAGAGGGTATTTGTTCAGCATCACGCCGCCCGCTTATAACGCGGGGCGCCTTGCGCGCCCCGTCGATTGGTAAAGGTTGTTACTTAGATCGCTTTGAGCGTGCCTTTTGGCAGCGTGGCGGCGATGGCGCCCTTCTGGAACTTCATTTCTACGGTGTCGGAGACTTCCAGTACAACGAAAGCGTCGGAAACCTTGGTGATCTTGCCGGCGATGCCGCCAGTGGTCACAACTTCGTCACCTTTCTGCAGGCTGCCCAGCAGGTTCTTCTGCTCTTTGGCACGCTTGGCCTGTGGGCGCCAGATCATCAGGTAGAAGATGACCAGGAAGCCGACCAGGAAAATCCACTCGAAACCACCGCCCATAGGGCCGGCAGCAGCAGGCGCAGCGGCGTCGGCCATGGCGTTAGAGATAAAAAAGCTCATTTAGCACTCCAGTTGCAAATAGTGAATCTTAGGGTCGGAAAACTCAGTCCAAGGGCGGCACAGGAAGCCCGCGCTTGGCATAGAAGGCATCGACGAAGGCGGCCAATGTACCCTGTTGAATAGCCTCGCGCAAACCAGCCATCAGGACTTGGTAGTGACGCAAATTGTGGATGGTATTCAACATGCTACCCAGCATTTCTCCGCACTTGTCCAGATGGTGCAGATAAGCACGTGAGAAGTTCTGGCAGGTATAGCAATCACAGGTCGGATCCAGCGGCGAGTCATCATGGCGATGGAACGCGTTACGGATCTTCAGCACGCCTGTATCGATGAACAGATGCCCATTGCGGGCATTACGGGTTGGCATCACGCAATCGAACATGTCCACACCGCGGCGCACACCCTCTACGAGATCTTCAGGTTTGCCAACGCCCATAAGGTAACGAGGTTTGTCAGCCGGCATCAGGCCCGGCAGGTAATCCAACACCTTGATCATTTCGTGCTTGGGCTCACCGACCGACAAGCCGCCGATGGCCAAGCCATCAAAGCCTATCTTGTCGAGGCCTTCGAGCGAGCGCTTGCGCAGGCTTTCGTGCATACCGCCCTGGACGATACCGAACAATGCAGCAGTGTTGTCGCCGTGTGCATTCTTCGAACGCTGGGCCCAACGCAGCGACAACTCCATGGAAATCCGCGCCACGTCCTCGTCAGCCGGGTACGGCGTGCATTCGTCAAAGATCATCACAATGTCGGAACCCAGGTCCCGTTGCACTTGCATCGACTCTTCCGGCCCCATGAATACTTTGGCGCCATCTACCGGCGAGGCGAAGGTCACGCCCTCCTCCTTGATCTTGCGCATGGCGCCCAGGCTGAACACCTGGAAGCCGCCGGAATCGGTGAGGATCGGGCCCTGCCATTTCATGAAGTCGTGCAAGTCGCCGTGCTTCTTGATCACTTCCGTGCCCGGGCGCAGCCACAGGTGGAAGGTATTGCCGAGGATAATTTCGGCGCCGGTGGCGACGATGTCGCGCGGCAGCATGCCTTTTACGGTGCCGTAGGTACCGACCGGCATGAACGCCGGGGTCTCTACAGTGCCGCGCGGGAAGGTCAGGCGACCTCGACGGGCTTTGCCATCAGTTGCGAGCAATTCAAACGACATACGACTCATAGTTGTTCCTCTGGGCCGCGTGGCGCCGGGTTACGGGTGATAAACATCGCATCACCGTAGCTAAAAAAACGGTACCCGTTATCGATGGCGGCCTGGTAGGCGGCCATGGTTTGCGGATAACCGGCAAATGCCGACACCAGCATCAATAGCGTGGATTCCGGCAGATGGAAGTTGGTCACAAGGCAATCGACCACATGGAATGGCCGGCCGGGGAAAATAAAGATATCGGTGTCGCCACTGAACGGTTTTAGCACGCCATCGCGCGCAGCACTTTCCAGGGAGCGCACGCTGGTGGTGCCAACGGCTACCACCCGTCCATTACGTGCCTTGCAGGCAGCGACAGCATCCACAACCGCCTGGCTGACCTCGAGCCATTCGCTGTGCATGTGGTGATCTTCGATGTTCTCCACACGCACCGGCTGAAACGTGCCGGCCCCCACGTGCAGGGTCACATAGGCGGTCTCGACGCCCTTGGCGGCAATCGCATCCAGCAGCGGCTGGTCGAAATGCAGGCCGGCAGTCGGAGCGGCAACCGCCCCGAGGTGGCGGGAGTAAACCGTCTGATAGCGCTCACGGTCCGAGTCTTCGTCAGGACGGTCGATATAAGGAGGCAATGGCATATGGCCTACGCGCTCCAGCAACGGCAATACTTCCTCGGCGAACTTGAGCTCGAACAACGCGTCATGACGCGCCACCATCTCGGCTTCACCACCGCCATTAATGACGATGTTCGAACCCGGCTTCGGTGACTTACTGGAGCGCACATGGGCAAGCACGCGATGGGTGTCCAGAACCCGTTCCACCAGAATTTCCAGCTTGCCGCCGGATGCTTTCTGGCCAAACAGCCGTGCAGGAATCACACGGGTATTGTTGAACACCATCAAATCGCCTGGGCGCAAATGCTCAAGCAAATCAGTGAATTGAAGGTGTGCGAGGGCGCCGCTGACCCCGTCCAGGGTCAGCAGTCGACTGGCGCGACGCTCGGCCAACGGGTGGCGAGCGATCAGCGAATCAGGGAGTTCAAAAGTAAAGTCAGCAACGCGCATGATGGGGTTCGTCTAGCAGGGCCGGGAAGTCTAGCGGAAATAGTGAAAATAGACCATGAAACGTGATTGACCAACGGTAATCTCATCTCTATACTTCGCCGCCATTGAGCCCTGATGGCGGAATTGGTAGACGCGGCGGATTCAAAATCCGTTTTCGAAAGGAGTGGGAGTTCGAGTCTCCCTCGGGGCACCATTTGCAGTACATAGACGACTACCACCGTCTACGTAACACCCCTAGAGCCCGCTAACTGCGGGCTTTTTGGTCTCTGGGGTTCCACCCCCTTCTCTTGCAAGCCAGCCTCTTTTTGGTACATTTTCTGTACATATTCCAGTTCGAGAACCGGAGGTGTACAGCGATGCCATTGACCGTCTTGCAAATCAAAGCGTCCAAGCCTGCCGACAGACCGTTCACGTTGAGTGATAGTTCGGGTCTTGCCTTGCTGGTGAAACCCAACGGCAGCAAGTATTGGCACTTCCGGTACACCTATCAGGGGCGGGCGGCGCGCATGTCACTGGGCGTGTATCCGCATATCTCCTTACAGGAAGCCCGTGAACGAGCTGCAGAATGCCGCAACCTACTCAAGCAAGGCACCAACCCCGGCGCCAAACGCCGCGATGACAAACTGCGACAGCAGGAGGCCGGGCTCAACACCTTCAGGCGAGCCGCGGAGTACTGGTACCAATTCAAATCGGACTCCGGCCGCAGCAGCGCGACGCTGAAGAAGATCCGCGACTATCTCGATAAGGATCTACTGCCCGCTCTCGGCGAGAAGCAACTGGAGCTCATCACGCGAAGCGACTGCGCAAAACTGCAGGCCTGCATCGAAAAACGAGGCGCCTTCAATGTTGCGGACAAGACCCGGACCTGGCTGAAACAGATTTTCAGTCAAGCGATTGCACGCGGCCTGTGCGAACACAATCCAGCCTCCGAACTCCATGCCATTGCGATAGCCCCACCGCCCACTCAACACTACCCACATCTGCACGAACACGAACTACCTGAGTTTCTCCGGGCCTTAAGCAAGACCACCAGCCGGCTACCAGCGAGGATTGCATCATGGATGACAATTCTGACGGCGAGCCGCCCTGGCATGGTTCGCTACGCAAAATGGGAGGAAATCGATTTTGAGGAAGGGATATGGACCATCCCGGCCGCCCGCATGAAGATGCGCAGAGACTACGTCAGCCCTCTACCTCATCAATTGATCGCCATGCTTACCAAACTGAACCAAAGCACTGGCCGCAGTCGGTATCTATTCCCAGGCAATGGTGAAAAGCAGCCAGTCATCAGTGAAAACACGATCAACCTGGTGTTCGCCAAGATCGGCTATAAAGGACGACTCGTCAGCCATGGCACTCGTCATACCGCAAGCACGCTGCTGCGCGAACATGGCTGGCTGAAGGACCATGTCGAAAGCCAGCTGGCTCACGTCGAGGGCGGCATCTCTGGCGAGTACAATCAAGCCCTATACCTGCCGCAACGTCGGATCATGATGCAGTGGTATGCAGACTATCTCGACGCCCTCAAAGAAGGCATTACAGCCAACCTTCGCGATCAATTTGATACTCGCGTTAATCAGTTCCTCGCACGCCCTCCTGCACCGCCTCTAACAGCATCCCATGCACACAAAGATGATCACCTCCAAAAGTTGCCTATCGAGACAGACTCAACGGCGACTCAGTGATCACGTGACGCCTAACCAATTCGACCCGGTCGACGACAACATCATCGCCTTGCAAAACTACCGAGGCGCATTCCAACACTGGTAAGTCGGTGAGATCTCACAGCCCAGCCTTCCACGCGGGTCCATCCAAGCAGGGCTGCAAAGCCGCCCTGCTTGGATGGACCTCACTTAAAAAACCTAAAGCCCATACAGCTATCTGTGGAAAACCACTGATTTCCACCGGTGGATAATTTCATCCACCGCCGCAGAACTCCGGAAAATTCGAGCCTTGACCTGAATTATCGACAGGCGTAGAAAAGATCGGGCAGAGCGCTGTCGTTGACAGCAACCCAGGTAGCCAGAACCTTTAAGGCTACGCCACACCGTGGTGGTTCTCCCAAAGTGCGATTAGCGTCCGGCGGTTCGCACGGTCACAGGGATGTGATGGATGCCTACTTTTACCAGCGTGCCCACTGCGGCAACTCATTCCCTTTCATAGCTGCCCTGCAGCAACCTATCCGCTTGGCCATTTCATTGCGCCAACCTGCGCCCGTCTCTTTCTCCCGGAAAGAGACGGGCGCTCCTACCGCTACTGCAACCCAACTCGTACAAGGCATTGCGGCATTTCCCCACGTGACAATCGGCATGACAAACACCGAAGTCACCAGCAACAGCGATGCAGATGATGGTGCTGCAGCCCACGGGATTGACTGCACCTGACTGACAGTCAGGCATGCCCCGGTCATCGCTTCACTGCCTTCACCTGACTCAGGATCTCGCGGCACTGGTCTCGTCAGCCAGTGCAGCCTCCACCCGCCCACCGGTAACGGTGTTCAGGAGGCCAGATCATGAGATGCCCAAGCTCCCGGTCGTAAAGAGCCGCCAGTCCCGCGTTAGTGGACAACCCTCACAGGTCGCAGGGGCCTTGATCCCTGATAACACTCAACATTCTTGGCGGGATGACGTGGGGAAAAGCTTCAACGTTTTGACTTCGAGAGGAGTTTGATCATGGCGTTGGTCGGTAAACGGGACGAGCGCAATTTTGGCTATGGCCGGCAATTGAGCTACGCCGGGCCGCAGGCGTTGAAAGACATGTTCGGCGGTGGGCATTACGGCACGGTAAAGGCGCACAGTGATCGCTGGCAGGCGTTTGTACGCTGGTGTCGGTCGGAGGATGGACCAGGGTTTAACGATGCGCGACAAATTGATCGGCAGACCTTGCTGGACTACGCCGGGTATCTGCGCCAGCAAGTTGAACAAGGTGAGCTCGCTATCGCGACTGCACAAAACCGATTATCCAGTGCGAATCGGACCATGGCCGCGCTGCGAGGTGATCAGTATGTGAAGGTGTCGAGTCCGAGCAAGGCTTTAGGACTGCAGCGCACAACCGTCCGCACAGCAGCCCCGCAAGGCCAGGATCGTGAACAGGTGAAGCGGATCGTCGAGGCGCTCTGCGAATACCAACTACCGCGCGCGGCTGCCATCGTGCAGCTGGCACGAGCCACAGGCATGCGCTTACGCGAGGCGATTTTGGCCGACCTTCCGCGCTTGAAGCATGAGGCCGAACAATACGGCAAGATCAACATCCAGGACGGTACCAAAGGTGGCCGTTCAGGCGCGTCAGCACCTCGCTGGATCAGGGAGGATGATCATATTCGGGACGCACTGAAGTTTGCCGAAAAGGTCTCGCCCGACGATAGCCGCAACCTGCTTGCACCGAACGAACGCTACCTCGATTTCTTGCAGGGAATCGTCGGCCCCGCACGGGACATCCTCCATAAGAACAACCTCAAAGGCTTCCATGAATTGCGGGCAGCCTATGCATGCGAACGTTACGAGCAAATCACCCATCATCCCGCGCCTATCAACGGTGGCCATTGCTATCAGCTCAACCGACACCTCGATCAGGAGGCCCGAGTACAAATCAGCTATGAGCTGGGGCACGGCCGTATCGGCGTGGTATCGGCTTACATTGGTGGTCGAGCATGAACACGGCATTCGATATGGAGCTGTTCCTGGCGGGCGTCTTGACCGGATCACACACCACACGCCAACGCCACCTGCGTCAGGCGAAGACTATCCAAACAGCGATCGCTGAGCGCTGGCAATGCGACAATCCATGGACTTGGCAGAGAAAACACCTTGCATGGTTTTTGAATCACCATCTAAACCAGCGCACTGAATCGACGCGCTATTACTATTTGTTGACCATACAATTACTCACTCATCGTCTAGGAAAATCCTGGCAGTTCACCCACTAAGCGAAGGTCAGAAAACGGCCAGAAACAGTCACTCGGGCGTGATCACAAAACTGGAGGGATCCATGGAACGGATTTTCTCTTCCCTTCAAACGTGAAGAGATGGCATTCTGACATAGCAAACAAATTCATAAGGCTGGTAAGCTGAGGTAAAATCAATCATGGAAGAAAACCTGAATTTATATAAATATATGGGGCCTGAAATAGCTGACAAGTTTCTACTACCAGATGGTAACTGCAGTCTAAAATTCTCTTACTTGAAAGACTATAATGATCCGTTCGAATTTTTTTTAACCATTGACTACAATCAAGGTCCGGAAATTCTAGCATATTACAACGAAATGATTTCCATGGTGACCCAACAGCCAGTTACCTGCTTTTCTAAGTCTCCGCTGATAACTCCGATGTGGGCGCATTACGCGTCAAACTCTCAGGGCTTTCTCGCCGAAATCAATGAGCCAGCACTTGATGAGTGGCTCAAGTCGAAAGATTCAGACCCAAGTTTCGGTGACATTGACTACCGAGAAACGCCTCGCGAAGGCATGCAGGGCATGCTAGATCGTGCATATGTACTATCTAAACCTAGACATGTTGGATGGCTACAACAAGCAATAGGCAGTACCGCTTACTACACCAAGCAAACATGCTGGAGTTATGAGCAAGAAAGACGATTAATTGCTGACGAGAAAAATATAAACAAAATAAACGAAAATCTTATGCTGCTATATTTTCCGTCAAGCTTCGTAAAATCTCTTGTGGTTGGGGCAAAAGCATCTCAAGACTTAAAAAATAAAATAAAAGATATATCACTATCTATAGGTTGCAGTTATTATGAAAAACACATTGGTAAGAGCTCAACAACCCCGTTCTTCCTAGATGGAAAATTGCAAACCTACATTTTTAATGGAAAGGAAATAGTTCTGCACAAGGAACGGTGCGGCTCATGTAAGGAGCCAAAAACCAATATTGATTCAAAACTCTGCTCATGGTGCAGCATTGATGAGAGCCATGAGAAAAACGCAGCTCATCGAAATTCATTTCGAATGTTGGCGCACGCGGGGATACTCGAGCAGTATATAGCCAACTTCCGAGAGATTGGTAAAAAATAAATTTGGGCATTCTTCGTATAATTATTCCAAGGCTCTTTCGGATTGTTATTGACCGGGAACTGTCGGTCGTAAATGGCAGCTTTTTTCCATCAGCGGCCTTTTGCTATAGGCTGCTTTGTGGGGTGTTGATTCTATGGAATGATTTCCCTCTACGCTATACGCCGCAGGCTCAATCAAATACTCCACTGATCTAAACTCCGCGACGCCGGCATGTATTCTTAAATACTATGTAGAAATCAGTAACGATTAGAAAGAAGTGGAAATATTAGTAATACAAGACAAAGATCACATACATGGGTATTTACTAAAATTATGACTGCGATCTCTGAAACATTGAATGACAGCGAACTAGCTAACCGAGCAATGGAAGAGCTATCCAAATGCCTTACATATCCCAAAATTGGTGCCGTCGTTTCAAAAAATGGAGTTTTGCTATCAACTGGATTTCGCGGGGAGGTAAGTGGCAAACATGCTGAACGAGTTGCTATCGAAAAGTTGAACTCAGAACAACTTCGGGGCGCTACGATTCATACAACACTTGAGCCGTGCGCTGAGATATATGAAGGACAACGAGAAAAATCCTGCTGCGAGTTGATTGTGGACTCAGGTATCTCCACAGTATGTATTGGTGCACTCGATCCGAATGGAAGGATTTACTCCAAAGGAATGAATTTCCTTAGAGATAATCGTTTAACTGTCGAACTATTCTCGCCGTCAATTCGCCAAAAAATCGAGAGCAGCACTTTCAAATACGATGACTTCTCAGGCGCGATCGGCAATGGAAAACGCCGAGTTCGCAGCGTGAAGAATGGGAAGAAGTTTACTGTTCAGTTTGCGGAAGGTGATGAGAGGAAGACCTCATTTCGATTGAGTCCGTTGTCTATGCCGCTCGACCACATTGACTTAGTGGCTGCAAACGACTCAGTGCGACTCGCGCCAGGAGTTAATGATTTTAGCAAAATTCCCGACCCGATGCTTTATCAAGATCCTTCGCATTTCGCAAGATTGCCAGAGGGAGAAATAGCCATTATCGCCGAACCGCAATCGACCATGGTATTGCTCGTCAAGGTGCTGGAAATCACGCCTACCGATATTTATATTCAATGGGAAGTGAGGAATGTCCGTCGAAGCTAAATACGCTGTGGCTACTCGTCATTGTCACTCCCAACAAGTGGTAGCTGACAGTAGCTTTTTTCAGCGTTGAACGGCTGATTTCGGTCATCATGAACCATAGAACTTAAGACTGATTGGGGGGCGAATACGGCCTTTCGCGGCTGTCCGCTTCTGGCCGTTTTCTGTCCATCGCGAGAGGCAGAAAACGACCCATGACGGACGTTCAAGCAGATGTGATGCCAAATGATCGATGGAGTGCGCATTGCCTCTACGGGGTATTTCAAAACCTCAAAAAAAATGACCAAAAGCCCTGGGCATTGATTTCACGGCGACGCGTTGATTAGCCATCCTGACCGCTATCAGCAAAACGCACCGCGATAGCCTGGAATTGCTCATGGTTGGCCAGGAAAACCTCGCAGATTTCTGGATCGAAATGCGTAGCACATCCCTGGCGGATTATCTCCAGCGCCTGATCGTGTGACATGCCCTTCTTGTATACGCGTCGGCTAATCAGCGCGTCATAGACATCCGCCACCGCCATGAGCCTGGCGCTGATGGGGATGTCATCGGCACTCAGCCCGTCGGGATAACCGGTACCATCCCACTTTTCATGGTGGCTGTAGGCGATCTCCTTGGCAAGGCGCAGAAATGCCACCGAGGTGCCTAACTGCTCTTCGGCATTCCGGATGGCATCGCGTCCCAGTACCGTATGGGTCTTCATCGTCTCGAACTCTTCCGGCGTGAGGCGCCCCGGCTTGAGCAGTATGCCATCGGGTATGCCGATCTTGCCGATGTCATGCAGTGGAGCCGACTTGAACAGCAGGCGGATGCTCTCGTCATTGAGAAAATGCTGGAACCTCGGATGTTCGCGAAGCATCTCGGCCAGTAGTCTGACGTAGTGCTGAGTTCGTCGAATGTGGTTACCCGTCTCATTGTCGCGGGTTTCGGCCAGCGAGGTCATGGCCTGAATGGTCACATCCTGGATGGCGATGACCTCGGCGGTGCGGCGCTGAACTTCCTGCTCAAGGTAAGCCTTCTGATCACGCAAAAAGTCGGCGGCCGCCTTGACCTTCAATTGGGTTTCCACCCGTGCCAGCACGATGGGTGGATTGATCGGCTTGGTGATGTAGTCCACGGCGCCCATCTGCAAACCCAGGATCTCGTCTTCCATTGTCGCCATGGCGGTGATGAAGATGATCGGGATATCAGCGGTGCGCGGATCGCGCTTGAGCTGCTCTGCCACCTCATACCCCGACAGATCAGGCATCATGATGTCGAGCAGAATCAGATCCGGGCGAGGCTCCTGCACCGCTGCCTTCAGCGCGCGCTCACCGCTGATGGCCACCCGCGTGCGGTAGATGTCCTTCAGCAGGCCATTGATCAGCGTAATGTTCTCCGACGTATCATCGACAATGAGGATGATCGGGCGAAGTGAGTAGTTTAGCGTTTCACTCATGATGCTCCCTCCAGTACGGGGTATCGCGGGCCGTCGATGCACGTTTGAGGGTTAGCCGTGCGGCCTCGAAGTCAAAGTTGTTCACCTCATTCATCAACTGCTCGAAACTGTCCTGGCCGAGTGCTCCGCGCAACGAATCCGCATACTGTTCCATATAATCCGGCGCTGCTCCGTCATTGGCCTCCAGCAGGTGGATGAGCGCTATGGCATGCTGTGCCCAGTCGACGCTCGATACCACCGCCGGTGCTGCCTGGCCGCTACCCAGCGCTTGACGGATTGCATGCACGGCCAGCGAGAGCGCCTCGATCAATTCATTCACCAATGCGTCCGACTCAGCGTGTGCCCTGATCGCGGTTTCCAGCTTACCGGCCATGGCTTGCAGGCCGCTGAAACCGAGGTTGCCTGCAACGCCTTTCACGGTGTGGGCCATTCGCTCGGCCGTCGCCCGATCACCCGCACGTAGCGCGTTCCCCAGCGCTTGCCCTTCCATAGCCCTGCGGTCGGCAAATTGACCCAGCAGCTTGATGTATAGCTGGCGATTGCCCGCCACTCGCCTCAGTCCGTCGGCGCTATCTAGCCCTGGAATGTCCGGTAGGCGCTCCTCGCCCGATGCGGCGCTGGACGGCTCCACTGCCGCCGACCGAGGTACGACCCAGCGCAGAACCGTGGCGATGAGTGCTTGCGGATCCACGGGCTTGGTCACATGGTCGACCATGCCCGCCTCGATACAGCGCTCCCGGTCCTCGACCCTGGCATGTGCGGTCATAGCAATCACCGGGATCTGTGCGCAGTGAGGCTCGACGCGAATACGCCGGGTCGTCTCGAGACCATCCATCTGCGGCATCTGTACGTCCA
>Ga0207650_10002419_pt1 | contig 12996 bp, 11 predicted proteins | sample KBSS63metaG_FD_184325 | JGI IMG/M metagenome (GOLD analysis project Ga0207650, IMG submission 184325) | Switchgrass rhizosphere microbial communities from Kellogg Biological Station, Michigan, USA - KBS S6-3 metaG (SPAdes) (version 2) | ecosystem: Host-associated > Plants > Roots > Rhizosphere...
CTTCTGTCTCTTCGATACTGTGCTTAAATTTCGCAAAGACTTGTTGCGCGCTGTTTAGGAGGAGATAAATGAACTTGCAAGAGAAGCTCGCTCTCGCGTGTCGAATTCTCGCCATGCAGGGCCACAATGACATGATTTATGGCCATGTCTCCGCGCTGACGGACACTCCCGGACAATACTGGATCAAAGGCTCCGGGATCGGTCTTGAGGAAGTCACCGAGGACGATCTGGTGCTGATCGACTTCGAAGGTAATACGCTGGCGGGCAAACGCAAACGGCACAACGAGTTTCCCATCCACAGCGAAGTCTACCGTACCAACCCTGAAATTCGCTGTGTGATTCATACCCACCCGACCTATTCGACGATCATTGCGTCATCCGAACATCGTCTATTACCCATTACGAATCTGAGCTGCGCCTTTTATCCACCGGCGCTGAACAAGTTCGAGGAGTCCTCCGATCTGATCGTCACAGCGGAGCAAGGCATCGCTGTGACCAAACTCTTAGGAGAGCATAAAATCGTGTTGCTGCGAAATCACGGAATCGTGGTCGCGGGCACTTCTATCGAAGAAGCGTGCATTCGCGGCGTGCTGCTCGAACACAGCGCGAAGACCCAGGTCACCGCGGCTTCCATGGGCGCTTTTTCATGGGCCACTGACGCCGACGCTCTGCTCAAGCGCAAACGTATCTACCGGCCGGACGCAATGATCAATTTATGGGAATACTATCTGCGGATGCTGAGAAAGCACGAAAACAAGTAATCGTTCAATCGGCCGAAACCCGGCCTCCGTTCAAGCCGTTCAAAGTTCAAGTCGTTCAATCCCCCCGGGCTTCAATTCTCCCCCGCCCCCAGACTGTGTCGCAATTGCCATTCTGAGCCGAAGGCGAAGAATCTCGTCTTCGTAAGTGCCGATAAGACGAGATGCTTCGTTTCACTCAGCATGACACTCAACGTTTTTTGCTTTACGACATAGGCGGTCCGCGGGAAGGAATAGGCGGGGTCGAACCGTTTGAACGTGTTGAACGATTTGAACACCGCATTAGCGGTGAATCCCGAGAAACGCAAACACCTTCGCCGCATCGAACACACTATTGAGCGGTACCAGATCGTGATCGGTGTGTTGGAAGCGGATGTGGCGCGCGCCGTAGTTGATCGCCTGAATACCGCGAAAATTAAATAGGCCCGTATCGTTTGCTGCAGTCGAAAAGGTGAATTGCGGCTCATACCCGAGCATCGAACGAATGCCGTGCTCCAAAGCCTGCACGACTTCCGCCTCTTTTTTGACTTCGCTAGGATACATGAAATCGCGCGCCTCCACTGCGATTTCGAACGGTTCGATCTTGCCGATGGCATTTTTCATTTGCTCAATCGCGTGCGCCGGATCATCACCGGGCAACAGACGGCGATCGAACATGATACGGCATTCGCTTTGAATCGTGTGCGTCGCCTTGGGAAAGCTCTCGATGGCATTGGCGGTCAAGCTTACTTTACCCAGCTCGGGATGAGATTTCTCCTCGGGATAGGGCATCAGCCGTTGTAATTTTTCCAAAACTTTCATCGCGCCTTCGATGGCGTTGGCGCCTTCCCACGGACGGCTGCTATGCGCTTGCTTACCGCGCACAATGACGAGCACGTCGACCCGACCTTTGTTCCCAAGTTGAATTTCCGGCGGTCCATCGATGATGCACCAGTTCACTTGGACGCTGCCATGATCGAGGACGTAAGCCAAAGAATTATGGCGGCCGGTTTCGCCCGCCGTGCTGACAACGAAATAGAGATCGCCGGGCAGTTCCACTTTGCTGGCGCCGATGAATTTCATCGCAGCGAGCATCGCCGCCAGGCTGCCTTTTTGTTCGCACGCGCCGCGACCCCACGCGCACTCACCATCGAGTTTGTACGGCGCTCCGTCGACGATCTCGCCGGAATAAGGATTTCGCATCGTGCTCGCCGCCGCGCACATCGCATAGCCAACGAGCATCAAGCGATCCGCATTCTGTCGCCCTTTGATGTGCAAAATCAGATTTCCCTGTTTATCGACGAAGGGCTTCAAACCCGACTGCTCCAACTCGGGTTTAATCACATTTCGGATCAGCGCCAATACTTGAGGCTCACTCTCAAGCAACTCGGTTTGCGGACTCGGATGTTGCACCAACTTGATCGTTAGCCGCTTCACTTCATCATAGGATAAATTCTTTTCAATTAACTTTTTTGCCGTTCCAGCATCCATCGTGACTCTCGCCTCGAAGCGCACGGGCTCACATCGATCAACGTCCCTCGATTTCATTCCCTCCGCCGAGCCTGCGCGCAATCACGATCAGCGTGATACAAACCACGCTCACGATCAAGGCCAGCGAACACATCGGTCCGAGGTTGCCGTCGACGTAAAAGTGATACAGCAGCGGTCCAAGCGGTTCGGAGCCCGGAGAATAGAGAAAAATTGACGTGCTAAACTCGCGCAAAAAAATCGTTGCCAAAATGATCCAGCCCGCGAAAAAACCGGGCCGCAACAAAGGCAGCATGATGCGCCGGAATGTCGTCAGGAAACTCGCGCCGCAGACCATGGACGCCTGGGCCAAATCGTCATGCAACTGCACGATCGTGCTGGTCATCGAGCGCAGACCGTAGGGCAGAAACCGCGTAATGTAGCCAATCAACAATATCCAGAGCGATCCGTAAATGGGCAAAGGAACGTAAACGTAGGTCCAGAGCAGCCCAATGGCCAGCGCCGTTCCAGGAAAAGCCCACGGAATGAAAGTGAGCGCTTCGATCACACCTCGCCCGGCCACTCTTGTTTTGGTCGTCACCCATGCGGTGAGCGCCGCCAACAGCATACACAACGTCGCGCCGGCTCCGGCAAGAAAAAGGCTGTTCTGGAGCGCGCGGTAGGTGCGACCGTCTGTCAAATTGCTACGGTAATTGTCGAGGGTCAACAACTCCCAGGTCTTCGGCCCGGGAACGTGAATGTAAGAGACAAATGACACATAGGTCAGGACCAAGAATGGCAGCACGACAATCAGTACGAGAATGAGCGATGCCAGGCACGCTGCCGGATAGCGCCATCTTCCGAGGTCGACAAGTGTCGGTCGATAACCACGTCCCGTTACCGTCACATAGCGTTCACTCTGCTGCGTCAACACACGATAGAGATAAACGAACACCATCGTCACCAGCAGCAGCGACACGCCGTAGGCGGCGGCAAGATTTTGATTCGGCGGGAAAGCGCCCACCGCTTCGCGATAAATTTTCGTGGTAAATACCTCGATCCTTGCGGGCAGAGCAATGATCGCCGGAGTATCGAAGCTTTCGATGGCGCGGACGAAGTTGAGCATCACAGCGCCCAAGAGCGCGGGTCGAATAATTGGAAGGGTGATGCGCCAAGCGATTTGCAGATTATTTGAGCCGGCCACACGGGCCGATTCCTCGAGAGATGGATCCATCGAATAGAGCGACGCCGATACCAGCAAAAAAGCCAGCGGCGTCGTGATCAGCGCTTCGACAAAAATCATCCCCCCCAGTGAATAGACATTCAGCGGCGCAGTTTCCAGGTTTAACGTCTGCATCAGAACACGGTTGATCAATCCTGTGCGCGGGCTCAACAGCACGGTCCAAGAGACTGCGAGCATCACCGGAGGAAAGATATTGGGAACGATCGCGGTCAGCTCGAAAAACTTTCTAAACGGCGCGTTGGTCCGGATCGCGATCCAACCCAGCACGGTCGCTAGAATCGTCGCGACAATCGACGCACCGGCAGCAAATATAAAAGAATTCAACAAAAGCTCATATGTGGCCGGATCGGTGTAGGCGTGCATATAATGTGCGAGCGTGAATCCCGCCCCCGGCACGCCGAGCGGTTTACTACGAAAGCTGCCGTAAAAGAGCATCAGCGTCGGCGACAAGCTGAGGTACCCAATGATTATGGCGATCGTGATCACGAGCGCCAACTGCGGCTCGCGTCGAAACGAATTTGCAAAGCGGCTGAGCAACGCCGGATTTGATCCTTTCTCATCCTAAAAAAATAGCCTCGGCAACAAAAAAAGAGGGCCGGCCACGTGTGGGCGAGCCCTCTTCGGCGATGAAGCACTCAGAATCAGCCCAATTATTTGGCGAAAAAGATCTCGCGAAAAGTGCCGCTCATCAGCTTTTTGAATTCTTCTTCCGAGGGATTATCCATAAAAACCATCTTCGGGGCGACTTTGTCAGCATCTTTGATCGGTGGATAGACGCCGGGAGCCAACACGAATTCGCCGTCTTCGGCGATTTCCTTTTGGCCTTCCGGCGAGCAGGCAAAATCGATATAGAGCTTCGCCGCATTGGGATGGCTCGCTTTGGCGCTCAGACTCAAGTAGTTCGGATCGGTCAAGTACTGATCCATCGGGATGTAATCGACGGGTCCCTTGTACTGTTTGATGTACTTGATGTAGGTGATGCCCACCAGCGCTTCGCCTTTGATGATCGTCGTCGTGACCGGCGCCAAAGATTCCACCAGCACCGGCTTCTGCTTGGCCAAGCCTTTCACGTAATCGAGCCATTTGTCACCTTTGAATTTCCGAAGATTCCACAAGAACTGCGCCGTCGTCGTATGGCGGGTCGGATCCGGGATGGAAATTTTTCTCATCCATTTTGGATTGAGCAAATCGTCAAATGTCTTCGGTATGTCGCCGCTTTTTACCAATTCGGTATTGTAGAGCATGCTGATCGGCAGCACGCGCCAAGGAGTGATCAGAGCATCTTTTTCCTTGAACCGATCGGGAAATTTTTGTGATGCCGGCGGAATGAACTTTTGAAACAAGCCTTCGTCTTTCATAATTAGCTGTACGCCGCGGTTTCCTTCCGCGATATCGAAGGCGGGCTTCCCCGCACGCCATTCGGTCAAAGCGCGCTCGGAAACTTGAGTCGAAGAACCGCGCCAGTACTCAACGTCGATGCCGTATTTTTTTTTGAAGGCTTGGTGCAGACCTTCCATTGACTGCGGCGGCACCGAGCCATAGACGACAACCTTGGCTTCCTTTTTCGCCGCATCGACATTGCCCGCTTGCGCAAATGCAACTCGCGAGTACGTCATGGCGCCAGCCGCAACTACCGCCAACACAACCAACGATTGCTTGATGTATCGTTTCACAATTTCCTCCTTAAGTCTGGAAACAGAATAACAATTAGCCACCCGCTCTATCTAAGTCAACCACGGTACGGCGAAAGATCACTTGGCTAAAAACAGCTGACGAAACTGGCTTTGAAGTTTCGCCAGCATCTCGGCACTGGGATCTTCCATCATGTAAAGATTCGCCATGATTTTGTCGGCGCCTTTGATCGCCGGGTAAACGCCCGGGGAGAGTACGAATTCGCCGGTCTCGGCAACTTTCTTCTGTCCTTCGGCCGAGCACAAATATTCGATGAAGAGCTTTGCTGCGTTCGGGTTCATCGCCTTCGCGCTCAGCGCCACATCGCTCGGATCGGCGAACACGTGCTGGATGGATGCAAAGCTGATTGGCCCCTTGGTTTGCGCCGTGTATTGAATGTAACTGATGCCCAGATGAGCTTCACCACGAACGATGGCGTTGGGCACGGTCGAATACGATTCCATGAGCATCGGCTTCTGCTTTGCCAAACCCTTCGCGAAATCCATCCATTTGTCGCCTTTGACTTGCTGCAGATTCCACAGATACTGCGCCGTGCTCGCATGCCGCGACGGGTCCGGCATGCTGATCTTTCCTTGCCATTTCGGGTCGAGTAGCTCGTCGAGAGATTTCGGCGCCTCGCCGGGCTTGACCAATTCAGTATTGTAAAGAATGCCCACCGGGGTGATGCGCCACGCAATCAGCTGCCCGTCCTTATCTTTGAATTTCACCGGAAAGCTTTCTGCCGCCGCCGGACTGTATTTCGCATACACCCGGTCCTCTTTACCCAGTGCGAGCGGCCCGCGCGCGCCGATGACGATGTCGAACCCAGGTTTCCCCGAGCGCCATTCGGTCAAAACCCGATCGATCACCTTGGTCGCATCGGCGCGCCAATACTCGGTCTTGATTCCGTACTTGGTCTCGAATCCATTTTGGATTTGCCCCATCACCTGCGGTACGACAGTACCGTAGATAATTGTCTTGCCCTCCTTCTTGGCTGCGTCGGAGGTCGCCGACTGGGCATGCAACAAGGCGGGCAAAAACAGCGCAGCAATGACAAACAACGACGATACAACGCGCCAACGTGTCACTGACATACCCAACCTCCTGTCTTGGCGGACCCACGTGTCCGCCCTTCCGGACGGGCGACCACATAGGGTCGCCCCTACGATCCAATGAAATTACACTATCTCCCGAACCATGCGCACTACCCGTTTGCGCGCTTCCTGCGTCCCCATCGGCAAGACGACGGGCAAATTCAAGCCGCCGTTGGTAAAGCGTTCGAGTTGCCGACCGCACTCGGCGGGCGTGCCCGCCACAGAGTGCGCAAATACAACTTCGTCACTGATGAATTTTTTCGCGGTCTCCCAATCGCGCTTGGCCACGGCCTGCGCCAGTTGTTCTTGATCCACCTTGCCGCCGCCCAAGCGGATGTTTTCCGCATGGTGCGTATTCCGAAAAATGTAAGCAAGAAAGATTTTGTTTGCTTCGATCGCTTCTCGCGCATCGTCGGCAACCGACGCGGTGACGAAACCCGCGACATCGACGTCTTTTAATTTTTTTCCGGCCCTTCCGGCGCCTCGGCCGATATCGCCGACGCATTTTTGAATGTACCCCGGGGCGCAACCCGCCGACAGCAACACGCCTTCACCGATCTCGCCTCCCAACTGGAGCATACGTGCGCGCACCGCCGTAATGTACATCGGGATCGCCGAAGCCGGCACAAACCCCATCTTCGCGCCGTTGATCTGAATCATTTTGCCTTGATATTGTACCGTCTCGCCTTGGAGCAGGCGGCGTAAAACTTCGACGTATTCGCGCATGGTTTGGAGCGGGTGCGGCGATTCAATGCCTGCTTCCTTCAACGCCGCGGCGTTGCCGGTACCGGGACTCGCGATGACGCGGCCGGGCGCAAACTCATCGAGTGTCGCCACCGACATTGCCGAAATAATCACGGAGCGGGAATATGGGCTCATGGGCGCTGGCGCAACTTTGATTTTGCCTGTCGATGCAAGCAGCGCCATCGAAGTCGTCAGGGAATCGCGAAAGCAGAGATGATCTGACATCCAGATCGACTCCATGCCGATTTCGTCGGCCAATCGAGCGAGCTCGATCATTTCGTGAATTGAATAAAAACCGTCAAAGCAAAGACCTATGCGCATCTGATTTCTCCTGCTTGTGCATGACACTTTGGACAAATTTACTAGCAGCACTTTAGTTCATTGTGTCATCCTGAGCCGCAGGCGAAGGATCTGGTTTCGCGATACAATCCAAAAGAACAGATTCTTCGTCGCAAGGCTCCTCAGAATGACATGCTGCGGAGCTCGACTCGCACTAGAAGCCATTCACGAGAATGTCTTGCAAGTCATCGGGCCGAATCTTCGCAAGCCCCATTTTCTCGAGAGTCAAACCTTCCGTGCGAAAATCTAAACCGAGCGCCGTCGAAGCCAGCGTGATCATCGCATCCATGACCGGCGTGCGCACGCCGAGCAGTTTACCGATCTCCGCCATCGGCACCAGGCCGTAGCCGACGTCCTCTTTGATGTAACGATGATCGAGCGACGGCGGCGCTTTGATCGTCTTGTTTGGCTCGCTCTGGTGAATCGCCTGATACGCTGAACCGGAGTCGCGGCCCGCCTCCGTCGTCAATCCCGCCTGATGAAAAATATCAACAAACCGAAGTCGCTCCAGACCGAGCGATTGGACGATCTTCAAGCGCTCAGCATCCACGGCATCGATCCATGCGCCGAGCGCCGGTGTGATGCCCTCGCGGTAGTAGAGAAAGTTTCCGCCAGTTTTTTCGATCCAGCCAGCATTGCCGAGCATGCCGGCAGGATGCATGATCGCGTTGATGTTGAAAAACCCCGTTTCCAACACATTGGCCGCAGGGATGATGTTCGGGAAAACCTGTTGGATCTCGTTTACCAAGGCCGCCGTGTATTTCCCGGGAAAAGCGGCGCAGCGAAGGTTCGTGGTGCGACGATAAACTTCGACGCGCGCTGGCTCGGGCATGCGGCAAATATAGGTCAAGGTCACGGTTTCACAGAGGCGAACCCTGGCCTTGCAGCCAAATGCGCGCAGCCGATTCGCGAAATGGAGGGCTCCCCCGGTATGACCGGGATTGAGCAGAATGCGTTGATGATCGGCCAGATGATTTGCTAAGCCCCGTGCGAGGTACTCATGGCCGACCGACGGTGTCGCGATGACGATTAAATCGGCGCCCTGCACTACCGGCGGCAAATGCGGGCTCATGAAAAATGGCGCGGCTTTTCTGCTCGTTCCGCTTTCGATCAGCTCGATCTCACCAGCCTTGACCAGTTTGGCAATTGCCGCTTCGGAGCGCCCGAACAACCGTACTTCGAAGCCGCGCAAGGTAAGATCCGCGGCAGCAGCGCACCCGCCGTTGCCGGCGCCCAAAACCGCAATTTTACGTATGCTCATGAAATTATTTTTTGCGGGCCAGAGAGAAGTAGTAACGGGTCAGTGTAGGGGCGCAGCATGCTGCAAGTCATCACGCGATTCGGTAGTACTTCAGCTTGTCTTCGTCGAGCTCGATTCCCAGGCCCGGTTTCGGCGATACGACGATATCGCCGTCGGAATATGCAAATGGCTCCACGATGATATCGTCTTGATAATAGATCCCCGCGATGCCGCCCTTGCCCTTTCCCTTCGGTGTCGAAACCGGCACCACGCAGCCGTAGGTTACTACTCCGGTCGACGCCGCAAGATGGAGATTCGCAGCGTTACCCACGCCAGTTTCTACCGAGCCGTTGACGTTACATTTCAAGCCCGCAGCCTCAGCCACGGCGGCGACATTCTTGGCTTTGAACATGCCGCCGGGCTTGGTCGTATAGATGGAAATCATGTCGGCAGCTTTTTTCTGGATAATCTCGATCACGTCCTGAGGTGTCCACGCGCTCTCGTCGGCCATGATCGGCGTATCCACGCGGCGCGCCACCTCGGCCATTTGCTCGATGCCTTCGACCGGTTGCTCCATGTAAAGCAAGTTATACTCTTCCATCGCCTTGGTTATTCTCACGGCCGACTTCGCCGTCGGATATCCTTGGTTGGCATCGACGCAAATGTTGAGTTCGGGACCGATCGCTTCCCGGATGCGCCGAACCAGCTCGATGTCGCGCTTCTGCTCGACCCCGCCTTTCAGCTTGATCGTCTTTACGCCCTCGGCTTTGGCTTGCATCGCCTCGTCCACGGCTTTGTCAATCTCCATCAACCCGAGGCTGTGCGCGATTGGCACCCGCTCGCGTACCAGTCCACCCAACAATTGATACGCGGGCATCGCAAATTTTTTGCCGACGACGTCATAAAGTGCCGCATCGATGGCCGCCTTGCAGTAGGGATAACCTTTTACCGCCTTGTCCATCAACGCATGCAGCGCTTCGAATCTGCATGGGTCCTGTCCCGCGAGCGCCGGAGCGAGAATATCGTTGATGATATGGATCGTGGTTTGCGGCGTCTCACCGAAGTATTTGCCGTGATCTCCGCCCCAGTCTTTTAATACCGGCGCTTCGCCGAAACCGATCAATCCCTCGTCCGTGTGCAGCTTGATAATGACGTAAACCCCGATCGGCGTTGTCAGGCTCGCCCACTGGTGCACCCGGCGCGTCGGCAAACGAATCGGAATGGTTTCGATCTGAGTGATTTTCATTTCTGATTAGCCCACTCGCAGCAGCTCATCCGTGGGCGTCACATCGGAAAGGAGTTCGCAGCCGTGCTCCGTGACAGCAAACATATCTTTGTTCTGCATGCCGAATCTACCCGGGATATAGACGAGCGGCTCGAAGGCGCCGACCATGCCGGCCGCCACCGTCTCATCGCCATATCGCCCCATGTAAGGCTCTTCGTGCAGGTGTAAACCGATGCCGTGGGCCACAAAACTGATGGGTTCGAAGCCGAGCTCGCCAAACTTCTGCAAAAATTTGCGGTAGATTTCCGAACAGCTTGCCCCGGGTTTGATCAACTCCATGACGAGATATTTGCACTGGATCAGATTGGACCAGATCTTATATTGCTCCGGTGTGGCATCGCCGACTGCAGCGGTGCGACATACGCCTGTAAGGTAGCCGTTCTTCTGGCCGAAAATTTCCATTCGGATAATATCGCCGGGACGCAGCTTCCGCTCGCTCGGGCCGACGTTGGGAAACTCGCTGCGCTCTCCGGAAGCAATGATCATGAGCTTATAGCTCTCGGCCCCTCCAGCAAAAAGCGCCTTCAGCAACGTCCCCGCCAACTCCATCTCGCTCATGCCGACTTTGGCAGAACGCAACGCATGCCCGATGGCCTCATCGGTAAGCTTGCTCAACGCGCGAAGCAGCGCCAGTTCCCCGGGAGTTTTGATCTGCCGCGCTTTGTTGAAGATTGCATCCGCAGCGCTCCATTGAACGTTAGGAAGTCTTTTTTGCAAGGTGCTGAAGTCCTTGGCGGGCAAAAACTCAAGCTCGATGCCAATCCTGCTTCGCTCCAGTTTCCAATCTTTCAATGCTTCAGCGAGCCTGTCCATCGGATCGTCCGTGAACTCGCGATAAATGCGCAGATCGTCGATCCCGGCATGCGCCTTGACCGTGGTCGCTTCCATATCGATGGCAATCATCGAGACCCGCCCATCAGCGGTTAAGATACAGGCGGCATGGCGCCATCGCATCAACGATTGCGAAGGAACCACGAACCCGGATACATAGGTCACGTTCTCCGGGGAAATGGCGACAATCGCATCCAGGCCATCGGCAGTGATGCGCTTTCTCAGGCGGGAAATGATTTCCTGATCCACGGGTCTGGCTCGCTGTTCCGCCGACAATATCGGCTGAGCACGTGACGGTCAAGTTAAGGGTGCGGACTTGGATTGAGTTGAATCAGCAGGAGAACGAGACATTTCACCGCGAAGACACGAAGCATACGAAGGGTTCCGTCGGCGGCGCTCAGCGCACGATTGAGATTTCTCGTTCAAGTGAAAAATTCTCTCGCCCAACCCATAGGAGACGACGAGGTTGAGAGACACCCAACGACTACTGTCGACGCGTCACTATCAACGGGCGACGTTGCTCTTTTTTAAAACAAAATCCACGGGCGGGTTGCCCCGGGAATCCTGCAGGCGCATTGAAATTTGGCTATCGACAATTTGCCCCCAATAGTAGTTTTTGTGCTGTAGCGTTTGCTCACCCGAACGTTGATCGAACTGTGCAAAAAACGAAATCTTATCTCCGTCGACTTTGGCGTCCTCAATGCCGCGCTTCATCCCGAGGAACGAAGCGGTGCCGAAAAGCTTGTCGCCTTCGGGCTGAAACAAAAACTCTTCGCTGTATTTATCTCCCCAGGGATAGATGACTTCGCCCTTCCAGCTGCCGGTAAACAGCGCTGCCTTTGAGCGTGCACTCGATGATGGCTGAGTTCCGCGCTCCGATCGCACTTGCCACCAGACTGCAAAGAACATCAGCAGAAATATCAGCGGCGCCTTCCAGATCAACCGGCGTAGCAGCTTTTTGCGTAGCGCGGTTCCAGGGCCGTCGCGCATGTCGGAGCCGCCCCGCGCGTCTGAAGCGCGATCTTTCATTTACCACCCGCTTCGCGCTTTACCTCTCGCAGCAAGGTGAAATCGACAACTTTGCTGACCGGAATTTCGCCGATATTTTTCTCCACCCGCCGGATAAGATCGAAATGAATTTTGAGCTGCTTCTCACCGATAATACCGTCGTCGTTCAGCGCCTTGACGATCGCCTGATAAGAACCCTTCGCAATCTCCGAATCCACCTTCCATTCTTTTTGGATGACGCCAATGGTCCCCGCAGGATTTTCTTTGGCATAGCGCAAGCCGCGATACAGCGCGCGCACGACTTTTTTGACTTCCTGCGGGTGCTCCCTGATGCGCTGATCCGTCGTGCTATAGCCATTACTCGCAAATTCCACCACGTCGCCGACGAATGAGATTTCATTGAAGCCTTCGCGCTTGAGGATCGCCACGGCTGGCACCGGCACGATAATCGCGCTGACGGAACCGGCGCGCAGCGCCGCCATGCGCGTGCCTTCCGCGCCAATCTGAATGAGCAGCGCGTCTTTCTCCGGCTCGACGCCAAAATGTTTCAGCGCCAAGCGCGCCGACAGATCCGACGTGCCGCCGAACTGGCTGACGCCGATTCTCTTGCCGCGCAGCTCAGGAACCGAACGAATCTCCTTTTGTGCGACCAGGTAATACATTGGCCGGTCGGCGCCATAAAAAATCGCCTTGATCGGCAGTCCGCGAGCGGCTAGCCGCAAACCCGAATCGGCAAGGCCGTGATACTGCACCTCGCCGGCAAGCAATGCGTTCTGCGCCATCGCAGGAATCAAGCGCGGCAGCTCGATCTCGAGTCCCTCGTCCTTGAAAAATCCTCGGTGGACCGCGACAAACAACGGCAGATAGCCCATCGAATTCCCTGGCAGCGCGAACTTGATCGAGTCGTCGCCGCGCGCCGCTCCCGCAAGCGAAAAACAGTTTACTATTCCAGTGACTAACAAGCTGACGAGCGAGCGACAAAACCAATTGTGCATACGGCTCTCTTCTCCGATCGTAAGGTAACCAGGTCGATATTCTTACTGCGGCTTGTAGCTCAATTTTTCGTTAGATCCAAATTCGGGAGCAGATACCCACCGGAAAAACTCAGCGGGGTTGTCTCGCCTCTGTCGGCGCCTCGAAAAGGATCGCTTTCAGGATCAATGGGCTCGTTTTGAAGCGCGCTGTGCAAAGATGAAGATGCAGGCCATGATAAATACAAACAGAACAGCCGATGCGGCATAGCGGCTAAGCGCCAGTCCACCAGCATCCAGAGGCTTATCTAGGAAATCCCCGACAACGGCGCCGAGCGGTCGTGTAAGAACGAAGGCAGTCCAAAA
>Ga0207650_10002421_pt1 | contig 12992 bp, 12 predicted proteins | sample KBSS63metaG_FD_184325 | JGI IMG/M metagenome (GOLD analysis project Ga0207650, IMG submission 184325) | Switchgrass rhizosphere microbial communities from Kellogg Biological Station, Michigan, USA - KBS S6-3 metaG (SPAdes) (version 2) | ecosystem: Host-associated > Plants > Roots > Rhizosphere...
CTTTTCGCCAAAGTGAAATAAGCTTTGTAAATATTTTGATGATACGCAGGCGGCACAGACGCCAATGAATCACTTTTGCGCAATTCATTGGGATTATTTGCCAGGGTTTTTCCTGATACCTGCTGACGATAATATTCTTCTACCCTGTCGGTTGCCCATTCGGTAAATCCTTCATCCATCCATGGATATTCTGATTCATTAGTTCCCATCTGCATTTGATACCATGTATGCATCCACTCATGAAACGCAGTGCCCAGGCCCGGACCAACAATCATGGTGCAATTGGGATATTCCATTCCTCCATCGCCTCCGTGAATGAAGGAATATTGTTTATAAGGGTAATCGCCAAAGGTTTTTTTAATAAATGGAAAAACAGTTACAGCTGCATCGGCCACCGTATTCCATTGCGCATCCCAGCTTGCTGCGTATTTATTGAAATCGTTTCCATAGGCTACCCTCTGTTGCGTGGTCATATTTTCAAAAACAAGTCTCGATGCCTGTCCATTGTAAATAACATTAATAACAGGACCATTGGGTATCTGCCGAACAATATGTTTGTATTCTGGGTCAGCAGCCCAGGCAAAATCATGAACATTTGGTGCAATGAAATGCCAGTTGATTTTATTGCCCGAGGGCTTTTTCACTGAGCCGCCCTTATCTTCATAACCAAAACCTACTTCATTGGGATTGACGATATATCCGCTTCCGCCAAGCAAATAATTTTTATCGATGGAAATGTTGACATCATAGTCGCCCCAAACACCGTAAAACTCCCGGGCAACATAAGGAGTGGGATGCCATCCTTCATAGTCGTACTCGCACATTTTGGGATACCATTGCGTCATGGTATAACGAACCTGTGTTGCGGGATTGTCTCTTCCGCTTCTGCGAATTTGCAATGGTACCTGTGACGTCCAATCCATAACAAAGCTCACTTTTGATTTAGGCATGACGGGTTTATCAAGAACCACTTCCAAAATGCTTTCGTGCAGTTTTGTTTTTTGCTCACGCCCATTCATTTTAATGGATGAAATTTTTTGGTAGCCTATTTCATAAGGAGACAAATTCACAATGCGGTCTTCCACCCGTGGATCCCAGTCGGCAATTTCATCGCCATTTCTACCCTTTCGGAGAACGATGGTTCCCTGTCTCCTGCTTCGAACATCCATCATGCTATTCGGCTGAAATGCATTCCAATACAAATGAAAGAATACACGGTGTAAGGTATCAGGAGAATTATTCCAGTAATCTACTGTTTGTTTACCCGTATATTGATTGGTCTGAACGTTCATATCGATGTTCATAGTGTATTTTATTCTTTGTTGCCAGCGGTTAGGCTGTGCAAATGCAGTAAGGGTAAGGCAGATCAGCAATAAGCTCAAAATGTTTTTCATCATGTACAATCTAAAATTTTAGAGGGGGCAAATTTCGCCAAAACAGCGATATATAAAACAAAATAGTAGCCATCAAGGCTACTATTGCTAAAAATTATATGAATCCTATTAAATGGTCATTGACTCTTTTACCAGTCTGCCGCTCCTGTCAAAGAATAAATATTTTTTGGCCACATCATTCTTCTCTACTCTAAGTCGATACCGTACGTGGTTGTTGGGCTGGTAAAGAATGGTAGTTTGTTTTACTTTCCATTCCTCAGAGTATTTACTTTTTTCAAATCCTGTTTTTATGTCTGCGGGTAAACTATCATAGCCAAATTCTCTTTCTGTTTCCTTCCATTTTCCATCACTATCATATTTTGCCACCATTTTACCGCTATCAGAAAGGAAATGAACCTGCACATTGAAAAGATTGTCTTCATATTGAACCTTGGATGCCGCAGGATATTGTTTTGCAAATGCTGTGGACACGGCAGCCGGAGTTTTTCTTATTTGAGCATAAGAGTTCAGGCCAGTAACTAGAACCGCAAATAAAATAAATACCTGTCTCATTATAATTGGTTTTTAATGGCGATTAAATTTTATGCAAAGCAATGACTAAACGTTCATTCCTTTCCCTGAATTATAATGACGATCTCACCTTTAACAGTTTTTTGTTTGAAATGATCCAACACCTCCTGCAAACTTCCCCTCGCGTTTTCTTCAAACAATTTGGTTAGCTCACGACTGACACAACATTGCCTGGATGCGCCAAAGTACTGGGCAAGGTCTTCAAGAGTTTTTATCAATCTCATTGGTGACTCATACAGAATAATGGTTCTTTCTTCTTCCGCCAATGCGGTTAACAAAGTGTGGCGTCCTTTTTTTACTGGAAGAAAACCTTCAAAAACAAAACGATTAGTAGTAAGACCGCTATTGATCAGGGCAGGAACAAAGGCCGTGGCGCCGGGTAAGGTTTCTACCCGGATATTGTTTTTGATGCATTCACGAACCAAAAGAAAAGCAGGGTCAGAAATGCCAGGAGTGCCCGCATCGGTAACAACTGCCATTTTTTTTCCTGCTATCAATTGCTCTATCAAATGTTGAAGAATCTGGTGTTCATTATGCTGATGATAGGGAGAAAGTGGTTTTTGAATCTGATAATGATTGAGAAGCCGCGAACTATTACGAGTGTCCTCCGCGAGAATTACATCAACCTCATTCAACACTTCAAGGGCCCGAAGTGTGATATCCTTTAAATTACCAATGGGTGTAGGAACAATAAAAACGGCCCCCTGTTCTTGGCTGGCAGTCGAAGAACTTAGATTTGAGCTGTATTTATCTTTTTTTGGTTGCATTCTGATTGAAGAAAATGGAACACGGATGACACTGATATAACGGATTTACACAGATAAAATCTTTGAACATCTACCTGATCGGTGTTATCCGTGTTCCTTGGAACCTGCCGAAAAACAAAGTTCAAAGAGCAGTAGCTATCGTTTGATTTTTAAAAGTTAGCTTGCTCAAACTAATCAACCAGTATTTCGTAATACTCCATAACCGGGTTGGCCAGTAGTTTTTTGCTTGCCTCTTCTGCAACTCGCCTGGCTTCTTCCTTTGAACCAGCTTCTACTTCCAGACTAATATTCTTTCCAATCCGAACGTTATCTACGTTTTTGAATCCCAGATTTCCCAGGCCGGTCATGACCGCTTTGCCCTGGGGATCCAGTAATTCTTTCAAAGGCATAACTTTTACCTGTATATTAAATTTCATTTTTGAAAATTATGCGCAAACCTATGAAAGTTTGGGATTTGTGTCGGCACCTTGTTTGTCAATCTTTCTACACAGTCACATCAAGCGTTTTTCTGTCCGAGGTTTTAGCACCTGTCGGCTCGCTGTAAAACAAGGAAAGTAAAATATACAGCACAAGTATAATTGGCCATGCCAACCATATGGTTTTCATCATTGCCAACGCAATAATTACAATTGCCGATAAAGCAATAAGAATAAATCTTGCCCTATTATTTTGGAAAGTAAAATTATTAAATTTTAGAGCCATTAATGGAAGACGGCTAACCATTAAATAACTGACCAGAATAATAACTCCGTATAAGAACCATTTATTAATCAGCAGTTGCTGCATACCAAAATATTCGTACCAGATGATCAACGGAAAACTCGCAATCAATAGTCCTGCTGAAGGGGTGGGCAACCCAGTAAAACGGTTGCTTTGATTGGTATCAATATTAAATTTAGCCAGCCTCCAGGCTGCTGCCGCTGTATAAAGAAATGCCGGTAGCAATGCCATAAATGAAACATCCAATCCGTTTTCCTGTTGTGCAAAACTTAAGCGAAGCAATTGGTATAATATCATTCCCGGCGCAACACCAAAACTTACCAGGTCGCTTAATGAATCGAGCTGCTCTCCCATCTTTGAGCTGGCTTTAAATAAACGGGCAACAAAACCATCGAGGAAATCTACAACCGCAGCTAAAAAAATAAATAGGCTGCCCCAGGCTAACTTTTCAGGGAAGAAAGGATCAAACGCACCGGTTTGATCATTTATAACTACAATGCTCTGTCCCACTTGTAGAATATAAACGATAGCAATACAACCAAAAACCAAATTAAGCAGTGTAAAAAAGTTAGGGATATTTTTGAATAGCGGCATTTCTAAAAATAATGAATTGTTTACTTAGCAAAGTGGTACTGAACAGCTGGTAACTAATAACATCATTTGACATTGACAATTACTTGCCTGTTTTCATAATAGCTTCAATATCTTCCACCGTGATCGGAATCTCTTTGAACAAGTCTTTATTTCCATTTCTTGTAATCCAAACATTGTTTTCAATCCTTACTCCCAATTGTTCTTCTTCAATATAAATTCCCGGTTCAATGGTGAATAACATTCCTGCTTTAATCGGTTCAGTTCTTGTTCCGAGGTCGTGCACATCAATTCCTAAGTGATGGGAGATACCATGATATAGGTATTTCCTATATGCCCTGTTCTCGGGGTCTTCATTCTTCACATCCGATTTCCTCAGCAAACCAATTTTTAAAAATTGTTGGGTTGCTTCTTCACCAACTTTTTCAGTGTAATCAACAATGGAAATTCCAGGTTTCAATAAACTCTTTGCATAGTCATGTAAATGCAGGCAGGCATTGTAAACTGTTTTCTGGCGCCGGCCAAATTTTCCATTTACAGGGATGGTTCTTGTCAGATCGGCATTGTATCCGCCATAGGACGCACCAAAGTCCATCAGTATTAATTCGCCATCCAAACATTGTTGATTATTGGATACATAGTGAAGAGTTCTTGCCCTGTCACCGCTGGCAATTATACTTCCGTAAGCCTCCCCATCCGAACGCTGGCGAAGAAATTCATGAATGATCTCTGCATGAATTTCGTATTCCCAAACCCCCGGGCGAACAAATTTCATCACCCTCATGAACGCATCTTTGGTAATATCAATTGCTTTCTGGGTAACTCCAATTTCGTGTTCAGTTTTAATTCCTCTCAAATCCTTTAATAACCGGGCTGCTCTTTCATATTGATGTAAAGGATACCTTTTTTTCAGTTCATCCACAAAACGGTAATCCCTGGTTCTTAACAGGCTTGCCTTACGGTCATTCTCATTGGTATCAAGATAAATTGTATCAGCTAAATGGATCCATGTCTGTAACAAGGGATCGATGGTATCGAGCCAGACAATGGTTTGAATACCACTGAGCCTGGTAGCTTCCTCTCTTCGCAAACGCTTGCCATCCCATTTTTCTTTCAATTCGTTTGGACGAACCAATATCAACACTTCGCGATACTTTGGATCAGGATTATCAGGGAATAAAACCACCATTGAATCTTCCTGGGTTACTCCACTTAACCAATAAAGATCACTGTTTTGTTTAAATGGGTGTAAAGCATCGCCATTGATGGGCACCTCGTCATTGCTTACAAAAATGGCAATGGAATTCCGCTTCATTTTGTCAATAAACCTGTTGCGGTTAGTAACAAATAATTGCGGATTTAGAGGAAGACTTTTCATACGTGTTTTTTAAAACGGGACAAAGTAACCGAAATGATGAAATTTTTACGCAATTATTATTTTGTCCAACGATTTAACAATGTGTAGGCACTACACGTGATAGTGGCCTGCAAATTTTATGTATTACCTTCGTTCCCTTAAAACGATTGCTTTCTATGTCAGTACCTGTTATTGCTATTCCCAGAGAAAAGCTGGTGAATATCGGATTGAAATATATCCATAGTATTCATTACCAATCTTCCCCCGAAGAATTAGTTCAGGACACCTTGCGTATTGGTGAAGGTATATTAACCAACGCCGGAGCATTGTCTGTCCGCACCGGAAATTTCACCGGCCGATGTCCCAAAGACAAGTTTACTGTAAAAGATCCTACAACAGAAAACATCATCGACTGGAATGATTTCAACATCCCAATTGAAGAAAAATACTTCCATCTGGTGCACGAGAAGATCATGGACTACTTAAACCAAAAAATGGAGATATGGGTACGTGATTGTTATGCCTGTGCAGATCCGCGTTACCGTTTGAATATTCGTGTGATCACTGAAAAGCCATGGACGAACTTGTTTGCGTATAATATGTTTCTCCGTCCTGAAGAAGAGGAGCTTGAAAATTTCAAACCCGACTGGCATGTGATCTCTGCACCGGACTTAAAATTAAACCCAAAGGAATGTGGAATTCGTGGTTCAAATGGTGTTATTGTTTCTTTCCGTCATAAAACAATTTTAATTGCAGGAACCGGCTATACGGGCGAAACCAAGAAAGGAATATTCGCCATACTTAACTATGTTCTTCCTCATGAAAAAAATGTATTGAGCATGCATTGCTCTGCCAACATGGGCGAAGATGGTGGCACGGCCATTTTTTTTGGATTGAGCGGTACGGGTAAAACAACGTTAAGTAATGATCCGAACCGAAAATTAATTGGTGATGACGAACATGGCTGGACAGAGGACAATATTTTCAACTTTGAAGGCGGGTGTTATGCAAAATTGATTGGGCTATCTGAAGAAAAAGAGCCGGAAATTTTTAATGCAATTCGGCCCGGTGCCATTGTGGAAAATGTAATGTTCTATCCCGGCACCAATCGCATTAATTTTAATGATGGGTCTATAACAGAAAACACACGTGTATCATATCCCCTGGATTTTATTGACCATGCACAGGAACCATCCGTCGGTAATATTCCAAAAAATATTTTCTTTCTAACCTGTGATGCCTATGGCGTGCTTCCTCCAATTTCTAAATTAACCAAAGAACAGGCGATGTACCAGTTTATCTCGGGCTACACTGCAAAGGTGGCCGGAACAGAAACAGGTATTACCGAACCGAAACCAACTTTCAGTGCATGCTTTGGTGCCCCTTTTCTTCCCTTGCATCCAGGTAAATATGCAGATATGCTTGGCAAAAAAATGGAAAAGCATCATGTGAATGTCTGGCTTATAAATACCGGCTGGACAGGTGGGCCATTTGGAACAGGCCATCGCATGAAACTGTCGTATACAAGAACAATGATAAGTGCTGCATTGAATGGCTGTTTAGATAATGTGGAAACAACCAACGATCCCATTTTTGGATTTGCAATACCTAATCATATCGCGGGAGTGCCAGATGAAATTTTAATTCCAAGAAATACGTGGAGTGATAAAGCTGCTTATGATGAAAAGGCAAAATACCTTGCAGGCTTGTTTATAAAAAACTTCGATAAATATGCAAATGGTGTATCAAAGGAAGTTGTAGCAGCGGGTCCAACATTATAATTGAACTTTGTCCTGATAAATATAAAAGGCTCCCTTTTGGGGAGCTTTTTAATTGAATTTAGTTTTTGAATATCACAAGCTTAAAATCATCCAAAAGCAATCAAGAACAGAGAATTAAAAATTACAATTCGTATCCACAAACCAAATTTTGATATTTACCAAGTCCCGTTTGGTCATTTTTTCTTTTGGTGAAGTGATTTGCCATTACTTTTAGCAATTAAATAACTGCCTATGACTTTGCTCGATGTGCAACAAATCAAAAAATATTTCGCTACCCAAAAGGCTGTCGATGATATCAGTTTTTCCGTAGCGCCGGGAAGTATTTTTGGATTGCTTGGTCCTAATGGCGCCGGCAAAACCACCTTGCTACGTATGATCACTGGTATCATTTATCCCGACGCCGGTACTATCATTTTCGATGGAAAAAAATTTGATCCCCTTAAAGATATTGAGCGTATAGGCTATATGCCGGAGGAAAGAGGTCTTTATAAAAAAATGAAGATTGGTGAGCAGGCTCTATACCTGGCCCAATTAAAAGGCCTGAGTAAATCTCATGCAACGCAGCTTATAAAAGAATGGTTCACTAAACTGGAAATGGAAAGTTGGTGGAATAAGAAAGTTGAAGACCTGTCTAAAGGGATGTCGCAGAAATTGCAGTTTGTTACTACCGTTTTGCACAATCCTAAACTTGTTATACTTGATGAACCGTTCAGCGGATTGGACCCGGTAAACAGCAATCTTATTAAAGACGAAATTTTCAGGCTCGCCAAAAATGGAGCTACTGTCATTTTCAGTACGCACCGTATGGAACAGGTGGAAGAAATCTGTAATCACATTGTTCTTGTAAATAAGGGTAAAAAAATTCTGGATGGTACTGTGAAAGAGGTAAAACAACAATTCAAGGAAAATTTATTCAGAATCAGTTTTGACGCAATGCCTTTGAATACAAATAATGATTCGTTTACTATTGTAAGGCAGAATGATGATTACTCCCTGGTGGTAAAGATCAATGAAGGACACACGCCCAATGACATGTTGAGGTATTTTCTCCAGGCCAATGTCAACATCTACTCCTTCAATGAAATTTTGCCATCCTTAAACGAAATCTTTATTCAGCTTGTCGAAGGAACTCCTGCGGCAAGACAATTTCAAAACGTAACTGCATAAATAATTCTTATGAAAAAAACATTGTTGGTTATTGGTCGCGAATACATCACACGAGTGAGAAAACGGACCTTTATTATTTCCACGATTTTATTCCCCCTGCTTTACCTGGGCCTCATTTTTGGAACCGGTTACATCACCGAAAAAACTTCCCGTAAACTTCATGTAGCACTTATCGATTCTTCAGGATATTTCAACAAGGCTGCTGTTGCACAAGCCAATCAGCAGGACAGCAGTTCCTATATCGACTATGTTACCATTAACCCAGACACTCTTAAAAAAAATTATTCATCGCTTGGTTATGATGCATATATCGTAATCCCTCCTATTAAATGGGAAGAAGGTGCAAAAAATGTCGCTCTTAAAACAGATAAGACCTATGGCGTTGTGCCAGTAATGAAGGTAGAAGGAAAACTCAACGCGATATGGTCAACGATAAAATCAGAGAAACTGGGTATTGATGAAAATAAGCGACAAATTTTAAATCAAAGCAACATTACAGTTAACGCTAAAAATATAAACGACGAGAAATCAAATGCAAAAATTGCCAGTGGCATTGGCTATGCTTGTGGATTCCTGATCTATTTTATCATGCTTATCTATGGTTCGCAGGTAATGATGGGTGTAATGGAAGAAAAAACAAACCGCATTGCAGAAGTGGTAGTATCGTCCATTCGTCCATTTCAATTGATGCTGGGAAAAATTATTGGTATTGGCCTTGTGGCATTGACACAATTTGCCCTATGGATTGCTTTTATTTTCATCATCTATAATATTACAAAAGCATCAGGCTCTGCCAGCAATAATGTTTCAGGGTTAGTAGGAAGTGTTCAAACCGTATTCACAAGTATCAATGTACCATTGATCATTTTCTGTTTCGCCTTTTATTTATTGGGAGGATTTTTCTTTTATTCTTCACTTTACGCAGCAATAGGCAGTGCTGTTAATGAAGACATGCGTGAAGCACAATCGCTTGCTTTTCCTGTAACCATGCTTGTTATCTTTTCAATTATTTTAATGACAAGTGCCATGGCTGATCCTACGGGGCCATTGGCGTTTTGGGCGAGTATCATCCCTTTCAGTTCGCCAATTGTGATGATGGCAAGAATACCGTTTGGCGTTCCCGGCACGGTTCCCTGGTGGCAATTAGGGTTATCCATGGCATTGCTGGTGTTGGGATTCATACTCACCACATGGTTTGCCGGCAAAATTTACCGCATTGGTATTTTGATGTACGGCAAAAAGCCTACGTGGAAAGAAATGATCAAATGGGCTTTTAGAAAAAGCTAATGCACCTATCAAATAATTTATAAGTGCCATTTTAAAGTGGCACTTTTTTATTTCTGTTAAAGAATTAAAAAAATACAGCACTGAATTTTGTTTTACGAAATCTATCGTACATTTGGTTTAAAGTTATTTCTTTCACTCAAAAACCAAGTTTATGAAAAGGATTTTTTGGCTAAAGCAATTACCAATACTATTAATTGTATTAGCATTGGTAATTACGGCCACCGCATGGCAGGGTCAACCCGGCAAAACAACACACACAATTACTGATACCATTCCAGATAAAAACAAAGTCAAAAACATTGACGATGCGTTGGAACAACTTGAAAAAAGTAAAAAAGAGTTGGAACGTACGTTACAGCAAAAAGATTGGGAAAAGGAAATGAAGGAAGCTCTGGACAAATCTCATTTTGATGCAGAGAAAATGAAACAGCAGATTGATGAAGCAGTAAAGCAGATTGAAACAAAAAAAATGCAGGAACAGATTACCAAGGCAATGAAAGAGGTAGACCTGGAAAAAATGAAAGTTGAGTTGCAGCAAAACCTGGAGAAGGTTGATATGACACAAATGAAAGAGCAGATTGAAAGTGCAATGAAACAAATTGATGCTGCAAAAATCCAGGCCGATATCAGTTCATCTATTGCTAAGATTGATATGGAGAAGATTAAGCTTGAATTAGATAAAGTGAAAGAAATTGACTTTAAGGGCATTGAGGAAAACCTGAAAAAGATGATGCCGGAGATCGAAAAATCAATGCAGAATGCAAAGCAAAGTGTTGAAAAAGCAAAAAAGGAATTGTTGGAGCATAAAGCCTTTATTGACGGGTTGGATAAAGATGGATTGATTGACAAAGATAAAAATTATACAATCGAGTATAAAAATGGTGAGCTAACCATTAATGGTAAGAAACAATCGGCCGAGGTTGTAAAAAAATACAACGCCTATTTAAAAGCAAAGAAGGATTTCACCATTAAAAAAGATGAAGACCATTTCAATATTGACAATGATTAAAGTAGCTTGTCTTAACTAAACCAACTGACTTAACTAAACCAACCAGATCCCGCTGATGAAGCGGGATTTTTTTCGCTATGCAATAATAAATTCATTTGTAAGAACAGGCTTCTTGTCGCAATCAATCGGCTTCTTACCTTAGTTACATGCAGATGTATTTCATTGCCATTGTACTTCCCCAGGATCTTAACGAAAAAGTCCTGAAGTATAAAAACCTAATGCTTGAGAAATACAATTGTAAAGTAGGATTGAAATCTCCCGCTCATATTACGCTCATTCCTCCATTTTGGATGGAAGCCGAAAAGGAACCGCAACTTATTGCAGACATAAGTTCTTTAAGCAATCAGCTAACACCCTTCTCTATTTCCACCAACAATTTTTCGGCTTTCAAACCCAAAACAATTTTCATTGCTCCATCACCAAATGACCAGCTAAACGAAGTAAAGAACTCAACCGATGAATTCTTTAAAAACAATTCTTTGTATAATATTAAAATAGATACCCGGCCATTTCATCCACATATAACCATTGCGACAAGAGATTTATACAAGAAAACGTTTCATGAAATATGGTCATGGTTTGCAGAAAAGAAATTCCAGGAACAGTGGACTGTTGAAGGCATTTCCATCCTGAGACACAACAAAAAAAATTGGGATGTCATTTACACATCCCAATTCAAAACTTTATAAATAATCATTTAATCAAAGTCAAAGAATGATCCAGGCAAAAGACGAAACTCTTCTTCGTTATCCATTTCCACATTTAACTGGCAGCCTTCGTCCGGACGAATAGTAACCTTTTCCTTTGTCACTTTTTTATATCCATCCTTTTCAAAAACAAGTTTGTATGTGCCAGCTCTTAATTCACTGAAAGAATAGAGTCCATTGGCATCCGTATAAACTACTTTTTCTTTTTTGGAAGATGAGTAAGCTGTTACGCTAACGTTACCCAACGGCTTTCGTGTGTCCGTATGAATAACACCGCCTGCTATATCAGTCTTTTTATTTTCGTCCGCAGACGGATCTGTATTATTTGCACGGGCTGCAAAAGCAGTGGCAGCAAATACGATAGTCAGGATAAACAGTTTGTATCTCATTGGTTTATTCTTTAAAGGCGATTATCAGTCAGCACCCTTAGCACAGCTTAAATATAGCATTTTTCTAATGGATTAGTCAGCCCCTCAATAAATTCCTGCCATACATTTTCAACAATTTTACCCGCTGGTAAAATATCGTCAAGTAATGCACTTATCTGTCCTATCTCAAGTTCACCCTCATCCAGGTTCCCGTCGTGCATTCCTTTTTTTGCCCTTGCCCTGCCCAACAAGTCTTTAAGTTCTGCCTCGGTGGCTCCCCGTAACTCTGCTTCCTGTATTTGTTGAAAGAACTTGTTTTTTATAAGGCGTACCGGCGTTAACTTCTTTAAGGACAAAAATGTATCGCCTTCTGCTGCATTAATCACAGCCTGCTTAAAATTGACATGCGATGAAGCTTCTTCGCTTGCCACAAACCTTGATCCCATTTGTACACCTTCAGCTCCCATCACCATTGTGGCTAACATTTGTCGCCCTGTTGCAATACCACCTGCCGCAATTACAGGAATGGAAACTGTTTTGGTAACGGCAGGGATAAGCACCATGGTTGTAGTTTCTTCTCTGCCGTTGTGTCCGCCGGCTTCAAAACCTTCGGCTACAATTGCATCGCATCCGGCATCCTGGGCCTTCAATGCAAATTTGCTGCTGCTTACCACATGCACCACCGTAATCCCATGTCGCTTAAAAAGTGGTGTCCATGTTTTTGGATTGCCGGCCGAAGTGAAAACTATTTTTACTCCCTCATCGATGACTACCTGAATGTGCTTATCAATATCAGGATAAAGCAGGGGAATGTTTACACCGAATGGCTTATTGGTGGCTGACTTACATTTTTGAATATGTTCCCGTAAAACATCGGGATACATACTGCCCGCCCCAAGAATTCCCAATGCACCGGCATTACTCACCACACTGGCTAATTTCCACCCGCTTGCCCAGATCATTCCAGCCTGAATAATGGGATAATCAATATTGAAAAGTTGAGTGACGCGATTTTGAAAAGCCCCCTGTCCTCCGCTGATCGGAGGAGAACTTTGATTTGAGCTGTCATTATTTTTTTGTTGGCTCATAATATAGGCGCTGCAAAAGAACAAATTATTTGTGAGTTCAATTCTTACCTTACTCTTCGAGACGACGAAGAATTACCGAACGCATACACTGTGCGACGTCCGGCCATGCTGCTACGGATGGACAAAGAAAGTTAAATAGCAACACTGAACAGTGGGGCCATAATAAAAAGCTAAATGGTTGATGAA
>Ga0207650_10002422_pt1 | contig 12992 bp, 8 predicted proteins | sample KBSS63metaG_FD_184325 | JGI IMG/M metagenome (GOLD analysis project Ga0207650, IMG submission 184325) | Switchgrass rhizosphere microbial communities from Kellogg Biological Station, Michigan, USA - KBS S6-3 metaG (SPAdes) (version 2) | ecosystem: Host-associated > Plants > Roots > Rhizosphere >...
CGGCCGCAGGCCCACGCTGTCGAGCAGGATGCAGGAAACGATGACGCCGCGGTCGCTAACCAGCACCTCGAAGGCGACTCGGTCGAGCCCGAGCGCGTCGAGCTCGTCCAGGTCGAGCGCCCAGTCGGCTTCCGGCTCGGCCGGGGAGTCGACCTCGCTCAGCCGATAGAAGCGAACCGGCTCGATCGATCGGCTCGCGGTCACCGACTCACGCCATGGCTCGAGCAACGGCCGGGCGGGCTGCTCGGGCACGGCGACCGCGACGGTCGGGGCCGCCGATCCCGGATCGCCGCGCACGGTCTCGCCGTGCGGCAACGACGGCCGGGCCGGAACGATCAGCAGTGGGGTTCCCGTCGACCGCGCGACCTTGCGCGCCGGCGGCACGTCGAGTGACGATGCCTGGTCCGCGAGCGCCAGCCCCATGGCGTTGACGCCGATCGCCCCGGCAGTGCACAGGATCAGCGCGACGTTGCGGCGGGCCCAGGCAGCGGCGGACGTGGGTGACATGGCTCGAGGGCGACAGCAATTCGACCGGGCGGCGGGAGATGGGCCGTTATCGGCAAGGCGCGCGTCTACTTGAGCGACGTCACCACCCTTCCCTGCCACTGCCGCCGACGCGTATCAGGCGCCCCGGCGCTCAGCCGATGCAGGTCCGGTTCTTCCCCGTCCGCTTGGCCTCGTAGAGCGCCTGGTCGGCGCGCTCGAGCGAGTCCTCGATCCGCTCGGCGAGGCGATAGCCGGTGACCCCGGCCGAGAAAGTGACGAAGATCTGCTTTTCCTTGTGCATGAAGAGGCCGCCGGTGAGCGAGCGCTGCAGCCGGGTCAGCACCTGCTCGCCCTCGTCGGCGGGCGTCTCGGGCAGCAGCACGACGAATTCCTCGCCGCCGTAGCGGGCAACGCGATCGGTCGGTCGCAGGGTCTTGCTGACGATCGCGGCGAGCGACTTCAGCGCCTCGTCGCCGGCGCTGTGGCCGAGCTCGTCGTTGAGGCGCTTGAAGTTGTCGATGTCGAGCAGGCCGATCGACAGGCTGCCGCCGTTGCGCTCGAGACGGGACCGCTCGATCTCGAACGCCTGCATCAAGCCGCGCCGGTTGGCGATCTGCGTCAGCTGATCGGTCGAGACTTCGTCGGAAAGCCGCTTCATCTCGTCTTCGAGCTCGGTCACGCGCTGCGTCAGGTCGGTCGCCTTGCTGTGTTCTTCCTGCAGCCGCGCCTGGGTGTGCTGGACCAGCGACTGCACGGCCTTGCTCTCGGCCACCATCTCGCGCACGACGCCGGTCAGGCTCTCGAGCGAATCCGATTCCTCGATCACCGCCGCGTATCGGCCGACGCTCTCGTGGAAGTTGCCGGTCTTGGAGCCCAGCTCGCCGAGCTCGGCCAGCATCTGCGTCATCAGCGCCTTGAGCGCGTCGCGTGCCTTCTCGCGTTCGCCGCGCACCTCACCGTGCTGCTTCCTGGCGTGGTGGAGCATGTCGCTGACCGCGCGCACGCCGCGCGCGGACAGGCCCTCGTCGATCTTGGCCTGCATCGCCTCGCACTGGCCCTTGACCCAGCTGCCGTCCTCCGCGAGGTCGGTCAGGCTCGCGGTCAGCTCGCGGCAGAGCTTGCCGAGCTGGTCGAACAGGTGATGGCGATGCTGGAGCACGCGCTGCGCACGCTGCGCCAGCGCCTCGGTGGCGTCGGCGAGCGAGGGCGTCGCGCCCTCGCCTTGCATCCGCGCCAGGAGTTGGGAAAGCTCGCTCGAGAGATCGCGGTTGGCGCCCTCATGCGCCGGCAAGGCCTGCTGCAGCGCCTCGCCGAACGTGCGCGCAACGCGCTCCCAGGCGTGCGTCGCGATGGCGGGTGCGGCAACGGCGTCCGCCACCACGTCGACGGTGGCCGACGCGACGGTGTCGACGATGTCGTTGGCAGCGTCGAGGGCGGCCGGGCGCGTCATCGGCGTCAGCGGCGCATGCGCCGTGTCGGCCACCGCCACGGCGGTCGCCGCGGTATCGCTTTCCCAGCTGTTGACGAGCTGCGAGAGCCGGTGCTGCAGCCGCTTCGGGTCGCCGCGGCCGGCGGACAGGACACGCTGTATCCCTTCCTTGCGGCGCGCCGGCGTCCAGTTGTGGCCGCCCCGCTCGATGCCGCGAATGATCCGCTCGATCAGAGTGGCGAGCGCTTCGCTGGTATCGGCAGCCTCGCCTGCTTCGTGGCGAAAGGCGCGTTCGTAGTTCTCGGGTGTCGGCTCGAGCCGCTCGATCGCCAGGCGCCTGAGCGCCGCCTTGGCGAGCTGCGCCGTCGGCAGATCGGCCGGCTTGGCGAGGGGCGACGGGCGCGTCACGGACATGGCAATGCGATCAGGCGATGGGCAGCTTGCCGAAAGGCTTGGCCCGCGACTCGCGCGCCCGCGTCGCCCGCGCCGGCTCGACGTCGTCGCTGCTCGAAGCCTGGCCGATCCAGGGGGCCTTCTTGGGCAGCACGGTCTGCTGCAGCCAGCGCTCGATGTCCTCCGGCGGTTGCGGCTTGCTGAACAGGAAGCCTTGCATGATGCCGCAGCCCAGGCGGTGCAGGACCTCCATTTGGCGGAGGTTTTCCACGCCCTCGGCGATCACGCGCAGACCGAGCGAGCGAGCCAGGGCGATGATCGCCGTGACCACCGCCGAGCTCTGCGGCGTCATGCCGAGATCGCGCACGAAGCTGCGGTCGACCTTGAGCTCGCTGATGGGCAGCGTCGTCAGGTAGGCGAGCGACGAATAGCCGGTGCCGAAGTCGTCGATCGAGATCTCGACGCCGATCTCGTTCAGCCGATGCAACGACGGGATCACGTTCTGCAGCTGCTGCATCAGGTTCGTCTCGGTGATCTCGAGCTGGATCGCGTGATGCGGCACGCCGTAGGTCGTGACCGCGTTGTGGATGTACTCGACCAGGTCGGTGCGCTCGAACAGGCGGCTCGGCAGGTTGACCGCGATCGATTCGGCGAAGCCGAAGTTGTCCTGCCAGATGCGCGCCTGGCGCGCCGCCTCGCGGATCGCCCACTCGCTCAGCGGGATGATCAGGCCGGTCTCCTCGGCGAGCGGGATGAAGTCGCCGGGCGGCACCAGGATGCCGTGCCGCTTCCAGCGCATCAGCGCCTCGGCGCCAACCATCCGGGCGCCGCGGACGTCGATCTTCGGCTGATAGTGCAGCACCAGCTCGTTCCTCTCGATCGCCTTGTGCAGCGCGCTCTCGAGCTCGAGCTTCTCGCGGCCCTTGCCGGCGAGGTTCGGCCGGTACAGCGACGACGAGTTGCGCCCGGCCGACTTGACCGAGTACATCGCGATGTCGGAGTTGCGCAGCAGGTCGGCGACGCTCGCGCCGTCGCGCGGGAAGATGGCGATGCCGACGCTGGCGGTGACGAAGCACTCCTGCAGGCCGATCATGATCGGCTTCCTCATCACCTCGAGGATCCGGGTCGCGACGCGCTCGGCGTCGGCCTCGTCGACGACCTCCGGCAGCAAGGCGACGAACTCGTCGCCGCCGAGCCGGCCGACCGCCTCGAGCGTGCGGTGCGAGCGGACGCCGACGCTCTCGAGCGAGCTCTCGAGCACCTGGTCGGAGTGGCGCACGCACGAGCGCAGGCGGCGCGAAACCTCCATCAGCAGCTCGTCGCCGGCGCCGTGGCCGAGGGTGTCGTTGATGAGCTTGAAACGGTCCAGGTCGATCAGCAACAGCGCGACCTCGTGGCCGAGACGACGGCCGTGCTCGAGCGCGCGCTCGGCGCGCCAGATCAGCTGGCGCCGGTTCGGCAACCCGGTCAGGGTGTCGAAGTTGGCGAGGTGGCGGATCCGGTCCTCGGCGAGGCGCCGGTCGGTCACGTCCTGGACGATGCCGGTATAGCCGACCAGGTTGCCGTGCTCGTTGAACTCGGGCTCGGCCTCGATGTGGACGATGCGCTGGCGGCCATCGACCAGGCGCGCATGGATGTCGGTCGCGAGCACCGTGCTGCGGTCCATCGCGCTGTGCGTCAGCTCGAGGAAGGCCTTGCGCTCCTCTTCCGGCACCATGCGCAGGAGGCTGCGGAACGACGGCTGCTCGCCCGGGCCGATACCGAACACGCGCAGGCCCTCGATCGAGAACACGGGGCCGTCCTGGCCGCGGCGCCAGTCGAAGCTGCCCATTCGCGCCAGGTCCTGCGCGCGCGCCAGCCGCGATTTGCTGCGCTCGAGCTCGACCCGCGTCCGCGACGCGCGCAGCAGGTAGCGCAGGCGCCCGGCGAGCAGGCTCCACTGGGTCGACTTGACGAAGAAGTCGGTCGCGCCGGCTTCATAGGCGCGGGTAATCGAGGCGTCGTCGTCGAGGCCGGTCAGCATCAGCACCGGCAGCGACTCGTAGCCGGGCAGGACGCGCAGCTCGCGGCAGGTCTCGAAGCCGTCGAGGCCCGGCATGACGGCGTCGAGGACGACGATGTCGGGCAGCCAGTCGGCGAGAACGCGGATCGCCTTCTCACCGCTCGATGCCTCGGTCACGGCGAAGCCCTGGTCCTGCAGCGCGACCGAGGTCAGCAGCAAATTGACCTCGTCGTCGTCGACGAGCAGGACGCGCGGTCGCTCGGGAAGATCGTCGGCTAACGGCTCGGCGCGCAGGGTCATGTCGGCGTGCCCGGGGTGGACAGCATGGGCGTTACCGCTTGTAGCACGGCCTTCAGCTCCCGGTCCATGGCATCGAGCCGCTCGGGCAGCCCGGCGACCGACTCGCTGCGAATCGAAGCCTCGATTTCGGCACAAATTCTCGCCAGTGCCAACGCCCCGATGCTCGCCGACGACGACTTGAGGGTGTGGACGACATGGCGGATCCCGGCCATGTCGCCGCGCGTTCGGGCATCGCGAAACTGCTCGCCGAGGCGCTTGGCCGAGCTCTCGAAGGCGCGCAGGACGCGCTCGAGCAGGCGGCTTCGGCCGTCCGGGTCGAGCTCGAGCAGACGCTGCAGCGCCTCGGCGTCGAGCACCGTCACGCCGTTCCCGTTCATGGGCGCCGACCCTCGCCCTTCGGCAGCCGGCGCGGCGCGGCCCAAGCCACCGACGCAGGAGCGCAGGCAGACGGCAAGGCACGTGTGGAAAGCAGCGACATGGTCCCGGGCCCAACATTGCGACGCCGCCGCGACCGCCGCGCGACGGCGCCGGCAGCCGCGACCGCATGTCGTCTTTTCGGCGCGCCAGGGGCAGACTTGAACCGGGCACACAAGGCGCCGTTCGTCACGGATCGGCGCCCTCGCAGGACGCGGTCGGCAGGGAGGCGCTGCCTACAATTCACGACGATGCCCGGCGCCCTCTTCTCACTGCCGTGACGCCGGCCGCGATTGCCGCCGCGATCGGACTGGCCGTCGCGATCGTCATCCTCGCAGCCGCGGTCGGCGCCGGTGTGGCAACGCTGGTCCTGCGCCGTTCGCAGCGTGCCGCAGCGGCCGCGACGAACGGCATCGAACGGGGCACGCCGGCAGCGGCCGACGCGGGCGCCGCCGCCGAGACCGAGGCCGACCACGAGTCGTTCGGCTACATCGTCTCGCACGACCTGCGCGCACCGATCCGGGTCGTCGACGGCTTCACCCGAATCGTCAAGGAGGACTACGGCGCGGTGCTCGACAAGGTCGGCCACGACCACCTCGACCGGATCCTCGGCGCCGCGGCGCGAATGAACAGCATGATCGACGCGCTGCTCGGCCTGTCGCGGCTGTCGTCGCAGCCGATCGCGCGCGTTCCGGTCAACCTGTCGCAGATTGCGGGCTTCGTCGTCGACGAGCTGCGCCGGCAGCAGCCCGAGCGCGAGGTCGAGGTCGAGATCGAGCCCGCGCTGATGGCCTCGGGCGACCCGACGCTCTTGCGCATGACGCTCGAGAACCTCATCGGCAACGCCTGGAAGTACAGCGCCAATGCCAGGCCGGCGCGGATCGGCCTGAGGCGCAAGGACGGCGAGGCGACCACCTTCACGGTGCACGACAACGGCGCCGGCTTCGACATGCGCTTCGCCGATCGCCTGTTCGGGGTGTTCCAGCGGCTGCACAGCGCGAGCGAGTTCCCGGGCACGGGCATCGGCCTGGCCTCGGTCCGGCGGATCGTTCGCCGCCACCGCGGCGAAGTCTGGGCCGAGTCCGAGCCCGACCACGGCGCGCGCTTTCACTTCTCGCTGCCGCTCGATTCGCCGCGGCACTGAGTCCCTGGCATCGGTTGCCGGCCTAGTGGCGCGCCGGGCCGGCGAGCTGCTCGACCGCGGCCAGCAGCAACTCGGCCGCGGCCTGCGGGCTGCGCTGATCGGCAGCGGCTTGGCGCAGCAGCCGCTCGGTCGCTTCGCGGCGGGTCAGCGAATAGCGGTGCATCAGGACGCCCACGGCCATCGCCGTCGTCGTGTCGAGAGCCTCACTGGATGCGCCCGGGAGCGCGCCACCCGCAGCGACGCCGGGCTCGGCGGGCGGCGCTCCGACCTGCGCCTCGAGGTGCGCGAACGCCGCCTCGACCGCGGGCACGATCTGCTTGATGTCGAGGGGCTTGACGAGATAGGCGACGGCGCCGAGCGCCTTTACCTGCGCCACCGTCTGCTCGTCGGAAAAGGCCGAGAGGAACATGAACGGCATCCGGCAATGGGTGCGCAGGTACTGGGCGACGTCGAAGCCGCTCTTGCCTTCCATGCGGATGTCGAGCAGGGCGAGGTCGGGGCGATGGGCGCGCGCGAGCAGGATCGCGTCGTCGCCGTTGTCGGCGTCGTAGACGTGGTAGCCGGCACGCGTCAGCCCGTCGCTGAGTGTCGCCAGGACGAGCCGGTTGTCGTCGACGACCAGGATGCTTCCCTTGCTCGCTGCGCCCGCTCCCGTCATCGAAGTGCCCATTGCCTCGCTGACCGCGATCTTATGCGGCGATCCGGGCCACGCCGGGCGGCGCGAGCGAGACCGTCGCGACGACCACCTCGGCGGCCTGCTCGATCGACAGGCTCGCGCTGCGCCTGGGGAGCAGCGCGCGCACCAGGCCGAGGCCCGAGACGCCGTTGGGGATGCGCGCCAGGCTGAAGCCGCTCGGCAGCCGTGCCCGGTTCGAGATCGCCACCTGGACGCCGCTCTCGCCGCAGTCGAGGGCGCAGTCGATCGCCTCGTCGGCGCTCGCCGGCGCGCTGTGCTTGATCGCGTTGGTGAGCAGCTCGTTGATCGTCAGCGCGATCGGGATCGCCTCGACCTCGGGCAGCGTCCACTCGGCGGCGCTCGTGCCGGCGACGCTGCAGCGGATCGGCCGGCCGAAGGTTCGTTGCACCGAGCCGGTGATCGCCTCGAGCACGCTGACGATCGGCAGCGGCCCGTCGGCGCCGACCTGCAGCCCGTAGACCTGGGCGATCGCCTGCACCTGGCCGACGACTTCGTCGATCGCCGCGGCGACCTCGGGCTTCCTGCCGGCGATGTGCTGGAGGAGCCCGGCGACGCCCTGCAGGTTGTTCTTGATCCGGTGATGCACTTCCTTGACCAGCATCTCGCGTTGCGCGATCGCTGCCTCGAGGCGCGCCTCCTGCGCCGCGCGCTGCTCGGTGACGTCGGTGGCGACGAACAGCAACTGGTCGGGCGGCTCGCCGGGCACCGCGACCAGCGGCAGCAGGCGTGCGTCCCAGACGCTCTCGACGCCGTCGCGCATAAAGCGGTACTCGCGCGTCGTCACCTCGCTCGAAGCGAGCGCGGCCTGCATGTCGCCGCGCCGCGCGGCGGCAAGCTCGCTCGGCAACATCTCCTCGAGCGTCTTGCCGAGCAGGTCGTCGGGCGTGCGCCGGATCGTCGCCGCCGCGACGGCGTTGGCCTGGACGACCTTGAAGCTGCGCGCGTCGAGCAGGGCGATCGCCAGCGGCGCCGCTTCGATGACGCGGCGCAGCGATGCCTGCGCGGTCGACACCGCGGCTTCGGCCTGGCGCCGGCGCTCGATGTCGAGCAGGGCGAACGTGAGCTGCCGAGCGCTGCCTTCGCCGCCGGTGGCGACGACGTTGCCGACGATCCAGAACTGGCGGCCGTCGCGGGCACACACCTGGCAGTCGAAGGTCTCCGCGGCGCCCGGGACCAGCTCGTCGAGATAGCGCGTGCGCCGAAACGGATGGTCGGCGTCGGTGGTCGCGACCACGGCCATCGGCTCGCCGATGAACTCGACCAGCTCGCCGCCGAGCATCCGTCGCGCCGAGCGGTTCATCCATTCGATCCCGCGAGCGCCCACGGTGACGATGCCGACAAGCACCGAATCGAGGATCGAACGCGTGCGCTCGGCCATCATCTCGCGCTCGAGCGCGAGCGATTCCAGCTGCACCTGTTGCAGCTTCATCCGGGTCACGTCGTAGAGCACGGCGATCGCCTCGTCGAAACCTAGCGCGCCGCCGGCGCGGCGCACCGAGAGCGCATACCAGCGCAGCCGCGGCGCGACCAGCGCGGTGTCGTGCGGATCGCCGATCGGCGTGTCGGCGAGCGCGAGGTCGTCGAAGCCGGTGAACGCGAACTCGGTCTCGTAGACGGCGTCGGCGATCAGCGCCTCGCGGATCTCGGCGGCGGTCGCTTCCGCCTGCGGATGGCCGGCGAGCAGCTCGGCCAGGCTCGAGCCGACGACCGCGCTCGGCGGCAGGCGCAGCATCGTCTCGAAGCGCCGGTTGCAGCGCACCAGCGCGCCGCCGCGGAGGTAGGCGATGCCGGCGGTCGTGCTCTCGAGGATCGTCGTCATCTCGCGCAGCAGCTGCTCGCTGCGCCGCTGGCTGATGTGCTGGTCGGTGACGTCGAGCGTCACCACCGAGGCGGTCCGCTTGCCCGACCCGAGCGTCGCCGGCTCGACCCGCGTCAGCAGCCAGCGCTGGCCGAGCTCGGGGTGAACGACGCGGTAGCGCACCTCGGCGCGCTCGGTCCGCTTGAGCGCCCCCTGGAGCCGCTCGTACTCGGCGATCGATTCGGGCGCGACGATCTCGCGGTTGATGTTCTGCAGCATCGTCGAGGAGCCCGCGCCGGGCTGCGGCCGATGGCGCACCCAACCCGACGACTCCTCGAAGGTGGCGATGCCGACGCCGGCGGTGTCCATCATCGCGCCGATCTGGACCCGCGCCAGGTCGCGCTCCTCCTCGACGCTGCGGTCTTCGACGATGCCCATGTAGCGGCGCTCGCCGCCCGCCGTGCGGTAGCAGCGGACGATCGCGCGCAGCCGCCGCAACGATCCGCCGGCGACGGTGATCCAGCCCTGCGACTCGATCGGCCGCGATCCCGGCGCGAGCGTCCTGAGCGCGCCGCCCTCGCCCCAGGCGAGCAGGCGGGCGAGGTCCGGGTCGCCGTCGGCGAGCGACACCGGCACGCGGCCGGCCATCTGGTCGAACGCGGGGTTGGTGCGAACCAGCAGGCCGCTGTCGTCGAACAGCACCATGCCGACCGGGCTGAGGTCGAACCAGTCGTCCAGCTCGCGCACCGAGCGATCGGCTCGCTCGCGCGCCGCGTGCTCGCTGGTGGTGTCCTGGAGCACGGCGAAATAGAGCGGTGTTCCGCCCTCGCCCTCGAGCACGCGCCGGGCGGCGCGATACCAGCGCTCGAAGCCGCGCGCGTCGATCAGGCGTCCTTCGCTCAGCGCCGGCGCGTCGGCCCGGCCGTGCGTCGTCTGGAGCAGGCGGCGCTTCTCGCGATTCGCGGCACGGTCTTCCTCGTGCTGCAACTCGATCGTGTCGCGGCCGACCAGCGCGGCGCGCTCGAAGCCGGTGAACTCGACGAATGCGTCGTTGACGTCGACGATCAGGAAATCCGGGCCTTGCAGCGTCGCCGGGAACGGCGACTCCCAGAAGATCTGCAGCGTCTCGCGGACCGCTGCCGGCAGCCCGAGCGGGGCGACGCCTGCGCCCGGCCTCATTCGAGAGCGCCGGCGCCCATCAGCGCGCGCAACTGCGCGCGGTTGATCTCGGCCACGCTCATCAGCAGCTTCTCGGCCGCCTCGCGGTATTCGTACACCGACTCGCCCTCGGCCGCGAGCACCATCGCCATGTACGGCTGGTACGGGCCCGAGTTGTCGACCAGCGCCTGGTAGACGCGCTCGGGGACCGGAATCGAGCCGAGCAGCTTGGCGAAGCTCTCCTGGAACATCCGGTCGAGGAGCGAGAACACGCCGCAGATGAACATCTCGCTGCGCATCTCCTCGTCGCCGTTGCCGGCGACGAGCTCTTCCATGAGCAGGCCACGACGCACCGCGGCGAACATCACCGGCTTCAGGTTGACGTCCTTGCTCGCGGTCGCGAGCAGCAGCGCGAGCCAGCGCTTCAGCCGCTGGTAGCCGAGCAGCATGATGGCGTGACGGAACGAGCTGATCTCGACCCGCAGGCCGAACGCCGGCGAGTTGATGTAGCGCAGCAGCTTGAACGCGAGCGAAGGGTCGCGCTTGAGCGTGTTCTCGAGCTTCTCGATCGGGTCCTCGTTGTCGACGCGGCGGATCAGCTCGACCACGACCTGCAGGTCGGGCTGGGCGGATTTGCCGGTGCGCGCGGCGGTGGCGCTGATCGCGTCGTCGATCGGCCAGCCGAGAACGGCATGGGCGCCGCGCGCGAACGCCGCCTCCATGTCGACGACGGTGCGCACGCCCGATTGCACGTGTTCGATCGAGCGGATGATGCCGGCCGGCGCGACCGACGCGACGCCGACCCGGCGCTCGTCGGCGAGGTCGATGATCGAGTACTTGAAGCACGGCAGCACCTCGCGCGGCAGCTCGGCGTTGGGCCGGCCCTTCAGCAGCAGTGTGTTGCCGGCGCCATGCAGGCGCTTCAGCGCCCCGACGTTGGCCGGGTCGGAGGCCATGAAGTTCGGCACCTCGACCATCAGGTTGGCCGAGGGACTGGCCTGGAGCAGGTCGTGCAGCAGGCTCTCGCTGACGACGTTGAGCGAGACGTTGCCGCCCGAGGCCGGCCAGACGTCGCCGACAGCGTGCAGCAGCTGCGCGACGTCGAGCACCGCGTCGGAGCGCAGCGGGAGAACGGAGAGGCGCGTCGCGGCGACCGTGCGGTTGCGGTCGATGAAGGGGGAGTAGCCGAGGGCTACCTGACCGAGGATCGCGACGTCGAGCAAGTGATGAGCTCCCGAGGCGGCCGGGGGCCGCGCCCGTCAGCCGCCGTTCACGTACTGGAACAACGACAGGCGCTGCACCATCGCGTACGACTTGAGCGCCGCATCGTAGCCGCTTTGCTTGTTCTGAAATTCGGAGATCGCGTGCACCATGTCCACATCTTCGGCGTTCGTGCGCTCGGTCGTGCTGGCCAGCTTCTGCGTGTCCAGGCGCGCGCCTTCGCTGTCGATCCGGTTGAGCACCTGGCCCGCCGCGGCGCGCGCGGCGCCGAGCTGGGTCAGCACGCCGTCGACGTCGCGCAGGCTCTCGGCGTTGGCCTGCGCCACCTGCGACGCCGTTCGCCCACTGGTGTTCAGGCCGGCAATGGCGCGGTCGAGCGTGTCGAAGACGCTCAGCGTCGGCGTCGATGGCGCCAGATCGAAGCTGTCGCCGCTGGCCGGAGCGCCGCTCACGGCGACGGTCATGCCGTCGACCGTGATCGCCTGGCCCGAGACATAGGGCGCCGCGGTCACGGCCGTCGCCGCGCCGTTCTTCAGCACGGCGTAGGTCGTGACGCCGCCGCTGAGGCTGAACTGGAGCGTGTAGTCGGCACCCGTGAGCGCGCTCGGGTCGGAGACGCGGCCGGCGTCGATGGTGGCGTTGAGCACGCCCGATGCCGCGCTGGTCACGAACACGCCATTGCCGGTGCGCGCGGTCAGCCAGGCCGAGTTGCCGTCGGTCGTGAGCGGCAGCCCGGTCGCGCTTTCGGTCAGCGTCTGGCCGCCGGTGGCGACAAAGCGGACCCCGCCGGGCGCGTCGACGAAGGGCTTCTGGGTCGCGCCCTGGCCGCCGAACAGATAGGTGCCGGCGCCGTCGCTCTGGTTGGCGAGGGCGAACAGCTGCGTCCGCACCGACGCCAGCTCCTTGGCGATGCTCTGTCGCTCGCTATCGCTGTAGCCGCCGTTGCCGGCGGCGACGAGCAGCTCGCGCGCGTGCTGCATCAGGTCGGCGGCGCTGCCGAGCGTGCTTTCCGTTTGTGCCATCGCCACCTTGCTCGCGTCGACGGCGCGCTGGCTCGTCACCGTGCGCTCGACGTTGGCCATCGCCCGCTCCGCGCGCGCCGCCGCCGCCGGGTCGTCGCTGGCGCGCGCGACCCGCTTGCCCGACGTCATCTGCTCCTGCAGCTTGGCGAGCTCGCTCTGGCGCTGCTGCAGCGTGTCGACGCCGGAATCGAAGGCGTTGGCGGTGGCGATTCGCATGATGGAGGATTCGGTTAGCGGCCGACGGCGAGCAGGGAGTCGAACACCGATTGCGCGACCTGCAAGATCTTCGCGGCGGCCTGATAGCTCTGCTGGTACTGGATCAGACGGGCCGCCTCTTCGTCGAGGTTGACGCCGCCCTTCTCGGCGACGGCGCTCTTGGCGTCGGCGGCGATCGCCGCCGACTGGGTCGCGGCATAGCCCGCGCTCTGCACGCTGACGCCGACCGCGGCGAGCGCGCCGGCGTAGGCGTCGATCACGTTGACGCCGGCGGAAGTCACGACGCCGGCGACGCTGCGCTGGCCGACAACGCCGGCATCACGCAACGCCACCAGCGCATTGGCGTTGCCGTTGTCGCTGGCCGGGAACGCGGTCCGGGCGACGCCGATCGTGTCGTTCTGCTTCGGCACGCCGGTCAGGCGCAGCTCGAAGCCGTTCAGGGCGATCGGCTGACCGGCGACGAAGGTGCCGGTGCCGTTGACGGTCGGCAGCGCCGCGGTCGTGTCGACCAGGCTGTAGCTGTAGTGGCCGAGGTCGTCGGTGAAGGTGATCGTCGCCGTCAGGTCGGGATTGATCGTCGCGCTGACCGCGGCAAGCGACGCGAGCGCTGCGGTGCCGGTGTTGGCGGCGGCGAAGGTCGCCGCGACCGGCGAGGCGGCGGCGATGCCCTTCGGGTCGTCGAGCACTCGAGCGATGGTCCGCGTCGACGCGG
>Ga0207650_10002430_pt1 | contig 12967 bp, 11 predicted proteins | sample KBSS63metaG_FD_184325 | JGI IMG/M metagenome (GOLD analysis project Ga0207650, IMG submission 184325) | Switchgrass rhizosphere microbial communities from Kellogg Biological Station, Michigan, USA - KBS S6-3 metaG (SPAdes) (version 2) | ecosystem: Host-associated > Plants > Roots > Rhizosphere...
CAGGATCTTCGTCGTCACCGAGTTGAAGAACGTCTCGGCGAGCTCGGGCTGGTAGTGGTTGATCAGCAGGCCGATGTAGTGCAGCTTGACCTGCTGCCACACCTCCATCGGCAGCGTCGCCGCCTGAAATTCGCTCTGCAGCCGCTCGGTCGCCTCGGCGACGCGGCGCTCGTAGTAGGCGATGCGTTGCGCCTGCGCCTGCTGCTGGCCGTGCCAGTCGGCCGCCTCGAAGCGCTTCTTCGCCTCGGCGCTCGCCTGGCGGAAGAGGCGGTAGTGGCGATCGAAGCCGTCGAGCATCGCGCGAGCGATGGCGAAGGCGCGCGCGTCGGTGAGCGCAGCCGGGAATGCGGGCGCGGCCGTCATGCCTTCGCCCGCTTGCGCAGCACCTGCTTCGCCGCGGATTCCTGCGCGAGCACCTCGTCGAGTGTCGTGCGCAGCTCGCCGAGGCGCGCCTCGAGCTGGGCGCGATGGCGGGCCAGCACGTCGAGGAAGCGGCGCAGCTGCGCGTCGGTGTCGCGTCGGCTCTCGTACATGTCGACCAGGTCTTTCACCTCGGCGAGCTTCAGGCCGAGCCGCTTGCCGCGCAGCGTCAGCGTCAGGCGGGCCCGGTCGCGCGCCGTGTAGACGCGGTTGCGGCCGGCGCGCTGCGGCGCCAGCAGGCCGCAGTCCTCGTAGAAGCGGATCGCCCGTGTCGTCAACCCGAACTCGCGTGCCAGCTCGCCGATCGAGAACGTCGAGGGAGGGTCCGGGGGCCGGTCGTTGCGGCCGCGCGGAAGGCGCGAAGCGGCGGCACGGGGCATGGCGATAAACTCGAAGTTGACGTTTACGTAAAGTGCGGAAAGTGTAAAGCGAAGGCGCGACCGATGAACGCCCTGGAAGCCCAGCTCGACTATTGCCTCGGCACCGCGACTCCCGAGCTCGGGCGCACGATCGAGGTCGCCCCCGGCGTCCGCTGGCTGCGCATGAAGCTGCCGTTCGCGCTCAACCACATCAACCTGTGGCTGCTGCGCGACCGGGTCGCGGCCGAAGGCGGCGAGCCGGCGCGCGAAGGCTGGAGCATCGTCGACTGCGGCATCGACAACGCCGCGACGCGCGCCGCCTGGGAAGAGGTGTTCACGACCGGCCTCGACGGGCTGCCGGTGCTGCGCGTCCTCTGCACCCACATGCATCCGGACCACATCGGCTCGGCGAACTGGCTGTGCGAGCGCTGGAACGCGCGCCTTTGGATCAGTGCCACCGATTTCGGCATCGCCCGCATGGCGAGCAGCGCCAGCGCCGGCTTCGGCGGGCCGCTCTCGGCGGCGTTCATGGCGGTGCACGGCATGGCCGCCGATCCGGTCGCGGTCGACGGCGTCGCCTCGCGCACCAACTACTACCGCAACCTGGTGCCTGCGGTGCCGTCGTCGTACCGGCGCCTCCTCGACGGCGGCACGTTCGCGACCGGCACCGGCGCAGCGCGCACCGAGTGGAAATGCCACGTCGGCTACGGCCATTCGCCCGAGCACATGGCGTTCCACTCCGAGTCGACGCGGGTCCTGATCAGCGGCGACATGGTGCTGCCCCGCATCTCGACCAACGTCAGCGTCGTCGACGTCGAGCCCGAGGCCGACCCGCTGACGCTCTACCTCGACTCGATCGAGCGCATGCGCTCGATCGACGCCGGCGTCCTCGTTCTGCCCTCGCACGGCCTGCCATTCAAGGGCCTGCACACGCGGATCGACCAGCTCCAGGCGCACCACGCCGAGCGCTTCGCCGAAACGCTCGAGGCCTGCGCCGAGGCGCCGCAGAGCGCGTTCGAGCTCGTTCCGGTGCTGTTCAAGCGGCCGCTCGACCTGCACCAGATGACCTTCGCGATGGGCGAGTCGCTGGCGCACCTGCATGCGCTCTGGATCCGCGGCAAGCTCGAGCGCATCACCGGCGCCGACGGCGTGATCCGCTTCGCGACGATCTGACCCCTCCGTCTCGCGCGCGCACTCAGACGTCGACGCGGCCTTCCTGCCGCAGGCGCGCTCGCGCCTCCTCGTAGTCGGGAACGACCGACCGCACGACGTTCCAGAAGCGGGCGCTGTGGTTCATCTCGCGCAGGTGCGCGAGCTCGTGGGCGACGACGTAGTCGATCGTCGCGAGCGGATGCTGGATCAGGCGCCAGTGCAGGCGCACCGAGCCATTGGCATTGGCGCTGCCCCAGCGCGTCGCCGCCGACGACAGCGACAGGCGCTTGACGCGAACGCCGAGCAGGGCCGCGAAATGCGCGGCGCGCTCGGCGAAGACGCGGCGCGCCTCGCGCTGCAGCCAGCTCTGCACGGCATCGCGGATCTGCGCCTCGCCAGCGTCGCGCGGCAAGGCGACGAGCAGGCGCGGCGCGAGCGCCGCGGCACAGGTGCTCGCCGTCGCCACGACGGTCGGGTCGCCGTCGACCGGCGCCGCCAGGAGGGCGGTCTCGCCGTTGCCCGCCCCGCCGTGGGCGGCAACGACGATCGTCAGTGGCCGCCCCAGGTAATCGATGGTCGCGCCGTCGCGCCAGACGACGCGGCTCGCCGCGAGCCGGGCCGCGCGCTCGCGCTGCTCGGCGAACCGGTCCAGGATCCAGCGCTGCTTCTCGCGCACCGCAGCGTCGATGTCGCGCAGCGCCACCCACTTCGGCGCGCGCACCGTCAGGCCATCGGCACCGACGACGAAGCCGATGCTGCGCCGGCGCACGCGCGTCAGCTGGAACGCGATGCGCTGGCCGTCGAGCGACAGCTCGCGGTTCGCCTGCGGATGACGCAGCAACGGATCGGCGGGAGCTCGGTCAGCTGGCGCCGGATCGACCGCGACCGGCTCGAGCGGCGTCTCGGCGACGACGTCGAAGAGGCCGCGCTGCAACGAATCGACGAACCGGCGCAGGCCGCGCCCGAACCTCGACGTCATCGATACGCCTCGGGGTCGAGGCGGCGCATCTCGGCTTCGATCCAGGTCTCGACGTCGCGCATCAACGAATCCGCGGTCCGCCCCGTGGAGTCGATCGGCGCGCCGATCGAGATGTCGATCACCCCGGGCCGGAGCAGAAAGCTCTTCCTCGGCCAGCAGCGCGCCGAGGTGACGGCGATCGGCACCACCGGCCGCCCGGTCTCGACCGCCAAGCGCGTGCCGCCGGCCTTGTACGTGCCCTTGCCGCCGCGCGGCGTTCGCGTGCCTTCGGGAAACATGATCACCCAGTTGCCTTGCGCCATGTAGCGACGCCCCTGCTCGGCGACCTTCGACCATGCCTCGGAGCGCTTGCTGCGATCGATGTGGATCAGGTCCATGCGCGCCATCGCCCAGCCGAAGAAGGGAATGAACAGCAGCTCGCGCTTGAAGACGTAGCAGAGCGGCCTCGGCATCAGGGTCGGGAAGGCGAACGTCTCCCAGGTCGACTGGTGCTTCGGCAGGAGGATCACCGGGCTGCCGGGCAGGTTCTCGCGCCCCTGGACGCGGGCGCGCACGCCGCAGATCACCCGCGCCGCCCAGATCGACAGGCCAAGCCAGCCGGCGAAGTACCAGTACAGCCGCTCGCCCCGGACGAAGATCGAATAGATCAGGCCGACGATCGCCCACGGCGCGACCGTCACCGTCAGGAACAGGACGAACAGCGCCGAGCGGACGAACGCGAGAGCGCGCGCCATCACTTCAGCCTGACGAAGACGGAATCGGCTTCGGGCGCATCGCCGCGTTGAAGGCGCTCGCGCTGGATCAGCTGTTGCGCGAAGCTGGCGAGATCGGGGTGGATGGTGGCGTGCGGCACTTCCTTGACGATCGCGCGCAGCGCCGCCGCGTCGAGCGCCGCGCCCTTGCCGGTGCGAACGAGGTGCGGCGCGCAGCCGGCGGCGGCGCCGGCCTGGAGGTCGCGCAGCGAATCGCCGACCGCATAGGTCTCGCGCAGCGACACGCCGTAGCGCTCGCCGATCATCGTGAACAGGCCGGGCAAAGGCTTTCTGCACGCGCAGTCGTCGTCGGGCACGTGCGGGCAGAAGAAGACGGCGTCGATGCGCCCGCCGACCTCGGCGAGCTCGCGGTTCATGCGCGCGTGGATCGCGTTCAGGGCCGAGATGTCGAACAGGCCGCGGCCCAGGCCGGACTGGTTGGTCGCGATCACCGTGTGCCAGCCGGCGTGGTTGAGCCGCGCGATCGCCTCGAGCGAGCCCGGGATCGGCACCCATTCGGCGGGCGACTTGACGTAGTCGTCGCGATCCTCGTTGATCGTGCCGTCGCGGTCGAGGATCACGAGCTTCACGGCGGTGACCCGTTAGACGGCCAGGCGCGACAGGTCGGCGACGCGGTTCATCGTCGCCCGCAACGCTGCCAGCAGGGCGAGACGGTTGGCGCGCAAGGGCGCGGAGTCGACGTTGACCATGACGTTGTCGAAGAAGGCATCGACCGCGGGCTTGAGGCCGGCGAGGAGGCGGAGCGAGCGAGCGTACTCGCCCTCGGCATAGGCCTGGTCTGCGCGCGTGCCGACGTCGCCGAGAGCGGCGGCGAGCGCCTGCTCGGCCGGCTCGCCGAGCAGGGCCGGATCGACGGCGGCGGCAGCGGCGTCGCTCTTCTTCAGGATGTTGCCGACCCGCTTGTTGGCGGCGGCGAGCGCCGGCGCCTCGGGCAACGCGAGGAACTCGCGCACCGCGAGCAGCCGGCCGGCGACGTCGTGCAGCGCCGGGCGCATGCTGATCACCGCGTCGACGGCGCGCGTGTCGTGAGCGGCAGCGAGCTGCTGGAAGTAGCGCTCGTAGATGAAGGCCTCGACCTCGACCTCGGTGTCGGCAGCGAGCGAAACGGCGAAGGTCGACGCCACCTCGTCGAGCAACTCGCGCAGGACGAGCGGGCGGGCGGCGCCGCCGGCGACGCGACGGAACGAATCGATCAGCGTCAGCGCGTGCCGGCGCAGCGCGTATGGATCCTTGTCGCCGGTGGGCTTCAGGCCGATGCCCCAGATGCCAACCAGGATCTCGGCGCGGTCGGCGATCACCAGTGCCTCGCCGACCAGGTTGGTGGCGCGAGCATCGCCCTCGCCGCGGCGGTTGACGTACTGGTCGCGAATCGCGGCGGCGACCTCGGCCGACTCGCCGTCGTGGGTCGCGTAGTAGCCGCCCATGATCCCTTGCAGCTCGGGGAACTCGCCGACCATGTCGGTCAGCAGGTCGGCCTTGGCCAGCAGCGCGGCGCGATCGGCCAGCGCGGCGTCGGCGCCGATGCGTGCGGCGACCCCCGCGGCGATGCGCCGCACGCGCCCGACGCGATCGCCCTGGCTGCCGAGCTTGCCGTGGTAGACCACCTTGTCGAGCGCGGGAACACGCGACTCGAGCGTGCGCTTCCTGTCCTGGTCGTAGAAGAACTTCGCGTCGGCCAAGCGCGGCCGGACGACGCGCTCGTTGCCTTCGACGATGCGCGCAGGGTCGGCCGGCGCGACGTTGCTGACGACGAGGAAACGGTTGGTGAGCCGGCCGTCCTGCTCGAGCAGGGGGAAGTAGCGCTGGTTCGCCTTCATCGTCAGGACCAGGCATTCCGGCGGCACGGCGAGGAACTCCGCGTCGAAGTGGCAGGCGAGCACGTTCGGCAGCTCGACTAGCGCGGTGACCTCGTCGAGCAGCGCGTCGTCGTCGATCGGCGCGAGCTTGGCCGACGCGGCGGCCGCCTGCAACTGGCGCAGGACCTCGGCGCGACGATCGGCGAAACCGGCGATCACGGCACCTTCCTCTCGCAACTGCTTCTCGTAGCTGCGCGCATCGCGCAGCACGATCGGCGCGCGACTTCCTTCGAATCGATGGCCCAGCGTCGTGCGACCGGCGTCGAGGCCCAGCGCGCGAACCGGAACGACGGCTTCACCGTGCAGCGCGACGAGGCCGTGCGCCGGCCGGACAAAGCTAACGCTCGTCCAGCCGTCTTCGAGCTGGTATTGCATGACCTTCGGGATCGGCAGCTGCGCGAGGGCGCGCTCGAGCACGCGCTGCAGACCTTCGGCGAGCGATGCGCCGGCAGCGACGGCGTCGAGGAACAGCGTCTCGCTCTTGCCGTCGAGCCGGCGCTGCAGGCTCGGCACGACCGCCGCATCGGCGCCGAGCGCGGCGAGCTTCTTGAGAAGCGCCGGCGTCGCCGCGCCAGCCGCCGTCAGGCCGACGCTCGCCGGCATCAGCTTGTGCGAGACGGCGCGATCGGCGGCTCGCTCCGCCACCGCGTCGATCAGCACGGCGAGACGGCGCGGCGTCGCGTACGGCGTGACGTCGACGCTCGCCTCGAGCAGCGATTCCGCGCGCAGGCCGGCGACGAGGCCGTCGGCGAACGCCGCGGCGAGCTTCGGCAACGCCTTCGGCGGCAGCTCCTCGACGAACAGCTCGACCAGCAACGGCCGTGGCGAAACGGCTGTCATCAGGCGGGCTGCTTCGCGTCGGCGCCGGGGCGCCGGGCGGCGAGCTGCGCCGCAACTTCATCGGCCCACGCCTTCGGCGCCATCGGAAAGCCGAGCCGCGCTCGGCTCTCGAGATAGCTCTGGGCGACGCTGCGCGCCAGCGTGCGAATGCGGCCGATATACGCCGCCCGCTCGGTGACGCTGATCGCGCCGCGCGCGTCGAGCAGGTTGAAGCTGTGGGCCGCCTTGAGCACCTGCTCGTAGGCGGGCAGCGCGAGCGATTCGGCCATCAGCGCCGTCGCCTGCCGCTCGTGCGCGGCGAAGGCGACGAGCAGGAACTCGACGTCGCTCTTCTCGAAGTTGTAGGTGCTCTGCTCGACCTCGTTCTGGTGATACACGTCACCATAGGTCAGGCCGTTAGTCCACTGCAGCTTGTAGACGTTGTCGACGCCTTGCAGGTACATCGCCAGGCGCTCGAGTCCGTAGGTGATCTCGCCCGTGATCGGCTTGCAGTCGATGCCGCCGACCTGCTGGAAATAGGTGAACTGCGTCACTTCCATGCCGTTCAGCCAGACCTCCCAGCCGAGGCCCCAGGCGCCCAGCGTCGGGTTCTCCCAATCGTCCTCGACGAAACGGACGTCGTTGTTCTTGAGGTCGAAGCCGAGCGCTTCGAGCGAGCCGAGATAGAGGTCGAGGATGTCGGCCGGCGCGGGCTTCAGCACCACTTGGTATTGGTAATAGTGCTGAAGTCGGTTCGGGTTCTCGCCGTAGCGGCCGTCCTTGGGGCGCCGGCTCGGCTGCACGTAGGCGGCCTTCCACGGCTCGGGCCCGAGGGCGCGGAGGAAGGTCGCGGTGTGGCTCGTGCCGGCACCGACCTCCATGTCGTAGGGCTGGAGCAGCGCGCAGCCGCGCTCGGCCCAATACGACTGCAGGCGCAGGATGATTTGCTGGAACGAGAGCATCGCGCCTGGAGTTCTTGTCGTCGAAGGCAAGGGCGGCGAGGGCCGCGGTGCCGATCGAACGATTTTAGGGGTCGGCCCGCGACCTCAAGACGGCGGCACCGACGAGGACCAGGCCGATCGCCCAGAGCGGCCAGAGGTCGAAGCGCCCGGCCCACTCGGCGAACGGCGTCAGCCCATGCCGGCCCTCGACCGTGCCCTCGAGGATGCCGACCGAGAAAGGCGGCAGCGCGTGGGTGACGACGCCGTGGTGGTCGATCACCGCGGTGGCGCCGGTGTTGGTGGCGCGGATCATCGGCCGCTGCAGCTCGAGCGAGCGCATGCGCGAGATGCGCAGGTGCTGCTCGATGGCGATCGTCCTGCCGAACCAGCCGATGTTGCTCAGGTTGGCGAGGATCGTCGGCGCGCTCGCCGCCGGCACGAAGCGCGCAGCGAGCTCCTCGCCGAACAGGTCCTCGTAGCAGATGTTCGGAGCGACGCGCTCGCCGTCGACGTCGAACGACGGCGCCGTCATCGGGCCGCGGTTGAAGTCGCCGAGCGGGATGTTCATCATCGCCGTGAACCAGTGGAATCCTTCGGGGACGAATTCGCCGAAAGGCACCAGATGGTGCTTGTCGTAGCGGTAGTGGCCGCCTGGCATCGCCGTCGACGCGATCGAGAGCCCGATCGCCGAGTTGGTGTAGCCCTGCTCCGGGTCGCCCATCGGAATGCCGAGGATCGCGGCCCGGCCCGGAACGCGAAAGCGCGCGACCAGTGCGTTCCAGTACGCGTCGTCGAGGTCCTTCAGCAGCACCGGGATGACGGTCTCCGGGCCGATGACGAGCTCACCGCGCGCCGCCGCGATCTGGGTCGCGGTCGCCTCCAGGCCGCCTTCCAGGTACTGCGGCGCGAACTTTTCCTGCTGCGGCACGTTGCCCTGCAGCAGCGAGATCGTCAGGGCGCGGGTCGGCGTGGTGTAGTCGATCCGGCCAAGCAGCGCGCCGGCGACCAGGGCGATGACCAGCGCGCCGCCCGGCGCCAGCCATGCGCGCGCGCGCCGCAGCGGCGAGAAACCGAAGGCCGCGGCGAGCCCCGCGACGACCGCGCCGACGCCGTAGACGCCGAGCGACGACGCCAGCCCGGCGAGCGGCGAATCGACCTGCGCGTACCCGCTCGCGACCCACGGGAAGCCGGTCAGGAGGACGCCGCGGGCCAGCTCGGCGAGCAGCCAGACTGCCGCGAAGAGCAGCGCCGAGCCGCCGCGCGAGCGCGGCCGCCAGCGGGCCACCGCCGCCATCGCCGCGGCGAGATAGAGCGACAGGAATGCCGAGAGCGCCAGCACGGCGAGCGCGGCGAGCCACGCCGACAGGCCGCCGTAGCGATGCATGCTGACGTACATCCACCAAGTGCCGGCACAGAGCCAGCCGATGCCGAAGACGAAGCCGAGCGCGGCCGCACGCCGCGTCGACGAGCGCCCCACGCGCCAGGCGAGCAGCGCGATGGCGATGATCTGCACCGGCCAGAGGTCGCCGGCGACGAAGGCGATCGTCTGCAGCGCGCCGAGCGCGGTGAAGAAGACGAGCTCGACCTCGGGCCGGCGCAGGAGGCGAGGTGCGCCGAGGGCGCCGACGCCGGGCGCGTCGGCAGCGTCGTCGCTCAAGCGCCGTCGGACCCGAGCGCCTCTTCGGCCGCGCGGGTCACCTTGAACCAGCGCACCGCGCCGCCGCGCGCCAGCATCACCGAGAAGACCAGTCCACCGATCGTCACCGCTTCGCCGCGCCGCGGCACCCGGCCGAGCTCGTGCGCGACCAGGCCGCCGATGGTCTCGAACTCGTCGGTCGGCAGGAGAACGTCGAACGACTCGTTGACCGCGGCGAGCGTGGCGTCGCCGGCGACGCGCTGGCTGCCGTCGGCGAGCGTGTAGATGCTCGACTCGGCGTCGTTCTCGTCGAACTCGTCCTCAATCTCGCCGACGATTTCCTCGAGCACGTCCTCGAGCGTCAGCAGCCCGGCGGTGTGGCCGAACTCGTCGATGACGATGGCGATGTGGTTACGGTTGGTGCGGAAGTCGCGCAGCAGGTCGTTGAGCGCTTTCGACTCGGGAACGAAGAACGCCGGCCGCAGCAGCGTGCGCAGGCTGAGGTCGGGCGAGCGCTGCAGCTTGAGCAGGTCCTTCGCCATCAGGATGCCGATGACGTTGTCGCGCCGCTCCTCGAACACCGGAAAGCGCGAGTGACCGGTGTGGATGATGACGTGCAGCATCTCGTCGAACGGCGCGTCGATGTCGAGCAGGTCCATGTGGCGGCTCGCGACCATGACGTCGCCGGCGGTCATGTCGGCCATGCGGATGACGCCCTCGAGCATCATCCGCGACTCGGGCTCGATCAGTTCCTTGTTCTCGGCGACGGCGAGCGATTCGATCAGCTGGTCGCGCGAGCCTGGGCTGGGCACGACGAGGTCGAGGAGCTTCTTGAAGAACGGGCGTTTCTCGGCCGCGATGGCGGCCTTGTCGGCGCCCCGCGAGGCGCGGGCGGCGGAAGATTCGGACATGGAGGTCTAGCGCGGCCGAAGGGAGGCGGCCGAAAAGCGGAACCGGGAAGCTTACCGCAGCGGTTTCGCCTGCTCCTTGACAGGTCTGCTACCTTGAACGCACGCCGCACGCCCCGATATGTCACGGTCGCGCCCGGCCCCGTCTCCGTGAGCGCTCCGAACCCTGACCCAAAGGTGACCTGTCCATGAGTCTGATTCCCGCCACCATCCTCACCGGCTTCCTCGGCTCGGGGAAGACGACGCTTCTGAAGCGAGTGCTCACAGAGGCGCACGGCCAGAAGATTGCAGTGATCGAGAACGAGTTCGGCGAGGAGAACATCGACAACGAGATCCTCGTCCAGGACAGCAAGGAGCAGATCATCCAGCTCAACAACGGCTGCGTCTGCTGCACGATCCGCGAGGACCTCAGGACGACCCTCGCCGATCTTGCCGAGAGGAAGCGCAAGGGCGAGATCGACTTTGACCGTGTCGTCATCGAGACCACCGGCCTGGCCGACCCGGGCCCGGTCGCGCAGACCTTCTTCATGGACGACGAGATCGCCGAGACCTATCTGCTCGACTCGATCCTCACCCTGGTTGACGCCAAGCACGGCGACCAGCAGCTCGACGATCGCCAGGAAGCACGCCGCCAGGTCGGCTTCGCCGACCAGATCTTCATCAGCAAGACCGACCTCGTCGACGACGGCACGGTCGAGGCGCTGATCCATCGCGTCAAGCACATGAACCCGCGCGCGCCGCAGACGAGGGTCAACTTCGGCGAGGTGCCGATCAAGGACGTGTTCGACCTGAAGGGCTTCAACCTCAATGCCAAGCTCGACATCGACCCCGACTTCCTGAAGGAAGACGAGCACGGTCACGGCCACGACCATCACGGCCATGACCACGATCACGACCACGAGCACGGCGAGCACTGCGACCACCCGCACCACCATGCCCACGACGACGATGTGAAGTCGTTCGTCTTTCGTGCCGACAAGGCCTTCGATGCCAGCAAGCTCGAGGACTTTCTCGGCGCCATCGTCCAGGTCTACGGGCCGAAGATGCTTCGCTACAAGGGCGTGCTGAACATGAAGGGCTCGGACCGCAAGGTCATCTTCCAGGGCGTGCACCAGTTGATGGGCAGCGATCTCGGCCCGAAATGGGCGCCCGGCGAGAAGAAGGGCAGCAAGATGGTCTTCATCGGCATCGACCTGCCGCAGGACATCCTCAAGCAGGGACTGGAACAGTGCCTGGTGTGACGTCGAGGCGGCCCGACCAGCCGCTTAGATCGAGGCGCTGACGCGCGCTGCGCGACGGCCGCGCCCCCGGCCGGAGGCGTGACTACAATCCGCGGCGGTCAAAAACGGTCGCGCCCTTCGCGACGCGCCTTGCGAGAGAAGGTCGCGCCGCCGTTGCGAGGAGAACCCGTGAAGAAATTAGTCGTCAAGAAGACAGCAAAGAAGACCGCCGCACCGGCGCGAGCACGCCCGGCCGTGAAGAAAGCCGCACCCAAGCGGGCCGCCCCGACCAAAGGCAGTGCGGCCGTCGCCAAAAAGGCGGCGCCCGCCAAGAAGCCGGTCGCGAGCCACAAGCCCGTCGCCAAGAAGGCGCCGGCGAAGAGCGCCGCCCCGGCCAAGCACGACGCTCCGAAGGGCGCCCCTGCAGCGGCGAAGAAGCCGGCGGTGCATCCCGTCGCCGCGAAAGCGGTGGTCGCAAAGATCCCGCCGGCGCCGAAGCCGGCGCCAGCGTCGAAGCCGACGACTGCAGCCAAGCCGGCTGCGTCACCTGCAGCCGTGCTCGCCGAGGTCGCCGTGCCGGTGCCGACACTTGCGTCGGGCGCGCCTCTTGCCAGCCCGAACGGCTTTGTTCCTCGCAAGCCCGGCCGCGGCACGCCCAAATATTTCGTCGCGCCGGTGCAGGCCCCCCTGCCGCCGCCGACCTCACGATTCGCCGACCGGTTCGCGCCGCCCCGGCCCCCGACCCGACAGATGAACAAACAAGAAACCGACACACCCCGACAGGCGCACAAGGCCGATCCGAAGCTGGCGAACGCCTGGAAGACCAAGGCCGGTCGCGACCTCACCGACGACGAGCTGCTCGCGATGCCCGAATCGGAATACATGAACGAGAAACAGCTCGAGTTCTTCCGGATGAAGCTGCAGGCGCTCAAGGACGACCTGCTCAGCAACGCCGGCGAGACGACGGAGCATCTCCGCGAGGACACGTCGATCGTGCCGGACCCGGCCGACCGCGCGACCATCGAGGAGGAGCATGCGCTCGAGCTGCGAACGCGCGACCGGGAGAGAAAGCTTCTCAAGAAGATTTCCCAGTCGCTCGGCCGCATCGAGTCAGGCGAGTACGGTTTCTGTGACGAAACCGGCGAACCCATCGGCCTCGGCCGCTTGATCGCCCGACCCACCGCTACACTGTCGCTCGAAGCGCAGCAGCGGCGGGAGCTGAAGCAAAAGATGTTCGGCGACTAGGTCGGCGTCCGGGCTTGGCCCGAGTGCCCGGACCGGCCAAAAGCCGGTGGCGGCCGCTCCGCTCAGGGACTTCTCGATGGCAGCGGAACCCAAAGACACGACGAGTTTCTTTCGCAAGGTGGTCAAGTTCGTTGCCAATCCGGCAACGGAATGGGCCGAGCTTGACGTCCCCAACGACGAGAGCCGCGAGAACGACTACGCCAAGGGCGAGCTCAAGGCGATGATCGAGCGGAAGCGCCGCAACGACTTCGTCCGCAAGCGCGAGTTCGACATGCTGAGGAAGGTCCGCCGCGAGGGCCTTTCGGGCGAGCAGCTCGCTGCCCTCGGCGGCTCGTCGCGCATCGACGACTCGCAGCCGCGCATCTCCGACCAGCCGGTGCGCCAGGACGCCGGCGTCAAGGCCAAGATCGACGAGATCGAGCAGCAGATGGTCGGCGACGGCTACTCGAACACGCACCGCCGCGCCCCCGAGTTCTACAACGCCCCGACGCAACCGGCGCCGCTCGACCTGACGGCGGCGCGCCCGTCGCAGGCGCAAGCGCAAGCCCGAGCGCCGACGCAGGCCCAAGCGCAGGCGCCGGCATCTGCGTCCGCGCCGTCGCATGGCGGTCGGGTCGAGGATTTCGTCAAGCCGGCACCGGTCGCCGTCGCGCCGGCAC
>Ga0207650_10002431_pt1 | contig 12967 bp, 11 predicted proteins | sample KBSS63metaG_FD_184325 | JGI IMG/M metagenome (GOLD analysis project Ga0207650, IMG submission 184325) | Switchgrass rhizosphere microbial communities from Kellogg Biological Station, Michigan, USA - KBS S6-3 metaG (SPAdes) (version 2) | ecosystem: Host-associated > Plants > Roots > Rhizosphere...
TATCAACTTTGCATTGGCTACGGAAAAATCGGTAAGCACCTTATCATCAAAGAAAATTAATATACTCTCAAATTGAGTCTGCTTCGCAATGTCAAACGATGCAATACAATTGCCTGAAGAAAGAAAGTGAATTTCCTTATCGTTGGTGTCTACAGATGTTTCAGCAAACCGGATTGTCTTTTGACCTGTGATAACAAGGCTAACAGAGTTCCTGTGTAAAACAGACCTCTCTCTTAAATGGCTTGTGCCTGTGATGTAATGATGTAAAATTATAGGGCTGTCAAGTTCGGCCTTGTTCGAAAATATATCATCAGGAAGGTTAAAAACTGGCATTTAAAAAATTAAAATGTACACCGCTAACTAATAATCATCCTGCAGATGCAGGATAAGGAATATAGTTAGTTATAATCCACGAAGTTAATAAACAGGTAGACTTTGCAGTTTGTATAGTATTACAAGTCCTTTTGTACTTGTATATTTAAATAGAGATTTCATTTGGATGGTTTCGCAGAAAATTTTAAAATGAAGGCGAACAAATCTATTCCTTTTGATTTTATTGTCGATGCACTTTATGGATTGCATCCTGTGACGAAACCTATGTTTGGAACAACAGCGGTATATGTTTACGGTAAAATAGTGTTGGCGCTGAGAGACAATAAAAAAGATCCACAGACTAACGATGTGTGGGTAGCTGTTGACCAATTATATCACCCCGAACTTATTCAGCTCATTCCTTCGCTTACTACATTTGAAATATTCGGCACAAAAACCAGGAACTGGCTGCTGCTTCCTTCAACCGCTGAAGACTTTGAAAAAGAAGCAAACCTAATCTGTGAGCTTATAAAAAGAAATGACAAGCGAATTGGAAGACATAAAAACTAGCTTTAGGTAATTTTGTTGTTGGAATACTTAGCAGCTTTTTATTGAACTACATACAGCATTAGCATTCACCCAAAAACTGGTCGCACTGAATTGATTGTGTCCTGTTCACCTGTGGTAACTGAATCATTAGGTCTTCAACCAATGTAATGAGCGCAGAATGCCCGGGTTGTTTTAACTTCTGACCTTTTTTCCTTGTGTAGGTGGATTGAATTTCAATTCTTAACATCTAATAACTATCTCTACTGGCGGAATTTCCCGTTTAAATGTGTCTTAACTCAAAAATAAATCCTGTTTGGTCGGATAGTGTACTCTTATACAAAGAAATCAAAAAGCTATTACAAATAGCAGTTACAGGATATTAGCCTTGTTCTTTAACTGCCGTCACAATAAACACAGTTTATAAATCTTCAGTTATGGAAAGAATTGCCACTAGTTTATCGTCTGAAACCAGGCACAAAACTATCTCCACTCAATTGTGCCAAAACGAATTAAGGAATTATGCACGAACGGTGTTTCTAAAGACGATATTTATTCTACTGATCCTTTTGTTGGCCAGCAGGGTTTTCGCCCAGGACACACTGCCACAAAAAAGCCTTGAAGTCTATGGTTTTGCCATGGTGGATATGGGTTACAATTTTGATCAAATTGACCCGAGATGGTTCGACGCGTTAAGAATAAATCGCCTGCCCAAATACAAAGACCAGTTTGCACCGGATGGAACATGGTTCTTTGGTGTAAGACAAACACGTTTTGGTGTAAAAGGCTACACACCTACAAAAATGGGAGACCTGACTGTAAGGTTTGAGTTTGATATGTTTGGAACCGGTTCAGATGAAGGACAAACCACTATGCGGCTGCGCTACGCCTATGGACAATTAGGAAAATTTCTTGCCGGTCAGGCCACTTCGCCTTTTATGGATGCTGATGTATGGCCGAACACAGTGGAATACTGGGGTCCTAGTGGTATGGTGTATTACAGGAATGTACAAGTTCGGTATATGCCAATAAACGATGCTGATAAAGAATTATGGATTGCCCTGGAACGTCCGGGTGCCGGCGCTGACAAGGGAACAATTTCGATCCCCGAAGATGGTCCATCGCTTCCCTCACTGGACAGTGTAAAAGCTAAACTTTCCGCTCCTGATATTTCAGCCCACTTTAAAAAAAGGGGTAAATGGGGCAGCGTTCAATTGGCAGGTATCTTTCGCCCACTAAAATGGGCAGATACCCGCGTTAATAAAGGCGGCACTGATCTCAGTGGAAGCGCTACGGGATGGGGAGCTCATTTGAGTGCGGCGATTAATTTAACAAAGAACACAGTATTCCGAGGTAACTATGTGTATGGCGAAGGCATTGAAAATTATATGCAGGATGCGCCTAATGACATCGGCACTGTTCTTACCAGTAATCCATCGAAACCTATTGAAGGTAAAGCCTTGCCAGTTACCGGGATAATGGCATGGATTGATCATAACTGGAATCCTACCTGGTGGACATCTCTTGGTTACTCAAATGTTACCATCGATAACACAGCGACTGCGGCAGGCACCACTTCTTATAAGTACGGCCAGTATGCCTCGCTCACTATTGGTACGACTCCAATTCAAAATACTATGGCAGCTGTTGAATTTCAGTGGGGCCAGCGGGAAGGAGAGGATGGTTTTAAAGCAGAATGTAAGAAGATCCAGATTTCTTTCAAATATAATTTCTCAACTACATTCTTTAAGCCAAAAGGTGGACAGGACTAAGCATCGTGACTCTTATAGTTCTTAAACAATAAAGCAAATTGATATGAAATACATGTTTAAATTATCCTCTGTACGATTGATGTTATTGTTCATTACAGTAATAACAATTGCAACGTCGAAAGTGATCGCCCAAAATCTTACCAAGGAAACCATACAAAAGGCCCTCGACGAGGCTTATGCTAAATTCAAGGATCTGAAGGAAGGCAAAAATGCCGACTACATTAAAGAGCTCGCCAATGTAGACCCCAATATTTTTGGTATTGCCCTTGTAACTACTGACGGACAGGTATACACGAAGGGAGATATCACATCCATGGTATCCATCCAAAGCGTATCGAAAGTATTTACCATGGCTAAAATTATTGAAGAACTGGGCTCGCAGGCAGTGCAGGACAAAATTGGAGTGGATGCCACAGGTATGCGCTTTAATTCCATTGTAGCAGTGGAATTGCAAAGGGGAAAAGAAATTAACCCGCTCGTAAACCCCGGAGCCATTGCTTCCAGCAGTCTTATCGCGGGTTCTGATTCCGCAGCCAAATGGAAAAGCATTCTAAAGGTTCACAGTGATTTTGCAGGCCGACCCCTTTCACTTAACTGGCCGGTTTATGTTAGTGAAGCCGGAGATAATTTGCGTAACCAGGCTATTGCCCATTTGCTATATGCCTACAATCGCATGTATTTTGATCCGGTTCAGTCAACCGATATTTATACCAAGCAATGCGCTATAAATGTAAATGCAAAAGACCTGGCAACCATGGCCGCTACACTTGCCAATGGAGGATTTAATCCTGTCACGAAAAAGAAAATTGTAAGTCCTGAAACGGTAATGTATACACTTCCGGTAATGGCAACAGCAGGTTTATACGATGATTCCGGTATTTGGTTTTACAACTCGGGTCTTCCAGCCAAAAGTGGTGTGGGCGGTGGATTGCTGGCTGTATGTCCAGGCAAATTTGGGATTGGCGTTGTATCCCCTCCACTGGACGCTGCAGGAAATAGTGTAAAGGCTCAAAAAGTAATACGTTATGTAGTAGAGCAATTAAAATTAGATCCTTACCTGATTCAACCTAAACAATAGTAAGTCTAACCGCTATTAGTGAAATAAAAGAGAACAATTTGTCCGAACGGGAAAGGACCGGTTGTTTTTCATACGATAATGTTGACATGCATTTTTACAGGCAGACTGGTTATAGAAATGTATAAAATAATTGCGAGCAATCGAGCCCTCGAAGTTAACCCTTGAAATAACAATGAAATTACAATTACTCATTTCCTGGTATCGCATTGTTTTGATTGTTCCCTTTGTATCTATGGCCTTTATGGCGCTGGCACAAGAAAAGACGGCAATTAATGATACAACGAAATATAATCCCTATAGGATTATGCAAGGTCATAGAGTGGCAGTTTCGAAGTTTGGTGAACTTAATATCCGGCCGTATACCTATTTGCGTTACCTCAATCAAAAGTTTATTGATAAAACCTATACAGATGGCTTTGGAAAATCGCAAACAGTGGACACCCGCCAGGATGTTCAGCTACAAAAAGTAAGCATCTACTTTACTGGCTGGGCATTTGATCCGAAGTTTAACTACTTTCTATACGTATGGACGAGCAATGCCTCCCAGGGACAAGGCGCACAGGTGGTTGTTGCGGGTAACCTTTCGTACACGTTTAATAAGTATTTAAAACTTACGGGGGGTATCATGTCGCTCCCGGGAGTAAGAAGTACGGAAGGGAATTTTCCTTTCTGGCTTTCCGTTGATAACCGTATGATTGCTGATGAATATATGCGTCCTTCTTATACAAGTGGATTTCAGGCGAAAGGTGAAATTGTAAAAAAACTTAGCTACCAGGTGATGCTTGGAAACAACATGAGCACCCTGGGAGTTGATGCCGGGCAGATAGATAACAAGCTTAACACCGTAGCCGGGGCGCTTGTTTTTTTACCTACTACGGGTGAGTATGGAATGTTCAATGGCGCTTATGGTGATTACGACATGCACGAAAATATAGCTACCAGGGTGGGTGCGCATTACACCCGAAGTGATGAAACACGGCAAGGTCAACCCACAACTGATGCGTTTGAAAATGTATCATTGCGGGTTTCAGACGGCACTTCTATTTTTCTGCCCAATTTATTCAATCCGGGAACACAGATTGATGAAGCCCGGGACCAAATGTTTTCTGTTGATGGAGGTGCAAAGCTGAAGGGCTTTGCTCTCGAAGGAGAATACTATTGGAGAACGATCGATAATTTCAAGTTGATAGGTTTACCTATGGCGTTGGACAAACTTAGCGATGAAGGATTTCAACTGCTTGCATCAGCTATGGTTTTTCCAAAAAAACTTCAGCTTTACTCAACGTATTCGCAAATTTTTGGACAGTATGGTGATCCATCGGAACTGAGATTGGGCTTTAATTTCTTCCCATTTAAAAACACTATTTCAACACGATTGAATGGCCAGGTTACATTCATGGATAGGTGCCCTGTTGGTGGATTGGCATATCCATATACCGTGGGTGCAAATGGAACTATTTTCAATCTTGATCTAGAGCTTAATTTTTAATTGTTGCAAGTCCTTTCCTTTTTAAAGTAATGAAAGAAAACAAAAATAAATTCTGTTCGAAATAATTATATGATGAGAGAGAATTGCATTGAACGAACCGGCACATATGCTTCAGTATCATTTACTGTTAAAACAATTGTGTCCGTCTCTTTTTTGTTACTCATTTCAAAAAATGGTTTTTCACAAGGCAGCAAAGATTCATTTTTGATGGATGACTCTCATTTTCACCTGACCAACTATGTACAGGAAGGGATCGATCTGCAGCAATACCTTTCCATTATGGGTAACCGCGTTGGAAGGTCTACCCTGTTTGGAATTCCGCTACAGCAAATGTGGTCCTACCAAAATTCCGGAACGTTTGCTCCCACTTATTATTTGCAAAGCGATGCGCCTTTGTACTACTATTCGTTTACGGATGCCTATATAGCCAGTCTTTATAACAAACTTTCAGCTGCAGATAAGCAACGTTTTGATCCAATGATCACGGGTTTTAATCCTGCGGACATGTATGCAAAAGCACACATCAAACGTGTGTTGCAAACCTTTCCTGGAGTATTCACAGGCATAGGTGAATTCAGCATTCATAAAGAATTTGTTTCTTCCAAAGTGTCGGGTGAAACGGCGAGTCTTACCAATCCTGCACTGGACAGCATTCTTGATTTTGCAGGCGAGGTGGGACTCGTTGTAATTCTTCACAATGATCTGGATATGCCTATGGCGAAAGCAGGTACAGAACCGGTTTACCTGGACCAGGTAAAAGCCGTACTAAAGCGTCACCCTAATACCACTATTATTTGGGCGCATATGGGATTGGGACGAATTGTGCATCCTGTTCAGCAATCGGGATCCGAGCCTGTAAGCGAAAGAAATCCAAATCAAATGGTGATTGTTGAGAGTATACTCACTGATCCAGCATTAAAACATGTATACTTCGATATCTCCTGGGATGAAGTAGCAAAATATATTGTTGGATCAGAACAAGCTTTAAAAAACAGCATTACGATTTTAAATCGCTACCCCGATCGTTTTTTATTTGGCAGTGACGTGGTGGCACCAAAAAACCCGGAGATGTACTATGCTGTTTACAACATGTATACCCCGGTGTGGAAGGCTTTAACGCCAGAGACAAGCGAAAAAGTTCGAAAGGGAAATTATGAGCGATTGTTTGATGCGGCACGAAAAAAAGTAAGGGCCTGGGAAAAAGCGAATGTCAAATAATCTTGCATGCTGCTGCTTTGAACCGCCTTAAATTATGACCATGATGTGTGTTAGATTAACCGGATGTCTGCACTCGAAGAAAACATTTTGGATGGTGCTGATCAACACTGCAATTTTTGTTGAGACAAGCTTTGCACAACAGTTTAATTCAGACAGTTGGCTTTCAAAACCACACGGTATGGTAACGATCATCCCGACAGTGGGAGAAAGAAATACAATGCTCATGACCACTTATTCGCTGTTCCCAAAATGGGAGTTTACAGTTGCGGGATACATGTACAATAACGATGGCGATCCTCTTACAGATGATGGCTATTCATCTTCATTATATGCCAAGTATATGTTTTATCAAAACAAAAAAGAAACTGGTGGCGCATCTGTGAAAGCGGGTACGGGTATGAGACCGGGGACCATCAACGGTGAGAACCGCGAAAAAGATGCGTTTCAATCCTATTGGATGAACTTTCCCTGTACCATTCCATTTTTCAATAATAAAGTTTCATGGGACGTGATGCCTGGAGCCAGTTTCACCAAAAATTATGGAGTAACTGAAACAACGGCCTGGGGCTTTACCTACTCCACCCGATTGGCATGGTATCCTTTTGATCCAAGGTGGTCAGCCGTAGGTGAAGTTTTCGGAACTGAAGGTGAGAACAAAGCCATACCGGAATACAGGCTTGGTGTTCGATGGGAGCCGAGTCAACACGCTGTATTTGCTTTAAGCTACGGACAGGAGTTTAATGGAAAGGAAGGAGCAGGTTTTGAGTTTGGCATCATGCTGTTTTCTCCTCCATTCGTTTGTTTTAAGGGTTGCAATAAAGTAAAGAAGAATTAGAAATGGCAGGTCTAATCATTTGTAAATAAAAATCTTAAATGGAACATGCACATGATATTAATGGCCAGGTGGGATCAGCACCTATTGAAGATCCTAAAAAGGATATCGGGGGTTTATTTAGTTCATTAAATCCCTGGGTTCTGTTTGCTGGCGTCGTTGTTTGTTATATGGTAGTTATGTTGCTCGGAGGTTATTTAGGACGCGTTCGAATGATGGCAGGAATTAAAGAACCCGAAACTTCCATGGAAACTGCTGTAGCTGCAGTTCTTGGGCTCCTTGCCTTTATACTCGGATTTACCTTTTCAATTACCTGGAACAAATTTGCCAACAGAAATGGACTCGTTATAGAACATGCAAAGGCCATTAGCATATGTTATTTACGTGCCGGTCTTATCCCGGAGAAACAAAAACTCGAGACCAGAAAAATATTGCATGAATACATGCAGGTCTTGTTACATATCGATGGTAAAAATCTCGAAAGATCTTTGTTGCTTATTGACCATGTACATATTGCACTTTGGCGGGAAACTGTATCACTTGTCAAAGAAGACATGGACGGTGAGATCCGGTCTATTTTTATTGGTTCTGTAAATGACCTCATGAGTCTTTCGCTGGAAAGAAAAACAATTGCATTATTCATCCGGGTGCCCAATGCCATCTGGAGAAGCGTTTTCTTTTTGGCTGCTATTGGTATGCTGGCTTTTGGCTACCAGGCAGGTATTAGCGGCATCAATAAACTGTTTCAACTGACCTTGTTGCCGGTAGCATTTGGGTTGGTGATTGTTTTGATTGCAGAACTGAATTCACAGGATTCACGGAGGCACTTTAAAGTAACTAATCGACCATTACGAGAGGTATTGGAAATGATGGAAAAACCAATTGCATAATTAAAATATCATCTGACGCACAGTTATTTGTAACGACTATATCTTATTCTTTAATAGGTAAAACATATGGCCACATTTATTACTTACATGCCCGCGTGGGTACTTTTTATTCTCACCCTTAGTATTGGCCTCACGGCAGCCGAAGCCGGGGTTTGGGTAGTAAAGAGAAGAGAAAGAAAAGGCGTTAAGGACAAGGAGGCTTCTGTAGGATCGCTGGTTGGCGCATTACTGGCTTTGCTGGCTTTTATGCTTGGCTTTACTTTTTCTATAACCGCTTCACGATATGCGGAGCGTAAACACCTGGTAGTGGACCAGGCGAAATCCATCGGAACGTGTTATCTAAGGACCAGCCTTATCCCCGAAAAACAAAAACAAGAGACACGTAAGTTATTAAGCCAATATATCGATCAGCTGATTGGAGTGTCCAATACACCGGTTATCGAACAAAATATTGCTACGATAAAGGAATTACAAATGCAGATCTGGAGACAAACTTCATCTTTGCAAGATGAGGATATGGACTCGCCTCTTCGTTCGCTTTACGTCAATTCCATAAATAACATGATCGATGTTTTTGAAGAAAGGCGGGCGGTTGTACTTACGTTTCGTATTCCCGACGCCATTTGGGCAGCTCTCTTCCTGCTTTATATATTCAGCCTTTTTGTAGTGGGGCTCGAAGTAAGCTCTTATAAAACTCGGCGAAGCTTAAATGTTCCCATAATGACAGCTGCCTTTTCGCTGATCGTCGTCCTGATTGCTACTATGGATGCATCCCGAAAAAAGGGACATTTTACTGTAAGCCAGGAACCATTGATTGAAATTCAGCAAATGATCAGGGAAAATCAATTGAGGCCAACTATATAACCTGCTTATACTTTTTTTAATTCCTCACTAGTATTTAAAATGCAGTTCACCTTTTTTGCTTTTCCCCACAGAACAAAGGAAGTATCTGCATTTGAAAAATCGGCATTGCTGATCTTTTTGGATTGGGAGAAGTCGGCGTTCGCCATCCTGCATCGCCGAAATGAAGTTCCGAACTTAGAGGTAATATACAATGCTATGGTGCGTAGCCCTTTATAACCTTTTGCCCCGCTTAATGCTTTTTTACTTACAACTGCACAACTAACAGCCATGATCACTGTGCCTATACCTCCCCCAACACTTTTACCAAACATACCGCCTGATAAGGCCACTATAATAAACAATAAGTTGGATAAGGTGCCTGCTGTAGCGCGGGCCACTGTACCAACAACAAACATTACCAAAACCAACAATAGGGCTAAAATTAAATTCAGCATGCCCTTACCAGTACCCAGACCGGAAAAATAAGCGGTCAATCCAACCAATATTGCTGCTATAATAAACGGAATAATCAAATTTGTAACTGCACTGGTCGTGCCTTTCCAGTAAGCAAACACGATAAATAAAACAGTAATTATAATTGTAAGAATGCCTGCAGCTTTCATATTGTTATCCTGATCAGAAAGCATACGCTGAATTGTGTTTCCGGCAAGCATAGCAATGTAACCCGAAAGTGCAGAAATGGACAGGGCAGCGAGAAAAATTAAGATGGTATTTTTTGGCACAATACCCGTTTTAGCATGGCTAAAATCTGCACCTGCAAGGTTAGCGCCTGTAAAATTAGCGCCGCGGAGATCCGCATTTTCAAAACGAGCATATCTCAGGTCTTCGTTTTCGAATGAAGAATTTTGAAGATTTTGATATGAATAATCGATGCCGGTATCCATGTAAGCCACTACAAGTTTTGTCATCCATGATAATGACACCACTAAACGGGTTTCGCCTCCATTAGAATTCTTTCTAACGAATCTGAACTTTCGGTTTAGCTAAAACTAATGTGGTCGCTGGAAGAGCCTGATATTTACCAGGAAACTATAGTTTAGAAAATCTGAAAGATAATTTTGTCATAATCGCCCTGCTTGCACATGCACGAATCATAAGCGCACCTGGCGACTTAACTCCCGAAGTTTAACTGGTTCGTTCTCTATTACAAAAGCATTGTAGTCGGTAAAAGCAGTATGTATAATACTATCCTGGATATCACTGGATAACGAAGCTTTTTTCCAGTCAGCTACAAAATCGGAAATACCAAGATCAATAATGAAAAAAGCCATTTCACTTCGACTGGGGAAAGAAAGTGTGACGTTTCGCATTGACTAAAGTTGATGCTTTAATCTTAATTTTCAGGACTGAATTTTCCACATGATGCTAACTGTTGTATGCTACAGTTTGTACATCCTGTTCATAAATTTTAGCACCCGAAAAATGATTGTTCAATCGAAAACCTTATATTTTACTCTGATCTTTTACAGTTATGTCCACTTAAAATGATCGTGAAATCCTTCCCTATTTCATGCATTAAAAAAAGGGCTCGAACGCGAATTTTACTTGATCAAAAAGCTATCTAAGATAAGAGGTAAAGCCAGTGGATTATATGCTTTAAAGTTAATGCCGGGAAAAAACTAGGCGGCCTTGATCAGTGCAAATTATCGCTTTCAATGTTTGTTATCTCTCTCTCAAATATATAAGCATCGTAGCGGGCTAAAGCCTTTGCAACATGGGATTCTTTGATAGTACCTGTGAGCGAAGCATTTTTCCAGTTTGGCACAAAATCAGCTATACCACAATCAATGATAAAATAAGCCATGTAGCTTAGATTAGGGAAAGAAAGTGTAACATTCTTCACGAATTAAAATTGCTGTTTTCACGTAAGTTTTCCGTTCGGAATTTTGCACATGGCTTTTTAAAAGCGTTCCGGAAGAGGCCTATTTTACTGTGTTAATAAAGTTCCTGCCGGTTACAATTAATTCTGCTTCGGCAAGATTCCTCACGAACTGTTACTGCGATTTAAAAAGAATACGGTGTGAAGTGTAAACCTCGTTAATTCTACCGTTAGCGGTCTCTTTTATTGGGACCAGCACAATTTGGAAAGGGTGGTAATTGCTTGCAGTTTTCATAGAAATAAGTCTAAAAGGAAGAGAGGGCTGTAGAGCCTGAATGGTCGGATTAAAGTTCCACCGGTTCTTTCATACACTTCGGCGAATTGGATGTATAATCTCCATTCGAAACATAGAACATAACCAACAATAAAACCCCATAGATCCAGGCATAGATTTATTCGTAAAAGAGGATGGCGTGCAACCTGCTGCATAAGTTAGTTAACTGTGCACAGGGTAATTGTCCAGGTTTCGCACAAAATAATTTCAGATGTAGATGCATGCAAAAATAAGCCTATCAATACCTGGCACAAACAGAACCAAAATTTTTCATAGATTATATCATTATACAACGGCCCATTAAAAACTCAAGGCTCCGGCTTAGATTTTTGATTACCCGGCTATTAGGTCTTTGGCCCTCGGAACCCTAAGTTTGTGTCTAAAGCAAGTGGTGGAATGGAGTGTGTCCGTCACCTAACTATTCAGAACACAAAAAGTATAAGTAGTATTATACGTAACATTTGATTTCAATTTAGATTATCAATAATTCATTCAATAGAATTCTTCTGCTTTGTTCCATTAATAGGTGATATGGTGTTTAAGAAATTTTCTTACCAATTGCTGCTATTCCAATCGATAGAGCCATCGGCAACATCATAAAGCGCACCTACCAGAATAAGATCCCCTGCAATCATTTTTTTACGAATGGTTTTGCTCCCGTTCAGAATATTGTCAATGGTTTTTTTCACATTGTGTTTTGCAGAAGCATCGTAGGGTGGCGAATCCGTAGGAATGATATCCATTTTTACATGCGCAATCAATGAGACCAAACCTTTGTTAACCGGATCAACCTGGGAGAATGCCGCACTAATGGCGCCGCAGTTTTTATGTCCCATTACAATAACTACTCCTACTCCCTTTTCCGCAACGGCATATTCCATGCTTCCCAAAACATCAGGATCTTCAATATTACCTGCTATACGAATGACAAACAAGGAACCGATGCCCTGGTCAAAAATAATTTCAGGTGGCACCCGCGAATCCATGCAGGTAAGAATACAGGCTATTGGATGTTGTTCGTTGCGGGTGTGTTTGATCTGGTCGAAGTAGTTGTATGATGAATCATGTAAAAGGTTTATTGGCGATAGCCTTTTTCCAAAATTGCGATTGCCCTCTTTTAACTTCGACAGCACCTGGGATGGAGAAAGCTTTTCCTGCACGTGCGACATGTGTTTAGCGGATGCGTGCGATGTGTCATTAATCTGCACATGAGTTTTGGTATTATCCGAATTACAGGATAACAAAAAAAGCCACGCAACTGTTACTATGATTATTTTATTACTTGTCATAAAATCGACCGGAACTTCCATCATAATTACAAATCAATACCAGGCGCAATTGAGTGCAATTATTTTTTCCTGGCTACAAATTCGCTGTATGTCGGTATCTGCTGCATTATATAAGCCCTCACCTGCGTCAATATATATACCTCTGCCTGGTAAAATTCAAAAGCCGTGACAGCGTTTGTTGCCGATTTTATTTTCTGATAATATTCCTGCAGCGATTTCTCCTGCGACATGCGGTTATCAAAATATTTACCGGACAAGGAATCAGCAATTTTAGGCGTCATATTACTGTACGACATTGCAGTTTTCTCATACAATTGAATTCTGTTTTTTGCAAACTGCAAATTTTGCTTTTGATATTCGTCGTACAACTTCCAAAAAGCTGCGGAATCCTTTGGTTGAATCACTACCAATTTAGCAATCACCTCTTTTTTTTGCACGCCTAGCAAGTTTACAATGGCCTGGGCTTCTTCATCCGAAGTTTGTGCATAGCTTATAATAGTTGATGCACTAAAAACTAACAGTAA
>Ga0207650_10002434_pt1 | contig 12961 bp, 13 predicted proteins | sample KBSS63metaG_FD_184325 | JGI IMG/M metagenome (GOLD analysis project Ga0207650, IMG submission 184325) | Switchgrass rhizosphere microbial communities from Kellogg Biological Station, Michigan, USA - KBS S6-3 metaG (SPAdes) (version 2) | ecosystem: Host-associated > Plants > Roots > Rhizosphere...
GCCCTCGCGGTGATGCTGCGCGCCGGGCTCGACGGGCTCGAACGCCAGCTCGATCCCGGTCCGCCGGTGAACAAGAACATCTACAAGATGAGCCATCGCGAACGCCGTCACCTGCGCATCGACGAGCTGCCGGGCAACCTGAGCGAGGCGATCGACGAGCTCGAAAAGAGCGCGCTGATGAAGGACACGCTCGGCGAGCACATCTTCGACCACTACATCACCGCCAAGCGCACCGAGTGGGACAGCTACATCCGTCAGGTCTCACCGTGGGAAATCGAGCGCTACTTGAATACGTACTAGTCAGGTGGCACGCGCGTGTCCTCGCGCGCTGACGCCCCTGGGTGACGCGAACGCCGCCGGCGTCGACAAATCAGCGAATTCTGGCGAGTTTCGCCCGCGCGTGCCGGGCACGTTCTTTGATTGTCCCGTGTGCGGTCGCGCCGGACCACCGGGATGCGTAACCTTCAGGCAGGCGCTGGCATCGCCGTGTCCCGGCTTGCACCTTCACGGCTCCGAGCGCGACCATTACCCATCGCCGTCGCACCACCCTTGGCGCGGTGAGGAGTGACATATGACGAGAGCTTCCGCGATCATGCTGACTCTAGCGAGCGCCTTGTGTCTGACGGGATGCGTGTCAGCGGTTCGCATCGCGGAAATCAAGACGAACCCGGGCCGGTTCGATCACAAAACCGTCGCCGTAAAAGGCACGGTCACGTCTACCTTCGGCGTGGCGCTGGTACCGTTCCAGTACTACAACGTGGACGATGGCACCGGCGAGATTGCCATCTTGTCACGCAGCGTGCGGAGCATGCCCGCCAAGGGCGCTCGCGTCGAAGTGAAGGGGCGCGTGGGCGAGGTGGCGTCGTTCGGCGGCCGCAGTCTCGGCCTCCACATCGAAGAGCAGAGCCGGAAAGCTAAATACTAGATTGAGCCTCCAGCTTCCAGCCTTTGGCCTCTAGCCGCGCTAAAGGCTAAAGACGGAAGGCTAAAGGCTTCCGTTATAGCGGACCGCGACGACGGTCATGTCGTCGGTCTGCGCGGCGCCGCCGCGGAACTCCATGACGGCATCGAACATCGCGTCCACGATCGTCTGCACCGAATCCTGCCGGTGCCGGGCCACCACTTCACAGGCGCGCCTGGCACCGAACTCAGATCCCCGCTCGTCCGAGCTCTCGAAGATGCCGTCGGTGCAGAACACGAGCAGGTCGTTCGGCCGCAGCTCGAGCTCCATCTCGTCGTAGGTCACCCCGGCAAACGAGCCGAGCGGAACCCCCGGCAGCTCGATCTGCGAGCAGTGCTCGCCGCTGCAGTAGATCGGGTAGGGAAGGCCCGAGTTGGCAAGCGTGACGACGTGGCGATCGAGGTCGAAGAACGCGTAGCAGAGGGTGCAGTAGTACTCCTCGAGCTGCCGCTCGTGGAGGATGGTGTTCATCGCCTGCAACACCCCACCGACACGGAAGAGATCCGGTGAAAAGCGCCGCCGCATCGTGCGCGACCGCACCAGCTCGGCGACAAAGCCACCGTAGAGCGCCGCCGGCGCGCCTTTGCCCGAGACGTCTCCAACCGCGACGGCCAGCGTGCGCGGATCGGGCATCAGGAAGTCGTAGAGGTCGCCGCCGAGCTCGCGCGCCGGCTCGATGCGCGCGGCCACGTCCACGTCTTCGAGCGGGCGCGGCAGCTCGGTGGGCAAGAGCGCCATCTGCACGCGCTGCGCGAAACGCAGTTCCTTTTCGAAGCGCTCTTCGTTGCGCCGCACCTCTTCATAGAGCCGCGCATTGTCGATCGCCACCGCCGCCTGGCTCGCGAGCAGCGTCAGGAGCTCCTTGTGCTCTTTCGTGAACGCGTCGAGCTCGGGGCTCTCGAGATCGAACACGCCGATGCAGCGATCCTTGATCAGCATCGGAATCACGAGCTCGGACCGCGCGTCGTCCACGAGGTTGATGTAGCGCGGGTCCTTGGACACGTCCGAGACCAGCACCGCCTCGCGGTGCAGCGCCGCCCAGCCGACGAGGCCGTCGCCCAGACGTACGTGCTTCGATTCCGCGCCCTTCCCGTAGCGCACCGCCAGCTTCATTTCCAGCTCCAGACTGGTCTCGTTGAGCAGCAGGATGCCGAAGGTGCGATAGTCCACGAGTCGCTTGGTCAGGCTGGCGATGCGGGTGAGCAGCGCATCCAGGTCGAGGATCGACGACATCTCGCGGCCGATCTCGGCCAGCGTCTCGAGCGTGTCGACGTACTGCCGCTCCGAGCGGAACAGGCGCGCGTTCTCGATCGCCACCGCGACGTGGGCGGCAAACTGCCGCAACAGCGCTTCGTCCTGAAAGGTGAACGCGCCCTCCGACTCGTTGAGCAGGTTGAGCGCGCCGATCACCTTGCCCTTGCGGCGCATCGGCACCGCGAGCTGCGACAGCATGTTGCGCAGCGGACCCATGTAGCGGGGTTCCTGGCGGATGTCGTTCACCAGGATGGGCCGGCCTTCTTCCACCGCGGCGCCCACCACGCCCTGGCCCACGCGCAGGCGCATGTTCGGCAGCGCCGCCTCGGGGTAGCCCACGGCATAGGCGATGCGCAGCTCCTGCCTTTTTTCGTCGAGCAGGTAGACGGAAAAGGCGCTGAACTTCGTGAGCCGCGCGATGAGCTGTGGAATCTTCGCCAGCAGCTCCTCGAGATCGAGAACGGCCGTAACCTCGCGCCCGAGCTCGAACAGCGTGGACAGCAGCTCCGACTCGCTGGCGGGACGAGGCGCGCCGCGCGAGTCGGCCGCACCGGGCACAGGCTCACTCATGGGAAATGGAACGTCTCATCGGCTGTTGGTCGTCTGGGGCTCGCCGGGAATTATACTTTCGGGGTCGATGACGCCGCTGACGCTGCCGCTCGAATACGAGGCGATTGCACGGATTCTTCCGCACCGCTACCCGTTCCTGCTCGTCGACCGCATCACCGAGCTCGAGCCTGACCGTCGCATCGTCGGCATCAAGAACGTGTCCCACGACGAGAGCTATCTCTCCTCTGCGCCGGGCGAACCGCCGGCCGTGCCGCCCACCATCCTCACCGAATGCGTCGCGCAGGTCGGCGCCATCCTGATCCTCTCGAAGCCCGAGAACCACGGAAAGCTGATCCTCTTCCGCGGCATGGAGCGCGTGCGCTTCCGGCGACCCGTCTACGCCGGGGATGTAGTGGAGATCGAAGCGCGGGTGAAACGGCTGCGCAGCCGCATGGGGCAGCTCGAAGGTTTCGCGCGCGTCAACGGCCAAGTAGTGGTCGACGGCGCGATGACGTTCGCGCTCGAGTAGGGCGCGCTCTAGATCGTCGCCGGGGTTTCTTCCGCGACGCAGACACGGTTCCGGCCGGTGCGCTTGGCGCGATAGAGCGCCGCATCCACCCGCGCGATCACGGCCAGCGGATCCACTTCGCCAGCGCTCATCTCGGTGACGCCGAAGCTGGCCGTGAGCACGATCTGTCCCTCGGCCCACGGGATCGGATCCTTCTCGATCGCCTTGCGCAGGTTCTCGCATACCAGCTTGGCGCCGGCTAGCGGCGTCTCCGGCAGCAGCACGATGAACTCGTCGCCGCCGTAGCGGCACTTGAGGTCGCCGGCGCGCGTGGCACCGCGCATCCGATCGCCGACGGCGGCCAGCACGGCGTCGCCGCACAGATGTCCGTGGCGGTCGTTGATCAACTTGAACGAATCGAGGTCGAACATCAGCACCGACAGCGGCCGCTTCGTGCGGCGCGCGCGCTTCAGCTCGATGTCGAGCGAATCGATGGCGTGGGTGCGATTGAAACAGCCGGTCAGCCCGTCCTGGAGCCCGTTCTCGTGCAGCTCCTGGAGCAGCTCGGCGTTTTTGAGCGACGCCGCCAGCAGTGCCACCGCCGTGGTGAGCACACTCCGCTGGTGTGCGGTGAGCGGCGGCTCGGACGCCAGGCCCAGCACGCATACCGGCGTGTCGGCGATCACGACCGGGAAGCATTCGTCGTCGGTGGGCAGGTTCACCTGCAGCCCGCCTTCGCCCATGGCGCGGCGAGCGGCACGTTCGCGATCGGCGGGAGGGGTGTCGCCGACTGTCATCAGCGGCTCCCACACGCCGGCGGCGCGAATCATCACCCACGCGCGCCGGTTGGGCACGAGAAGCGGAATGTGCGTGGCCGCGGCGGCCGCCACCGACTTGAGCTCGGGGATGCGCGTGAGCGCGTGCGCGAAGTTGACCAGGCGCGAGGTTTCCTCGGCGCGCTCCAGGGCTTCCTTCGACGCGATGGCGGCGCCGACGGCGACGCCACTGAGCTGGCGGCGCTGCCGCCACTGATACAGACCAAAGATGGTGGCCGCGATGATCGCCGCCGGCATCAGCCGCAGATCGCGAACTTCCGGCACCGTCGCCATCCATTCGAAGAGGGCGGCCGTCGGCCTCGACAGCAGCACGTAGCCCACGATCGCGACGCCCAACGCGAGAAAAGGATCGCTGCGGTTCGAGTAGTAGATCCCGTTCTTCACGTCATGGTTATCGGCCCTGTTCAGCGCCCGCATCACCGGAGTTCGTCCCACTCTGTCGCCGCGCACGGCAGATCGGTTACGATGGCGCCGATGCCGTCACGACTGCACACATTTACCCTCGCGGCCTCGCTGGCCGCCCTGCCGGCGGCGGCAACTGCCGGACAGCACGAGCACGGCGCCGCGGCGATGGCGTCGCACGCCGTGGTCGCCAAATCCGCACCGGTCCCGCTCAAGGGCGCGATCGGCCCCCTCCCGCCGCTGCCTCGAGTCGGGTATGCGCCGGCGCGCCCGATGGAAGTGGTGCAACAGGTCTTCGAGTTCGCGGCGCGGCACCCCGAGGTGCTCACGTATGTCCCGTGCTACTGCGGCTGCGAGAATCCCCAGCTCGGTCACAAGGGCAATCACGACTGCTTCGTGAAGTCGCGCGCCGCGAACGGCATGGTCACCCAGTGGGAACCCCACGGGATCGGCTGCCAGATCTGCATCGACGTCGGCCGCGAAGCGATGTTGCTCTTCAACTCCGGTGCCTCGGTCACGGCCATCCGCGCCGCCATCGAGAAAAAGTACGGCGAGTACTTCCAATCGTCGACGCCGACGCCGAAGCCACCGCAGACGCCCGTCAAGAAGGCACCGCTTTCAAAACAGGCAACGCCATCGCGATAGACGCCCGCCGCGCCGAGGCCTTCGGGCGTCTGGTCGACGCCATGCACGAAGGCGTGTTCGTGGGCACCGTTCGTCCGCACAGCAGCGAGGACGGCACCACGATCGTCGCCAATCCCGCGCTCAAACAGCTCTTCGGACACGCCGCCAACGCGGCCGAGGGGCGTGTCGTGCCGTTCGCGGCCGCGCGCTTCGCCGACCCCCAGGCGCGGGCCGACTTCCTGGACCGGCTCGCCAGCGAGGGGATGCTGACGTCGCACCCGGTGCGCATGCTGCGACTCGACTCGAGCGTCATCCTGGTCGAGATCACGGCCCGCGCCGAAGTCGACCGCCAGCGCGGCGAGGTGCTGGTCGAGGCCCTGTTCCGCGATGTCACCGAGCAGCGGCGGCTGAAGGACCGCTCGCGTGATCTCTACCAGCAGCTGCTGCAGGCCGAGAAGCTGGCGGTGCTGGGCCAGACCATCTCGCAGGTCGCCCACGAGTTGAACAACCCGCTGGCGACGATCCTGAGCTGGGCCGAACGGCTGCAGGAGCAGCCGCTCGATCCCACCTCGAAACGCGGCGTCGACGCGATCATCGCCGCCACCGAGCGGGCCACCCGCATCGTCCGCGACCTGCTCACCTATGCCAAGCCGCGGCCGTCCACGCGGTCGATGATCGACTTGAACCACGTCGTCCGCGAGACGCTGGAGCTGCGGGCGGAGGAACAGGCCGCCAACAACATCGACGTCGTGACGGCGCTGGCCGCCGGGCTGCCGCCGGTGTTCGCCGATGCGCACCGCATCCAGCAGGTGCTGCTCAATCTGATGAACAACGCCGAGCAGGCCATGGTGGCCAGCCACGGGCGCGGCTCGCTGGTGGTGCGCACCTGGCACGACGCCGCGCTCAACACGGTGTCGTTCGACGTCAGCGACGACGGGCCGGGGCTGGCGCCCGAGATCCGGACCAAGATCTTCGACGCCTTCTTCACGACCAAGCCGGTCGGCGAGGGTACGGGGCTCGGACTCGCGGTGGCGTACAACATCGTGAAGGACCACGGCGGCCGCATCCGCGTGGACTCGGAAGCCGAGCGGGGGACGTCGTTCGTGGTCGATCTCCCGGTGACCGCGACGGCGGAACCGGCGCCGGCGCCCGCGCCGGCGCCTTCACCGAAAGAAGCCGTGCGGGGCGCGTCGGTGCTCGTCGTCGAGGACGAGCACGCGCTGGCAAGCGCCATGGGCGAAGCGCTGCAGGACGCGGGGTTGAAGGTGGATATCGCGGGCGACGGCGAAGACGCCCTCGCCCGCATCCGAAAAGGTGGCTACGACGCGATCATCTGCGACTTGCGGATGCCGCGCGTCAGCGGAATGGTGATCTACCGCGCCATCGCCGCGGCGACGCCGTCGCTCGCGCGGCGCGTGATCTTCGTCACCGGCGACGTGGCCGCCACCGACTCCGAGCGCTTCCTCGCCGAGAGCGGCTGCCGCTGGCTGGTCAAACCGTTCCGCATCGGCGACTTGCTGCGCGCCGTGCGCGACACGCTCGCGTAGTCCACGACCACCGCCGCGGCCGGACGCGCCGTGCTCGCCAGCGTGGCCTTGGCCATCCTGGGCTTGTGGAACTCGAGGATGGCGCTGCGGAGAATCTTGAGGGTCTCGGCCCCCGGCGCCATGTGCGACAGCGCGTCGCGGAGGCGGCCGATGGCACGCGCGTGCAGCTGCGAGACGCGCGACTCGTTGACGCCGATCTCGGCGCCAATCTGCTTCATCGTGGCTTCCTGGTAGTAGTAGAGCCCGATCACCTTCTGCTCGCGCGCCGGCAGTGACGCAATCGCGTCCTGCACCCGGCGCTTGGTCTCTTCGCGCTCGAATGCCACGTCCGGCCGCTCGGGCTCGGACGGGATGAGCGCCGCCGGCAGAGTAGATTCGTCGAGATGCTCGTTGTTGGCGAGGGGCGAGGTGGATTCGATGGCGTTGATGCGGACAATCGTGCGGCCGAGGCGCTTCTCGTCGGAACCGACCTTCGCCGCCAGATCGGCCAGCGATGGCTCGCAGCCGAGCTCGCGGCGCAGCTCCTCGCGGGCAGCTTCCAGCTCACGGCGCTGACGGCGCACTCCACGCGGCCAGGCATCCTTGCGGAGGGCATCGATCATCGCCCCGCGAACACGCCGCTCGGCGAACGTCTCGAACTTGATACCGCGGGCCTCGTCGAAGCGGTTCGCCGCATCGATGAGACCGATGACGCCGTCCTGGACGAGGTCGCCGATATCGATGGAGTGGGGCATCGTGGCCGCCACCCGACGCGCGAGCTGTTCGACGAAGGGGATGCAGTTGACGACGCGGGTGTTGTCGGTGCCGGGCTGGGGGCGCATGTGATTTGTTGTCCTCCGGCCCATCTCTATCGCAACCGAAGTACCAAACCGCGCAGCCTCGGTCATTCCGACGTAATGGTGGTCAGAGCCCGTGTTCTAAGGTCAATAAATGGAACACGTTGCAGTCGAGCTTTTGTGCAGTTTCCGCACCCGCGGCATGCCCTGAAACGAGACAAATCGTCAAGCTGTTGACGAAATCACGGACGGCCGAGCCAAAGAACTGACGCTCCGATCACGAAACTGAGCGTGGTTGTGCCGGGCTGGAACAGAAGGGGCGGAGCGCAGAGCTGCCTGTCCCGGGAGGGAACAGGGGTTAGAGCAGGTTGGTCTGGTGGCGGATCTCTTTCGCGGTGCCCATCGCGTCGAGCACCTTCGCGACGACCTCGGTCGCCCGCGTCCGGCTGACGTCGTCCCCGGCCTTGAACTCCAGGAGTTCGGCGCAGGCGAGGATGATGCCCAGCTGGTTGTTCAGGCGGTGAAACAGGACCCGGAGGTCCCCACCGGCCTGAAGCGCCGAGTCCGCTGGAATCGCGGACTCCCGGAGCTGACTCACGCGTGCGAACCGGTCGGCCGAACGGTCGCGCTGACCTGACGCGCGGGCGAACCCGCGTCACGCCACAACGAATCGGCGAAGATGCGAATCGCGCCGCCGGCGGTGCGGACGTATTCAACCTTCCCTGCGGAAATCCAGTTGTAGATGGTGCGGCGGCTCACTCCAACCACTTCGCACGCCTTCATGATCGACAACGTCTGACGGTCCATATGATCTCTTTTCGGCCCCTGTGGGCCTGGCTTCAGCGTCCAGAAGCTCCGGCGGGCGCAGCCGGGGACAGTCCCGGCGAACCCTCAAGAACGCGTATCGGCAGCTCAGGGAGATTCGTTAGGCTGCGCGGCTCTGCGCGGTCCGCAACCGACGCCGACCGCGGGGTTTATCTGGCAAACCGGCTCAATCCTGGTCCGCGATTTCAGAGCTGGACATATGTGTCAAAATGTTGGCGCCCGTGGCCGACCCCAGCCGCCCTCACCTCCTGTTCGTCGACGACGAGGAAAGCCTTCGCCGGCCGACGGCTGAGCGCCTGGCCGATCGCGGATTCGAAGTCGTGGAGGCCGGCAGCGGCGAACAGGCGCTGGAGCTGCTCGACCAGTTCGCCTTCGACATCCTGGTCACCGATCTCCGCCTGCCGGGCCTGGACGGCACCCAGGTGATCGACGCAGCGCGCCAACGCTATCCCGCCATCGTCGCCATCGTCATCACCGGCTACGGCACCGTGCGCGACGCCGTCGAGGCGATCAAGAAGGGCGCCTGGGACTTCATCACCAAGCCGTTCCATTTCGACGAGCTGATGCACGTGCTCCAGACGTCCATGGAGCGCGGCCGGCTGCGCTCGGAGAACGCCTACCTGCGATCGCAGCTCGAGGAGCGCTATCAGTTCGAAGGCATCATCGGTCGCAGCCGCGCGATGCAACCGCTCTTCTCGATGCTCGAGACGGTCGCGCGGACGGCGAGCACCGTGCTGGTGACCGGCGAGACGGGCACGGGCAAGGAAGTGATCGCGAAAGCGATCCACCACAACAGTCCGCGGAAGGCGCAACGTTTCGTAGCCATCAACTGCGCCGCGTTGCCCGAGACACTGCTCGAGAGCGAGCTCTTCGGTCACGAGAGAGGATCCTTCACGGGCGCAACCAGCACGAGGCAGGGGCGCTTCGAGCTTGCGCACAAAGGAACGATCTTCCTCGACGAGATCGGAACGATGAGTCTCGGCTTGCAGAGCAAGCTGTTGCGGGCGCTGCAGGAACGCGCGTTCGAGCGTCTGGGCGGCAACGTGACGATCAAGGTGGACGTGCGCGTCATTGCCGCCACCAACGCGCCGCTGAAGCGGATGATTGCCGAGGGCGCGTTCCGCGAGGATCTCTACTACCGCCTCAACGTGTTCCAGGTGACGCTGCCGCCGCTTCGCGACCGGCGCGAGGATATCCCGCTGCTCATCAAACATTTCGTGACCAAGTTCGCACCGGAAGCGCCGCCCCAGATTTCGCAAGGCGCCATGCGCTGCCTGATGGCGTTCGACTGGCCCGGCAACGTGCGTCAACTCGAGAACGCCGTCGAACGGGCGGTCACCATGCGGGGGTCGCGCCCCGAGATCGACGTGGGCGATCTGCTGCCTGAAATGCAGGAGGCGCCGGCGCCAACCGCCACACCGTACGTCGATCTCCCCGATGAGGGGCTCGATCTCAACGAATACATGTCGTCGATCGAGAAGGACCTGATCCGGCGCTCGCTCGAACGTACGCGCGGCAATCGCAACAAGGCCGCAGAGGTGCTGCGCATCAAGCGGACCACCCTGGTCGAGAAGATGAAGCGGCTCGGGCTGGACTGATGCCGCCGCGCTTTGCATATTGGACGATTCTGGTCGGCGGGCTGCCGACCGCGTTCCGCGCCACGGAGCGCGAGGAACTGCTGCCCACATTCAACCGCCTGCAAGAGAAGCATCCCGACGCGGTGATGCAGTGGTTCGCCCGCGGCCGCTTGTGGGAGTCGCCCGAGGCCGCCCGCGAGGCGCTCCTTCGCGACCGCATGGGCGACGCACCGCGGGGACGTGGCCGCGACTGGCGGCCGGGAGGCGAGCACCGTGATCCGCGTCAGAAGTTCATAGACGCCAAGAAAGCACGCAACCTCGATCGAAGAAAGCAGCGCTTCGAGCGGCGGCAGGACGGTCCCAAGGGGACAGGACGTCCTCCGGACAGTGTGGTACATAAGCGACCCACGGGCCCGAAGGCCGAAGCCCGCCGCGACTGGAAAGAGCGGCCCGCCGGGCCAACCGGGCCGAAGCCCGGAGGGCGGCGCGACTGGAAGGAGCGCCCGGCCAGACCAGCCGGGCCGAAGCCCGAAGGGCGGCGCGATTGGAAGGAGCGCCCGACTGGGCCCGCCGGGCCAAAACCCGAAGGACGCCGCGACTGGAAGGAGCGGCCGACCGGACCGGCCGCGCAAAAGCCCGAAGGCCGCCGCGACTGGAAGGAACGCCCCTCCGGGCCCAAGGCCGAGGGGCGTGGCGATTGGAAAGAACGGCCTCGCGGCCCTCGCCCGCCGGGCAAACCGCCAGGCGGTTCCGGCACGGGCCGTCCGAGCGGGCCGAGCGGTCCGCGCGCACCACGCGATCCCCGCGGGCCCCGAGGCCCGCGCGGGCCAAAGCGCTGATGGTCGCGCACGTCGTCCTGTTCAAGCCCAAGGCCGGATTGGATCCGGCGGGCCGCCAGCGGCTCGCCGCGGTGTTCGAGCGCGCGCTGCGCGAAATCCCGTCGATCCGCCGTGCGCATGTCGGCCGCCGGACTCTGCTTGGACGTCCGTACGAGCAGCTGATGACGGTGGACTACGAGTACGCCGCGATTCTCGAGTTCGACACCCGCGCCGACCTCACGGCATACCTCGCGCACGAATCGCACGAGGCCCTGGGCGCGCTGTTCTTCGAAGCCTTCGACGTGGCGTTGATGTACGACTACGAAATGGGATCGGATGCGGCCGGCGTGGCCGCGCTCCTGTAGACCGCCCTCTACGCGGAGGCGCGCGTGTACGAGTCGGGGCGCGGATTGCCGCGAATCGACGCTTTGGCGCTGCGGTACGGGCCCACCGGCAGGTTGCAGTTCTGCTGGTAGAGAAACGCGTGGAAGCGCTTGTAGTCCGATGTCGGCAGTCCGAACGTCGCGAGCAACGCGCGATAGCTGCCGCGCGTGTGCTGCAGACCGCGGTCGATGAGCGCTGCCAGGTCGTCGCGCGTGAGCTCGTGGGCCTTGAACGGCTGGTGCACGACGGTCCAGAAATCCTCGCCGTTGATCAGCCGGTTCCACAGCCGCTCGGCCGCTTCCGACCCCTTCACCACGTGACGGCCTGCCGGCGTCTGCGTGCGCGAGCCTTCCTCCGCGCCTGGCGCCGTCATCACGGGCACGACCTGCTCGGACTCGCCGCGGGCTTCGCGCGGCAGATCCTCGGGACGGATCGGCATCTCGCTCGCGCGCACGACCAGCCGTTCGGTCATATTCTTCAGCTCGCGAATGTTGCCGGGCCACTGATATCGCAGCAGCAGCTGTTCGGTTTCCGACGTGAGCTCGGGTAGCGGCAGCCGGTGCGCCTCGCTGGCGCGCTGCAGGTAGTAGCGCAGGAGCAGAAGGACGTCGTCGCCACGCTGGCGCAGGGGTGGCACCGCAATCTGAATGACGTTCAGCCGGTAGTACAGATCTTCGCGGAACTGTCCGCTCTCGATCTGGCGGCGCAGATCCCGGTTCGTGGCGGTGATCAGACGGACGTCGGTGCGGCCCGTCACGGCATCCGATCCGATCGGCTGAATCTCGCCAGTCTCCGCGAAGCGGAGCAGCACGGCCTGCATTCGCAGGCTCATCTCGCCGAGCTCGTCGAGGAACAGCGTGCCGTGATCGGCCTGGCGCACCAGACCCGGTTTGTCGCGGTAGGCGCCCGTAAAGCTGCCGCGAACGTGGCCGAACAGCTCCGATTCGAGGAGGGTTTCAGGGATGCCGCTGCAGTTGACGGCGACGAAGGAGCGGCCGACTCGCGTGCTCTGCGCATGAATCAGCTGCGCCACCACTTCCTTGCCAACCCCGGTTTCGCCCAGAATCAGGACCTTGGCCTCGGTACGGGCCGCCGCCTGGATGTCTCGGCGAAGCTCGACGAGCGCTGGGCTCTCGCCAAGAAGTAGGGGCAACGCCCGGGGACGGGCAACCGAAGAAGTGGTCACGTTTCGAATCCTCCTCGCTGTTTTGAAACGAACTCCAGCGGGTAGGCGAACAATAAGTCTGCCGTAATCAGAAGAATAAAATCAACGGTAAATTCGAAGAAAAGTCTCGGTTCTAGTTACGATTCTGACATTCTGATTACAGCTCTGGCGGGGTCGCGGACACGCCGATCAGGCTAACACACTGATGTGAAATGCCTTCGGCGCACTGGATGCACTACCGCGAAGCTGGCACAACTCTAGGTAGTTGGATGAATCAGGCGAAGCAAAAGTGCACGCTGCAGCAGACTTCTCTCAAATCGGGCTCGGTCCGCTCGCGTCCGCACTCGAGGGGCGACGGGTCCGTGGCCGGCGCTCGCGCTGGGTCGCGCGAGTGCACGGTGTCCACCTCGACGAGCGGACCTGGTGGATTCAGGTGTCGCGCGACGGCGATGAGTCGGCGTGCGTCGTGCTGCGATGCTCCCCTCGTGCGACGGTGGAACAGGCAGCGGCCGTTCTGGGCCACTGGCAGCCAACCACCACGCTATCCCTGCTTGTGCTGAACGTGATGTCGATCGCCTAGCGCAAAGCGCTCAGCGTGCGGTGCCGGGGCTGGTGCTCACGCGGTTCTTCCCCGCGCGCTTCGCCGCGTAGAGCGCGCCGTCGGCTCGCTCGATCACTTCGCGCACGCTCCCGAGCGGGCCCGATTCCGCGACGCCAATGCTCACCGTCACGCGC
>Ga0207650_10002435_pt1 | contig 12959 bp, 7 predicted proteins | sample KBSS63metaG_FD_184325 | JGI IMG/M metagenome (GOLD analysis project Ga0207650, IMG submission 184325) | Switchgrass rhizosphere microbial communities from Kellogg Biological Station, Michigan, USA - KBS S6-3 metaG (SPAdes) (version 2) | ecosystem: Host-associated > Plants > Roots > Rhizosphere >...
TCCGGGCTGGCGCTGACCGGCCTGCGCGAAGGCAGCGAGAAGACGCTCACCGGCCGCAGCGTCCAGTGCCCGAGCTGCGGCGCAGCGCTGGCCGTGAAGCTGGCGACGACGCAATCGATCGTCTGCACCCAATGCCGCGCTGTCATCGACCTGACGTCGCAGCAGCAAGGCGACATCGGCGGTGCGCTCGCGCACTACGCGCAAAGCCACGGCAGCGAGCCGCAGATCCCGCTCGGCAGCCTCGGCACGCTCGCGCTCGGCAGCGCGGAGCCGATCTCCTGGCAGGTCGTCGGTTACGTCGAGCGCTGCGAAGTCGCCGAGAGCGAGGACGACGAGCAGACCTTCTGGCGCGAATACCTGCTTTATCACCGCAGCGTCGGCTTCGCTTTCCTGGTCGACGCCGAGGACGGCTGGAGCTGGTCGGCGCCCATCACCGGCGCGCCGCAATCGTTCGGCGACAGCGTCAAGCACGAGGGCGTTCTCTATCGCAAGCTCTACGACTACGTCGGCAAGGTGACCTTCGTCCTCGGCGAGTTCTACTGGCGCCTCGCCCGCGACGAGCGCACGGCCAACACCGATTACGTCGGCACCGGCGCGGCGGCCGCGAAGCGCCTGAACCGCGAAGAGACCCGCGGCGAGGGCGCGCGGGAAGTCGTCTGGTCGGCGGGCGAAGCGCTTACCGCCGACACGGTGCTGAACGCCTTTCGCCTCTCGCCCGACAAGCGCGCCGCGCTGCAACGCGACGCGATGCCGACGACCTTCAAGGCGTCGCTGCTCGCCAAGATCTTCTTCTGGATGTTCATCGTCGCCGTCGTCCTGATGCTGTTCCGCTGCGGCAGCAGCGGCGGTCCGGGCGATTGCAGCGAGACTCGCAACACCTTCGGCGCCGCGTCGCAGGAGTACCAGAATTGCCTCAACAGCCAGAGGAGCGGCAGCAGCTCGCGCAGCGGCGGCGGCTCGTTCGGCGGCTTTTCGACCGGCGGCGGGCACAAGTAGCGCGAAAGCGCCGGGCTCGCCGCTGCATCACGGATCGGTTTCGCAGGAGAACTTCATGGTCGTACTCGATTGGCTCAAGCCCGCGGTGATCTTCGGATCGATCCTCTACGCCTTCATCGGCATCGCGGTCCTCTGGCTATCCTTCCTTCTCTTCGACAAGATCACGCCGTACCGCCTGTGGGACGAGCTGTGCGAGAAGAAGAACGTCGCCCTGGCGATCGTCGTTGGCTCGATGTGCATCGCGATCGGCCTGATCGTCTCCGCGGCGGTGCATGGGTGAGTGACCGGCCTGCGGATCGCGCCGGCGGCGACGTCCTCGCTGCCTCCGCCGTCCGGCCCGCCGAGGTTGCACTCCTCGCCTCGGTCTTCGTCGTTGCCGCCTGCGGGCTCGTCTACGAGCTCGCCGCCGGCACGCTCGCGAGCTACCTGCTCGGCGACTCGATCCTGCAGTTCTCGACCGTCATCGGCACCTACCTGTTCGCGATGGGGGTCGGCTCGTGGCTGTCGCGCTACCTCGAGCGCCAGCTGGTCGCGCAGTTCCTGCGCATCGAGCTGCTCGTCGGCCTGATCGGCGGCCTGATGCCGGCGGCCCTGTTCGCGCTGCAGTCGCTGGCGACGCCGTCGTTCCGATTCGCGCTGTATGCCATGGTCCTCGCGGTCGGCATCCTGGTCGGCCTCGAGATCCCGCTCGTCATGCGCATCCTCAAGCGCCATTCCAGCGGTCCGAACGCCGGGCTGAAGACGCTCGTCTCGCAGGTCCTCACCTTCGACTACCTCGGCGCGCTTGCGGTCTCGATCGCTTTTCCGCTGCTCTTCGTTCCGCAGCTCGGCCTGATCCGCACCGGCGCGTTCTTCGGCCTTCTCAACGCCGCCGTCGCGGTTTGGGCGCTCTGGCTGTTTCGCGGCGAGCTGCGCGGGTTCGCCGCCCATGCCGTGGCGGCAGCGCTGACCGTCGCCGCGCTGGTCGCCGCGTTCGCCGGCGCCGATCTCGTCACCAGCTGGGCCGAGGACCGCTTCTACGCCGACCGCGTCATCTACAGCGAGACGAGCGCCTACCAGCGCATCGTCGTCACGTCGAGCCTGGCGGGAGTGCGCCTGTTCCTCAACGGCAACCTGCAGTTCCATTCGCGCGACGAGTACCGCTATCACGAGGCGCTGGTCCATCCCGCGCTGTCTGCGCACGGCGCACCGAAGAAGGTGCTCGTCCTCGGTGGCGGCGACGGCATGGCGGTGCGCGAGGTGCTCAAGTACGCGAGCGTCGAGCGCGTCACCCTGGTCGAGCTCGACCCGCACATGACGCAGCTGTTCTCGACCGCGCCGTTGCTGCGCGACCTGAACGGCGATTCCCTGCGCTCGCCGAAGGTGGCGATCGTCAACGCCGACGCGTTTGCCTGGCTCGAGCAGCACGACGAGGTGTTCGACGCGATCGTCGTCGACTTTCCCGACCCGACCAACTTCTCGATCGGCAAGCTCTACACGCGCACGTTCTACGAGCTGGTCGAGCGCCACCTCGCGGCGAGCGGCTACGCGGTCGTGCAGACGACCTCGCCGCTGATCGCGCGGAAAAGCTTCTGGATGGTGGCGACGACGATAGAGGCCGCGGGGCTCGCGACGGCGCCGTACCACGCCCACGTGCCGAGCTTCGGCGAGTGGGGCTTCATCGTCGCCAGCCGGCGGCCGTTTCGACTTGCCCCGTCGCTGCCGCCGGCGCTGCGCTTCGTCACCGTCCCTGGCCTGCCGGCGCTGTTCGACTTCCCGCCCGACATGGCGCGCGTGCCGGCCGAGGTCAATCGGTTGTCGAACCAGGTGCTCGTCCAGACCTTCGAGGACGAGTGGGGCAAGGTGCAGCGGTGAGCCGATCGCGCGGCCGAGGCGCGGGGCCGACGCGCCGCGACGTCCTCGCCGCGTCGCTCGCCGCCCTGGTGCCGCTCACCGCCTGCACGCGCGACGACGCGCCGCGTCACGAAGGCGGCTGGGTGGGCGCCGACGCCGAGCGCGGCCACCTGCTGCGCACCCGCTGGCCGGCGACGAAGTCCGGCCGACCGCCCGAGGTCGCGGCGACGAAGCGAGTCGGCGTGATCGTCGTCGGCGGCGGGATCGCCGGCCTCGGCGCGGCGCGCGCCTTGCTGCGTGCCGGCATCGACGATTGCCACGTCCTCGAGCTCGAAGACAGCGCCGGCGGCAACAGCCGCGGCCATGCCATGGCGGGAATGCGCTGCCCGCTCGGCGCCCACTACCTGCCGGTGCCGGGAGCGAGCGCGAGCGAAGTGATCGAACTGCTCGACGAGCTGGGCGTGCGCCGCAGCGTCGCCGGCCGCGCCGTCTACGACGAGCGCATCCTGTGCCACAGTCCGCAGGAGCGCCTGTTCATCGACGGCGGCTGGCGCGACGGCCTGCTGCCGCCGATCGAGGCGCTGCCTGCCACTGAGCGGGCGACGACGCTCGCCGAGTACCGCGCCTTCAGCGCTGCCGTCGCGGCCGCGGGCGACGACAGCGCCTTCGAGATCCCGACCGCGCGCTCGCGCTGGAGCGATTCGCTCGCCGCGCTCGACCGCGTCACCTTCGCCAGCTGGCTCGACGCGCGCGGCCTGGCCACGCCGGCGTTGCGCTGGTACCTTGACTACTGCTGCCGTGACGACTTCGGTGCCGGCAGCAGCGACGTCTCGGCCTGGGCGGGGCTGCACTACTTCGCGAGCCGGCACGGCTTTCGCGCTCCCGGCGACGAGGGTCGCGGCGGCGAAGGCAACGACGGCGTCCTGACCTGGCCCGAGGGCAACGCCTGGCTCGCCGAGCGGCTCGCCGCGCCGCTGGGCGAGCGCTTGCAGCGCGGGCGCGTCGTTCTCGCCGTAGAGGAAGGCCGCCACGAGGTCAGCGTCGACGCCTGGAACGTGGCGACCGGACAGCGCGAGCGCTGGATCGCGGCGCGCGTCGTCCTCGCTACGCCGCTCTTCGTCGCGACAAGGGTGCTCGCCACGCCGCCAGCGGCGCTGAGCGAGGCGTCCCGCCTCGTCCGCCACGCGCCGTGGCTGGTCGCCAACCTGCAGCTCGACACCGCCCTCGAAGACCGTCCCGGCGCGGCGCCGTCGTGGGACAACGTCGTCTACGGCGGCAGCGGCCTCGGCTACGTCGACGCCATGCACCAGAGCACGCGGCCGTTCGCGGCGGCGACGGTGCTCACCGCCTACATCGCGCTTGGGAGCGGCGGTGACGCGGCGCTCGCTGAACAGCGTCGCCGCCTGCTCGGCGACGACTGGCGTGGCTGGAGCGCGCGTGTCATCGCGGATATCGCGCCGGCGCATCCCGATCTCGCCGCGAAGGTGCGCCGCGTCGACCTGATGCGCTATGGCCACGCGATGAGCATTCCCGCTCCCGGTGTGCGCAGCAGCGCGGCGTTGCAGGCACTGGCGGCGCCGCAACCGCGCGTCCACTTCGCGCACGCCGACCTGTCGGCGTACTCGGTCTTCGAGGAAGCCTTCTTCCACGGTATGCGCGCAGGCAAGGCGGCTGCGGGCGCGTGAAAGGCCGCGGCCGTGCGGCGGCCGATCGAGGTAGCCCGCAGCGGCGCCGGATGGCTGCGAGCCCGGCCTGGCCATGACGGATACGATGGGGCGCCTGCAACCTCGTCGAGCTGCCGCGCTCGGCCCGCCATGAAAAGTACGGATCCGGCTCCGCTGCGTGATATCGGCCGCAATGCCTTCCTGATCCTGCTCGCCATCCTGACGATCGCGCTCGCCGCGATCATCTGGCCGTTCTACGGCGCGGTCTTCTGGGGCGCGGTGCTGGCGCTGCTGTTCGAGCCGCTCTACCGCAAGCTGGCCGCGCGCCTGCGCAACCGGCGCACCCTCGCCGCGCTGGTGACCCTGTCGGTCATCGTGGTCATGGTCATCCTGCCGCTGACGCTGGTCGCGATCTCGCTGGTTCAAGAGCTGACCGCGATGTACCAGCGCGTCAAGACCGGCCAGGTCAACTTCGGCACCTATTTCGCCCAGATCATCGCTGCCCTGCCGTCGTGGGCCAGCGGGCTGCTCGAGCGCCTGGGGCTTGACGACCTCAGCGCCCTGCAGGCGAAGCTGACCGCGGCGATCAACCAACGCGGCGAGACGTTCGCCGGCCGTGCCGTGAACTTCGGCCAGGACGCGCTTGACCTCGTCGTCGGCTTCTGCATCGCGATGTACCTGCTGTTCTTCCTGCTCCGCGACGGCGCCGCGGTCGCGCGCGAGATCCGCGCCGCGATCCCGCTCGATCCGCCGGTCAAGGCGCGCCTGCTCGAGCGCTTCACGACCGTGATCCGGGCGACCGTGAAGGGCAATGTCCTGGTCGCCGCTGCGCAGGGCACGCTCGGCGGCCTGGCGTTCTGGGTCCTCGGCGTGCACGCGCCGATCCTGTGGGCGGTCGTGATGGCCTTCCTGTCGCTGCTGCCGGCCGTCGGCGCGGCACTCATTTGGGGCCCGGTCGCGCTCTACCTGCTCGCCACCGGTCAGCTCTGGCAAGGTTTCGGCCTGATCGCCTTCGGAGTCTTCGTGATCGGCCTGATCGACAACGTGCTGCGCCCGATCCTGGTCGGCAAGGACACGCGCATGCCCGACTACGTGGTCCTGATCTCGACCGTCGGCGGCCTGGCGCTGATCGGCATCAACGGCTTTGTGATCGGGCCGCTGATCGCCGCGATGTTCATGACGGCGTGGCAGATACTCGCCGCAGAGCGCGCCGGCGTCGATGCCGCGGCCTCTTCGCCATGACCGAACTACCTTCCTTGCCTTCTGTCGGAGCACTCCTACCCGAGACGGGTCGGTTCTCCGTCGTCCGTGCACGCGCTGCGGCTCTCGCGCGCTGTGTCCCTTTCACCTAGCCTCCCCGATTTCGATGGAAGACGCATCCGAACGAATTCGCGAGCTGGAAGCCCGCCTGGTCGCCCACGGCATCGTGCTGAAGACGATCGCCCGTCTCCTCTCGGAGTCGACGCTCGCCGAGCTCAAGGCGGCGGCGCAGGGCATCGACGACGAAGGCATGCAGGAAGCCAATCCGAACCTGCACATGCGTCGCGTCGCCGAGGAGATCTGGAGCATCCTGGAGATGGTGGGCTGAGTTTGCCGACCGGGCCGGCGCCGCGCCGGATCCGTCCCGCGGCGCACGTGCTCTTCACGGCGGCGGCAGAATCGCCCCATGCGAGCGCAGGCGACCGCTTCCGCTGAACCTCGCCTTCGTTCGCGGCGACCCTGGCTCGGCCTGCTCGTCGCCGTCGTCGCCGTCATCGCCATCGTCGTGCTCTGGAGCGCGGCCTGGTTCTATGTGCCGCCGCTCGTCGCCGACGCTGCCGAGAAAGCAGTAGCGCAAGCGCTCGGCCGGCGCCTGACGCTCGGCAAGGTCGAATTCAACCCGTGGACGCTCGAGCTCACGCTGAGCGACGTCGCGGTCGCCGGCGCGAGCGCCGACGCCGCGCCGCTGCTCGAGGTCAAGCGCATCCACGCGGACGCTGCGCTCGTCTCGCTGCTGCGCCTGGCGCCGGTGATCGACGCGGTCGACATCGACGCGCCGACCCTGCGCGTGACCAGGCTCGGCGACGGGCGCTACGACGTCGACGACGTGCTGCAGCACTTCGCCGCCCGCCCGCCGGCGGGCGAGCCGGCGCGCGAGCCGGCCCGCTTCGCCGTCCACAACATCGTCGTCCGCGGCGGCGCCGCCGACTTCGTCGACAGGCCGCTGGCGACGACCCATCGTGTCCGCGAGCTCGAGCTCGCGGTCCCGTTCGTCAGCTCGCTGCCGTCCGAGCGCGAGATCAAGGTCGAGCCGCGCCTCGCGTTCGCGCTCGACGGCAGCCGCTTCGACTCGGCGGCCGCGGCGACGCCGTTCGCCGAACGAGGCAACGGCGAGATCCGCCTCCGCTTCGCGGGCTTCTCGGTCGCGCCGTGGCTCGGCTACCTGCCACGCGGCCTGCCGGCACAGCTGCGCGCGGCGACGCTCGGCGCCGACCTCGTCGTCGCGTTCGAGCAGCGGCCGAAGCTGTCGTTGAAGGTCTCGGGCACCGTCGGCGCGGACGGCATCGAAGTGGTCGACGCCGCAGCGGCCGAGCTTCTCAAGGTGGGCAATGTCAAGGTTGCGATCGACGAGCTTCGCCCGCTCGAACGGCGGGTGCGCATCAAGAGCATCGACGTCGACGCGGCGCACGTCGTCGCGGCTCGCGACGCGGCCGGCCGGGTCAATCTCTTGCTCGCCACCGAGGCGCCGGCGGGCGGTGCGAGGGCCGTCGCCCGGCTGCCCCTGCCAACCTCTGCGGCGAGTGCCGCCGCGAGCGTCGCTGCGGCGAGTGCCGCCGCGAACGCTGCCGCGGCGAAAACGCCGGCGCCCGCGCCGTGGCAGGCGAGCGTCGCCGCGCTCTCGGTCCGTGCCGCCCGCCTCGACTGGCGTGACGCGACCACCTCGCCCGCCGCCGAGCTCGCGCTGAGCGACTTCTCGTTCGCCGCGAAGGCGATCGCCTGGCCGCTCGACGCGCCGGTCGTCTTCAGCGGCGAGGGCACTGTCGGCAGCGCGGCCGACCACGGCAAGCTGTCGTTCTCCGGCCATGGCAGCGGCACCGCGGCGACCGTCAAGGTCACCTTGGCCGAGCTGCCGATGGCAGCGCTCCGCCCGTACCTGAGCAGCGTTCTGGTGCCGCCCCTGGCGGGGGACCTCAGCGCCGAGGTCGCGATCGAATGGCAGGGCGGCAAGGCGCCGATGCGTCTCGCCATCGACGCCAAGCGGGTGCTGCTGACCAAACTCGTGCTCGGCGAGGCCCAGGCGCCGGAGATCGCCGCCGAAGCGATCGAGCTCGAGGACGTCCATGCCGACACGGTCGCGCGCAGCGCGTCGGTCGGCCGCCTCGCGCTGCGCGCGCCGCGGGTGCGGCTCGAGCGCGACGCGGCGCGGCGCTGGGCGTTCGAACGCTACGGCGCGCCCGGTGCGAAGGCGCCCGCCGCCGCGCCGCGGCCCGCGCCGGCAGCATCGGCAGGCGCCGACGCCGCGGCACCGTGGCAGCTCGCCGTCGGCGAGTTCGCGATCGAACGCGGCCGGGTGTCGTTCAGCGACCGGCTCAGTTCTCCAGTCGCGCTCGACGTGCTCGACCTGGCCGTGCAGCTGCGCGGCTGGGCGCTCGACAGCACGGCGCCGGCGCCGATCCATCTCGCCGCGCGCGTGAGCGTTCCCGCAGGGCCGAGCGGCAAGGCCGTCGGCAGCGGCGTCGTTGGCAGCATCGATGCACGCGGCGAGCTGAAGGGTTTCGAGGCCGGGCAACCCGCGGGCGGGCAGCTCGCCCTCTTGCTCAGGGACCTGCCGATGCACCTGCTCGATCCGTACCTCGACGCGATGTTCAGCATCGACGTGCAGAAGGCGCAGACGAGCTTCAAGGGCGACTTGCGGTGGGAGCGGCCGCGGGGCGCGTTCACCAGCATCGCGCTGAAGGGCGACGCGACGGTCGAGGATTTCCGCGCCACCAGCATCACCACCGATCGCACCGCCACGCGCTCGCTGGCGATGGTGCGCGACGCCGCGAGCGCGCGAACGCTGCTCAACTGGAAGTCGCTCTCGCTGCGCGGCATCGACCTCGCCATCGCGACGGGGACAGCCACGCGCTTCGGCGTCGAGTCGACAGCGCTGAGCGACTTCTTCGCGCGCGTCGTCCTCGACGAGAACGGCCGCCTCAACATCCAGGACGTGGCCCGACCCGGGGCGGCGGCCGCGGCGCCGTCGGCAGCGGCTTCGGCGCCTCCCGCGCCCGCGCCGCGCGTCGCCGCCTCGGCCCCCGCGGTGGCAACGGTGGCATCGGCGGCCTCGGCCGCCTCGGCCGCCGCGCCGGCGTCGACCTCCGCTGGCGCACGACCGATCGTCACCTTGGGGCCGATCGTCGTCGTCAACGGCCGCGTCGTCTACAACGACTTCTTCGTCAAGCCCAACTACAGCGCCAACCTGAGCGAGCTGAGCGGGCGGCTGGCGGGGTTCTCGTCCGAGCCGCCGGCACCGGGGCAGGCGCCGCTGCTCGCCGACATCGAGCTGCGCGGCCGAGTCGAAGGCACGGCGACGCTCGACATCGACGGCAAGGTGAATCCGCTCGCCAAGCCGCTCGCGCTCGACCTGAAGGTGAAGGTGCGCGACCTCGAGCTGCCGCCGCTGTCGCCGTACGCAATCAAGTACTCGGGCTACGGCATCGAGCGCGGCAAGCTGAGCGTCGACCTCGGCTACGTCGTCAAGCCCGACGGCCAGCTGACGGCGAGCAACAAGATCATCCTCAACCAGCTCGTTTTCGGCGAGAAGGTCGAGGGCTCGACGGCCAACCTGCCGGTCAAGCTGGCGGTCGCGCTGCTCGCCGACCAGCACGGCGTCATCGACCTCGACCTGCCGGTGAGCGGCTCGATCAACGATCCCGAGTTCTCGCTCGGCGGGCTGATCTGGAAGGTGATCACGAACTTGGTGGCCAAGGCGGTGAGCGCGCCGTTCAACCTGCTCGCGTCGGCGTTCGGCGGCGGCGGCGAGGAGCTGTCGCGGATCGAGTTCGCGCCCGGCTCGGCGGCCCTCGACGACACCGCGCAGGCGAACCTCGACAAGGTCGCCAAGGCGCTCGTCGACCGGCCGGCGCTGTCGGTCACCGTCACCGGCGAGAGCCGGCTCGACAGCGAGCACGACGCCTGGAAGAAGGAGCGGCTGCGCCAGCTCGTTCGCGCCGAGAAGCGCCGCCAGGCGATCGCCGGCGGCGCCGATGCGAGCGCCGCGATCACGGTCAGCGACGAGGAGTACCCGGCGCTTTTGAAAGAGGTCTACCGACGCGCCGACATCGTCAAGCCGAAGAACGTCCTCGGCTTGGCCCAGAACCTGCCGCCCGCCGAGATGGAGCAGCTGATTCTCGCCAACATGGTCGTCGCCGACGACGCCATGCAGCAGCTCGCGGTGCGGCGCGGCGTCGTCGTCCGCGACTATCTCGCGACCAAGGACGTCGCCACCAGCCGGCTGTTCCTGGGCGCGCCGAAAGTGGCGAGCAACGACTCGAACTGGACGCCGCGGGCCGACCTCAAGTTGGCCGGCACCTGAGCGAGCCGAGCGGCGGCCGCGCCGCGGTCCCGGCGGCCGGTTGAACTCGGGCCGCGGCCCGGCAAAGTCGTGTCTAGCGCGGCCCGCGAGGCGGAGGTGGAGGCGGCGGATACGTCTCGCGGGTGCCGGTTCCCGCTGGCGTGGACGTTGTTGCCGGAGGAGGATCGCCGCGGTCCGAGCTCTTGTTGCGGTTCAGCAGGATCGCCGCCGCAATCGCCGCAGCGAAGCCGATCGCGATGAGCGCGGAGCGCGAGACGCCGCCCGGCGGCGGAACCAGCCGTTCCACGCGGTCGACCCAGTCGCGCGTGCGGGTGAGGTCGTCGACATTGGCCGGCATCGGCTGCGGCCCGCGCGGGTGTGCGAGCGTCATCGTTCCGGCGCTGAGCGGCACCGTCGGCCAGGCACCGGTCGTCGAACCGACGTCGACGATGCCCTCGATGACGATCACCGACGTCGTTCCTCCGGCGTGCGTACGGACCAGGTACGCGGTGCCGCGCGCGCCGGCCTTGACGAAGGTCGTGTCGACCGAAAAGAGTCCCTTGACCTTGACGAACACCTCGCCGACGAACTCGCTCAGCGAGCCGATCCGGCCGCCGCTGTTCGGTCGCAACACCAGCTCGGTCCCCGAGGCGTAGCGGAGCACCGCGTCGACGCGCGGGCCGGTGTCGATCCGGTCGCCGGGCCGCAACGTCATACCCGCATAGGCCTCTTCGCGCACGCCGGAGCGAACGACGACCGCCAGGCCGGCCTCGCGGTCGCCTGCCCGCCGGGTGCCATCGACAACGAGGCCGTCGAGGCGGGCGGTGCCCGCGTCCGTGGACGGCGACGGGGTCGTGCACGCGACCACGGTCGGCAACAGCATCGCCACCGTGACCGTCCAGGTCGTGACCCGGCACAACAGCGAGCTCGCGAGGAATGGATTCATGTCGGCTTCTGCTTCATCGTTCTGCGCGCCAGCCAGGCGCCAAACGCCAGCGCGAGCAGGTCATAGGGTACGCCGATGAGGTGCCGCTCGTGGCCGGAGTCGGGGAAGAAGTCGCCCTCGAATCGATACCAAGCGATCGCGAAGATCATGAACACGACGGCGATCGACAGCAGGACGACGGCACGCAGGATGCGCGGGCGTGCGCGCAGACGATATACGGTGAAGGCGCCGAGCAACGCCATTGCGCAGATCAGTGAGAACTCGACTGCTGGGTCGATCTTGAGAATCGCGAACTTGCGGGCCATGGCGTCGATCTGGGCGAAGAACAGTTCGACCCCCCAGCGGTCCTCGGCGGGCCAGGGCAGCGGAATGATGTCCTGCCCGGGAAGCAGCGTTCCGACCAGGACGATCTTGTTTCTCAGGAGCGCCATCGTCGCCGGATCGCCGGCGACGACGTCCTCGTAGGCGACGCGTTCCGGCCGCGTTCGCAGTGCCGGCAGGATGAAGGGATCGATCCGCTGACTGACGACGCGGTCGCCTTTGGCGATGACGTCGCACGCCGGCTGCGGATCGTCGATCGTCTCGCCCGAGAAGTACGGGATCGCTTCCGACTTTCCCCGCCGCCGCATTTGGACCGTCGCCGTCTGCGCGTCCTGGTCGATCGTCCCGACGCGGCCGCCGCCGCTGAAGGCGGCCAGGCCGAACGCCGCGGTCAGCTCGACCGACTCGCGCGCGGAGCCTTCGCCCGCGCTCGCTGCCGGCCTGGCGCGCCGCACGGCGAGGGGCATCGATCCTGTCTGGCCGATCGACAGGCCGGCGCAGTTGATCCCGCGCCGGACGAGCGGTGCGAATTGGGCGAGGATCAGCCCCTCGCCGTCGCCGGCGTTGCGCTGCACGCCGAAGACCACCGACAGCTTCTCGCGCGTTGCTGCGAGCGAGCGTTCGAGCGCAGCGTTCGCGGCGTCGGAGCCTGCGTCTTCCAACACTATGTCGAACGCGACGACGCGCGCCGACGCCGACGCCGCATTGCTGATCAGCGTCGCGTGCTCGGCGCGCCAGCTCGGGTCGAACTTTCGCTTCAACGCCTGCTCGGTCTTCTGGTCGATGCCGACCAGGACGACCTCTTCGCTCCATGGCGCTTTCTCCGGCGCCACCAGGCTGGCGAGCAGCATCGTGGCGGTGGCGACGCGCGTGTCGATGGTGAGGAAGTCCAGCAGATTGGCAAAGCTGGCCAGGGACAGCACGAGCGCGCCGGCTGCGCTACCGGCCAGCGTCCAGAGAAGTTGTCTGCGGACTTGCGCCTGGCGCAGGAGCTCTTCCTCCCTGAGCCGAGCTTCCTCCTTGAGTCGAGCCTCCTCCTTGAGCCTAGCTACCTCCGCGTGTAGCTCCCTTTCGCGCTGATCGCGTTCGCGCCGCTCCGCCTCGAGCTGCACCCGCCTGGCCTTTTCCTCGAAGGTCTCGCCCTGGATCCTCTCGAGCAAGGTGTTGATGCTCGCCGCTTCCGAACTCTCGTCGAAGGGCATCATGCTCAGCCGGCAGAGCGGCGCGATCTCCGCCGGCACCTGGTCTTCGGGCGGCGGCGTCGCGCCGCTGATCAGGACCGGGATCACGCGCAGCGGCTGCGCTCGGCCCGCGTCGGCCAGCGAAGCGACGCGCAAGCGGAGCGCCTGCGCGACCTCGTGGCGGACCCAGTCGACCCCGCTCAGGCGCGCCTGCAGCAGCTCGGACCAGCGCGGGCCGATGATGACGAGAACGACGTCGGCAGCGCCCAGCGCTTCGTCGATGACGGCGGCGAAGTCGTCGCCGTATTCGATCTCGTCGACGTCGCGGAAGACCTTCGCGATGTCGGGCCGATCGCGCAGCGCCTTCTGCAACACCGCGACGGTCATGCGGTTATCGTTGCGGCGATAACTGATGAAGACCTTCTTCGGGCCGCCCGGGTCGGCCCCGGCGGCCGCCGCAGAGCTCACTCGATTCGCACCGG
>Ga0207650_10002436_pt1 | contig 12957 bp, 13 predicted proteins | sample KBSS63metaG_FD_184325 | JGI IMG/M metagenome (GOLD analysis project Ga0207650, IMG submission 184325) | Switchgrass rhizosphere microbial communities from Kellogg Biological Station, Michigan, USA - KBS S6-3 metaG (SPAdes) (version 2) | ecosystem: Host-associated > Plants > Roots > Rhizosphere...
GCGCAGCTGACGTGGAAGCGCGTCACCCTCGGCGGCTTCTGGTTCAACCCCGGCTCCAAGGACCAGGTCTTCGTCGCTTCGCTCGGCGTGGCGTTCTGACGCGCTGAAGGAGAACGGCTCGGGACTATCGGCTCGCGGCGCGCGCGGGGGCTGGTCCCGGAGTCGGAAGCGCCGGCCTGCCCGTCACCGCGCCCTGCGCCTTCATCGATGCCTGCAGGTCGAGAAGATTCTTCTCGCTGACCACGATCAGGCCGCGAATCGGTCGATCCAGGTCGAGGATGACGAACACGAGCACGACGATTAGCACCACCATGGCGAAGCTGACCAGCGGGGGGCGCCGGCCGATGACGCCGCCGGAGAAGCCAACGATCGCGCTGGTGATCAGGAAGGTTCCGAGCAGCAGGAAGAGCACGACTTCCGGAACGTGGCGGTGAAGGGCCGCGTCGCGCCGGCCGAAGCTGTCGATGAGGTCGTTGGTCGCCTGGATGAACATCCCCGAAGGGACCGGGTTCGGGTTCGCCTCGGCCGCGCGGCGCGCCTTGTCCCACAGTGCGTTCTGGAGCGAGGCGGCCTTGGCCATCAGCGCGGCCCACTGGTCGTTGTTGATGATCGAGACGTGCCCTGCCTCGACGCGCACGTCGACATAGTCGCGCAAGAGCGCCAGAGTCTCGTCGCGCAGCGGCGCCGACAGCATCTGCGCGCGCAGGTAGGCGGTGCCGATCGCGTTAGCCTCGTCGACCATGGCGTCGCTTCTCGTGTCGAAACGCTGCAACGACAACGAGAAGGTGAACGCGAGGAGGAGCGCAAGGATGCCCAGCGTGGACGCCTGCGTGGCATTGATGTGTGCCTTGGAGTCGTCGTCCAGCGCCGCACCCTGACTGCACCGGCCGACGCGAAAACCGATCTCGATGGCGGCAAGGACGACGGCCAGAAGGACGGCTGTGATCAGGCCCGCGTTGATGTCGTACATGAGCTCTTTCATGGTCCGGAGGCCTCTGACCCACCGGACAGCATCTGACAGGGCCTGCACATTCCCGCGCCTCCGGCTTGCAGCCGGCCGAATTATCGACTGCGAAGAACGCACGTTACGGACTGCACGAAGGGGCAGTAGCGGCGTCGGTCTGCATTTCCTAGAGTGGCCGGGTCGCGGCCGCGCCGCGGCAGCGCTGACCCATGCCGCCACCGACCGTCGTTCGCTTCACGTTAAAACGCTCGCGACTCCTGCCGTGGAACCGGCGCTACGTCCTGAAGAGCTACATCAGCGGCTCGATGTGGCTGGTGCCCCTGTTCGCGCTGCTGGTCTACGCCGCCTTTCATCGTGTCGTGCATGCCTTCGGCGCGTGGATGGTCGAGCGCGCCTGGACCAGCGACGCGACTTCGTTCCAGGCGCTTCCGCTGGCAGGCGCACGGTCGCTGCTCGAGACGCTGATCACGCTGAACCTGTCGTTCCTCGTCTTCACCTTCGGCTCATTGCTCGTGGCGATACAGGTCGCCGGCGGCCAGTACACGCCGCGCATCATCGCGACGACCCTGTTGCGCGACAACGCCATCCGAACGACGGTCGGCGTCTTCGTCTTCACCCTGGCGTTCTGCGTGCGCGTGCTGTCGCGCATGAAGGACACGGTGAATCAGCTCGACCTCTTCGTCGCCGGAATCCTCGGCACCGTGTCGGTGATGGTGTTCCTGTACCTGATCGACCACGCCGCCCGTCTGTTGCGCCCCGTCAGCATCGTGCGGCGCGTCGGCGAGTCCGGCCTTCGCGTGATTCGGAGCGTGTATCCCGCGCCGACCACGGGCGAGCGTTCGAGCGAGCACGCGCGCCCCCGCGAAGCCGCGGCCCGAGTGGTCTTCCACGAAGGCGTGTCGGGCGTCGTTCTCGCCGTCGACCTCGCGGGTTTGGTGAGGTTGGCGCGCACGGCCGACGGCGTCATCGAATTCATTCCCGGCGTCGGTGACTTCCTCGGCGTCGACGAGCCGCTCTTCAGGTTGTACGGCGGCGCCGCCGCGATCGACGACCGGCGCCTGCGCGGCAAGGTCGCGCTCGGCAGCGAGCGGACCCTGGAGCAGGATCCGACGTTCGCGCTGCGCATCCTGGTCGACATCGCCATCAAGGCCTTGTCGGCCGCGATCAACGATCCGACGACGGCCGTCATGGCGATCGACCAGCTGCAGCGCCTGCTGCGACTCGTCGGCCTGCGCTCGCTGCGCAACGAGGAGCTGCGCGATGCCGCGGGCCAGGTTCGCCTCGTGCATCTGACGCCGAACTGGGAGGACTTCGTCGGCCTGACCTGTACCGAGATCCGCCATTGCGGCGCCGGCAGCATCCAGATCGTCAGGCGGCTTCGCTCGATGCTCGAGAACCTGCTGCAGACGCTGCCGCCGCACCGCCATGCCGAGCTTCGCCTGCAACTCGAGCTCCTCGATCGCACCGTCGATCGAAACTATGACTTCGAGGAGGACCGCGCCCTGGCCCGGATCGCCGATGCGCAAGGCCTGGGCGGTGCGCTGGGCGTGCAGCCGCTGAACGGGCCGTAGCCGCGTCGGCGGCCGGATCGAGTTCCGCGGGCATTCCAGTCACACCATCGTTCTCGTGCAACGGTACGACCATCACGGAGGCTCGACTCATGTCCACCATCGCCCGCCTGCATCCCGCCAAGCGCTACAGCGAAGCGTCCGTCCACAACGGCACCGTCTACCTGACGGGTCAGGTGGCTGACGACGCGACGCAAGACATCGGCGGCCAGACCGCTCAGGTTCTCGCCGCCATCGATCGCCTTCTCGCCGATGCCGGCAGTGACAAGAAGAAGATCCTTATGGCGCAGATCTTCCTTGCCGACATGGCCGACTACGCCGGCATGAACGCGGCGTGGGACGCCTGGGTTGCGCCTGGCGCCTTGCCCTCGCGGGCGACCGTGCAGGCTCGTCTGGCCAGACCGGAGTGGCGCGTCGAGGTGGTCGTTACTGCGGCGATCTAGCCGCGTCGCGCGGCCTCTCGGGGGTCCACAAGCCTATGATGCTTTCGCGGGGCCTTGGCGGCCTTGCGCCCTCAACAAAAGGAGTGAGATATGGCCAAGAAAGGAGCCGAATCCGGGGTCTATCGCGTCACGGAAATCATCGGCACGAGTCCGACTTCGTGGGAAGACGCGGCCCGGACAGCCGTTGAAACCGCCGCCGCGTCGTTGCGCGATCTGCGTGTCGCAGAAGTCAACAAGCTTGACCTGAAGATCGAAGGCGGAAAGGTGGTCGCGTACCGAGCGAAGGTTTCGCTGTCCTTCAAGTACGAGGGATGACCGTCCGGCAAGAAAAAAGCCCTAGAGCGTCGATTCCCTAGGGCTTTCTTGATGCCGCCGGATTGCGGCGGGCCTTGCTGGACTTGTCGGATGGTGGAGAGGAGGAGGATCGAACTCCCGACCTTCGCATTGCGAACGCGACGCTCTCCCAGCTGAGCTACCCCCCCACGGAAGCCGCGAGTTTAGCAAACGGGGCGCTACCCCCAATCTGATCGCGGCGGGATAGCCCGGCTCGATTCGTCGAATTGAGGACATGTATTGCTCACGCGACGCGAACGCGCTAGCGTCGAGCGACCGTCGGTGCGCTCTCGCGCCGGCGTGCGGCCAACCAGGAGATCGAGATGGCACTCAAGGGATCGAAGACAGAGCAGAGCCTGCGCGATGCGTTCGCGGGCGAATCGCAGGCCAATCGGCGCTACCTGTATTTCGCCAACAAGGCCGACATCGAAGGGCAGAACGACGTCGCCGCGCTGTTCCGCTCGACCGCCGAGGGCGAGACCGGCCACGCGCACGGCCACCTCGAGTTCCTCGAGCAGGGCGTGGGCGATCCGGCGACCGGGCTGCCGATCGGCACCAGCCGGCAGAACCTGATGGCCGCCGTCGCCGGCGAGACGCACGAGTACACCGACATGTACCCGGGCATGGCGAAGATGGCGCGCGAAGAAGGCTTCGACGAGGTCGCCGACTGGTTCGAAACGCTCGCCAAGGCCGAGCGCTCGCACGCCAACCGCTACCAGAAAGCGCTCGACGCGCTGGTCGACTGAGACGGTCGGATCACCATGAACAAGGGCCCGCGCGGCCCTTGTTCGTTGATGGAGGGGCGATGACGCTGCGCGAAGGCAATCTCGAGGCGCCGACCCGGCATCCGATCGACTGGCGAAGCCCCGACTTCCACGACGAGGGCAAGGCCTTCGCCGAGATGGAGCGGGTGTTCGACATCTGTCACGGCTGCCGTCGCTGCGTCAGCCTGTGCCAGTCGTTCCCGACCCTGTTCGACCTGATCGACGCCACCGCCGACGGCGAGGTCCACGGCGTCGACAAGAAGGACTACGCGACGGTCGTCGAGCAGTGCTACCTGTGCGACCTTTGCTACATGACCAAGTGCCCGTACGTTCCGCCGCATCCGTGGAACGTCGACTTTCCCCACCTGATGTTGCGGGCCAAGGCGATCCGCTACGGCAAGGGTGAGGTTGGCGCCGGCGCGAAGCTGCTCGCCTCGACCGACGTGCACGGCCAGATCGCCGGCATCCCGATCGTCGTCCAGGCGGTGAATGCGGCGAACCGGACCAAGCCGATGCGCAAGGTGCTGCAGGCCGCGCTCGACGTCCATCCCGATGCCTGGCTTCCGCCGCTCGCGAGCAAGCGATTCCGTCGCGCGGCGAAGAAAAAGGGCCGCGCGACCGAGATCGTCGACGGCGAGCGCAGCCCTGGCAAGGTCGTGCTGTTCTCGACCTGCATCGTCAACTACAACGAGCCGGGCATCGGCCTCGATCTCGTCGCCGTGCTCGAGCACAACGCGATCCCATACCAGGTGGTCGAGAAGGAAAGCTGCTGCGGCATGCCCAAGCTCGAGCTCGGCGATCTCGAGGGCGTCGCCAGGCTGAAGGAGAAGAACATCCCGGTGCTCGCCAGGTACGCGCGCGAAGGCTTTGCCATCCTGACTGCGATCCCGTCGTGCACGCTGATGTTCAAGCAGGAGCTGCCCCTGATGTTCCCGGACGACGCCGACGTCAAGGCGGTGCAGGACGCGATGTTCGATCCGTTCGAGTACCTGGTCGCGCGCCATCGCGATGGCCTGCTCAAGACCGATTTCACGCGTCCGCTCGGCAAGGTGAGCTACCACGTTCCCTGCCACGGCCGGGTCCAGAAGATCGGCCGCAAGACCGAGGAGATGTTCAAGCTGATCGGCAAGACCGTGACCGTCGAGCTGACGACCGTCGAGCGCTGCTCCGGCCACGCCGGCACCTACGGCGTCAAGACCGAGACCCATCCGCTGGCGATGAAGATCGGCAAGCCGGTGTTCAAGGCGATGGCTGCGCCGAAGCCCGACGTCATCAGCTCCGATTGCGCCCTCGCCGGCCATCACATCGCGCAAGGCATGGCCAACGAGGGCGTGCCGGCGCCCGAGTTGCGGCACCCGATGAGCCTGCTGCGCCGGGCCTACGGGCTGGAGTAGACGAAGTGGCCATCACCAAATCGAGCCTGCTCACCCTCGAGGCCTACGCCAAGGTGCGCAAGGCCAACCAGGTCGAGGTCATCGCTCATCGCAAGTTGCGCACGGTGCGCCTCGGCGAGCATCTGAGCGTGCAGTTCGAGGACGAGACGACGATCCGGCGCCAGATCCAGGAGATGCTGCACATCGAGAAGATCTTCGACGAGGCCGGCATCGAGAGCGAGATCGAAGCCTACGCGCCGCTCGTTCCCGACGGCACGAACTGGAAGGCGACGATGCTGATCGAGTACCCCGACCCGAACGAGAGGAAGCGCGAACTCTCGCGCCTCATTGGCGTCGAGGACCGCGTCTTCGTCGAGGTCGAGGGACATGCTCGCGTCTATGCGATCGCCGACGAGGATCTCGACCGCGAGAACGACGAGAAGACGTCGGCCGTCCATTTCCTTCGTTTCGAGCTCGCGGCGGCGGCGCGCTGCGCGGTTCGCGCCGGCGCGAGCGTGCGCCTCGGCTGCGATCACACCAACTATCCGGCGCATACCGACATCGGCCAGGAGACCCTTGCGAGCCTGGCGGGTGACCTGCGCTGAAGCCGCGGCTCGCCAATCACCGGCTTAGGAATTTTCAATTGGTTTTGGTTATTCGATAGCCTAAACTCCGTTCCTGTCGCGTCACCCGGCGCACCCACAGCAACAGGAACCGTATGAAAACCATTGGCGACAAGCTCGAATCGTTCAGCGTTACCGGCGTCAAGCCCGGCTTCAACCAGCACGAAGAAAACGGCGTCTCGGCGTTCGAGACCGTGACCGAGAAAAGCTTCCCGGGCAAGTGGAAGGTCATCTACTTCTGGCCGAAGGACTTCACTTTCGTCTGCCCGACCGAGATCGTCGGCTTCGACAAGCTCGCGTCGCAATTCGAGGAGCGCGACGCTGTGCTCCTCGGCGGCTCGACCGACAACGAATTTTCCAAGCTCGGCTGGCGTCGCGACCACAAGGACCTGTCCAAGCTCGGCCACTGGAGCTTCGGCGACTCGAAGGGCTCGCTCGTCGACCAACTCGGCATCCGCGACAAGGCCGAAGGCGTGGCGCTGCGCGCGACCTTCATCGTCGACCCGGACAACACGATCCAGCACGTGAGCGTCAACAACCTCAACGTCGGCCGCAACCCCGAGGAAGTGCTTCGCATCCTCGACGGCCTGCAGACCGACGAACTTTGCCCGTGCAATCGCACGGTCGGCGGCGACACGCTCTGAGCGCGCCTTCGCGCCTCGTCGACGAAGCCCGCTCCGGCGGGCTTTTCCTCGATCACCTTCAGGAGAACACGACCATGGAATTCCTCGCTGCCATCAAGGTGCAGATCCCCGACTACGCGAAGGACATCCGTCTCAACCTCGACGGCGCGATCGCGCGCTCGAGCCTGGCGCCCGAGGACTCGCTCGGTGTTGCCCTCGCGGCGGCCTTCGCGGCCAAGAGCAAGCCGCTCATCGACGCCTTCCGCGCCGCCGCGCCGGCCGCCGAAGCGAATGCGGCGCTCACCGCTGCCGCGCTGATGGGGATGAACAACGTCTGGTATCCGTTCGTCGAGATGGCCGACGACGAGGACCTGAAGACGCAGCGTCCCGAGCTGCGAATGAACGCCTACGCGACCTCGGGCGGCGTCGAGAAGAAGAAGTTCGAGGCCTATGCGCTCGCGGCGTCGATCGTCGGTCAGTGCCACTTCTGCGTCTCGTCGCACTACGCCTTGCTGAAAAAGGAAGGCCTGACGACGCAGCAGCTGCGCGACATCGGCCGCATCGCCGCGGTCGTCAACGCCGCCGCGCAGGCGATCGCCGCCGGCTAGCGCGTCACGAGCTCGACGGTTCCGGTGCGACGGCCAGCCCGCGCCGCCGCCAGCCGTCGAGCGTGTAGAGCGCGAGCGCGAGCCAGATCAGCGCGAAGCCGACGAAGCGGGTCGCGCTGAACGGCTCCTGGAACAGCCAGATGCCGAGCAGGAACTGAATCGTCGGGCTCAGGTACTGGAGCAGGCCCAGCGTCGTCAGCGAGAGCTTCCTCGCTGCCAGTGCGAAGAGCAGCAAGGGCGCCGTCGTTGCCGGGCCGAGACCGACGAGCCAGACATTGGTCGCGAACGTCGGCGCCGGAAAGCTGGTCGCACTGCCGCCCCACCACCACGCCATCGCACAGACCGCTGCTGGCGCGAGGATCATCGTCTCGAGCGTCAGCCCTTCCAGCGCGCCGAGCGTCGCAACCTTGCGCAGCAGGCCGTACGCGCCGAAGCTGAGGCCGAGGACCAAGCCGATCCAGGGCAGGCGCCCCGCGCTCAGCGTCAGCCAGACGACACCCGCGGCAGCGACGCCGAGCGCGATCCACTGCGCCCGTCGCGGCCGCTCGTCGAGCAGGCTGTAGCCGAGGCCGACGTTGATCAGCGGCGTGATGAAGTAGCCGAGGCTGGCTTCGACGACGTGGCCGTTCGAGACCGCCCAGATGTAGGTCATCCAGTTGGCCGACAGCAGCAAGGCGCTGGCGACGAAGCTCGCCATCACCCGCCGCGAGCGCAGCGCCGGGCCAAGCCACCCCCAGCGCGATTGCCAGGTCAGGACGATCGCCACCAGCAGCAACGCCCAGACGATCCGGTTGGCAAGCACCTCGGGTGGAAAGACGCCGGGCAGGGTACGGAAGTAGAGCGGGAAGAAGCCCCACAGCGTGAACGCGAGCGCGCCCGCCCACACGCCGGCGTCGGCGTGCGCCGAGAGTCGGGGCCGGGCGGCGCTCAGGACTTGTCGAGCAGATGCCGGCCGTACTGGTCGCGCAGCCGGTTCTTCAGCATCTTGCCGGTCGCGCCGAGCGGGATGGCGTCGACGAAGACGACGTCATCGGGCGTCCACCACTTGGCGATGCGGCCCTCGTAGAACGAGAGCAGTTCCTCGCGCGTCAGCTCGGAGTTCGGTTTCTTGACGACGACGAGGAGCGGCCGCTCGTCCCACTTCGCGTGAGTCGCGGCGATGCACGCGGCCATCTGCACGCAGGGATGCGCCATGGCGATGTTCTCGAGGTCGATCGAGCCGATCCATTCGCCGCCCGACTTGATGACGTCCTTCGAGCGGTCGGTGATCTGCATGAAGCCGCTCGCGTCGATCGCGGCGACGTCGCCGGTCGGAAACCAGCCGTGGCCCTCGGCGTCATTGACCAGCGGATCGCCGCCTTCGCTCTTGAAGTACTTGTCGACGACCCACGGCCCGCGCACCATCAATTCGCCCGACTGCTTGCCGTCCCACGGCAGCTCGTTGCCGTCGTCGCCGACGATCTTCATGTCGACACCGTAGACGGCGCGGCCCTGCTTGGACTGGATTGCGAACCGCGTCGGCGCATCGAGGCCGACCTGCGACCCCTTCAGCGCGGCGACCGTGCCGACCGGGCTCATCTCGGTCATCCCCCAGGCGTGCAGCACCTGCACGTCGTAACGTTCCTGGAAGGTCTTCATCATCGCCGGCGGGCATGCCGAGCCGCCGATGATCGTGCGCCGCATCGTCGAGAACTTGAGATCGTTGGCGTCGACGTAGGCGAGCAGCCCCTGCCACACCGTCGGCACACCGGCCGAGAGCGTGACGCGCTCGTTCTCGAACAGCTCGTAGAGCGACTTGCCGTCGAGGCCGGGGCCGGGGAAGACCAGCTTCGATCCCATCATGCAGGCGGCGTACGGCAGGCCCCAGGCGTTGACGTGGAACATCGGCACGACCGGCAGGATCACGTCCTTGGCCGAGCAGTTGAGCGCGTCGGGCAGGGCGATCGCGAAGGTGTGCAGCATCGTCGAGCGATGGCTGTAGAGGACGCCCTTCGGGTTGCCCGTCGTCCCCGACGTGTAGCAGAGCGATGACGCCCGGTTCTCGTCGAAGCTCGGCCAGCTGAACGCATCGCCGTTCGCCGCGACGAGCTCCTCGTAGCAGAGCAGGTTCGGGATCTTGCTGTCGGCCGGCACGTGGGCGCGGTCCGTCATCGCGACGAAGGTCTTGATGGTCTTGACGCGATGCGCGATCGCCTCGACCAGCGGCAGGAAGGTCAGGTCGAAGAACAACGCCTGGTCTTCGGCGTGGTCGGCGATGTAGACGACCTGGTCCGGGTGCAGGCGCGGGTTCAGCGTGTGCAGCACGGCGCCCGATCCCGACACCGCGTAGTACAGCTCCATGTGGCGATGGCCGTTCCAAGCCAGCGTCGCGACGCGATCGCCGCTCTTGATGCGGAGGCCGGCGAGGGCATTGGCCATCCTGCGCGAGCGCGCCGCCAGCTCGCGGTAGGTCATGCGATGGATGTCGCCTTCGACCCGGCGCGACACCACCTCCTGTTCGCCATGGTGGCGCTCGGCGTGAACCAGCAGCGTTGAGATCAGCAGCGGTAGCTGCATCATCGAACCGTTCATCTCGTCTCCAGCGTGTGGGGCGTTGCAGGGCTATGCGGGCAATGATGGCATTGCCCGGTCGCGCCGGACCTGTCGATTGCCCGCATCAGGCGAGGGAGAGCTCCCAGGTCTCGCCGACCAGTGAGTGGCCGAAGCTCTCGTGCGCCTCGCTCGCCACCAGACGGTAGCCGGCCTTGGCGTAGATGGCGCGCGCCGCCAGCAGGACGCCGTTGGTCCACAAGACGATGCGGTGGTAGCCCTTGGCACGCGCGAACCGCTCGCACTCGTCGACGAGGCGGGCGCCGATGCCGAGGCCGCGCGCCGCCGGCTCGACCAGCAGCATGCGCAGCTGTGCCGAGCCGGCGACGACCGCGCCGGTGGCGTCGTCGCGCGCCTGGACGAGGAAGACGCTGCCGACATTGACGCCGTCGCGCTCGGCGATCCAGCACGCTTCGCGGCCGGCGTCGAAGCGCTCGATGAAGTCGGCGCCGATGCGCGCGACGAGCGCCTCGAAGCGCGTGTCCCAGCCGTACTCGTCGGCGTAGAGGCGGCCGTGACGTTCGATGACCCAGCCGATGTCGCCGGGCCGGGGCGACCGGAGCAGCCAGGGCGAGGCGCCGCGCGGGCGCTCGCCGAGGAGCGATTCGATCGCCGCGGTGGCGTCGACGAGGCGCCGCTGCTCGCCGTCGGGCAGGGCGGCGAGCAGGGCGGCGGCCTCGGCCTCGCTCTGGTGGTCGAGCGGCGCGAAGGCGCGCCGGCCGGCGGCGCTGAGGCCCAGGTGAAGGTGGCGCGCGTCGCTCGCCGAGCGCTCGCTGGTGATCAGCTTCTGGTCCTTCAAGGCGCGCAGCAGCCGGCTCAGGTAGCCGGGGTCGAGGTCGAGGTCGCGCGCCAGCTCGGCGGCGGTCGTGCGGCCGCGGTGGGCGAGCTCCCAGAGCAGGCGCGATTCGGTCAGCGAGAAGCGGGTGTTGGCGAGCTTGTCGTGGAGCACGCCGATCCGGCGCGTGTAGAAGCGGTTGAAGCGGCGGATCGCCGCGGTGCGCGAATCGGCGGGCTGGGGCATGAGTCGATTCTGGCCCAGACAGTTGCCTGAAGCAATCAATCAGTTGCCTCCTGCAAGAGGTCGGCCCTGGCCTGAATCGGCTGCCGACAGCCGGTCTTGCGACCGATACTGTATAAACGTACAGTTAGTTCATGGATGCCACTCCTGCCCTCGTGGCAGCGCCGCGCCCGGCCCCGCCGGGCGCCGAGCGCCGCCTTTTCGCGCACGCGCCGGCGCGCGAATCGGCGCGTCCCCTCGTGCGCGATCCGTTGCGTGCGCCCGAGACCCTGCACCCGTCGCTCTGGCTGGGGCATCAGCTCGGCCGCATCGGCAGCGACGCGGTGGCGACCGGATTCGCGCGCCTCGACGCCGAGCTGCCTGGCGGCGGCTGGCCGCGCCGCGCGCTCGCCGAGCTGTTGCTGCCGCATGCCGGCGTCGGCGAGATCCGCCTGCTCGCGCCGGCGCTGGTCGCGGTGCAGCGGGCCGGTCGGCTGGTGATGTTCTTCGATCCGCCGGCCGCGCTGGCGGCGGCCGCGCTCGCCGGCCTCGGCTTCGACGTCGAAGAGCTGCTGATCGTCCAGACCCGTGCCCGTGTGGTCCCCGGCAGCGACAGTCTGTGGGCGCTCGAGCAGGCGCTGAAGAGCGGCCACGTCGGTGCGATCGTCGCCTGGCTGCCACCGCGCCTGCGCGCCGATCGGCTGCGCCGCCTCCAGCTCGCCGCGCATCAGCACGACGGGCCCGCCTTCGTGGTGCGCGAGGCCGCCGTCGCCGGCCGGCCGACGGCGTCGCCGTTGCGCCTGGGCCTGCAGGCGGGCGGCGCCGACCGCTTGCAGGTGCGCGTCCTGAAGCGGCGCGGCCCGCCCCTCGAGGCGCCGCTCTCGCTCGAGCTGCCGACCGTCCTGTCGGCGGCGGCGCGGCGGCGCTCAGGCAGCGCGAGCGAGCGTGCGGCGGCACTGCACGCGGCCACTTTCGTCGACTTCGCGTGAGCTCCCCGGCCGCGCTTCGCGTTGCTTCGTCGCTCTCGCTTTCGTCGCTGGATCATTCGTGCTCTGGATCGCGCTCCACTTCCCCTTGCTCTCGCTCGAATCGTTTTCGGCGACCTTGCTCGCTGCCGATGCAAGCGAGGCCAGCGCCGAGCCCGCGATCGCCCTCGTCGACGAGCACCGCATCTCGGCCGCCAATGCGGCGGCCCAGGCGCAGGGCGTCAAGCCGGGGCTGAAGCGGGCCACCGCGCTCGCGCTCGCGCCTCGCCTCACCCTCGGCCAGGCCGATCCGGCGCGCGACGCCGAGGCGATGCTGCCGCTCGCCCACGCGGCGCTCGCCTTCACGCCGCAGGTGTCGCTGCAGCCGGCGCGCGAGCCGGACACGGTGCTGCTTGAAGTGCAGGCGAGCCTGCGCTACTTCGGCGGCATCGATCGCCTTTTGCAACGCCTGCTGCAGGCGATGGCTCCACTCGGCCACACCGTCCGCATCGCGACCGCCACGACGGCGCAGGGCGCCGCGATCCTCGCCCGCGTCGTGCCGCCGCCGCGCTGCCTGAACCTGGCATCGACGCAGCAGGCGGTCGCCGCCGCGCCAGTATGGCTGCTCGGCCCCGGGCGCGAGCACTGGGAGGCGTTGCAGGGCATGGGCCTGCGCCAGGTCGGCGACCTGCTCGGCCTGCCGCGTGCCGGCCTGGCGCGCCGCTTCGGCGAGACGCTGCTCGCCGAGATCGACGCCGCCTTCGGACGCCGGCCCGATCCGCGCGAAGCCATCGTACCGCCGAAACTGTTCGAGAGCCGCCTCGAGCTGTTCGCCCGCGCCGACAGCACCGAGCAAGTCCTGCACGGCGCCTCGATTCTGCTCGCCCGGCTGGTCGCGTGGCTGGCGGCGCAGCACGCCTTCGTGCGCCGCTTTCGCCTCCTGATGCACCACGAGACGCGCTGGCAGCAAGGCGACCGCACGCCACAGGCGACGTCGCTCGAGATCGCCCTCGCCGAGCCGTCGCGCGACAGCGAACACCTGCTCGTCCTGCTGCGCGAGCGGCTGGCGCAGGTTCAGCTGCCGGCGCCGACGCTCGAGATCGCGCT
>Ga0207650_10002439_pt1 | contig 12948 bp, 15 predicted proteins | sample KBSS63metaG_FD_184325 | JGI IMG/M metagenome (GOLD analysis project Ga0207650, IMG submission 184325) | Switchgrass rhizosphere microbial communities from Kellogg Biological Station, Michigan, USA - KBS S6-3 metaG (SPAdes) (version 2) | ecosystem: Host-associated > Plants > Roots > Rhizosphere...
GATCTTAGGCGCCCCGTTAAACACGCTGGCCGAACGCAGGCTTGAATCCGTGGGTAACCCGGCAGGACGCCGGGTTAGCCGCCCCGCGCCATGGATGGCGCGTGGCGGCGGCCCACGGATTCAAGCCTGCGTTCGGGCACACCGAGCCTAAGCGAGGTGCCGAGTGTTGGGGCAAGAGCCCTTTTGGTTACTTTTGGGGCTCTTTTCCAAAAGTGACCCGCTGTAAGAGCGGAACCCATAGCCGCCATTACCGCAGCAACGGATATGTACTCGCCCCAACCAAGAACCTGGTCGGCCCTAAGGCCGCCACGCAACCCCTCCCAACAATCGGAGCACACCCAATGGCCTTTACCCTGGAACTGGAAGAGTGGGTCGGCAGCGCCTGGCACCGCTTCATCACGCGCCGCGCCAGTGTGGCCTTCCCCGAAGCGCAGGTTCAATTGGCCGACCACCAGCGCAGCCTCGCCCTGCTGTTTCGCGCCCTCGGCGGTGCCGCCGGTATCACCCTGGAAGCCGCCGCCGAGCGCGATCTGCTGCTGCGGCGCAATGTGCTGATGCGCATCGCCGGCACCTGCAAGCAAGCACCGTTGGCCAGCTGTGACGGCAGTCGTCTGCGCCTGCCGGCGAGCCTCGCGGTGTTCCCCCAGGCCGCGCTGAACCGCGAACTCTATCGGTGGCTGGCGCTGCTGGCGGCGCAGTCGGGGCCGATGACACATTGGGCACGCGACAACCAGCGCTGGACCTGGCTGCTGTTGCAGCGTTACCCGGCACTGCGGCCCAGCTACCGGCGCCTGGTGGACGCGCACATTGCCCTGCGCCCTGAACCCGCCAGCTTGCCCCCCGACGAAGCGGCCGTGGAAAAAGCCTTGCGCAAGGCCCTGCGCGAGCCCGGCAGCGTGCGCCATGTGCCGCGCAGCGAGCGGGCCGCCTGGCCGTTGCCCCTGTGGTTGTACCCGCCCTTGCAACTGGACACGCCCCAGGGCGGCGCCCTGGATGACGACGGCGAAGACCTGGCGACCCCGCCAGGCCAACAAACCGGCGCCCCCAAGCGCGCCACGCGCCTGGACGACAACAGCCGCGACGGCGGCCTATTGGTGGTGCGCCTGGAAAACCTGTTCAGTTGGACCGAGCACATCGACCTTGATCGCTGGTCCGACGACAGCCAGGACCCGGACGCCGCACGCGTCGCCGAAGACCTCGACCAGTTGAGCCTGTCGCGCCAGCGCGTGCGCAAGAGTGGCGGCCTGAAACTGCACCTGGACCTGCCACCGGCCGACGTCGACGATATCCCTCTGGGCGAGGGCATCAAATTGCCCGAATGGGACTACCGTCAACAACGCCTGCAAGACGGCTTCGTCAACCTGCAACTGATGCAACCGCGCGACGCGCAACCCCAGCCGTTGCCGCAGCGTCTGGTTGCCCAGGCCCGGCGGCTGCGCCGGCAATTCCAGCACTTGCGCACTGACCGCCAGTGGCAACGCCAGCAACCCCAGGGCACAGAGCTCGACGTGCAAGCCTGGCTGGATTTTCACGTGCAGCGTCAGCACGGTGCCTGTGCCGAGCGCGGCCTGTTCATGGAGCAGCGCCACACCCACCGCGACCTGGCATGCCTGCTGCTGGCGGATCTGTCGATGTCCACCGATGCGCACTTGAACGATACGCAAAAGGTCATCGACGTGATTCGCGACAGCCTGCTGCTGTTCGCTGAAAGCCTGGCGGGGGCGGGGGATCGGTTTGCGCTGTACGGCTTCTCATCATTGCGTCGGCACCAGGTGCGCCTGCAGGCGCTCAAGGCATTCCAGCAACCTTACGATGATCAAATACGCGGGGCGATCCAAGGGCTGAAACCGGGTTATTACACCCGCATGGGCGCGGCGATTCGCCAGGCCACGAACCTGCTGGGCGCATGCCGGCAGCGGCGCAAATTGCTGTTGCTGCTCACCGACGGAAAACCCAATGACCTGGACCTGTACGAAGGCCGCTATGGCGTGGAAGACACCCGCCAGGCGGTGCTGGAGGCGCGGCGCCAAGGCTTGGTGCCGTTTTGCATCACCATCGACAAACAGGCCGGCGACTATGTGCCGTACATGTTCGGCGCCCACGGTTTTACCTTGATCCGCCAGCCCGAACAGTTACCGCAGCGCTTGCCGCAGCTGTACCGCCAACTCACCGAACGTCAGTAGAAACTGCGCGGCAGCCAGAAGAACATGGCGATGCAAAACAGCGTGAGGCCCAGGCAAAACCATTGGAAGCGACTCAGCCGTCGCGCCTGGGTGACGGCTTCGGAGGCGGGCAGGGGCATCGCGCAGCGTTCGCAGGTGTCGCGCTGCTCGGCATTGCGCTGTTGGCAATACAGGCACTTTTTCACTCAAATTGCTCCAGGCGCGGGCGGTCGAGTATGGCGATGTGGCGACCGTCCTGAGTGATGATCCGTTCGTCGATCAAGCGTCGGATAATCCGTGAGAACGTTTCCGGCTGGATCGACAAGTGCCCGGCGATCAATTGCTTGGCCATGGGCAACTCGAAGCGCGTCGCGTCGGCGTGCAGGTGCATCAGTTGGGTCAACAGGTAGCGCACCACGCGGTGGGTGGCATTTTTCAGCGACAGGGTTTCGATCTCATTGACCCGCTGATGCAGGCGCACGGACAACTTGGCCAGCAGGGCAAACGTGAGGCGGCTGTTGCTCTGCAGCAGGCGCATGTACGTGGCGTTGGACAGGCGATACAGCTGGGTGGGGCACACCGCTTCGGCACACGCCACGTAGTTGGGGGTGTCCATCAGCATCATCGCTTCGGCGAAGGTCTGGCGCTCGCCGATGACCTCGAACACTTTCTCCTGGCCGTCCGGGGTCAGACGGTAGATCTTCACCGCGCCGGCAATCACAAAATAGAACGCGTCGGCGGGCTCGCCCTGGCGAAACAACGGCTCGCCTTTGTCGACGCTGAGCAATTGGCTGCTGCTCATCAGCTCATTGAGTTGGGCCTCGTCCATGGGCTCGAACAGGTGATGGCTGCGCAGGATCTGGTGATGGACACGATGGAGCACCATCATTACCTCGGTACACAAGGGGGGGAAGGGGCTCAAGGTTAATCCAGGGCGCCTTGGCGCAGCTTGATCTGCGACAAGGGCAACGCCCGCGCACCGGCGCAAAATTCGCGCAATGATGAGTGGAGGAGCCGTGGCATGCACGTACTGGATCGGCGCAAGGCAATGTCGATTACCCCGTTGTTTCGCTTGGCCTTCCGGCCATTTTTCCTCGGCGCGTGCCTGTTGGCGGCGCTGGCGATTCCCTTGTGGTTGCTGGCCCTGGGTGGCGCCACCGGCGGTTGGCAGCCGGCCGGCGGCTGGCTGGCGTGGCATCGGCATGAGTTGCTGTTTGGCTTTGGCGTGGCAACGATCGCCGGGTTCCTGCTCACGGCCGTGCAGACCTGGACCGGTCGCCCCGGCCTCAGCGGCGGGCCGTTGGCGGCGCTGGCCGGGCTGTGGCTGGCGGCGCGGCTGGGCTGGTTGCTGAACCTGCCATGGCCGTTGCTGGCGCTGCTGGAACTGAGTTTCCCGCTGGCCGTGGCCGGGGTGATGGGGTGGACACTGTGGCAGGTACGGCAGAAGCGTAACTACCCGATTGTGCTGGTGCTGGTGCTGCTGGCCGTGGCGGATGGGATTTCGCTGTACGGGCTGTTGCGTCAGGACGATGGCTGGCAGCGCCAGTCGGTGCTCACCGGGTTATGGCTGGTGGCGGCGATGATGGGCCTGATCGGCGGCCGCGTGATTCCGTTTTTTACCCAGCGCGGGCTGGGCCGGGTCGAGGCGGTAAAACCCTGGCCCTGGCTTGATCGCCTGTTATTGGGCGGCGCGATCCTGGTGGCGCTGGCCTATGCCGCAGGTCTGGCGGCTGCGCCCGGAGTGTGGCTTGGCGGCTTGTTCGCCGCCCTGGGCCTTGGCCATCTGTTGCGCCTGGCGCGTTGGCATGATCGTGGCCTGTGGCGCGTGCCGCTGCTGTGGTCGTTGCACCTGGCGTATGCCTGGCTGGCACTGGCGTGCCTGGGCATGGCGCTGTGGCACTTGGGGGCGCCGCTCAACCCGAGCCTGGCGGTGCATGCGCTGACCGTAGGCGCCATGGGCGGTTTGATCCTGGCGATGATCGCGCGGGTCAGCCTGGGCCACACCGGCCGGCCCTTGCAGCCGCCAAGCGGAATGACCCTGGCCTTTGTGCTGCTGAACCTGGCGTGTGTCTGCCGGGTGTTGATGGTGCCGGTGTGGCCGGTGGCGGCGTTGTGGTTGGCCGGCCTGTGCTGGTCCGTCGGCCTGGGGTTGTACCTGTGGCGTTATGGGCCGATGTTGTGGCAGGCGCGCGTCGACGGGCACCCCGGTTAGGAGAACCCCATGCTGTATTCGTGGCTGTTGATTGTGCATCTGCTGGCGGCCGTCGCCTTTATCGGCACGCTGTTTTTTGAAGTGGTGATTTGGCACAGCGCCCGGCAAGAACTGGCCTGGTCGGCGCAGTTCACCGCCGAGCAGGCAATTGCCCGGCGTTCACGCCAGGTACTGCATGGCGTGGTGGTGCTGCTGTACGGCGCGGGCATCGGTTTGGCCTGGCACTATTGGGGCATGCCGTGGACCGGACGTTTTGCGCTGCTGTTGAGCCTGAAAATCACCCTGGCCCTGAGCATCATCGGCCATTACGTGTTGCTGGCGTACTGGCTGACCCACCAACGCCTGAGCCCCCGGCGCGCGGTGTGGATCCGGCGCAGCATCCTGCTGCATATGGTGTTGATCGTGATCCTGGCCAAGTCGTTGTGGTAGCGGTTGTGCGGCGTCATGCCGCGCACGAATGTTGATCGCGATCAAGGGATAACGCAGCGGCAGTTCCCACACTGTGGCGAACTTTCTCGAGGACCGCGCCATGCCCCTGTCTCTTGCACAACTGCGCCGCAACTACACCCTGTATGGCTTGAGGGACGACCTGGTACAGGACGATCCCGTGGCACTGTTTGGCCAGTGGCTCGATCAGGCGCGCAAGACCGAAGTGCCCCCGGCCGAGGCCAACAGCATGGCCCTGGCCACGGTCGACCGTGACGGGCATGCCCATTGCCGCATCCTGTTGCTTAAGGGCTTTCGCGCTGACGGTTTTTTCTTCTTTGGCCATTATCAGAGCGCCAAGGGCCAGGAGCTGGCGAGCAATCCCCACGCCGCCATGACGTTTTTCTGGCCGGGGCTTGAGCGCCAGGTGCGCGTCGAAGGCCCGGTGGTACGGGCGGATGCGCAGCTGTCGGACGACTATTTCGACGCCCGTCCCGCCGCCAGCCAGTTGGGCGCCTGGGCCTCGCCGCAAAGCCAGCCGCTTGGCCATCGCAGCGAACTGGAAAGCCGCTTGCGCGAGGTCACCGAGCGTTTCGCCGGCCATCGCCCGCCACGGCCCGAGCATTGGGGTGGCTACTGCCTGCAACCGCGGCGCATCGAGTTCTGGCAAGGCCGCCCCGACCGCCTGCATGACCGTCTCGACTATCGCCTGCACGATGGCGCATGGCAGCGCACACGCCTCGCCCCCTAACGGCATACCTCCTCCGAGGAATAGGCCCTGCGCCCATTGCGGTGCAGGCTGACGACTACTTTTCTGACGTTTGGAGCCTCCATCATGGCCCATTTGAAACAACGGCATTTCGTCCCCCTGAACATCGCCGTACTGACCATCAGCGACACCCGCACCCTCGACACGGATACCTCCGGCCAGACCCTGGTGGACCGCTTGCTGGGCGCCGGGCATGTGTTGGTGGACCGTGGTTTGGTGACGGACGATATCTACCAGATCCGCGCGCAGGTCTCCCTGTGGATCGCCGACCCTGAGGTGCAAGTGGTGCTGATGACCGGCGGCACCGGCTTCACGGCGCGCGACAACACGCCTCAAGCGGTACTGGCGTTATTGGATAAACAGGTCGACGGCTTTGGCGAGCTGTTCCGCCAGGTGTCGCTGGCCGAGATCGGCATGTCGACCCTGCAATCGCGTGCCCTGGCCGGCATGAGCAACGGCGTGTTGGTGTGTTGCCTGCCCGGTTCGCCTGGCGCCTGTCGCACCGCGTGGGACCAGATCCTGCTCAGCCAACTGGACAGTCGCACCGGCCCGTGCAATTTCGTGCCGCACCTTAAACCGCAGGCCGCTCAAGTACTCGGCGTCTGCGAGGCGCGATCATGAGCGTGTGCGACAGCGGCGACTTGCTGGCGGTGGACGCCGCCATCGAGCAGTTGCTGGCCCAGGCGCCGCCGCCACCGTCCACCGAAGTCATTGCGTTGGGCCAGGCCCTTGGCCGGGTGACCGCCGAAGAGGTGTTCTCGCCTCTGGACCTGCCGGGCTGGGACAACAGCGCCATGGACGGCTACGCCCTGCGTGCCTTTGATGTGCCGGAGCAGGGCGGTTACCTGATGCTGGCCGGGCGGATCGCCGCCGGTCACAGCAGCGATGTGCCGTTGCAAGCCGGGCAAACCGTGCGGATCTTTACCGGTGCGCCACTGCCGCCTGGTGCTGACAGTGTCGTGCCCCAAGAGCGTTGCCGTGTGTATGGCCAGCGCATCTGGTGCCCGCCGTTGCGCCTGGGTGAACACGTGCGCAAGCGTGGCGAAGAACTGCAACGCGGCCAGCGCGTGTTGAGTGCCGGAAGGCGTCTGCGCGCCCAGGAAATCGGCTTGTTGGCGGCGGCGGGCATCGGGCGGGTCAAGGTCTACCGGCCGCTGCGGGTGTGCCTGCTCAGCAGCGGCGATGAACTACGCGAACCTGGCCAGCCGCTGGCGCCGGGGCAGATTTACAACAGCAACCGTCACCTGGTCGCTGCGTTACTGCGCGGTTGGGGCGTGGAGGTGCATGACTACGGCGTGATGGCCGACGCCCTGGCGGCCAGCCGCGACGCCTTGGTGCTGGCGTCGTCCGAGTGCGACCTGCTGCTGACCACGGGCGGCGTGTCGGTGGGCGAGGAGGACCATCTCAAACAGGCGATTCAGGCATTGGGCAATGTGGATTTCTGGCGCCTGGCGATCCAGCCCGGCAAGCCCCTGGCCTTTGGCCGCGTGGCCGGCAAACCCTGGATCGGCCTGCCCGGCAACCCCACCGCCGCGCTGGTTACCGCGCTGGTGGTGGTGCGTCCGTTTTTGCTGCGCGCCCAAGGCGCGGAGCGGGTGCTGCCGGTGCCGGTCAACGTGATGGCCGGCTTTGAATGGCTTAAGCCCAACAAGCGTCGCCAATACCTGCGTGCCCGCTTGAAACCAGGCGTGGATGGGCAATTGCGCGCCATCCTTCACCCCCAGCAAAGCTCGGCGATGCTCACGGCGGCGTGTTGGGCCGATGGCCTGGTGATAATCGAGTGCGAGCAACAAGTGCTCAAGGGCGCGCCGGTCGCGTTCGTGTCGTTTGCCGATTTTGAATAAGGAGCTGTGATGCAACTGGTCTGCCCGGCAGGCAACCTGCCCGCCCTCAAAGCCGCTGTGCGCCAAGGTGCCGACGCGGTGTACGTGGGGTTTCGCGATGACACCAATGCCCGACATTTTGCCGGGTTGAACATGGACGACAAGCAGTTCGACGCCGCCGTCGCGCATATCCGCCAACACCAGCGCAAGCTCTACGTGGCGGTCAACACTTACCCGCAACCGAAGATCTGGCCGCGCTGGCAACGTGCGGTGGACCGCGCCGCCGACCATGGCGTGGATGCGCTGATCGCCGCCGACCCCGGCGTGCTCGGCTACGCGGCCGAGCGCCATCCGCAGATGGCGTTGCACCTGTCGGTGCAGGGTTCGGCCACCCATGCGGCGGCGCTCAAATTCTACGCCGAGCGCTACGGTATTCGCCGCGCGGTGTTGCCACGGGTGCTGTCGCTGGCGCAGGTCAAGCAAGTGGCGGCCAGCAGCACGGTGCCCATCGAAGTCTTCGGCTTTGGCAGCCTGTGCATCATGGCGGAAGGGCGTTGCCACCTGTCTTCTTACATCACCGGCGAGTCGCCCAACCTGTGCGGCGTATGCTCGCCGGCCAAGGCGGTGCGCTGGAGCGACGACGCCGAGGGCCTCAGCGCACGTCTGAGCGAAGTGCTGATCGACCGCTACACCCCCACCGAACCCGCCGGCTACCCGACCCTGTGCAAGGGCCGCTTCCTGGTTGGCGGCAAGCGCTTTCATGCGTTGGAAGAACCCACCAGCCTCGACACTCTGGACCTGTTGCCCGAGCTCAGTGCGATTGGCGTGGCAGCGATAAAAATCGAGGGCCGCCAACGCAGCCCGGCCTATGTGGAGCAAGTCACCCGCGTGTGGCGCGCGGCGCTCGACGCGTACCGCGGCGCCCCGGCCAACTTTGTGGTGCAGGAGCCGTGGCGACGCGCGCTCGCCGGGCTTTCCGAAGGCAGCCAGACCACTCTGGGGGCTTACCACCGTGCATGGCAATGAGGAAAAATCGATGAAACTCAGCCTCGGACCGGTGCTGTTTTATTGGGATAAGGACCACCTGGGGCGCTTTTATGCCGACATGGCCGGCTTGCCCCTGGACGTGATCTACCTGGGCGAAACCGTGTGCTCCAAGCGCCGTGCGTTTTCCCTGGACCATTGGCTGGGCCTGGGCCGTGAGCTGCAGGCGTGCAGCTCGGCGCAAATCGTGCTGTCGAGCCTGACCCTGATCGAAGCCGCCTCGGAACTCTCCAGCCTGCGCCGCCTGTGCGACAACGGCCAATTGTTGGTGGAGGCCAACGACATGGGCGCGGTGCAATTGCTGATCGAACGCAACCTGCCCTTTGTCGGTGGCCCGGCGCTCAACCTCTACAACGGCCACGCCCTGGTGCAACTGCTCGATGCCGGCATGCAGCGCTGGGTGCCGCCGGTGGAATGTTCCCAAGGCCTGATCGCCGATGTGCTGGCGCAAGTGCGCGAACTGGGCCGGCCGTTGCCCGAGGTGGAAATCTTCGCCTACGGCCATCTACCCCTGGCCTACTCGGCGCGCTGCTTTACCGCCCGTGCCGAAAACCGCCCCAAGGACGATTGCCAGTTCTGCTGCCTCAACTACCCCGACGGCATGGCCCTGACCAGTCAGGAGGGGCAGCCGTTGTTTACCCTGAACGGCATACAGACCCTGTCCGCCGACGTCACCAACTTGCTGGCTGATTATCCCGCGTTGGTGCATTGCGGCGCCGACCTGCTGCGCCTGAGCCCGCGGGCCGAAGGCATGATCGAGGTGGTACGTGCCTTCGACCAGGTGCGCCAGGGCGCCACGCCGCCATTGTTTGTCGAGGGCTGCAACGGCTACTGGCATGGCCAGGCCGGCATGCTGCGGGTCGAGGAGGTGGGGCTGTGCTAAGTCGCAAACAATGGCTGCTCAAGGGGGCGGACCGCGTGTTGCCGCTGATCCGCCGTGTGCCGTTCGGCATGCAGCGGCTGGCCTTGCAACAGGCCCTCAACCGCTGCCTGGCCGAGCCGTTGCGCGAGGGCGGCTTCGACCTGCTACGTGGGCGCTGGCTGTGTTTACGCATTCCGGACCTGGGGTTGTGCTGGTACCTGACCCTCGGGCGTGACGGGCTGCGCATCGCGCAACAGGCTGAGGCGCAGGTGACTATCCGTGGCAACTGGCGCGAGTTTTTGTTGCTGGCCAGCCGGCAGGAGGATCCGGATACGTTGTTTTTTCGGCGACGCTTGGTGATCGAAGGCGACACGGAGCTGGGGCTGGGGTTGAAGAACCTGATTGATAGTCTGGACCCCGACGTGCTGCCCGGCTGGCTGTGGCGGGGGTTGGAAAGGGCTGGGCGAGGCGTGGCGGTTTGATCGGCTGGGTAGACGCTGCGTTGCAGGGCATAATCGGCCCGATCACCCAATGCCGCGCCACGAACCTGACAAGGAAGCCCCGATGATTGATCCCCAAGTCCTACACCAACTGGCCCCCAATGGCGTGCTGCGTGCCGCCATCAATTTCGGTAACCCGGTACTCGCCCAACGCGGTCCACATGGCGAGCCCCAGGGCGTCAGCGTGGTGCTCGCCAATGCACTGGCCGAGGCGCTGGGTGTCACGCTGGAATTGATCACCTTCGAGGCGGCGGGCAAGGTCTTCGCCGCGTTGGCCGATGATGTGTGGCGCGTGGCGTTCCTCGCCATCGAGCCGGTGCGTGAACGGGAGATCGCCTTCAGCACGCCGTACGTAGCGATCAAGGGAACCTGCCTGGTGCCGGCCAATTCGCCGCTGACCCACGCTGCGCAGTTGGACGCACCGGGCACGCGTATCGCCGTGGGCCAGGGGGCCGCCTACGATTTGTACCTGAGCCGTACGCTGCAACACGCCGAACTGGCGCGTGCGCCGACGTCCGCGGCTGCGGTGGACTGGTTTATCGAACAGCGCCTGGAGGCGGCAGCCGGTGTGCGGGATTTCTTGCGTACCCGGGTTTCGGAGCAATGGCGCCTGCTGGAGGATGACTTCATGACCATCCGCCAAGCCATGGCGGTACCGGTGGCTCATGCGGCGGCTGCCGCGTTCGTCAATTCCTTTGTCGAACGGCAAAAAGCCAACGGTGAGGTGAAACGAGGGTTGCTGGGCAGCGGGCAGAGCGCTGAACTACAGGCGTCGTAGAAAGGATTTGACGATGTGCCGGGTGGCGTCGGTGGTGTCCAGTTGCTCCAGGGCGTTATAGGCATGCCACTGGCAGTCGACGATTTCGTTGCAAGGCCGCGCTTCGTCGATATTGATTACCGAGGCTTCAAACACATGGTGCAGCGTGTCGCGCGCCTTCAGCTCTTGCAAGTACAGCAACCCGTCAACGTTCAGCCCGGTTTCTTCTTCCAACTCGCGCTCGGCGGCGCCCACCGGGCGTTCGTCGCGTTCGACCTTGCCGCCGGGCAAGGCCCATTTCGATCTGGCCTTGCGCACGAAGAGGATATGCCCCTCGTTTTCGCAAATAACCGTTGCCCTGATTTTCATCGTCTGTGCCCCCGCAGCGGGATGAGTGTCACAAAAGTGTAATGCAATTGTCATGCTAAGTGGTTATGGCGCGCGGGCGCCTGTATGTGGATACTGCCCGACGGACCAAAACGCACGAGGAAAACTGATGAGCACCGTACGCTGGGGCATGATCGGCTGTGGCAGTGTCACTGAGGTAAAGAGTGGACCCGCTTTCTACAAAGCGCCAGGTTCGGCCCTGGTAGCGGTGATGGGGCGCCGTGAGGCCGCAGTGCGCGATTATGCTGCACGCCATGGCATTGCCCGTTTCTATACCGACGCTCAGGCACTGATCAACGACCCTCAAGTGGACGCGGTGTACATCGCCACGCCGCCTGACAGCCACCTGGAATACAGCTTGATGGTGGCGGCCGCCGGCAAACATTGCTGCGTCGAGAAGCCGATGGCGCTGAATGCCGAACAGAGCGCATTGATGCAACGCACCTTTGAGCGCGCCGGCCTGCACCTGTTTGTGTCTTACTATCGCCGCTCGCTTCCACGTTTCCAGCAAGTGCGCGAGTGGCTGCGCAAAGGGCGCATCGGCGAGTTGCGCCACCTCACCTGGACCTTATGCAAACCGCCGGCTGCCGAGGATGCCAGCGCCGCCAACTGGCGCACCGACCCGCTGATTGCCGGGGGTGGCTACTTTGCCGACCTGGCCAGCCATGGCTTTGACCTGTTCCAGTACCTGGCCGGAGACATCATTGAAGTCTCGGGCTTTACCGCGCGCCAGGCCGGACGCTATGCCGCCGAAGACGCGGTGACGGCGTGCTGGACGTTCAGCTCCGGCGCGTTGGGCATGGGCTGCTGGAACTTTGTCGCGGATCGCCGTGAGGATTGGGTCGAGTTGGTCGGCAGTCGCGGGCGTATCCGCTTTTCGGTGTTCGAAGACCAACCGCTGCACCTGGAAGGCGAGACCCACGAAGTGCTGGAAGTGCCATGCCACGCCCATATCCAGTGGCACCATGTGGTGGCCATGAACGCGCATATTCGCGGTGAAGCCGAGCATCCGTCGCTGGCGATCGAAGCGCTGAAGACCGACCGGATCCTGGACAAGGTGCTGCAACGTAACCCCTATTTGCCTGGGTAGTCGTGGTTGGCTGGTTTTTTTTCAAGGAATTGGACGGATGAAATATTGGATCGCGTTGTGGCTCGTAGTTGCCACCAGCGCAATGGCTGCCCCGCGCAACCAGGGTGCGCCTGGGGAGTTTGATTTTTATGTGTTGTCGTTGTCATGGTCGCCGACGTTCTGCCTGACGCACCCCGACAACGAACAGTGTTCAGGCAAGGGTTACGGTTTCGTACTGCACGGGTTATGGCCGCAATACGCACGGGGCGGGTGGCCGGCCTCCTGTGATTCGCAGTCGCGCTTGTCGGGTGAGGCGATAGACAAGGGCGCCACGCTGTTCCCCACGCGTTCGCTGCTCAAGCACGAATGGGCCAAGCACGGCACCTGCAGTGGGCTTGAACCGCTGGCGTACCTGGAAAAAACCGACGCGGCACTGGGGGCGGTGGTCATTCCGCCGCAATTGCAGCCATTCAATACACCGCCTGCGTTGCCGGCCCGTGAGATCGAGGCGCTGTTTCGCCAGAGCAACCCGCGTATGGGCAACCATGGGCTGGCGGTGATTTGCAAAGGCAAGGTGTTGTCGGAAGTGCGGGTGTGTCTGACCAAGGACCTGGCCTTTGCTGGGTGCCCGCGCAGTGTGAAAACCCAATGCCGTGAGGGTGATATCCGCATTCCTGCGCAGCGTTAGGGCAGCATCGCCAGGCGATAGTGCTCATTAAAATCTTTGGCCAATTGCGCCAGTGTCATTGTGTTCAGGTGCTTCAACAGGGTGAGTTAGGCGAAGTGGGGTGGGGGCGTCGGTGGTCGATCAATGGCGGCGGATCAGCCTTGGTCTGAGTACATATCCGTTGCTGCGGTCGCGGCGGCTATGGGTTCCGCCCTTACGGCGGGTCACTTTTGGAAAAGAGCCCCAAAAGTAACCAAAAGGGCTCTTGCC
>Ga0207650_10002440_pt1 | contig 12948 bp, 10 predicted proteins | sample KBSS63metaG_FD_184325 | JGI IMG/M metagenome (GOLD analysis project Ga0207650, IMG submission 184325) | Switchgrass rhizosphere microbial communities from Kellogg Biological Station, Michigan, USA - KBS S6-3 metaG (SPAdes) (version 2) | ecosystem: Host-associated > Plants > Roots > Rhizosphere...
AGCCGAGCTCGGCCGCGATCATCAGCGCGGTGCGGCCACGGTTGTCGATGGCATCGATGGGCGCGCCGGCGCCGAGCAGCAATTCCACGACATCCATGGCGGCGCGGGCGCCCACGCCGTCCTCGGCGCCGGCCGCCCACATCAGCGCCGTCAGATCGTTGCCGTAGGCGCGCTTGGGATCGACGCCGGCCGCGAGCAGGCGGCCGACGATGAGCGCGAAGCCGCGTCCGGCGGCATAGGTCATCGCCGTCTTTCCGGTCGCGTCCACGACGTCCGGATCGGCGCCACTGGCGATGAGTTGATCGACGAGGCGACCGTTGCCCTTGAAGGCGGCCGCCGCAAGCGGAGTGACCCCCGAGGGGCCCGACAAGTTCGGATCGGCCCGTCGCGCCAGCAGGATCGCAACCGTTGTCTGTCGCTCGTTCTCGGTCGCGGCGTAAAGCGCGGTCGCGCCGGTGAGATTGCGCGCGTCGATCGGCGCGCCCTGGGCGAGGAACAACTCGACCAGCGCCGCGTGTCCCGCCCGCGCCGCCCGCGCCAGCGCCATGGCGCCGAGCCGGTCGCGCGCCGTGACCGCCGCGCCCGCATCGAGCAGCCGGCGCGCCAGCGGCAGGCAGCCGGAATCGGCCGCTGAGAACAGCACCAGATTGAGTTCGGTGGAATGGGCCTCGGGCTTGGTGAGCTCCAGCCTGCGCTCCAGCTGGCGGCAGGTGGGAGGTCCCGCCATCCCGGCCGGCGCAGCCGTCGCCGCATGCGCAAGTATGCAGGCTGCGACGAGCGAAGCCGCCCGGACAACACGCGGGATGGAATGCAGCGGGGCCATGACGTGCTGCGCATGCTTCCATGGGCGATGCGGACTGTCCAGGCGATCGGCTTTGATCCGCTCATCGAAGCGGTCGGCGTTCCTTTCTTGCGCTGATGCTGCCACCTGTGCGGCACCTATGCGGTCCTGGCATTGCTCGCACGCGGCGGCGCGTATACGCTCGATTGTAAACGCTCAGGCGTATGCCAACGCGCCGCAAGATCAACAAGCGTATTGCAAAAAGCGTCCCTGGGGAGGTCAATCATGCGACACATGCGCAAGCTTGCGAGCATTGCGGTTCTCGCCGGCACGTCGGCGGCCGCGATCGCCGCATCCGCGTTCGCGGCCGAGTACTCGATGACGGTCAATCGGGACCGGCTGATCAACGCGCAGAACGAGCCGCAGAACTGGTTGATGATGAACGGCGACTACGGCTCGATGCGCTACTCCAAGCTGACCCAGATCAATCGCGACAACGTCAAGAATCTGCGGATGGTGTGGGCGCTGGCGCTCGGCGGCATGCAGGATGTCGGCCAGAACGGTCCCGAGAACGAAGTCAATCCGCTGATCGACAACGGCTTCATGTACACCACCGACGGCTGGGGCACGGTGTATAAGATCGACGCCCGCAACCCGAACAAAGGCGAGTTCGTCTGGATCAGTGATTCCGGCGTGCGCCATGAGGGCAATGTCCCGCGCACGCGCGGCATCGCGCTGTGGGACGATCTCGTGATCGCCAACCTGCCCGACGGCCGGGTGATCGCCATCAATCGCGATTCCGGCGAGATCGTCTGGGACAAGCAGATCGCCAAGGCGAACGAATTCGGCAGCAAGGAAAAATTCCTCACCGCGCCGATCACCGCCGAAGGCAAGGTGCTCGTCGCCAACGGCGCGGGCGACGCGCAGACCCGCGGCTGGCTGGCCGCGCTCGACGTCAAGACCGGCAACGAACTCTGGCGCTGGTACGTGGTACCCAAGCCCGGCGATCCCGGCAGCGAAACCTGGAAGGACAAGACCAACGCCTGGAAGACCGGGGGCGGCGGCCTGTGGCAGACCGGATCCTACGACCCGACCTCAAAGCTCACGGTCTGGGGCACCGGCAACCCGGTTCCGATCTACGACCCGCAGGCGCGGCCGGGCGACAATCTCTACACCAATTCGGCGGTGGCGCTCGACATCGAGAGTGGCAAGCTCGCCTGGTATTTCCAGTACACGCCGAACGATTCGTGGGACTACGACGAGAACGGCATTCACCTTTTGTACGACACCACGATCAATGGCGAGAACCGCAAGGCGGTCGCGCATTTCGGACGCAACGGATTCTTCTACACGCTCGATCGTACCAACGGCAGCTTCATCAAGAGCGGGCAATACGTCAACGATCTGAACTGGACCAAGGGGATCGATCCCAAAACCGGCAAGCCGCTGGAATACGATCCGAAGCTCGACGTCCAGCAATACGTCACCGAGGCGCGCGCGTTGCGCGGCGACGGAATGAAACGGGCCTGCCCAACCTGGCACGGCGGTGTCGCGCACCAGCCGGTGGCATACAACCCGGTGAAGAAGATCGCCTATGGCGTGGGCATCGAGGGCTGCTTTACGCAGAACGGCGCCGCGGTCGCCTACAAGTCGCCCGAGGGCGGCATCGACACCCAGAAGAGCGAGAAGCGCACCTATACCAGCGATCTCTACTACGGCTCCATCACCGCCTTCGACACCGTCAACCACAAAGTCATCGCGAAGGCCATCACCGACATCGAGATCCGTTCGGGCGCGCTCGTGACCGCCGGCGGCGTGGTGTTCACCGCGCTGCAGGACGGGTGGGTGATAGCCTATCAGGACGAAACGCTGGAGGAGCTGTGGCGCTTCAACGTCGGCACCCCGCTCAAGGGCGCGCCCGTCACCTACGCGATCGGGCCCAAGCAATATCTGGCGGTGCAGACGAGCGGCCGCCATCTGCATCCCGTGAAATTCGACAAGCTGGAAAACTCGAGTTACCTCTTCGTGTTCGCACTGAATTGATCGCGCGCACGAAGCTGTTGCAGGCGGGCAAAGGCGCCGAGCGCCTTTGCCCGGAAGCCACCACCCGAGCACGACTTACTTCGCAAAATCGTTGCAGGCTTCGACGTCCGATCCCCAATAGTCGATGCATTTGGCGCGATCCATCGGCCCCTTGCCGATGATCTTGGCAAACATGAAGTCGGCGATGGCGTCGATCTCGCGCGCCTGCAAGGTCGCCGGCGGGTCGGGCATCTGCAACTTGGGGGATCTGACGTCGGCCTGCTTGAGACCGTAGCAACGCCCGTCGCTGTAGGCGAACTTGTCGAATGGCGGCATGCCCGTTCCGGGCCGCCCGCATTTGATGAGCAGGATCAGCGTCTCGCGGTCGAGCACAGACTCACGCAGATTGGCACCGTCGGGCATCTGGCTGTCGAGCTTGCGGCCGTCGCCCGCCCAGCCATGGCAGGCCTGGCAGTTGCCCTTCTGTCGAAACAACCGCGCGCCGGCCGCGATATCGGCCGGATCCGGCATCTGCGCGTGGGCGATCGGAGCGAGAAGCAGTGCCGCTACTGCCGCGACAATCACTGGGAGGCCTTGTTTGAACGCGTCGCCCAACGGATACCTCACGCACCTGCCGATTTGCCTGGGCGATCCTAGAGCGAAATCAGGCAGGCTTGAATCGCGATTTCGTGGCGGGGCGGATTGGCAGCCGCCACAGCGGTCGTTACCGTCAGCGGTCATGCGATCCGCCACCGCGCTGGTGCTGGGCCTGATCTGCTGGTCGTCGGTCGCCGCTGCCGAGGAGCTGCGGCGCGCAACCGTCTGGGACCTCAAGCTCGGCCAGCCGGTGTCCGCCCAGCCCGCGCCGGACCAATTTCGCGGCTTCGCCTGCGGTTCCAATGGCGGCCCGCCGCGCCAGCCCCTGATTGGCTGGGATGATTTTCGGCGCTGCCCGGCCGAAGCGGATGGACTGCGCGAGGTCTATTTCGAATACGACGACGAATACGAATACATCGCGCGCGCCAGGGACCTGCCGCGCGAGGTATCGCGCTGGGCCGGCACGACCGAAGCGGGCTTTCCGGTGGTTATATCCGGGCTGTTCGATGCCGCCGGCATCCTCGCGGCTATCCGCGTCGTGACCGATTCGCGCCCCGAGTACCGTAACGACATCACCGAGGCCAATCTGCACAAGCGCGCCGATGCCTATCTTTTCGGCGGCCTCATGGCGGCGCGCCATGGCATCGACGGCGCGCGCGATTGCGTTGCGCTGCCGGCGGCCGCGGGCGAGAGCGCGGTCGGCTCGCTGCTGGTCAAGCAGGCCTGTGAGCTGATCGACCCGTCAGGCGGCCGCAAGGTCATCGTGCAGGCAAGCTATTTCCGCAAGATCGGCCAGAGCGGCGTCAACCCGCAGCTGCCGACGCAATTGACCCAGGGTCAATTCGAAAGTTCGGCGCGGCTGGAACTACGGCAACAGTAATCCAGCGGTCACTGCTCCCTGAGCGTGCCGTCGGGCATCGCCGTCTCCTTGAAGAGCGCGCCTTCGAGCTTGGTCTCATACAAGTTGGCGCGGCGGAAATTCGTGCCGGCGAGGCGGGCATTCGACAGGTCGGCGCCGCGAAAGTTCGCGCCCAGCGCGTCGGCACCCGTGAGATCGGCGCCGACGAAGCTCGCCTCGACCGGCTCGGCGCCCATCAGCCTTGCCTGCTTCAGCGAGGCGCCGTCGAAGCGGGCGCCGCGCAAGAAGGCAAAATCGAGCGCGGCGGCGTTCAAGTCCGCTCCGGTCAGGATCGCCTCTGCCAACCGCGCCTTGCGCAGGTCGACGCTGCGCAACGTTGCCTTGGTGAGATCAGCGCGGGTGAGGCGCGCGACGCCCATCAGCGCGTCCGTCAGATCGGCGCCTGCGAGCCTGGCTCCGTCGAGAACGGCGGCATAGAGCATGGCATCGCGCAGCACCGCACCGGCAAGCTCCGCCCGGCTCAGATTGGCCTTGTTCAGATTGGCTTCGGTGAGGTTGGCGCCGGCGAGGCGCGCCCCCGTCAACCTGGCGTCGTGAAAATTCGCCGCCCTGAGGTTGGCCCCGGTGAGATCGGCGCCGGACAGGTCGCGGCGTTTGAAATTCATCCCGGCAAGGTCGCAACGCGGACATTCACGCGTGCGACCGGCGAGGAAATCCGCACGTTGATCGCCATGCGCGGGGTTGGAAGAAAGCGCGGCCAGGGCGATCAAGGCTGCTGCGATGGTGCGCCCTGGCGCCGAACACTCGATGACCCTGCTCATGCCGGGGTTCTCGCAGCGGGCATGCGGAGGTCACGTCTTTGCATGCGCGCATTGTCCGATCATGTCCCGACGATGTAAATTGCGCTAGCGCAGGTTGCGCTCGGGTAAGCCGATGCCCAGCATTCCACTCCTGACCACGGACGGCGATGCTCATGCATGCGGGCGCGCGCATGGGCAGCGGTTTGCGCGCGAGATCGCCGACAACGTCGCCACCTATCTGCGCCGGTTCGCCGCGTCCGGGCTCGACCGGGCCGAGGCTTTCGTCGAGGCCGAGACCTGGCGCAAGTCGATCGCCACGCAGAGCCCCGGCTATGCCGAGGAGATGCGGGGGATCGCCGAAGGATCCGGCCAGAGCGAGCAGGCCATCGCGCTCCTCAACGCGCGCTATGAGCTGGCCTTCACCCTGTTCGGCCGGGAGGCGACGGCCCCATTGGTCAAGACAAGAGAGCTGCTCGACATCGGCCCCGACGGCTGCACCACCTTTGGCCTTGAGCCCACCGTGACCGACGACCGCCACACCTGGCTGGGGCAGAACTGGGACTGGCTCGCCGGCGTGCACGGACGCACCTTCGTCCTGCAGGTGCGGCGAAAAGAGAAGCCGAGCTTCGTCTGCCTCACCGAAGCCGGCATCGCCGGCGGCAAGATGGGCGTGAACGCGTGCGGGATCGGGCTGGTCGAGAACGGACTTGCCTCGAGCCACGATGGCCGCAATCCCTATCGCAAGCCGTTTCACCTCCGTTGCCGCGAAGTGCTGGACGCCGAAACATTCGAACAAGCATTGCAGCCCGTGACCGACACGCCGCGCACCTGTTCGGCCAATTTTGTCATCGGGGCGGCGGGCGGCAAGATCGTGGATATCGAGTCGAGTCCCGACCACGTGAGCTACCTCCGTCCTGAAGGCGGCATCGTCACCCATTCCAATCATTTCCTGTCCGCCGGCCACGGGGAATCGCTGCTGGAAAAGATATCCCCCAACACGCTTCAGCGCGTCGATCGCATGCGGCACTTGCTTGAGCGAGATCGTGGCTCGTTGTCGTTCGCGCACATGCGCTCCGCCGCTACTGATCACCTCGGCGCACCCTATGCGATCTGCCGGCATCCCGATCCGGACCAGCCGGAGGCCAAGCGCACGATGACGGTCGGCGCCGTGCTCATCGATCTCGAGGCGCGAACGATGCACGTGGCCAACGGGCCGCCGTGCAGCAATGATTATTTGGCATTCGGGCTCTAGCTCTCGCCCTTGGTGCTGTCGCGATCGAACATCCGCGTCTGCGCTTCGGCGGCGGCGGCTTCCATGGTCATGAACACCGCGCCGGCCGCGGCCAGATCGTTCACCAACCCCTCCAATGCCAGCATGCGATAGCCGCGGCCGATGACGTAGGGGTGCATGGTGTAGGTCAGCACGCCCCACTCGACCGTCCGCTGCATGTAGCTGAATTCGTCGCGCCAGGTTTCCATCACCGTGCGCGCCGACTGCAAGCCCGGCAGTACCGTCGTGGGCGTGCGCACGAACTCGAAATGCGGATAGTCGTCGAGCGACCAGCTGATCGGCATCTCGATCAACGCGGTCTCGGCGCCGAAGCCGAAGGGCTTGCCGAGCTCGGCCAGATCCCCGCGCCGTGCGCGATAGGGCCAATAGTCCGCGCCCATCAGGCTCGAGTCGTAGCGGAAGCCATGGGCGAGCAGGAGATCGATCGTGTTCTCGCTCAGGTCCCACGACGGCGAACGATATCCGCGCGCCTTGCAACCGGTCAGCCGCGCGATCGCCTCGTTGGCGCGCACGAGGTCGGCCTCCTCTTCCTCCCGGCTCTGCTGCGCCGGCGGGACGTGCGCCCAACTGTGGTGCGCCACTTCGTGGCCGTCCTGCACCACCGCCTCGCAGGCACCGGGATGACTTTCGATGGTAAATCCCGGCACGAACCAGGTGGCGCGAATGCCGGAGGACTTGAGCAGGGCGAGGATGCGCTGCGCGCCGACCAGGCCGAACTCGCCGCGCGACAGCGGCGTCGGCGTCGTCATGCCGCGGGCGATGAAGCCCGATTGGGTGTCGAAGTCGAAGGTCAAGCAGACGATGTGGCGAGGCACCTTTGTCTCCCGGAACGTGGACACGGGTGCGACCGGCATAGCATAGTCTCGCGATCGCCTCCCCTCGCCTTTCCTCAGCCCGAACTGACGGCACGATGGCAACGCAAACGATCGGGATCATCGTCAACGGCGCCACCGGCCGCATCGGCTCGACGCAGCATCTGGCAAACGCCCTGGTCCCGATCATCGGTGAAGGCGGCCTCGTACTGGACAATGACCGCCTGATCCCGCGCTTGCTGTTGGTCGGCCGTGACCACGATCGTCTTGCCGCGGTCGCGCACACCCACAACATCCCGGAATGGACCACGGATCTTGACGCCGCGCTCGCGGACCCCGCCTGGGCGATCTTCTTCGACGCGGCCGCGACCCAGCAACGCGTCGACGTTCTCGCCAAGGCGATCGCCGCCGGCAAGCACGTCTATTCCGAGAAGCCGGTCGCTCCCACCGCCGCCCAGGGCCTCGCATTGCTCAGAGACGCCGACGCGCGCGGTCGCAAGCACGGCGCGGTGGAGGACAAGGTCCATCTTCCGGGATTGCAGAAGCTCGCCGCCCTCACCCGCCACGGTGAGCTCGGGCGCATCGTGGGCTTCCGGCTCGAGTTCGGCTGGTGGGTGTTCGACGGCAGCGACCGGCCTGCCCAGCGGCCGAGCTGGAACTACCGCGCCGGCGGCGGTGGGCTGATCCTCGATATGTATCCGCACTGGCGCTATGTCATCGAGACCATCATCGGCCGTATCGTTGGGGTCGCCTCGAGCGAATGGATCGCCACTCCCGAGCGTATCGACGAGCGGGGCGCGCGCTATCCAGTCGCGGTCGAGGATTCGGCTGCGACCCTGGTCGAGCTGGAAGGCGGCGCGTTCGGCACGATCCTGAGCTCATGGGCGACGCGCGTGCGCCGCGACGACCTTCTCACGTTGCAGGTCGACGGCACCAAGGGCTCGGCCGTTGCCGGCCTGCATCGCTGCCACGTGCAGTCCGCGGTGCGGACGCCGACAATTGCGCATTTCAGCGTGATGAAGGACATCGCCGCCGATTATCGCAGCGAATGGATCGAGGCTCCCCCGCTCGCGTCCTATCGCAATCCCTATCGCGTCGGCTGGGAACAGTTCCTGCGCCACGTCACCGCCGATGCGCCGCTCGACTCCAACTTCGCCGCCGGCATTCGCGACGTGGCGTTCGCCGAGGCCTGCCATCGCAGCACGAACGAACGGGCCTGGGTTGCATTTCCACCGCCGGGAAAAGAGCATGAATGACGCAAAACCCCGCACCGCCCTGGTGACCGGCGCATCGACCGGGATCGGCCGCGCGACGGCGCTGGCGCTCGCCCGCGCGGGCTTCGATCTCGCCGTCGCCGACCTCGACGCCAGCTGGCTGGCCGATGTGGCCAAAGACGCACAAGGACGCAAGGTCGTTCCCATCGCGCTCGAGCTTCGCTCCGAGAACAGCATTGCACAGGCGGTCACGCAGGCCGCCGACGCACTCGGCGCGATCGACCTGCTCGTCAACAACGCCGGCCGTCCGCTGCAGAAGCCCGCCACTGACGTGACCTGGGTGGAGTGGGACGACGTCATCGACATCAACCTCAAGGGCAGCTTCTTTCTCAGCACCGCCTTCGCGAGGGAGTGCCGCAATCGCGGGCGCGGCGGCGCGGTGGTCAGCCTGGCATCGACCCACGGCCTCACCGGTATTGCGGGCCGTTCGGTCTACGGCATCTCCAAAGGCGGCATTGTCCAAATGACCCGCATGCTCGCGATCGAGTGGGCGCCGCTCGGCATTCGCGTCAACGCGGTCGCACCGGCTACCGTGCTCACGCCATCACGCGAGAAGCTGCTCAACGATCCCGAGGCGCGCGCGCGCATGCTGGCGCGCATTCCGCTCGGTCGGTTCCCGACCATGGACGAGGTCGCCGCGGCGGTATGCTATCTCGCGAGCGATGCCGCCGCCTCCGTCACCGGCCAGATCCTGGTACTCGACGGCGGCCTGACGGCGGCGTGAGCGCACATTTCGATCGGACCAGTCGACGAGGTGTCATTGCCGGCCCGCGCCAACGAGCGCGCCCTCGCAATGACATCAGGATGAGTCACGGATTGAAAATGGCGGTCCACTCGGAGCGCAGCTTCTCGAGCTCCTGGGTAGACAACTTCTCCCAGTCGATCTTGATGACATTGAGGGTGTCGATGGCAGGCGCATATTCCGGCAGCGGGCTCTTGAACCCGGCACGCCCTGAGACCAACGCCTCGCCTTTCACCAAGACCGCCTGGCCCGTCTCCGAGAGAATAAAATCGATCCACAGCTTGGCGGCATTCGGGTGCGGCGCCTTCTTCAGGATGAACATATCCTGCGGCAGCAGCACCACCCCCTCTTGCGGCAAGATGAATTTGAGCTGGGCGCCCTTCTGATTGTACTGGTACGCGCGGGTCGGCATGCCGGTGAACGACATGAGGTCCTCGCCCGAGACGACGCGCCCGGCAATCTGCTCGGAGCGCACCAGGAACGACGGCTTCATCGCGGCGAGCTTCTTGAAGTATTCCTGCGGCAGGATGGTTTTCTGCCCGGCATACGTGGCGAGATAGGCGACCGATTTGGACACGTCGCCCACAGTGATGCGGCCTGCCGGCACCGCGCCGATCACGTCATTCCAGGACTTGCCGGTAAAATTCGTGCGGCCTGCATCCCACATCGGCACGAACAGATAGGCGCCGTTGAACGCAAAGAACCCCTTCTTGCCCAGCCCGTTGGCGATCGCCTGCTGGTAGAATTGATACTGCGGCGACTCGTATTCCAGCGCGTCGCCCTTGTTTGCCCGCTCGAACACCCAGGGTGGCGAGCCGACAGCGGCGATGTCGACCGTGACCCGGTCGGCGGCGATTTCCTGCTCGACGCGGGTCACCAGATTGCCGGTGGCCAACAGCTGGTAATTCACCTTAAACGAGCTCGGCAGCCCATAATATTTGAGAAACGCGGCGGTGAGCGCATCGTTGGTCTCGGGCTGGATAACCACGTCCCAATAGGTGACGCTGCCCTCCTTCTTCGCAGCCTCGATCAGCGCAAGAATGCGCGCCTTCTCCGGCTCCGACGCGCCTTGCGTGGCGGGCACATCCTGGGCGAGCGCAGTCGTCGCGATCGCAGCGGCAGCCGCCGCGGCCAGAAGCGTCCATATCCGCTGCATTCCTACCTCCGATGGTCACCGGCTGTTCGCCGTTGCCGGGGCTGCCCCAGGCCTGGCCCCGGGCATGACGATTGAAATTGCCCCGATCGCTATTACTCGATCATTCGTCACTCGTCCAAGCGACCGGCGGTCGCGCGGAAGATCAGACAGTCCTGCGGCCGGACGCTGACCTCGACCGCATCACCCGTCCCTACCCCGCTCGCGGGACGTACCGAACGCAGCTCCATGCCGGCGATGACGATCATGAGCTCCTCCTCAAGGCCGAGGAACGACGCGGCCCGCACCTCGCCCGCATAGGTCTGCCCCTCGGAAAGCGCAAAGCCCGCCGCCGACTTGGGCCGATCAGCCGCCAGGGGGCGGACGTCCATGTGCTCCTTACGCAGGCAGGCAACCACCGGCGTGCCGGCGGTGACGGCGTGATCATCATCGATTACGCCCCAGAGCGAAAACCCGTCGGCAAGCGCCACTTGCGCATAACGCTGCCCATCCGGCCCGTCGGCGTTCGGCCCCAGCAGTGTTCCCGGCCATACATTGAGCCCGAGGAAGCGCGCAACGAACGGCGTACGCGGACGCCGGAAGACCTCGCGCGGCGAGCCGATCGTCTCGATACGCCCCCGGTTCATGACCACCACCGACTCGGCGAGCGCGAACGCCTCGGCCTGGTCGTGGGTCACGTAGATGGCGGTGAAGCGGAGCCGGTCCTGCAGCACCTTGAGCTCCAGCCGCATCTGGTCGCGCAGCTGCGCATCGAGATTGGACAAAGGCTCATCGAACAGAACGAGCCGCGGCTCGTGCACCAGCGCGCGAGCAAGCGCCACACGCTGCTGCTGCCCGCCGCTCAATTCCGGCGCCGGCTTGTCGCGCGCAGCGGACAGGCCGACGATTTCCAGAATCCGGTCGACGCGCGCGGTGCGCTCCGCTTTTGCCACTCCCCGAACCCTGAGCGGAAAGCCGACATTGTCCGCAACCGACATGTGCGGCCACACCGCATAGGATTGGAACACGATGCCGAGCTCGCGCTCTTCCGGCAGCAGATTGATGCGCGAAGCGCCGTCGAATACGGCCCGACCTCCGATCTCGATCGAACCGTATTCGGGGGTTTCAAGCCCGGCGATCGAACGCAGAATCGTGGTTTTGCCGCAGCCGCTCGGCCCCAACAGCGCGAGCGTGTGGCCTTCGCCGACCTCGAACGAGACGCCATCGACCGCAGCCAGATCGCCGAAGCGCTTGCGCAGATCGCGGACCTTGACGAAGGCATCCATGGGGTTCCCGCCGCTCGCTCTGTTCAGCTTTGCACCAGCGATACCCGCGTGAGGCGGAACAGCAGAAAGGCGCCGAGCAGAAGAACGATTTGAATTACCGCGAGGGCAGCCATGCTGGCGGAGCTGTGCTCGCTCAACAGCACGAGTGCGACGCTGATCGTCTCCGTCCCTTGGGCATAGAGCAGGATGGTCGCTCCGAGCTCGCGAATGAAGATCACGAACAGCATCAGCCAGGCGGCGATGATCGCGGGCAGCAGCAAGGGCATGAGCACGAAGCGCATGCATTGCAGCCAGCTCGCGCCGCTTGCGCGCGCGCTCTGCTCGAGCTCAGGATTGATCGCCAGCAGCATGCCGGACACGGTGCGGGTGGCGAACGGAAAGAATCGCGCGATGTAGGCGACGAGGATGATGGTCAGCGTGCTGTAGAGCGGCGTCCGGATGGCGATGATGAGAAAGCCGAGCCCCAGAATAATGCCGGGGATGCCGAGCGGCAGCGAGAGGACCGCGTCGACCAACGCGGGCCGTTTGGCATTGCCGCGATTGAGGTAGTAGGCCTGCAGCAGCGCCAGCATCACACCTATCGTGGCGCCCGCGAGCGCCAGAAACAGGCTGTTCAGGATCGCTTGCTGGGTCAGCTTGTAGCCGAAAATCACATAATCGAAGTTGCGCAGCGTCAGCGCCGCCGGATTGAGACGGCCGGTCCAGATCGCCGAGAACGCAACCATCATCATGGCCAGCGTCGGCAGCAGCACGCCGCCGCCGATATAGACCAGCTCCAGCGCGAGCGCCGCCACCCGCCCGCGCCAGCGCAACCGGATCAACCGGGGCCGGTAGCCCTTGCCGCTGACCGTTTCGAAGCGGCGCCTGCCGAGATATTGCCGCTGCAGGATGGCCAGGGCGATCGTCGCCGCCATCACGACGACGCCGAAGGCGGCGGCGCGGCCGAAATCCGACGGGTACTGCACGGACTGGAAGATCTCCGTCGGCATGGTGCGGATGCCGCGGGTGGCGGCGAGCGCCAGAGGCACATCGAACAGGCCGGCGCTGGTCACGAACACCACCAGCGCGCCCGACAGCAGCGACGGCATCAACAGCGGGACCGTCACATGCCGCAGGGTGTACCAGAACGAAGCGCCGTGCACGCGCGCGGCGTCCTCGAGCGCGGCATCCATCTGCCGCATCGGCGCGATGACGAACAGGTAGACATATGGCGTGTAGAACAGCGCCAGCACCCAGATCACGCCGCCGAGGCTGTAGATGCGGATGAAATCGAGGGAAATGCCGAGCGCGCCGAGCCAGGTCTGCAGCATCCCGCTGTTGGGCGCGGCGAGATAGATCCAGGCCACGGCGCC
>Ga0207650_10002443_pt1 | contig 12941 bp, 13 predicted proteins | sample KBSS63metaG_FD_184325 | JGI IMG/M metagenome (GOLD analysis project Ga0207650, IMG submission 184325) | Switchgrass rhizosphere microbial communities from Kellogg Biological Station, Michigan, USA - KBS S6-3 metaG (SPAdes) (version 2) | ecosystem: Host-associated > Plants > Roots > Rhizosphere...
CTCTCAGGGATCGCGGCGTTGCCGGCAGCCTCGTGTTGCTGACGTGAACGCTCGGCACCGTTACTGCCGCGTCAGTCGTTCTGATGGTGTTCGGTATCCTGAATATGAAATATGGCTTCCTTGAAGGCTTCCAGAAGACCTTTCAGCTCGCAGCGTTGCTGGCATTTGCCGCGGCGGGATCATCGGCGTTCTTCACTGCCCAGGCTAGGCGATCCCACCGCTAGCAAGGTCAAGGCAGCGCGATGAGCTTGCCAGGATTTGTGATACACCGGCAGGAACGCTTTGCGTGCTTAGTTGATAGGATCACCGCCCCACGGGCCGCCAACGTTGCGACACGGAGATGACATCGTGACGTGCTGACGATGGGCGTCCGATCGACCGGCCCGCGTGATTGAACCGATGCGCATCAACAGGCGAAGGCTATTGACGATGACCGGAGCGCTGCCTTTCGCGACCGTCTTGCAGTCGCCTGCGGGCGCGGCCGCGGGCCCGTCGCGCCGGGTGCGGCCGCAAGACACGGAATGGCCCAATGCTGCCGAGTGGGACCGGCTGCGGCAGCGCCTCGGCGGGCGCCTCATCAAGGTCGAGTCGCCGCTTGCCGGCTGCATGAACGATCCCGCTGCGGCCGCGTGTCAGGCGGCCATCAAGGACCTGAGCAACCCCTATTTCATTCAGGACCATCCAGGCGCGACGCAGAGCTCCGGATGGGTCGACGCTTGGACCGCAGCGCCCAGCGTCTACGCGGTCGCCGCGCAAGACGCGCGCGACGTGGCGGCGGCTGTCGATTTCGCCCGCGAGCACAATCTGCGGCTTGTCGTCAAAGGCGGCGGCCACAGCTACCAGGGCACGTCCAACGCACCGGACTCGCTGCTCATCTGGACGCATGCGATGAACACGATCACCGCGCACGACGCTTTTGTCGGCGAAGGTTGCGCGGCAACACAGAGCGCGCGGCCGGCAGTCTCGATTGGCGCCGGCGCGACATGGCTCTCGGCCTATGATGCCGTAACAATCAAGGCGGGCCGATATGTCCAGGGCGGCGGCTGCACGACCGTCGGCGTCGCCGGACTGATTCAGAGCGGCGGCTTCGGGAGTTTCTCCAAGAGGTACGGGACGGCGGCGTCATCGCTGTTGGAGGCCGAAGTCGTCACCGCCGACGGTACGATCCGGATCGCCAATGCCTGCACCAATCCCGACCTGTTCTGGGCGCTCAAGGGCGGAGGCGGTGGCACCTTCGGGGTGGTCACGCGCGTCACCTTGGCGACGCACGAGCTGCCCGAATGGTTCGGCGCCGCGATATTCACCGTCAAGGCCGGCTCCGACGCCGCGTTCCGCCGCCTGATCGGCGAATTCGTCCGGTTTTACAAGGAGGCGCTGTTCAATCCTCATTGGGGCGAAATCGTCACCTTCGGCCGCGACAATACGCTCTCGATCACCATGGTCTCGCAAGGCCTGGACACGGGCGAGGCCGGCGCAGTCTGGAAGCCATTTCTCGACCGGCTGTCCGCCTCGGCGCACGATTTCGATCTGCCGGCACCCACGATCATCGGCAGCATACCCGCCCGTTCGTGGTGGGACGGCGATTTCCTGAAAGCGCGTCTGCCAGGCGTAATCGTGAACGACGAGCGGCCCGGCGCGCCGCCGGCGAATTTCTGGTGGGCGGCGAATCAAATCGAGGTTGGTGCATTCTGGCACGGGTGCCAAACTGCCTGGCTTCCCGACTCTCTTCTCGAGCCGGAACAGGCGGATCGCCTCGCCGATGCCTTGTTCGCGGCAAGCCGCCAGTGGCGCGTGAACCTCCATTTCAACAAGGGGCTCGCCGGCGCCCCGGCGGAGGCGGTCGCGGCGGCCAACGACACGGCGACCAATCCCGCGGTCCAGCGCGCCTTCGCGCTCGCGATCATCGCCGCGCTGAGCGCGCGCACCTATCCGGGCGTCGCCGGCCATCAGCCCGATCTCGTGCAGGCGCGCCAGCAAGCCGACGCTGTCGCGAGAGCAATGGATGAATTGCGCAAAGTCGCTCCGAACCCCGGATCCTATGTGTCGGAGAGCAACTTCTTTGAGCCGGACTGGCAGCATTCCTTCTGGGGCGACAACTATCCGCGGTTGCTCGCGGTTAAGGCGAAATACGATCCAACCGGTCTGTTTTTCGTTCATCACGGCGTCGGCAGCGAGGATTGGAGCGCCGACGGCTTCGTGCGATTGAACGCGCGCTGAGCCCTCAACAAGCCCTCAGGTCTTCGCCCGACACCCGGCGGCGCGGATTCAATGGGCCCTAGCGCGCCGGAAGCCGTTCCTCTATAAGCCCGCCTTCCGCCATCCGGACCGCGCCACAGCTTCGGCGTGCGCCCCATGGCAAGCATTTGAGCGAACGTGAGGAGAGACGGTCATGGCCGTGCCCAAGAGAAAAACTTCGCCGTCGCGGCGCGGCATGCGGCGGTCGGCCGACGCGCTGAAGCGCCCGAGCTACATCGAGGACAAGGACTCAGGCGAGCTGCGCCGCCCGCATCACATCGACCTCAAGACCGGCATGTATCGCGGCCGGCAGGTGCTGAAGAAAAAGAGCGAGGATTAGACCGCTCCTCTTGGTCTTGCACGGTGGCGAACCCGGGAGGAGGCGGATAGAGTACGCGATGATTTTCGGCGGAACGGCTCTTCGGTCAGCCGGGTCCGCCCCTCGTCCTGTCATGAACGCGTACGAACTCGGATAAGGACGCGCCCCATGTTTGTCCTGGGCTTTCCCCTGCTGCTCATTCCCTTTGCCATTTACAACATCATCGCCTTCATCACGCCCGGTGTGAGCTGGACCGCAACGGTGACGACCGTGCACATGATGTCCGGTCAGGATTGGGTGCTCACCTGGGAAGACATCCTGGTGGGCTTCGCGATCCTCCTCCTCGCGGTCGAGATCATGAAAGCGACGCGGATCGGGATCAGGACGATCGTCGACCACATGCTGGCGATGGCGTTGTTCATCGCCATGCTGGTCGAATTCCTGCTGGTGGAGCGCGCCGGCACCTCGACCTTCTTCCTGCTGCTGATCATCGCCCTGGTCGATGTGCTTGTCGGTTTCACGGTCAGCGTCCGCAGCTCGCAGCGCCAAGTGGAAATCCAGACGGAAGGGCCGGCCTGATTCTCCGCTGGCGCCAGCCCCCGTTCGCGTGCGGCGCGACCTGCCCTTGAGGGCCGCGGCGGGACCGCCCGGCCGAATCGCAGAAAACCGATCCGTTCAGAACGCGCGTGAGAGCACGCGTCCGACAGGCGTCGGCCATTGGCCGAGTACGCCATAGGCTGCCGCTGCGTCCTCCGGCTCGGCGCGACGGCGGGCGCGCGTCTGCGGCGCCTGCAAGCGGACGGCGATCAAATGAGCGATGAAGTGAGCCCGCTGACCGTGCACATGCCGGGCTGAAGCTGCCGCACCGACCGGCGCCAGGGTGACAAGCGACTTGCTCACGGGGTCTCCTTGTGCCGAAACGGGACGGTCACGCCGTCCGCAATTTCGTACCCGCAAGCCGCGTGCCGCAGGACTGGTCCAATCCCGCCGCGAGTTTCCGATTTCTTTAAAGTATCCTGATAGTTCGGGCCGCAAACCGGCCGTCTGCTGTCGCCACCTGCGGACTGCAGCGATTCCCAGAGAGGCGACCGTGAGCAGCAACGGTCCGCAAAATGCGAGACCTGGCGACCCGATCATCGCGCCCGCCGAGACGCGCGGCATGCCGTCCGGCCAGAATATCGCCGGCAATCTCGACGCCGGCGACATTCTCGCTTCGGTCGGTGAAGCGCTCTACCATTGGGACATCGCGAGCGACGCGCTGATCTGGAGCACGAACGTCCTCGACGTGCTGCGGGTCAAGGATCTCGCCACGATCTCGACCGGCCGCCGATACGCGCAACTGCTCGACGCCGCCAACGTGCAGGCCCGATTCGATGCGGTGATGCAGGCGGACCAGCGCGACGAGGGTCGCGGCATCTTCTTTCAGACCGAGTATTGCATCCGCCCCGAAGCCGGCGCGGGCGTAAAGCTTTGGATCGAGGACAGCGGGCGGTGGTTCGCCGGCGCCGACGGCCGGCCGGCGCGCGCACACGGGACCGTGCGCGTCGTCACCGAGCGCCACGAGACGCAAAGCCGATTGAGGTATCTCGCCTACCACGACGACCTGACCGGAGATTTGAACAGGCACCAGCTCACCGGGGTGCTCGAGAAGACGCTCGACGAGGCGATGCGTTTCCGCTCTTCCTGCGGATTCCTGCTGGTCGCCATCGACCATGTCGGGCGCGTCAACGAGTCCTACGGCTTCGACATCGCCGATGAAGTGATCGGCGCAGTCGCCAAGCGCATCCGCGGCCGGATGCGCGGCAAGGATACGCTTGGCCGCTATTCCGGCACCAAGTTCGGCATCGTGCTCACCGAGTGTACGCCCGACGACGTGGCGATCGCCGCCGATCGCCTGCTCGCCGGGGTCCACGACGAGATGGTGCCGACCGCCGCCGGCCCCATCGCCGTGACCGTGAGCATCGGCGGCGTCACTGCGCCGCGCCACGCCCGCAGCGTGCCCGAGGTTCTGGCCCGCGCCAAGGAAGCGCTCGATGCCGCCAAAGGGAAACGCCGCGGCTCGTTCTTCGCCTATCGGCCCAACCTCGAGCGCGACGCGCTGCGCCGTGACAACGTGCGCGCCACCGACGAGATCGTCGCCGCGCTCAACGAGCGGCGCATCTTCCTCGCCTACGAGGCGGTGGCGGCGAGCATCAGCCGGCTGCCGGCCTTCTACGAGTGCCTGATGCGGGTGCGACGCACCGACGGCACGCTGCTCGGCGCCGCCGACGTCGTGCCGGTCGCGGAACGCCTCGGCCTCGTGCGCCTCGTCGACCACCGGGTGCTGGAACTTGTCGTCAGCGAACTGGTCGCGGCGCCGACGTTGCAGGCGAGCGTCAACGTGTCGCCGGCCTCGACCACCGATCCCGATTGGTGGGCCGAACTCGGTCTGCTGCTGCGCACCCACGCCGGCGTCGCCGAGCGGCTCATCGTCGAGATCACCGAGAGCGCCGCGATTCACGACGTCGACGAGACGCGCGGCTTCGTCACGCGTGTAAAGGATCTCGGCTGCCGCATCGCCATCGACGATTTCGGCGCCGGCTACACCTCGTTCCGCAACCTGCGCAAGCTCGGCGTCGACATCGTCAAGATCGACGGCGCCTTCGTGGAAAATCTCATCCGCTCCGAGGACGACCGCGCCTTCGTGCGCACCTTGATCGACCTCGCCCGCCGGCTCGGCCTCGCCACCGTCGCCGAATGGGTGCAGGACGAGCGCACCGCGAAAACGCTCGAAGCCTGGGGCTGCGAATACCTGCAAGGCGCGCTCATCGGCCTCGCCTCAGTCGAGCGGCCCTGGCTCGACGGCAAAGCCCAGGCGGTGTGAGCCCACAACTCTGCGCGACATGTTGCCGTCATGGCCGGACTTGTTCCGGCCATCCACGGCTTTGTGCCGGCGGAGCGTTCAAGACGTGGATGCCCGCGACGAGCGCGGGCATGACGAGTCGGATTTTTTTCGCGGGAATGAGCGGGGGGAGATTTCGTGGCAACGAGCGGCAGATCGCTCAGCTGCCGCCCTTCTCGCTCAGCCGGTCGACCTTCTTCTGCATCTCCTCGAGCTGGCGCTTGAGGTCGTCGATGTCGCCCCCTTTGGAGGCGGGCTTGCCGGGCTCGGCGGCGGCTTCGCCCGCCTGCGCTTCGCGCCGGGCGAACGGCGCGAACATGGCGAAGGCACGCTCGAACATGTCCATGTTCCGGCGCACCTGCTCTTCGAGCGAAGGAAAGGCGCCGACGCCAAAAGTCTGCGCCAGCTGCTGGCGGAATTTTTCCTGCTCGCGGGTGAGCGACTCGATCGAGACTTCGAGATAGCGCGGCACCAGCATCTGCATGCTGTCGCCGTAGAAGCGGATGAGCTGCCGCAGGAAGGCGATTGGCAGCAGGTTCTGCCCTTCCTTGTTCTCTTGCTCGAAGATGATCTGGGTCAGTACCGAGCGGGTGATCTCCTCGCCGGTCTTGGCGTCGTAGACCACGAAATCCTCGCCCTTCTTGACCATGGCGGCGAGGTCTTCGAGCGTCACATAGGTGCTGGTACCGGTGTTGTAGAGGCGCCGGTTGGCGTACTTCTTGATCGTGACCGGCTCGGCGGTCTTGCTCGTGGACTCGGGCATCGGGCGGGAACCGCAGGCTATGTGCCGTCAAAATAGGCGCTTTCTCCGGGCGCGGCTACCGTTTTGTGACAAGCCGCGGCGCGGCCGACCACCGGGCATGTCTGCACCGCACCCGCAGCCGCCTTGTCGGCAGGCGCGTCCGTCACTATGACATAGGTCAATGACGCCGCGGCCAACCCGCGCCAGAAACGCCTCCAACTTCAGCCCGAAAGGACCTGCCATGAAAGACGACATCGTCATCGTCGGCGCGGTACGCACACCGGTCGGCGCATTCAACGGCGCGTTCGCCTCGCTGCCCGCCCACGATCTCGGTAAGGTCGCCATCAAGGCCGCAATCGATCGCGCCGGCGTCGAGCCCGCCCGCGTGTCCGAAGTGATCCTCGGGCAGATCCTGCAGGCCGGCGAAGGCCAGGGACCGGCCCGCCAGGCTTCGATCCATGCCGGCATCCCGGTCGAGGTCCCGGCGTGGAGCGTCAACCAGCTCTGCGGCTCGGGCCTGCGCGCGGTGGCGCTCGGCTATCAGGGCATTGTCAACGGCGACTCGGAGATCGCGGTGGTCGGCGGCCAGGAATCGATGAGCATGGCCCCGCACTGCGCGCATCTGCGCGGCGGCGTGAAGATGGGCAACTTCGAGATGGTCGACACCATGATCAAGGACGGCCTCTGGGATGCCTTCAACGGCTACCACATGGGCAACACCGCCGAGAACGTCGCCCGCCAGTGGCAGATCACACGGCAGCAGCAGGACGAATTTGCCGTCGGGTCGCAGAAGAAAGCCGAGGCGGCGCAGAAGGCCGGCAGGTTCAAGGACGAGATCGTTCCGGTCACCATCAAGAGCCGCAAGGGCGACATCGTCGTCGATGCCGACGAGTACCCGAAGCACGGCACGACTCTCGAATCGGTCAGCAAGCTTCGGCCCGCCTTCGACAAGGAAGGCACCGTCACCGCCGCGAGCGCCTCGGGCATCAATGACGGCGCCGCCGCCATGGTGCTGATGAAGGCGAGCGAAGCGGCGAAGCTCGGCAAGACCCCGCTGGCGCGCATCGTGTCGTGGGCGCAGGCCGGCGTCGACCCGAAGATCATGGGCACCGGACCGATCCCGGCCTCGCGCGCCGCGCTGAAGAAGGCCGGCTGGAGCGTCAACGATCTCGACCTGATCGAGGCCAACGAGGCGTTCGCCGCTCAAGCCTGCGCCGTCAACAAGGACCTCGGCTGGGACACCGGCAAGGTCAATGTCAACGGCGGCGCGATCGCCATCGGCCATCCGATCGGCGCCTCGGGCGCGCGCGTCCTGGTGACGCTGCTGCACGAGATGCAGAAGCGCAACGCGAAGAAGGGCCTCGCCACGCTGTGCATCGGCGGCGGCATGGGCATCGCGTTGTGCGTGGAAAGATAGACGACGTAATACGGACGACGGAGGACAGATAAGCAAGGACGATCCGTCCTCTGCCGTCCCGCATCTGATTAGAAGAAGCTTATTAAAGGGAGGCAGCCATGCCACGCGTCGCAGTGGTGACGGGAGGAACGCGTGGGATCGGCGAGGCGATCTCCAAAGCGCTGAGCGCGGCCGGCTATAAGGTTGCCGCCAATTACGGCGGCAACGACGAAGCCGCGCAGAAGTTCAAGGGCAAGACCGGCATCGCCGTCTACAAATGGGATGTCTCCTCGTTCGACGCCTGCTCGACGGGTCTCAAGCAGGTCGAGGCCGATCTCGGTCCGATCGACATCCTCGTCAACAACGCCGGCATCACCCGCGACACCATGTTCCACCGCATGACGCCCGAGCAGTGGAGCGAGGTGATCAACACCAATCTCGGCTCGCTGTTCAACATGTGCCGGCCGGTGATCGAAGGCATGCGCGCGCGCAAGTTCGGGCGCATCATCAACATCTCGTCGATCAACGGGCAGAAGGGCCAGTTGGGCCAGGCAAACTATTCCGCCGCCAAGGCCGGCGAAATCGGCTTCACCAAGGCGCTGGCGCAGGAGAGCGCCAAGAGCGGCATCACCGTCAACGCCATTTGCCCCGGCTATATCGCGACCGAGATGGTCAAGGCGATGCCGAAGGACGTGCTGGAGAAGAGCGTCCTGCCGCTGGTCCCGCTCGGCCGCCTCGGCGAGCCCGAAGAGGTCGCGCGCTGCGTCCTCTTCCTTGCCTCGGACGACGCGAGCTTCATCACCGGCTCGACGCTGACCGCCAACGGCGGCCAGTACATGGTGTGATATCTAGGCCGGCAATGAATTGAGTTCGAGCTTGTAGTAGCTCGTCATGGCCGGACTCGTTCCGGCCATCCACGTCTTATCTGACGCTGCATTCAAGACGTGGATGCCCGCGACAAGCGCGGGCATGACGATCATCAAATTTCATGACGCAGCCGGCTCCCAGCCCTTCGGCGCCAGCTCGAACTTCGCGAAGTCGAAGGCGGGCGCGACCGTGCAGCCGACGAGCGTCCAGTCGCCGAGCGATTGCGCCGCCTGCCAGGCGTGCGCGGGCACCACCGCCTGCGGGCGCTCGCCGGCGGCGAGCGCGTTGCCCAGGGTCACGGTTTCCCGACGTCCGTCCTCCCGGGCGATCTCAAGCTTGAGCGGCGCGCCGGCGTACCAGTGCCAGATTTCAACCGTATCGACGCGATGCCAGTGCGAGCGCTCGCCGCGCCCGAGCAGGAAATAGATCGCGGTCGAGGCGGCCCGCGCAGCTGCGCCCTCCTCCGCTGGCGCGGGAGGAAACACGAGAGCGACGTCGCGGAAAATCTCGCGGAAATGCCCGCCTTCCGGATGCGGCTTGAGATCCAGGAGCCGAATCACGTCGGCGGCGGTCAGCGCTGCTTCCGCGTTGCTTGGCGGCTCGTTGGTCATCACCCTCGCCGCTCGCTAATCAAATTCCGGTTTGGTTGAAACATTCTTCCTTCGTCATGCGCGGGCTTGACCCGCGCATCCATGCCGACTGGCGCAAATCGAGACCGCAGCATGGATTGCCGGGTCAAGCCCGGCAATGACGAGTAAGAGGTGCGATTCAATTCGGGGGCTGGTAAGAGGTCTAACTCTCAGAATTTATTCTTGCGCTCGCGGATTTCAGCAAAGACTTTCCAGGCGGGGCTGCCGGCAAGCCCGACCGACTGGGCGACCTCAGGGACATCGGCGCGCAGGAATGGATTGGCCGCCTTCTCGGCGCCGATCGTCGCCGGGATGGTGGACTTCCCAGCGCCGAGGAGCCGACTCACTTCTTCAGCGCGCGCGGCGAGCGCTTTGTTGTTCGGTTCGATGCTCTTGGCAAAGCGCACGTTTGCTTGTGTGTATTCGTGGCCGCAATAGAACTGCGTGTCGTCCGGAAGGCCGCGCAGCTTGAGCAGCGACTGCCACATCATCTCCGGATTGCCTTCGATGACACGGCCACAGCCGATCGAGAACAGCGTGTCGCCGACAAAGGCGAGCTTCTCCGCCGGGAAGAAATAGGAGATGTGGCCGGCGGTGTGGCCGGGCGTCTCGATGACCCGCCCGGCGAGCGCGCCCACTTTCACGGTGTCGCCCTCGCCGACGGTTTCGTCGACCAGCGGAATGCGCTGCGCCTCGTTGCGCGGCGCGACCACCCGGCATTTGTGCGCCTGCTTCAATTGCGCGATGCCGCCGGTGTGGTCGCCATGATGGTGCGTGACCAGAATATCGGTCAGGCGCCAGCCGGTGCGCTTGAGCGCCGCCTCGACCGACGCCGCCTCCGGCGCGTCGATTGAGGCGGTCGCGCCGCTTCCCGGATCGTGGAGGAGCACACCGAAATTGTCGGTGAAGCAACCGAAGAGGTCTGTTTGTACGGGCATTTCAACACCGTCGTTGCGGGCGCGGGCGTCGCCGGCGCCGGAAAATCCATAAATACGACGCCTAAACTAGGCACTCCCCGGCGACGGCCGCAAGGGCGCCTTAGGCATAGCCGCGTTCGCGCTTTTGCCGCGGCCCGGAATGACGGTGAAAACGTGCTACTTTGCCGTCATGGATGTGGTCGATCTGCGCAATTTCTATGCCCAGCGCCTCGGCACGGTGGCGCGGCGCTTCATCGGCCGCGGCATTCGCGCCCGCTGGAAGGACACCAGCGCGCAGCGCGTCCTCGGCATCGGTTACGCCACGCCCTATCTCGGCCTGTTCCGCGAGGAGGCCGAGCGCTGCCTCGCGCTGATGCCGGCGCCGCAGGGCGTGGTGCGCTGGCCGTCGTCGCGGCCGGCGTTGGCGGCCCTGGTCGAGGAGGACGATCTGCCGCTGACCGACGCGGCCGTCGATCGTGTGTTGCTGGTGCATGCGCTCGAAGCGTCCTCCGACCCGGTCGGGCTGTTGCGCGAGGTGTGGCGGGTGCTCTCCGGCGGCGGCCGGCTGCTCGCGGTGGTGCCGAACCGGCGCGGGCTGTGGGCGCGCATGGATACGACGCCGTTCGGCTATGGCCGCCCCTACTCGCGCTCGCAGATCACCCATCTCCTGCGCGAGACCTGGTTCACCCCGACCGGATGGGGCGAAGCGCTCTACGTGCCGCCGATCGCGCGCGGCTGGTTTCTCCGCTCCGCCGTGGCGTGGGAGCGCACCGGCGCGACGCTCTCGGCGCCGTTCGCCGGCGTGCATATCGTCGAGGCGACGAAGCAGGTCTATCGCGCCATCCCGGCGCGGCGCGAGCGCCGGCGCTTTGTGCCGTCGCTGCAGCCGGTGCTCGCCCCTTCGCCGGGCGCCGCGGCGATGCGCCGAGAGATTTGACGTCCGTGCGTGGACGGCCAGTGTTGAATGTCTGCGGTGCATGCACCTATCTGATGGTGCGAAATCATCGCGAGGTCTCCCGATGACCAGTCCCTTCGCTGCCGCCGTCAGCTCCGATCCCCTTTGGGACAACATCCGACAGGCGGCCGCCGCGGTCATCGCCGAGGAGCCGATCATGGCAAGCCTCGTCTATGCCGGCGTGCTCAATCAATCGTGCTTCGAAGGAGCGATGAACTTCATTCTGGCGGAGCGTCTCGGCAGCGAGCATATCCCGGCGGCACTATTGCGCCGGGCCTTCGACAGCACGGTTGCCGAGTCGGCGGAAATCGGTGCTGCGGCGCGGGCCGATCTCGCCGCCGTCTGCGAACGCGATCCGGCTTGCAAATCTCCCTTGGAAGCCTTGTTGTTCTTCAAAGGCTTCCACGCCATCGAGACCTACCGCTACGCTCACGCGCTCCTGCAACAAGGCCGCCGTACGCTCGCGCAATACCTGCAGAGCCGGTCAGCGCTGGTCTTCGGCATCGACATCAATCCGGCGGCACGCCTTGGCAACGGCATCATGATCGACCATGGCACCGGTGTCGTGATCGGCGAAACCGCGGTGATCGAGGACGGCGTCTCGATGCTGCAAGGTGTCACGCTGGGCGGCACCGGCAAGGAGTCCGGAGATCGTCATCCCAAGATCCGCGAAGGCGTCATGCTCGGCGCCGGCGCCGGGGTGTTCGGCAACATCGAGATCGGAGCTCGCGCCAAGATCGGGGCGGGCAGCGTCGTGCTCAAGCCCGTACCGCCGAACTGCACCGCCGCCGGCGTACCGGCGCGCCTGGTTGGGCCATGCGCCAACCGCGAGCCGGCACGCGAAATGGATCAGAGTTTTGACGACGATCGAGATTGAACCGGCCACGGCTCGCTCGTGACCGAGGCCGCGTCGACGCCGATCAGTTCGTCGAGGCTTTCGAGACGCTCCCGCGCGAGCGCGGCGACAAGCGTTCGCTTGATATCGGTCACGAGGCCCAGGCCGCGGAACACAAGCCCGGAATAGAGCTGAACAAGGCTCGCGCCGGCACGGAATTTCGCCAGCGCCGCCGGGCCGGAATCGATCCCGCCAACGCCGACCAGCGGAAAGACGCCCTCGACGCGCACAAAGGTCTCGGCCAGCATTCGCGTCGCGAGCGGAAAGAGCGGCCGGCCGGACAGGCCGCCGGCCTCCTGCGCGGTCGCCGCCGCGCGCAACGTCGCAGGCCGCGCCAGCGTCGTGTTGCCGACGATCATACCGTCGACCCGGCGCGAGCGCGCGATGTTGACCACATCGTCGAGCGCATCGAGCGAAAGGTCGGGCGCGATCTTGAGCAGCACCGGCGTCGGCCCGGCGCGCGGCGCCACGCGTTCGCGCGCATCGATAACGCGGGCGAGCAGATCGTCGAGCGTCTTCGCCTGCTGCAGGTCGCGCAAGCCGGGCGTATTGGGCGAGGAAATATTGATGGTGACGTAGCTCGCCACCGCGGCGAAGCGCTCGATCAGCCGCACGTAGTCGGCGACGCGGTCGGCGGCATCCTTGTTGGCGCCGACATTGACGCCGACGATTCCTTCGGCCGCTCCGGCGCCGGGCGCCGGTGCATGCGCCCGCGCCGCGAGCCGCTTGAGCGCGGCATCGGCGCCATGCGAATTAAAGCCGAGCCGGTTGATGACGCCTTCGTCGGCGTCGAGCCGGAACAGCCGCGGCCGCGGGTTGCCGGGTTGCGGCAGCGGCGTAATGGTGCCGACCTCGACGAAGCCGAAACCGAGGCGCAATAGCGCGTCGGGTACTTCGGCATTCTTGTCGAAACCCGCCGCCATCCCGACCGGATTGGGAAAATTCAACCCGAAGGCGCGGACCGCGAGCCGCTTGTCGGCGCGCGCGGGCGTCGGCAACGGGGCGAATTTCAGCATGCTGATCGCGAGCGCGTGGGCGTCTTCCGGATCGAGCGCATGCAGCAAGGGCCGCGTCAGCCGCGCGAAAAAGCCGATCACGGCTCAAG
>Ga0207650_10002449_pt1 | contig 12929 bp, 8 predicted proteins | sample KBSS63metaG_FD_184325 | JGI IMG/M metagenome (GOLD analysis project Ga0207650, IMG submission 184325) | Switchgrass rhizosphere microbial communities from Kellogg Biological Station, Michigan, USA - KBS S6-3 metaG (SPAdes) (version 2) | ecosystem: Host-associated > Plants > Roots > Rhizosphere >...
ATCAACTGTTCAACGGCCTATTGGCTGCCTACGCCTGCGGTAAGTGAAGGCCAAGCGCACCTTGAAGCTGCTACCATGTCGTCCCAAGGCAGCTGCGTGCCGCCACCCTCACCTTCGACCCTAGAGGATCGCCCATGGCCAAACCTAATTACTCCTTCGCCAAACGTCAGAGAGACTTGGCCAAGGAACAGAAGAAAGAGGAAAAACTGCAACGCAAGAAAGCCGCTGCAGATGAAGAAGCCGGCGCACTGAACCCGGATGCTGAGGGTGATGTTGAAGTAACGAACGACGCGACCGAAACACCAAAAGATCCGGCTGAATAATTTCCTTTGTGCTGAGCCGGCGCCTCCGGCTCGGCACAATCAACCGTTATTCCAGCGGCATCACCGTCACCCGCACTTCCGGGTCATGGTTCCCCCCTCCCAGAATCACCCCTCGCAACGGCGACACATCAGAGAAATCCCGGCCCCAGGCCAGGGTGATGTGCTCCAGTGCCGGTTGCACATTGTTTGTCGGATCAAAATCCACCCAGCCCGACACCGGGCAATACACCGACACCCATGCATGGGACGCATCGGCGCCGATCAGCCGTGGCTGGCCGGGCGGTGGCTGGGTGAGCAGGTAGCCGCTGATGTAGCGCGCCGCCAGCCCGCGCGAGCGCAGGCAGGCGAGCATCAGGTGGGCGAAGTCCTGGCACACACCGCGTCGTCGCTCCAGCACCTCTACCAGCGGCGTGGCGACCTGGGTGGCTTCGGCATCGAAGGTGAACTCGCTGAAGATTTTCTCCATCAGCGCCTGCACGCCCAGCAACAACGGTTTGCCCGGCGGGAAACAACTTTCTGAAAACTCGACGAAGGTTTTTTTCAGGTGCACGTAGGGCGATTCAAAACGGTAGCGGCAAGCCTCGATCAGCTCGGGGGACATGGCCTGGCTGCTGTAGGTGAGGCTATCGCGGGTCTGGTCCCAGGGCGGCGACTGCCGGAAATCCAATGCCGGCCGCGCCAGCACTTCCACGGTCAGCCCGGCGTTCACCAGCAATTCATCATGGGGTCGCTCAAAGGCCAGGCGCGTTATCGGGTTGCCGAACACATCCAGCTCATCGCGACGTGACGATGGCTGCGGGCTGATCTCCAACTGCTGCGAACTGCAGCGCTGCCAGGCGCACGGCCGAGGCCACAGGTGCGCCAACTGCTGGGCCAGGGACACGGCGCTGTCGTAGTGGTAATGGGTATCGTGGAAAATCTGGTAGCGCGCACTCATCACACCGACACCGTTTGCTGGCTGACATCATCCACATGGGCGAAATGGCGCAAGGCCAGGCGATCCGACACTTGCCCACTCTCATCGGCGACCGCTTGCAGCAGGTCCGCCAGGCCATCCAACGCGGCACGCACACTGGACTCGCCAAACAACGGGTTCTCCAGGCAGCCCAGGTCGAAACGCGCCAAACGTTCGATCAACGGGGCGAGACCGGTTTCCCGAGGCACGCCGAAATCATCGTTGAGCCGCCGCAGGGTGCGGCTCACCAGTTTCAATTGGAACAACACCGCATGGGGGTTCTGCTCGTCCAGCAGCAGCAGGTCGAGCACCGGGATCAACTGCGGCACGGCCAGGTAACGCGAGCGGTAGGTGATGCTGCTGTTGCCCAGCTCCAGCAACCACTCCAACCCCGCCTGATCAAACACCGCCACGCCACGCAAAAACGCCGCGAGGCTGCTGCTGAGGAATTGCAGGCGCTCGATGCGCCGGCCCATCATCAAGAAGCGCCAGCCTTCGTCGCGGGTCATGTCGTCCAGGGCAAACCCGGACAGCGCCGCCAGGGACATCACCAGGCGGTTGAGGAAATCCAGCAATTCGCCAAAGTCCGGGGTGTCGCTTTCCAGCTCCATGGCTTCGCGCTGCAGCTCTACCAAGGCCTGCCAGTTCTCCCTGGACAACTTGCCGCGCACCTGAGATGCCGCCCACTGCAAGCGTTGCAGGTTGGCGCGCAAGCTCGACGGCCAGTCGTCACCGAGCAGCGCAGCCAGCAGGCGTTCGGGCAACTCGCCCTCCTCCGGCAGCAGGCGCAGGTTTTCACCCAGCTCGACGGCCGCTTGCAAGGCCAACGGATCGTCGCCGTCCACATAGCGCGCCAGCACGATGCGCAACCAGCGCGCGCTGTCATCACAGCGCTCGCAGTAACGACCAAACCAGAACAGGTTTTCCACCACGCGGGACGGCAGATAAGGATCGCGGCGCACCAGGTCGTGGGCGCCGATCGCGCGCTGCGCGCGCCACTGCTCGCCACCGGCGGCGCGTTCACCCAGCACCCACGTGTCCTTGCTTGCCCCACCGCGCTGCATCGACACCACTTCGGCATCAGCCTCGGCGGCCACCCGCGTCAGGCCACCGGGCAGCACACGGTAACCCTCGGCGCTGGCCACGGCGTACACGCGCATGCCGATGGCGCGGTGCTGCAGGTGGTCATCCACGGTGTGCCATACCGGCGCCTGGGACAATTGCGCCAGTTCCTGGGCGACGTAGGCGTAAGGGCGCGCGCGCATGCGCTCGGCCAAGGCCTGGCGCTGTTCATCGTTCAGGTCACGGCCAAATACCGGGGCGAAACTTTGCGACGGAAACGCGGGCTTGATCAGCAGTTCCGGCAGTTTCTCCAGGGCTTCGGCGAGCACCGGTGCTTCACCGCACCACCACGTGGCGATAGACGGCAGGATCAGCGTTTCACCGAACAGGAATTCGTTGATCTTGGGTAAAAAGCCAAGCAAGCCCGGGGATTCCAGCACGCCACTGCCCAGGGCATTGGCCACCAGCACATTGCCTTGGCGCACGGCATCGAGCAGGCCAGGCACGCCGAGGGCCGAGTCGGTGCGCAGTTCCAGCGGGTCGCAGAAATCGTCATCCAGGCGGCGCATGATCGCGTGTACCCGGCGCAGGCCGCTGAGGGTTTTCAGGAACACGGTGCTGTCGCGCACGGTGAGATCGCCGCCTTCCACCAGCGGGTAGCCGAGTTGGCGCGCGAGGTAGAGGTGTTCGAAGTAGCTTTCGTTGAAACGGCCTGGCGTGAGCAGCACGATCAATGGCGGCTGGTCATCACTGGGCGCCTGGCGGGCCAGGGTTTCCTGAAGCGTGCGGAAAAAACCGGTGAGGTGCTGCACCTGCAGGTCACGGTACAGGTCCGGAAAGGCACGGGACACGATGGTGCGGTTTTCCAATGCATAGCCAGCACCCGACGGCGCCTGGGTACGGTCCGCGGTGACCCACCAACGGCCATCCGGGGTGCGCGCCAGGTCCACGGCGTACAGGTGCAGGAACGCACCGTCCGGCGGCTGGATGCCCTGGCATGGCCACAGGAAATTGTTATGCCCGAACACCAGTTCGGCCGGCAGTAAGCCCTCTTTGATCAGGCGTTGCGGGCCGTACAGGTCGGCGAGCACGGCATTGAGCAGGCGCGCACGCTGGGCGATACCGGCCGACAGGTGCCGCCATTCATCAGCGGCCAGCACATGGGGCAGCAGGTCCAGTTCCCACGGACGGTCGGCGCCCTTGGGGTCGGCGTAGACGTTGTAGGTCACGCCGTTTTCCTGGATCTGCCGCGTCAGCAACGCCTGACGCTGGGCCAGTTGCGCGGGGGTGCTGCGTTGCAGGTGGTCAAGCAGGCGTCGCCAATGGGCACGTACCGCACCGCTGTCGTCCAGCAATTCGTGATAGGTGCCCGCGGTCAGCGGGTAACGGTCGAGCAAGTCGGACATGGAACGCTCGGCAGGGGCAAGGGGGCTCAGTTTAATTCAAATTCACCGAAATCTAATGTGGGCGGGGGCTTGCTCCCGACAGCGGTGAGTCAGTCAACTCATGTATCGGCTGATTCAGCGCAATCGGGAGCAAGCCCCCTCCCACATTTGTATCGTGTTTAGTCTTTTTTATTGGGGAAACGCCGTAGATCCAGGGTCATCGGCAACTCGTCGTTGATCACCAGGCTTGGCACGGGGAGCTTCCCTGGGCTGTGCCCCAAGCGGAAAAACCGCGCCATGCGCCGGCTTTCGGCCTCGTTGGCATTCACCGGCAAGCTGTCGTAATTGCGCCCGCCCGGATGGGCGACATGGTACTGGCAACCGCCCAGCGAGCGTTGCATCCAGGTGTCCAGCAGATCAAACACCAACGGCGCATGCACCGCGATGGTCGGTTGCAGGCAGTTGGCCGGCTGCCAGGCGCGATAACGCACGCCTGCGACGAACTCACCCACGCGCCCGGTCGCGTGCAGCGGCACCGGGATGCCGTTGCAGGTCAGCAGGTAGCGTTGCGGTGGCAGCCCGGTCAATTTGACTTGCAGGCGCTCCAGGGACGAATCCACATAGCGCACCGTGCCGCCCACCGCGCCCTCCTCGCCCAGCACATGCCAGGGTTCCAGGGCCTGGCGCAGTTCCAGTTCGATACCGCTGACGGCATAGTCGCCGACCTTGGGGAAACGGAATTCCAGGTGCGCGGCGAACCATTCGGCGCGCAGCGGGTAGCCGGCCGCGTTGAGTTCGACGATCACGTCGGCGAAGTCCTGCTCGATAAAGTGCGGCAACAGGAAACGGTCGTGCAACTCGGTGCCCCAGCGCGCCAGCTTCGGCGGTGCATAGGGTTCGCGCCAGAAGCGCGCGACCAAAGCGCGCAGCAGTAGCTGTTGCGTGAGGCTCATGCGCGCGTGGGGCGGCATCTCAAAGGCGCGCAGTTCCAGCAGGCCCAGGCGGCCGGTGGCGCCATCCGGCGAGTAGAGCTTGTCGATGCAGAATTCGGCGCGATGGGTGTTTCCCGTCACGTCGATCAGCAGGTTACGCAGCAGGCGGTCGACCAACCATGGCGGGCATTCTTCGCCGGGTTCGGGCATTTGCGCGAAAGCGATTTCCAGCTCGTACAGCGCATCGTTGCGCGCCTCGTCCACACGCGGCGCCTGGGACGTCGGGCCGATGAACAGACCGGAGAACAGGTAGGACAACGACGGGTGGTTATGCCAGTAGCTGATCAGACTGCGCAGCAGATCGGGTCGGCGCAGGAACGGCGAGTCCTTGGGCGTCGCGCCGCCGAGCACAAAGTGGTTACCGCCGCCGGTACCGGTGTGGCGCCCGTCGATCATGAACTTCTCGGTGGTGAGGCGGGTTTGCCGGGCCTCTTCGTAGAGGAATTCGGTGCGCTCCACCAACTCATCCCAGGTGGCGGAGGGCTGCACGTTGACCTCGATCACACCGGGGTCCGGGGTGACGCGGAAGTTGCTCAGGCGGTTGTCGGCTGGCGGTTCATAGCCTTCCAGCAACACCGGACAGTGCAGTTCCTCGGCCGTTGCCTCGATGGCAGCCACCAGTTCCAGATAGTCTTCGACGCGTTCCAGGGGCGGCATGAACAGATAGAGGCGACCTTCCCGTGCTTCGGCGCACAGGGCCGTGCGGGTCAGCCAATCGGCGGACTCGTCCACCTTGGGCACGCGCTCATCAACCGGCGCGGGTTCGCCGTGGCTTTGCAGTTGGGAGGTGGTCGGCAGCTCCGGCTGGTCCTGGTTAGGGTCCGTCGGGTGCACAAATGGATATTCCGCCGCCGTCACCCAAGGCTGCGAGGCCAATGGCAGGCGGTAGCCCAGCGGCGAGTCGCCCGGCACCAGGCGGCAATGGTTGTCGCGCAGGTACCAGCGCCCGCTTTGCCAGCGGTCATTGGCCGCCGTGCGCGCCAGGGGCAGCACTTGGCCGATGATTTTATCCAGGCCCTGGGCGAACACTTTGCGCAGGCGCTCGCGTTCCAGGTCATCGCTCAGGCGCGGGTCCTGGGCGGTGACGTTTTGCGGCAGCGCGCCTTCACGCCACAGGTAGTAGAAATTGTCTTCGAAGGCCGGGAACACAAAGCGCGCCGGCAGTTTCAGGCGTTCAGCGACGCTGGCCAGGAAACGCCCGGCCAGCGCGCCGTCCGCACCATAGTCCTGCTGTTCATCGGCGATCAACGCGCTGTTGTGCCAGATCGGCACACCGTCGCGGCGCCAGTAGCAATTGAGCGACCAGCGCGGCAGCTGCTCGCCGGGATACCACTTGCCCTGGCCGAAGTGCACCAGGCCCTTGGGCGCGTAGTGCTTGCGCATGCGCTGGAACAGTTCGGCAGACAGGCGGCGTTTATCCGGACCGAGCGCAGCGGTGTTCCATTCGGCACCGTCGGGGTCGTCGATGGACACGAAGGTCGGCTCGCCCCCCATGGTCAGGCGTACGTCGTCCTTGAGCAGATCACCGTCGATCTGCCGGCCCAAGGCCTGGATCGCCAGCCATTGGTCTTCGGTGTAGGGCTTGGTGACCCGTGGGGCTTCCCAAATCCGCTCTACCGACATTTCGTGGGTGAATTCGCACTCGCACGGCTCCACCAGCCCACTGATCGGTGCGGCAGACGAGGGATCGGGACTGCAGGCCAATGGAATATGGCCTTCACCGGCGAACAGCCCGGAGGTGGCATCCAAGCCGATCCATCCCGCGCCGGGCAAATACACTTCGCACCAGGCGTGCAGGTCGGTGAAGTCCACTTCCGTGCCGGATGGCCCGTCAAGGGCTTTGACGTCAGCGGTCAGCTGGATCAAATAACCGGAGACAAACCGTGCCGCCAGCCCGAGGTTGCGCAGCAATTGCACCAGCAGCCAAGCCGAGTCGCGGCACGAGCCGGAGGCGTTTTCGAGGGTGAATTCCGGCGTTTGCACGCCCGGCTCCATGCGGATCAGGTAGCCGATATCGGCCGCCAGGCGCTGGTTGAGGCCCACCAGAAAGTCCACCGCCGGCAAAGGTGTGCGGTCGATACCCGCCAGGTACGCGGCAAACTTCGGCGTCAGCGGCAGGGTTTCCAGGTACGGCGCCAGCTCACGCTGTTCATCGGCGGCGTAGCGGAAGGGGATTTTTTCGGCATAGGGCTCGAGGAAAAAGTCGAACGGGTTGAACACCGCCATCTCGGCGACCAGGTCGACCTCAATGCGCAGTTCATCGGTCTTTTCCGGAAACACCAAGCGCGCCAGGTAGTTGCCCTGAGGGTCTTGCTGCCAATTGATGAAGTGCTGCTCGGGCAGCACTTTCAGTGCGTAGGACAAAATCCGCGTACGGCTATGGGCAGCCGGACGCAACCGCACAATCTGCGGGCCGAGTTCGACCGCGCGGTCGTAACGGTAATGCGTAACGTGGTGCAACGCGACATGAATCGACACGGCGGCCTCCTGCGAGCCAGGGCATGGACACAAACCGCGCAAGACTTATGCCAGAGCGGCCGTCGTTGCGCTTTATCGTAAGACCCGGTGCAGTACAGCACCAAAACGGCGCCAGCGGGGGGTGCCATGGTGCAAGTAACGCACATATTTGTGGCGTGCGTGTGAGGATCAGTGGTGAATCTACCCAGCTAGCGCGCTTTTTGCGTTGCGATGATGGCTTGGCGCAGCCGTCGCACTTCAACCAGTTTCTGGCGCATTTCGCGGTGACGCCTGCTGTTGAGCAACAGCAATCCCAGCAGGGGGAACAACACGCTCAAGCCATAGGACAGCCAATGCGGACCAAAGGCGATAGTGGGCAGCGCCGCCAGAACACAAAGCGCGAGCAGCATCACCAGCGGCCAGACCCACTGCGGCCGCCCGCGCGCGATCATGAAATTGCACTGCACGATGCCCCACGTCAGCGCGAGGCCACCCAGGAAGGAATACTGGAGGTTATCGTCCAGCGGCAAGCGTGGGAAATAACTGTCGACAATCAGAGGCACCGCAAACACCAGGCTAAACACGGCCGCGAAAATCGCGCCCATGAAGACCGGAAAATAGTGCGCCAGAAAACTACGAATGCTGGGCAGCTCATTCATCGCTCATTTCCTCATACAACCCCACGGCAATGGTGCGCACATTCCCCGAAAGCGCACTGCCGGTAAACCCGATGGCAGCGCCAAGGGCATCCTGTATCTGGGTCACCGTTGCATGCTTGACCTGCGCCGGCGTGAAACGCTTGGTCGCCTCGCCGGACAACTGTTTCAACTTGAGCATTTTGGCGCTCATGCGCGGATCCTGGATGCTGAGCAGCTCCTTCGTCAGCTTGGCACGCTCTTGCCGGTTCAATCCGCGCAGCACTTCCCTCACGCTTTTACCGGTGGTGGCCTGGTTCAACCGCACCAGTTTTACCGTGGTCAACGTCGAGGCACCGACCCCGATCAAAGACGCAGCATCCAGCGCGATCATCGTGTATTGATACCACTCCGAGCTGTCGAGCTTGTCATTTTTGGCGGGATTACTGATCTCATTGCTGACGCGATAGCCACTGGCAAAACACTGAAGCGTGCTGGCGGTGGCAGCGGTATAGCCGATAACCGTCACCACGCTGCTCGCGCCCGCCGTGAACGGCACGGCGACGGTGCCGCTGAGCACCACAAGCCAACCGAGGATCGCGCCTGCACAGGATAGGGAGGTGTTGATCGCCTCTCCCACCAGGCGCGATTCGCGGGGATTGTCCTGCACCTGTTGCGCAAACTGCGCCGGGGCGATGTATTTCTGCGCTTCACGCAAAATAATGCGTTTGGGGGCAATGCTGCAGATTGGCTGGAATTCGCGCAGGGTGACCACGTTGAAATCGGCGTCGATATACACAACACCCGCACCAACAATGCCGGGGTCGGCATCGATGGCGGCGAACAGGCGCGGCAGGTTGATCTGGCTTTCAATGCGCTGGCGCGCCATGAACTGCGAGCGGTTGGTGTCCATGCCGATGCCGGCCAGGGGGTTGCCCATGGGTGTTCTTCCTTGAAAGTAATAGTGGCCGGTGGGGCCTCATCGGGGGCAAGCCCCCTCCCACAGTTGACCGAGTTCCAGCATGAGAATGCGGTCGAATGTGGGAGGGGGCTTGCCCCCGATAGCGATTCAATGGCCGCCACCTTAACAAACAGGCTACTCATCGACTAGAAAGCAAAACGCCAGCACGAGGCTGGCGTTTGGCAGGTTCAGGCTGGACTCAACGCGGCACGACCGGCTTGCGCGCAGGCTTGCCGCCCTTGCCCTTGGCCGCATCAGTGCGCTCTTTGGCTGCCTGCTTGTTGCGCGCCTGGGCCGCGGCCTTGGCTTGTTCCCGCTTGTCCCACGGGTTGCTGCCATCGCTGCCGCGAGGTGGCAGGCCAGTGTGCTGGGTGAGGATCTTGGTCGTCGTTTCCTTGGCCACTTTGTGGCTCCCGGCCGGCGTCGAGTTCTTACGACGCGCACTCTGGTAGCTGTCGGTAGACGGCTGGTGCAACGGGATCAACTGGTCCTTACCCGGCCCGATCAGGTCGGCGCGGCCCATGCGGGTCAACGCTTCACGCAGCATCGGCCAGCCTTTCGGGTCGTGGTAGCGCAGGAAGGCCTTGTGCAGACGGCGCTGTTCTTCGCTCTTGACGATGGTCACCGCGTCACTCTTGTAGGTGACCTTGCGCAGCGGGTTCTTGCCCGAGTGGTACATCGCGGTGGCAGTGGCCATCGGCGACGGGTAGAACGCCTGCACTTGGTCGGCGCGGAAGCCGTTACCCTTGAGCCACAGGGCCAGGTTCATCATGTCTTCATCGGTGGTGCCCGGGTGGGCAGCGATGAAGTAAGGAATCAGGTACTGCTCCTTGCCCGCTTCCTTGGTGTACTTCTCGAACATGCGCTTGAACTTGTCATAGCTGCCAATGCCCGGCTTCATCATCTGGTTGAGCGGACCTTCCTCGGTGTGTTCCGGGGCGATCTTGAGGTAGCCACCGACGTGGTGGGTGACCAACTCTTTGACGTACTCCGGCGACTCAACGGCCAGGTCGTAGCGCAGGCCGGAAGCGATCAGAATCTTCTTCACACCCGGCAATGCGCGAGCGCTGCGGTACAGCTGGATCAACGACGAGTGGTCGGTGTTCAGGTTCGGGCAGATGCCAGGGAATACGCACGACGGCTTGCGGCACGCGGATTCGATCTCAGGACTCTTGCAGGCGATGCGGTACATGTTCGCGGTCGGGCCGCCGAGGTCGGAGATCACGCCGGTAAAACCTGGGACCTTGTCGCGGATCTCTTCGATTTCGCGAATGATCGACTCTTCGGAGCGGTTCTGGATGATGCGACCTTCGTGCTCGGTGATCGAGCAGAAAGTGCAGCCGCCGAAGCAGCCACGCATGATGTTCACCGAGAAACGGATCATGTCGTAGGCCGGGATTTTTTCCTTGCCGTACGCCGGGTGCGGGACGCGGGCGTAAGGCATGCCGAACACGTAGTCCATTTCTTCGGTGGTCATCGGAATCGGTGGTGGGTTGAACCACACGTCGACTTCACCGTGCTTCTGCACCAGGGCGCGGGCGTTGCCTGGGTTGGTTTCCAGGTGCAGCACGCGGTTGGCGTGGGCATAGAGCACCGCATCACCACGGACTTTTTCCACCGATGGCAGGCGGATCACGGTCTTGTCGCGGGTCATACGCGGGCTGGCCAGGATCTGCACGACCTTGGCTTCTTCCGGATCATCAACCGGGCCCTTTTCCTGCTCGATGGCGCAGGCCTGGGTGTCCTGGGTGTTGACGTACGGGTTGATGATCTTGTCGACCTTGCCCGGACGGTCGATACGCGTGGAGTCCACTTCGTACCAGCCGACAGGCGTATCACGACGAATGAACGCGGTGCCGCGCACGTCGGTGATGTCTTCGATCTTGTGGCCCCACGACAGGCGCTGGGCAACTTCGACGATAGCGCGCTCGGCGTTGCCGTACAGCAGGATATCGGCGGTGGCATCGATCAGGATCGAGTTGCGCACACGGTCCTGCCAGTAGTCGTAGTGGGCGATGCGGCGCAGGGAGGCTTCGATGCCGCCGAGTACGATCGGCACGTTCTTGTAGGCTTCCTTGCAACGCTGGCTGTACACCAGGCTCGCGCGGTCCGGGCGTTTGCCGGCCATGCCGCCGGGGGTGTAGGCGTCGTCGGAACGGATTTTCTTGTCGGCGGTGTAGCGGTTGATCATCGAGTCCATGTTGCCGGCCGCGACACCGAAGAACAGGTTCGGCTCGCCGAGCTTCATGAAGTCGTCTTTGGACTGCCAGTTCGGCTGCGCAATGATCCCGACGCGGAAGCCCTGGGACTCCAGCAGCCGGCCGATGATCGCCATGCCGAACGACGGATGGTCAACGTACGCATCACCGGTGACGATGATGATGTCGCAGGAATCCCAGCCAAGCTGATCCATCTCCTCCCTGCTCATCGGCAGGAATGGCGCAGGACCGAAACATTCGGCCCAGTACTTGGGATAGTCAAATAACGGCTTGGCTGTTTGCATGACGGTGACCGGTGTTGAGATGAAAAATCGCGGGCGCGGAATATAGCACAAATTTTGACCAATTCCGACGGTAATGGTCGGAATTGAGCAGACGGGTTACTCGTCGTCGTCGAAGTTGTAGCTGCCCGGCGCAAGGTTTTCGAAGCGGGTGTACTTACCAATGAAGGCCAGCCGGATAAACCCGATGGGGCCGTTCCGCTGCTTGCCGATGATGATCTCGGCGATGCCCTTGTGCTCGGTCTCGGGGTGGTACACCTCGTCGCGGTACACGAACATGATCACGTCGGCGTCCTGCTCGATCGCTCCGGATTCCCGCAAGTCGGAGTTCACCGGGCGCTTGTTGGGACGTTGTTCCAGGGAACGGTTGAGCTGCGACAACGCCACCACCGGGCAGTTGAATTCCTTGGCCAGGGCCTTGAGGGACCGGGAAATTTCGGAAATTTCGTTGGTCCGGCTGTCACCGCTGGAGCCCGGGATCTGCATCAACTGCAGGTAGTCGATCATGATCAGCGCGATGTCGCCGTGCTCACGCACTAGGCGGCGGGTGCGCGCGCGCATTTCCGAGGGGCTGATACCGGCGGTGTCATCGATAAACAACTTGCGATCGTTGAGCAGGTTGACCGCCGACGTCAGGCGCGGCCAATCGTCGTCTTCCAACTGGCCGGAACGCACCTTGGTCTGGTCGATACGGCCCAGGGACGAGAGCATCCGCATGATCAACGATTCACCTGGCATCTCGAGGGAGTACACCAGGACGGTCTTGTCGCTGCGCAATACGGCGTTTTCCACCAGGTTCATCGCAAAGGTGGTCTTACCCATGGACGGACGGCCGGCGACGATGATCAAGTCGGATGGCTGCAGGCCACTGGTTTTCTCGTCCAGGTCGGCATAACCGGTGGAAATCCCGGTAATCGCGGCATCGGTGTTGAACAGCGTATCGATGCGGTCGATGGCCTTGGTCAGCAGGTCGTTGACGCTGACCGGGCCGCCGGTTTTCGGGCGCGCTTCGGCGATCTGGAAGATCTGGCGCTCGGCTTCGTCGAGGATCTCGGCGGCGGTGCGGCCTTCGGGGTTGAAGGCGCTGTCGGCGATCTCGGTGCTGATGCCGATCAACTGCCGCAGGGTGGCCCGCTCACGGACAATCTGGGCATAGGCCTTGATGTTGGCGACAGAGGGCGTGTTTTTCGCCAGTTCGCCCAGATAGCCCAGGCCACCAACTTGGGAGGTCTGGCCTTCCTTGTCCAACTGCTCGGCCAGCGTCACCACGTCGATCGGCGAGTTCTGGTCGGCCAGCTTAGCGATGGCCCGGAAGATCAGGCGGTGGTCATGACGATAGAAATCACCGTCCGAGACTTGATCCAGCACGCGTTCCCAGGCGTTGTTGTCCAGCATCAAACCACCGAGCACGGCCTGTTCGGCCTCGATGGAATGCGGCGGCACCTTCAGGGCAGCGGTTTGCAGATCGTATTGCTCAGGAGCTGAAATATCGTTCATGGCCACTTGGAATTAGGGGTGTGTAGAAAAACAAAAGGCACGACCTGTAAACAGGATCGTGCCCGATGTTAACTGCCTGACACGCGAGGTGCCAGTCAGTTAGGTGCTGCTTAAGCTGCTACCACGACAACGCGTACGGTGGCTTCAACTTCGGCGTGCAGG
>Ga0207650_10002453_pt1 | contig 12904 bp, 11 predicted proteins | sample KBSS63metaG_FD_184325 | JGI IMG/M metagenome (GOLD analysis project Ga0207650, IMG submission 184325) | Switchgrass rhizosphere microbial communities from Kellogg Biological Station, Michigan, USA - KBS S6-3 metaG (SPAdes) (version 2) | ecosystem: Host-associated > Plants > Roots > Rhizosphere...
GCTTCGAATGTTCCATCACGAGTATGCCTTCATTCTTTAACAACGGCCGGCTGCCGAAGAATTCCAGAGCCATAGTGTACAGGTCTTCGCGATCATACGGAGGGTCCAAAAACACGATATCGAATGCCGTGTCGCGTTCGAAAACGTGGAGCGCCTTGTGCAATTCCATTTCCAGGATCCGGAAGCCGCTGTCGATTTTCAGCGCGGCGAGATTCTCGCGGATAATCGCGACGGCCTTTCTCGAAGCATCGACGAAGGAGACAGACTGCGCTCCCCGGCTGATCGCTTCAATGCCGACGCCGCCCATTCCGGCACACGCGTCGAGGAAGTCCGAATCGACGATAGCGGGCCCGATGATATTGAAAAGAGTTTCGCGAAGCTTGTCGCTGGTCGGACGAAGACCGGCGGGAGGAGTTCCCTTCAACTGGCGGCTTTTGAATTTTCCGGAGATGATTCTCATTTAACGATTACGAATATATTGGAAGAGAGGACGACTCCCCTCCTGAGTCAGGAGGGGTGGCTGCGCCGCTTGCAGGAGTGCGCTTTGGAACCACCCGCCTTCTCATGATGTTGGATGCGCTTCGCGATCCCGCTGTCCTCCTGACTCAGGAGGGCAATTCTCTCCCTTTCGGGTTCCCTTTACGCTCTATTTTCATATTCCCATTACCCTACCGTCGCGAGGCCCGCTGGCCCGCCACTGCGGGCATGCGCGGACAACTCCGCAATCAGTTTCTCGTGATCTTCCTCTCGCTCCACCCAGTCCCGCGCTTCGCGTTGCGCCAGCGCCAGCAGCAAACCATCCTCCATTAAGTTTGCGACGCGAAATTCCGGCATACCGGACTGCCTTGTCCCTGCGACTTCACCAGGCCCCCGCAGGCGAAGATCCACCTCCGCAAGTCGAAATCCATCGGTCGTTGAAACCATCGCCTTGATGCGCTCACGCGCCGTGTCGCTGAGACGATGCGACGTCTTCAACACACACATGGACCGATGACTGCCTCGCCCCACGCGTCCTCGCAATTGATGCAACTGCGCCAGGCCGAACCGTTCGGCATTTTCGATCAACATCATGGTGGCATTGGCCACATCGACGCCCACTTCAATTACCGTCGTCGAAACCAGAATCTCGATATCTCCTGAAGCAAAGGCGCGCATAATCGCATCCTTCTCGTCGCTCTTGAGGCGACCGTGCAGCAATGCAATCCTGTGATCCGGAAACAGACGCGTCAGCTTTTCAAGTCCTTCTGTCGCCGATCTCAGGTCGAGCTTTTCAGACTCCTCAATCAACGGATAGACGACATAACACTGCCTGCCCTGTGTGACTTCGTCGGCAATCATCCGATACGCCCGCTCGGCATCGTTTTCCGTAATGTGTACGGTACGAATGGGCGTTCGACCCGGCGGCATTTCATCAATCACTGAAAGATCCAGGTCGCCGTAGATCGACATGGCCAGCGTTCGGGGAATGGGCGTGGCAGTCATCACCAGCGTGTTGGGCCGCTCTCCCTTTGCCATCAATTGCAGGCGCTGTACGACCCCAAACCGGTGCTGTTCATCAATAACGACCAGTCCGAGATTCTTAAATTCCGTTTTGTCTTCAACAAGGACATGAGTTCCAATGACGACCTGGATTTCACCCGACGTCAGGCGCCGGAAGAGATCCTTCTTTTCGGAAGCTTTGATACCTCGCCGAATGACACCGATGGAGTACTGCAGCGGGGCCAGTATTCGCCGGGCATTCCAGTAATGTTGTTCGGCGAGAATCTCGGTAGGCGCCATGATGGCCGCCTGATACCCATTCGCCACCGCAATGACAATGGCTTCAAAGGCGACAATGGTTTTGCCGCTGCCGACATCTCCCTGCATCAGACGATTCATCGGATATTCCGACTTCAAGTCGTCAACGATCTCTTTCAGGACACGCTTCTGCGCAGTCGTGGGATGAAACGGAAGAATCTGTCGTACCTGACCCCGAATGGCTTCGTTGGTTTCAAATCGAACGCCGTGCATTCGGTGCGTCTGTTTCCGTCGCAGCGCGAACACCAACTCGAGCAGGAAGAACTCCTCGAAGATCATCCGGCGGTGGTAGGCGGATTCGCGCCGATTCAGCACCGCAACATCGTCCTCCTTCAATGGAAAATGGATGTGAACCAGGCAGATACGGAATTCCGGGAAACCGTGCGCCGATCGAAGCTCGGCTGGCAGTGGATCATGGATATCCTTTTCAAGATCGTCGATTGCCGCAGCCATGATTCGGCGCAGCTGACGACTGGTGAGTCCCCCTATTTCTTCGTAGATGGGAACCGTCCTGCCGATATCGAGCGACGAGGGCGATAAGGCCACCCCGGTGTCTGCCGGCGGTTCAATCAGTTCGAATTCCGGATTGAAGAATACGAAATTCCTGTCGCGATGATCGAAGTCCACGCGGCCATACAGCACGACCTCCTTGCCGGCAGCAAAAGCTCGGCTCTGGTGGATGTAACCGCCATGAAACCACTTGGCGTGAACAAAACTTGTTCCATCGGTGAGGACAGCGTGGAATATGCCTCCGCGTGAACGCGTCTGTATCATTCTGCTCTGATAAACCCGCGCGTGAACCGCCGCATCCTGCCCGGGATGCAGCGAATCCAGCCGGATGAAATTGGCACGATCCTGGTAGGATTTCGGAATGTGGCCGAGCAGATCCCCAACGGTTCGAATATCACGCGAGCGGAACAGCGAAGCGCGGCGGGGACCAACGCCCCTGACGTATTGAACCTCGGTGTCGAGGCGAAGCATGCGGGTATTACTTGTTCCCGTTCTGCTGCGCCTTCGCCTGCAGATAGGCCTTGATGAACACGTCAATGTCGCCGTTGAGGACTCGCTCGACATCGCCGACTTCCACCTTGGTGCGCTGGTCTTTGGCCAGGCGGTAAGGCTGAAGAACGTAGGATCGAATCTGGCTGCCAAATCCGATTCCCAGCTTTCCATCTTCTATAGACTGTGTCTCGGCCTTCTTCTTTTCCCGCTCCAGTTCGTAGAGCCGGGCTCGAAGCACCTTCATACAGACTTCCTTGTTCTTGTGCTGCGACCTTTCGTTCTGGCACTGGGTCACGAATCCCGTGGGCAGATGTGTGATTCGTACGGCAGAGTCCGTCGTGTTCACATGCTGTCCACCCTTTCCGGAAGATCGATACGTATCAATGCGAAGATCCTTCACGTCAATGACGACTTCGATCTTGTCGTCCAGTTCGGGATAGATGGCCACTGAAGCAAACGACGTGTGGCGCCGTTTGGCAGAATCGAATGGAGAAATTCTCACGAGACGATGAACACCGGTCTCCGATGCCAGCATTCCATACGCATATTCCCCGATGATGTTGATGGTCGCCGACTTGATTCCAGCTTCATCGCCGGATTGATAGTCCAGAATCTGTGTCTTGTATCCACTCCGCTCGGCCCACCGCAGGTACATGCGCATCAGCATTTCGGCCCAGTCCTGGGATTCAGTGCCACCTGCGCCCGGATGGATTTCAAGTATGGCGTTGAGCCGGTCATTTGCACCGGACAGCAGAACCTGCGTTTCCACTTTTCCGGCGAACGAATCCAGGTCCTGAAGCACCGAAGTGAGTTCGGCTTCCACTTCTTCGCCTTCGCGTCCCAGCTCCACCAGGGCCTGAGCATCCTCCAGCTGGCTGGATATTTTCTTGTCGATGTTTAACGTTTCTTCGAGGCGGGCTCGCTGTTGAAGAACCCGGGTGGATCGGTCCTGATCGGTCCAGAACCCCGGATCGTCGATCAGAGTTTGAAGTTCATTCAGCTGCTGTGTCTTGTTCTCGCGGTCAAAGGAACCTCCGCACATCCTCGCAATGTTTTTTCACGCGTCCAAATCGTTCGACTAAATCCTCGTGCATGGTCTCTCCTGCTGTTCTTCTATTTTCGGATGGGCTTGTATCCCAGGGCCTCGAGCTTGCGCTGTGCCGAGTCGGCGTCCACTGTGCTGGCAAACGGTCCGACCTGAACCTTGTAGAGCGAATTGACTCCATCACCGCCCATGATCACGGATGTAAATCCCGACTTCCGCAGTTCCGCTGCCTGCTTCTTTGCCGCAACGTCCGATGTGACCGCATTCACCTGAAGATAAATCATCTTAACAGGAGTGGGAGCCGCAACCTTTGCCGTCGAAGCCTTTGGAGGCGCAGCAGCGGGACCTGGAGCCGGCGTTGCTTTCGGCGATGCCTTCACGGGCTTATCCGGTGGGGGAGTCCGAACCGGCGCCGGCTCGGGCTCCTTCGCTTCATTCAGTTGGATCTCCTTAGTCGTTTCCTTGCCAACAGCGATGGTTTCGTAAGGAGAGTTTGTAGGTTTGTCCTGCCTCTGCGGAACCGTTTCCGAGGAAGTTGCGGAGTCCCTGGGGACATTCACCTCCGCTGTGCTTTTCCCCTGGCCGCGGCCGACGAGCATTCCCAGTACAAAAAAAATGGAACACAGAAATACGATTCCGCCAAATACCAGTAGCGTGAAGCCCTGGCCCTTCCACGTGACCTGTTCGTCCATCTAATCTTTACCTCGGGCTTTCGCAAAGTAATCCAGAATGTCGATCGGAAGCGGGAACACGATCGTTGTGTTCTTTTCCATGCCGATCTCCGTAAGAGTCTGCAGGTATCTCAACTGAAGAGCAACAGGTTGGCTCGAAATGACGGCAGCTGCTTCGGAGAGCCGTTGAGAGGCTTCAAACTCGCCCTGCGCATGGATGACTTTTGCCCGCTTCTCACGTTCGGCTTCAGCCTGACGGGCCATGGCGCGTTGCATGGATTCGGGCAGATCCACCCCCTTGAGTTCTACAAGGGCCACTTTGATTCCCCACGGGTCGGTATGCGTATCGAGTATTTCCTGCAGCCGTTGATTCAGCACTTCGCGCTTGCTGAGAAGATCGTCGAGCCCGACTTCACCAAGAACCGATCGAAGAGTGGTCTGTGCGAGTTGCGAAGTGGCGTAAAGATAATTTTCAACTTCGACGATGGCCCGCCTTGGATCGACAACCCGGAAATACACGACGGCGTTCACCTTGACGGTCACGTTATCCGACGTAATGACGTCCTGAGTCGGTACATCCATTGTGATCGTGCGCAGACTGACGCGAACGATACGGTCGATGGGCCAGAAAAGCCAGATCAAGCCGGGGCCCTTTGGATCCGCGAGCAGACGCCCGATTCGGAAAATTACTCCGCGTTCGTACTCGCGCAGCACATTCAGAGAATTGGATATCCAGATGACGACAATAACGAGAACGACAAGCAGCAGTTGGAACCCGGTCATATGCCCCTCTTTTCCTCTTCTACCTCGACCTTGAGACCTCGAACTTTCACAACGCGGACGGAAGATCCGGCCGCGATCGGCGTTGCAGACGAGGCATTCCAGAATTCCCCATGCACGAACACTTTGCCGCTGAGGTGAATGTCGGATTTTGCGACTCCCGCTTCCCCAATCATTCCTTCTTCACCTGTGATGGTCTTCATCCTGCGGGACGCTATGGCAAGCCGAAGCAGGAAGATCATAATAGCCGCGAGAGGAAGAGTCACTGCAATCGTCGTCGCCGTGTGGATGCGCAGCTCGGGAATCGGTCCTTCCACCAGCATGGAGCCGCCCGCAATCATCGATACGATACCTCCAAGCCCCAAAATGCCGTGGCTGGCAATTGTGGCCTCAAGCACAAACAAAACAATTGCCAGCAGGATCAGAGCGGCACCTGCCCAGTTCACCGGCAGCAGGTTGAATGCGAACAACGACAGGATGAGGCATATGGCACCGGCAACACCGGGAAGAATCATTCCCGGATGCGTCATTTCAAAGTAGAGGCCGAGCACGCCGATCAAACCGAGGATCAGGGCAAGATTGGGGTCCAGGGCATGCGATAGCAGACTCTGGCGCGTCGACATCGCATAGGTTTCCGTCGAGACTCCATCGAGATCCAGCCGAACCGTACTCCCGTTGAAACGCCGGATCTGTTGTCCGTTGAATTTGCGTATCAGATCGGGCACATCATTGGCCAGGCCATCGATCAGCTTCTGATCCACGGCCTCCTGTGCGGAAAACGAACGGCTTTCCACCACTCCAAGTTCGGCAACGGCCGTATTGCGGCCGCGCTTGGAAACATAGCTGCGCATGTATGCGGTGATGTCGCTGACGACTTTCTTCTCCATCACATCTTCAATCTTGCTGCCGGAACCTGAAACCGGATGAGCCGCCCCGGTATTGGTCCCGGGAGCCATTGCCGCAACGTCTCCCGCGAGCAGGATAAAAAATCCGGCTGAGGCCGCTCGGGAACCGTTGGGCCCAACCCACGTGATGACGGGAACATCGGAATCCAGAATGGCGCCCACGATATCCCTCATGGATTCGAGCAGGCCGCCCGGCGTATTGATCCGAACGATCACGGCCCGGGCTCCAATATCTTTTGCATGGGTGAGGCCGGAGCGTACGTAATCCGCGCTCACGGGATGAACGACAACATCCAGGTCAACCTGGAGGATTACCGGCTTCGTTTCGGGTTGAGCCTGGAGGCAAAGCGGAAGAGTCAGAATCGTCAAGAGAACAATCCGGAGTCTTTTCATGGTTGCCTCCGCCGATTTGGAATTCCCGGCCTGTCCAGCTCTGCCTTCCTTGTTGCGGCCGCAGTGTTCCCGGGCTCAAGTGCCAGGGCGGAATCCAGAGCCAGACGTTCGGAAGCGGACTGGTTCATCGTGCGATAGAGGCGTGCCAGCAGTATCCAGGTATCCGCAGCTGGCTTCAGAGCAATAGCCCGCTGATATTCTGCAACGGCAAGATCATTTTGTTTCTGGTCTTCGTAGACCTCCGCAAACATCAAATGCGTTTCCGCAGACTGGGGAAATGTGCGGGAGAGATCCTGCAATTCCCGTAGCGCTTCGCCATAGAACTGGGAGTCCACAGACTTCTGAATCACATCCAGCCATGTCGCGATATCGCGGCCGTGGGCGCGCCGCAGCAAACGCTCTTCGGTCCAGATGGTCAGCTGAGGCGCCAGCCGGATTTCCGTCACGTTTGGCTGCGGACGCAACCTCCGGAAGTTCGGCACGGGCTGATTGACCCAGCGCGCCAGGCGAGGCGAAAAATTCACAGCACTCGCGATCAGACGCTGAGATTCTTCAATACGGCCAAGGCGCTCGTAAATGCGGCCCTGCAGGAAAATCGCTTCGGCATCCCTGCTGGTAAGTTTCAGGAACCTCTCGATGGATTTCGCAGACGTTTCCAGATCGCTTCGCTCTCCGCGCATCAAACCGAGATGCGCCATGTTGAATGGCGCCTCGGTTCCCAGGGGGTTCACCTCTGATGCGCGTTTCCACGCCGTCATTGCCCCGGCAAAATCATTGTTCCCCGCGTATGCCATTCCCAGATTGATCAGCACGTCGTACACCGGAGGCAATGCGGAGAAGATCGCAACCGATTTTTCAAAATCGCCGGCGTTGTAATGGTTCAGCCCGAGCATGAACCGGGCTTGCAGAAACTCAGGGCTGCCTTCCGGAACCTTTTCGAGCATTGGCGTCGAATTCTTGAAATCCAGGTTGAGACTGTACTGGCGCCCCAGTTGATACATCGCCGCCGTGTATTGGGGACGGAGGCGGAGCGCATCTTGAAATAGGGCAATCCTGCGGGCCGAATCGGTGGCAATCATTCCTCGTATGTATGCTTCAAAGGCACTCGTTGGAACGGGAGGGTGTGCAATGTAGTCCGACTCCGGCGTCCTGGACTCTGGTACCAGTTCACGAGCGAGTTTGAACGACAGCGACGAGGCCATGGGTATTAGATTCTGAAGGTCGCCATTGATGATCACATTCTGACCGGAACTGGAATTCTGCAGATTCAGGATGCGCGCTTCGATCTGAAAATTCTGATGAGTCCCGTAAATCCTGCCGATCACAACGAAGTCGGCGCCGGTGTCCCATCCGATGCTGATTGCGGTCGCGCGGGTGACCGCCACAGATTCGGGAAAGCCCATGCGTTGGTATGCAGTCGTCCGTTCATCCCGATTGAAGATGTAGAGGTCGCGTTCGGCGGTAAGACGCTCAACCAAAAGTTCGGAGAGTCCCGTTCCAATCCAATCAATGTTTCGATCGTCTGTCTGATTCTCAAATGCAAATACGAGAACAGATCCCGGATTGGGACTTGCCGATACCGCTATGGCCATCCAGAACAGCATGGCCAGACACACCGTCGATACGGCAATTATGCGGGTGAACACGGGGAACATTATAGAATGGCTGTCCGTACAGATCCATGCGCATCGCTATTGATATTCGAAAGATCAACCAGTTCGGGATCGGCACCTATATCTGGAATCTCATCCGCAACCTCGGTGCGGTGGACACCTCAAATGACTACCGGCTGATCGGCTCGGATCGAAACTTTCAGGAACTGGGACCACTGCCGCCGAACTTCAAGCAACTGCCCCAACCGGAGGAGGACGCCCTGTGGCGGGATCATTTTGTCGTGCCGATGGCGCTGCGCAAACACAAGGTCGATATTTTTCACGTCACGCATCATGAGTCCCCGATCGCGGTTCCAGCCCGGCTGGTGGTCACGATTCATGACTGCGTCCATATCCTGTTTCCCCAGGAGAATCTGTCGAGATTTCGCAAATACCAGCGATACCTGCGTACGAAAAGAGTCGTGAATCGAGCCGACAAGGTCATTGCTGTTTCCGATTCGACCAAAGATGATCTGATCAACATCTTCAATGTGACGCCATCGAAGATCAGCGTGATTCACAATGCTCTCGACGATCGGTTTACGCTCACCACTGCCGCCGAGGATCCCGCTCAGGTCCTTGAACGGTATCAGCTGAAAGATCCTTTCATTCTGTATTCCGGCCGAATCCGCCCACACAAGAATCTTCATCGGCTCATCGAAGCGTTTGCAGTTCTGAAGAACGAGCTGGGAAATACAGGACCATTGCGAAACCTGAAACTGATCATCATTGGAGATGAACTAAGCCAGCATCAGTATCTTCGCCTGACCGTTATTCGAAGCGGCGTGCAGCAGGACGTCCGCTTTTTCGGGTTTGTACCGTATCCAGTACTCCGCGTGTTCTATCAATCGGCCGCGATGTTTGCATTTCCATCGCTGTACGAAGGTTTTGGGCTGCCTCCACTGGAGGCGATGGCCAATCGGACAGCGGTTCTGGCGTCGAATACGTCATCCCTGCCAGAGGTATTGGAGGATGCCGCGCTTCTGGTCAATCCGGAAAATGTTTTTGAAATCGCACGCGGCATGAAGACGATATTGATGGACGAGGCCGTGCGCCAGCGACTGATTGAGAAGGGCATACGTCAGGTGACAAAATTCTCGTGGCAGACTGCGGCAAAACGGGTTGTGGAAACCTACGAACAGGCCATGCGGGAGAAACGCAGGTCCCCTCCTGAGTCAGGGTGATTTCAAAGGGATAATCCTGCGGGTTGGTGGCTTCGGAACCACCCCTCGCATGATCGCGTTGCGATCATGCTGCCCTCCTCACTGAGGAGGGCAATCCGTCGCTTGTCAGTCTACCGAAAGCCGCGTTCCCGTCGTCGCCTCGGTAAACTTCAATCTGGAAATGGTTGCAATCCGAATACCTGGCGTATCCACCCGGGTACTCGTGGCTCCGCGGGTCACAATGGAGGTCTTTCCTACGATACTCACCGTCTGCGGTCCGGACTTGGTTTCAATCGTAATCGTTTTTCGGGAAAGCGGCGTGACGTATCGATCGACATCCGCGGTGCTCACCTTCGCGATGGTTTCATCAAATTGAGAAGCGGAAGTCACCTTATCGATGAGGTTGTAAACCCCTACACTTGTTCCGCCGCCGGTGATCACCTCGATAATCGTGGTGATCTCCGCGTCTGCGAAATTCGGAGTCAGCGAAATTCGATGGTGAAGATCAAATGAAAACCGGCCACCTTTCTGGGTATATGGCAATTTGACGAGAATACCCTTTGAAGGCTCCCTGGTGATGATGGCGTCGTAATAGGTTTCGCTGGATTTCTCTCCTTTGCCGAGAATGAGATTTTTGTCGGCACGGATTTCAAATGGCAGGACGTTGCCTGGTGTCTGAGAGAACGGCGCCATCGCCATCACGAAAGACAGAAGCATCGCAATCATGTAGACCCTCCGGAATGGCTAGACTATAGCACGAAGCTCGATCTCGATAACCTCGCCATCGAGAATACGAAAGCCACGCACCTCGGGGGTTTCAGCGGATGCAAACGAAACGATAACGTGAGCAACACCCGGATACCACGCGCGCGCGATGTCTTTTGTCGATGGGAATGCCGGTCCACGCGGATGGGAATGGACGATCGCCAGAAGTCTCTTCCCATCCGTTCGCAACGACCTCAGCGCGCCGATCAGCTCCGCCGGTTCCATATCGAATTCCGTCGGACTTGCCAGCCTGTTGGTGATCGAAATAAATTCGGTAACCGAAGATTCCTGCCCGGCAAGGAGACCGCAGCATTCCAGAGGCAGGCCGGCTCGCGTATGCGCCACGATCTGCTCCAGAAGACCGTGCGCAAGACTCAGGTTCAAGGGAAGATCTTCCCCGGATTCAGGATATTGTTCGGATCCAGCGCAGCCTTGATGCGTTTCATAGAGGCGATGGCATCGGGCTGAAGCGCAAGCGGAAGGAACTCGGATTTCATTATGCCAATGCCGTGCTCTCCGGAAATCGTTCCGCCCATTTCAACAGCAAGCTCAAACACGCGTCGTTTCGCGCAGTCACCTCTTTCACGTTCAGACGAATCCGATGCATCGATCATGACATTGACATGCATGTTTCCATCGCCGACGTGACCGAAACATACGATGGGAACTCGAAACTCTTCCTGTAACGCCTCCATGGCTTCCAGGTAATCGGGAACTCGAGAGCGCGGAACGACAATGTCTTCGTTGATTTTGTTTGGACGAATGCGTCCAACAGCCGGCGAAAGATATCGCCGGATGGCCCACAATTCCGAACCGTCACCGGCTTCCTGCACTTCCAGAGCAGAACGCTGCAGCGATTGGCGAACGCGATCCAGCGCGGACTTCGCCGAGACGTGATCCCCATCCACCTCAACCAGAAGTAACGCATTGGCGCTGGTTGGCAGCCTGACGGAGGTCTCGATCTTCTCATCCCGGATGTACGAGCGAATTGCGGCAAGCGACTGCCGGTCGATGAGTTCGAGCTTCGATGGAATGATTCCTTCGACAATCAGCCGATTGGCGGCCTCCGCTCCGGAACGGACGGAATTGAACAATGCCATGACGGTGTATGCCACTTCGGGTTTTGGCAGCAGGCGCATTGTCAGCCTGGTAATAATGCCGAGTGTTCCTTCGGAGCCGCACATCAGATCTGTCAGATCGTACCCGACCGCGTTCTTGACCACACGGCCGCCGGTACTGATGAGTTCGCCCGTAGGGAGTACGACATCCAAACCGAGGAGATACTGTCGCGTCACTCCGTACTTAAATGCCCGCGGTCCACCGGCATTGTGCGCGACATTGCCTCCGATGCTGGACTGCTTCAGGCTTGCAGGATCCGGTGGGTAAAACAATCCTTTGGCTTCCACCGCCCGATGAAGATCGTCGGTAATGACACCGGGCTCGAGAACAACCAGCAGATCGACCGGATTGATTTCGAGAATCGAATTCATCCTCCGCATCGATATCACGATGCCGCCTGCAATGGGGATTGCGCCTCCGGCATAGCCGACTCCGCCGCCTCGCGAAACCACTGGAATGGATTCACGATTCGCAAGTCGAACAATCCGGGAAACCTGTTCGGCATTGCCGGCAAAAATAATGACGTCGGCCGGATGAAATCGCTTCGTGGCATCGGTACTGTTTTCCCGAATCGTTTCTGCATCGGTTCGAACGTGGGAGTCCCCGGCGATACGGCGAAGCTCTTCCAGTATTGTTGCAGATATCATTGAACTCATTGTCTAACGCCGACGCCGGGCAGGCGCAATTCTTTCTTCCAGGAGTCGATCAATAATTGGGCAGACGCCGGCAAACTCTTTCATCAGACTGAGAACGATGGGCTCGAATGTCGCTTCCCGGAATTCAATCCAACCCTGCATCAGATTCAACGGCCCGTAGTCCACGCGCACGTTTGGCCATGAACTGCCGAGAACTTTGAAGTTCCTTCGAAATTCCTCGGCAAAGTTGCGGCTGGTGATGACATAGGACTTCAGCTGGCGCAGCTTCAACGCATGGATGTTGTAGTGCAGGCGGCCCAGAGTTTCGCTGTCGCTGTCGGTCCAGACCGAAAAGAAAATTCCGGATTTTCCAGACATCCACGACGCCCGATACAGCTTTACCCCGGGACACCCTTCAAACACGCTGGCGATGCAGATGAGCCCGGACTTCCTCGCAGCATCGTTGTCGTAGACAACCTTGATTTTCTTAAACTCGTCGAGAAATTCTTTCATTGGGGATTCTTCGGCGCAGCGGACGCATTATAGCGGCAAATCGGAAATGCATCTCGATTAGCTGCCGGAGCGCATGGGCCAGTTCACGGCATTGCTCTTGCTACATAACTTTTTCGTGAAACGGGAGGAGCGCTACAATGTCACAAATGGAAATCAAGAAGCCGGTGACAATTGACGACATGTACCACATGCCAAAGGACGGGCAGAAGTATGAGCTCGTGGATGGCGACGTTCTCGTGAGCCCGGCTAGCGTGTTACACGGCGAAATCGCGTTAAAAATTGCCCACATTATCGCGACTTTTCTCGAGGACCACCCGATCGGCAAAGTCTATGGGGATAACGTGGGTTTGATATTTCCAACGGGAAATCTTCGCTCGCCCGATGCGTTCTTTGTCCGGACGGAAAAGCTGCCGGGCGGCGCCGTGGAAGTGCTATCACCAGCGGACAGTACTCGCCAGGTCCTA
>Ga0207650_10002458_pt1 | contig 12895 bp, 10 predicted proteins | sample KBSS63metaG_FD_184325 | JGI IMG/M metagenome (GOLD analysis project Ga0207650, IMG submission 184325) | Switchgrass rhizosphere microbial communities from Kellogg Biological Station, Michigan, USA - KBS S6-3 metaG (SPAdes) (version 2) | ecosystem: Host-associated > Plants > Roots > Rhizosphere...
CCATAACCCTGTTTGCTGTATGCAATTGCAGAATTGCCCATGAACAGGTCGGCATACACAACACCTCCTGTTCCATATACTTCGCAACGATCGTCCATACCACCGTGCTTGGCCCAGCTATTTTCAGCAACTGCAGTTACTCCATTCTCAAATTCAATTATAACCACTGAATTGTCTTCTGCTTTTGTTCGCTCTTTGTGCAGTACAGTGTCCATGGTGGCATAAACGCTTATGGCTTTTGAGTTATTCAACATCCATCGAAACCATGCAATGGCATGACAGCCCATATCCATTAATACACCGCCACCCGCCCGTTCAATATCATAAAACCAATCGGAGTGAGGACCCGAATGTTTTTCTGCCTGCTTCAACATATAAATGTTACCAATAGCTCCTTCGTTAACCATCTGTCGCACACGTTCGTACTTTGGAGCAAAGCAAAGTTCTTCAGCATACATTAGTTTTACATTTGCTCTTTTGCAGGCATTGATCATGGCGTCTGCTTCCTCCAGTGTAATAGCAAGCGGTTTTTCAATGATAATATGTTTTCCTGCACCTGCCGCCTTTAGTGCTGCACCTGCATGGAGATAGTTAGGTAAACAAACATCAATCACCTCACAGCCTGATTCACTGATGATCTTGTCCAGGTCGTCATACCATTTTGGAATGTTGTAGTTTTCCGCAAATGCCTTTGCTTTATCGATATTTCTTGAATACACGGCAATCACTTCGGCATTGGGAACAAAACGATGATAACTTTCCAAATGAATATTGGAAACAAATCCTGCTCCCAAAACCGCCACTTTTGTTCTTTGCATATTTAAGTATATGAATAAAAAGTAAAAATCGAACTGGTGAAAATTTTTTCCAATTATAACACAAAGGCTTGAGTAATGTACTGCTTAATTCATGTATTCTTTGTAAGGTTGAGTTTCAAAAAGATTTAATTTCATTGCCAATCTTTTTTATGCCTAACGATTCGCTTCAAACAAACCTAAATACTAAAGGGTTTCAGCAAAACAGTTATGATGCTATTGTTATTGGTTCCGGAATCAGCGGTGGCTGGGCGGCTAAAGAACTTTGTGATCGTGGATTGAAAACACTTGTATTGGAAAGAGGCAGAAATGTAGAACACATCAAGGATTATCCCACAGCAACAAAGGCACCATGGGAATTCAAGCACCGCGGACAAATGACGAAAGAATTTTTGCAGGAGAATCCGTTGATCAGTAAGGCCGCTGGTTTTGGCGAAGACACTGCTCATTTTTTTATCAAAGACAAAGATCACCCCTATATACAGGAAAAACCATTCGACTGGATTCGTGGCTACCAGGTTGGTGGCAAATCATTAACCTGGGGACGTGCCTGCCAGCGTTGGAGCCAGAATGAATTTTCATCACCGGCTAAATTGGGATATGGGATTGAATGGCCCATAAGTTATAATGAAATTGCTCCATGGTACTCACATGTAGAGAAGTTCATTGGCGTTTGTGGTAATAAGGATGGGATTGAAGCAATGCCTGACGGAGAATATTTACCCCCTTTTGAATTTAATTGCGTGGAAGCGCATATTTCCGAAACTATCAATAAAAATTATAAGGATCGTCATCTGGTGCATGCACGTTGGGCTCATTTAACACAACCACAAGAAGTGCATTTCCAACAGGGACGAGCCAAATGCCAGGCAAGGAATCTTTGCATGCGTGGATGTCCATTTGGTGGATATTTCAGTTCGGTTTCTTCTACATTGCCATGGGCAAAGAAAACGGGTCACCTTACTGTACGCCCTTTTTCCGTTGTTCATTCTATTATTTATGATGAGCAAAAACAAAAAGCAGTTGGTGTACGGGTAATAGACAGTAATACCAAAAAGGCAACTGATTTTTTTGCAAGGATCATTTTTGTAAATGCATCTGCATTAAATACAATCCTGGTTTTGCTCAATTCTACTTCAAACCGTTTCCCTAATGGTTTTGGAAATGACAATGGTTTGCTTGGAAAGTTTGTAGCCCATCATGATTACCGTGCATCTGTTAATGCAGATGTTGAAGGATTGGAAGACAAGTATTATTATGGGCATAATCCGACGGAGCCAATTCTTGCCAATTATAGAAACCTGTATAAGCATGACATGGATTATGTGGGCGGTTTTACCACCTTCATGGGCGCCTATCGCGGAGGCCACAACGAAGAATTGATGCAGGAAACCATTGGTGCAAATTACAAGGATGCAATGAGCGAACCCGGAAGCTGGAGAACTTATATGTACATGCAGGGAGAAACAATTCCAAAAGAAAGCAATCATGTGCGCCTCAGCAAAGACCAGAAAGATCAATGGGAAATTCCTTTATTAGTTATGTCTGTGGATTACGATGGGAATGATGAAAAGATGATAAAAGATTTTTTGACACAGAGTGCCGAAATGCTTGACAAGGCCGGGTGCAAAAACATTAATCAATATGACAATCACCAGCCACCTGGTTTGGATATTCATGAAATGGGAGGCTGCCGTATGGGAAAAGATCCAAAAACATCTTTGCTGAATAATTTTAACCAGTTCCATAATTGTAAAAATGTTTTTGTTACAGATGGCGCCTGCATGACGAGCACCGGCAATCAAAGTCCTTCGCTGTTGTATATGGCATTGACTGCCAGAGCAGTTAATTATGCTGTTGAGGAAATGAAAAAGGGGAATTTATAAACGAGGATCAATGAAAATTATTAGTACAATAGCATTTGTTTTTGTAATGTCCATCGCATTCTTATCATCATGTAATTCTTCAGATACAAATTCACCTACTGATTCTGATTCTGCAAAAAAATCCACGGAATGGGAATATCTGTTTGATGGTGTTTCTACAAAGGGATGGCATACTTATGGACAGGACACCATCGGTAAAGCATGGAAGGTTGAAGATAGTAGCTTGCATCTTGATGCATCGATAAAAGAGGGGTGGCAAACCAAAGGAGGTGGCGATATTATCACGGATGAAGAATATGAAAATTTTGATTTGCAGCTGGAATGGAAGATTGAAGAAGGAGGTAACAGCGGAATTATTTTCTATGCCCATGAGGACACCAGTAAATACAAATATTCATGGGAATCCGGTCCCGAAATGCAGGTCTGTGACAATGAAAAAAATGAAGATGGTAAAGTCTACAAAGCAAGAGCGGGCGACATCTACGAACTGATGCCGATTTCAAAAAATGTTATGAGGCCGGCAGGTGAATGGAACCATGTGGAGATTATTGCCAACAAAGGAAAGCTTGATTTCAATATTAATGGTGAGCATGTTTTGTCAACGACTATGTGGGATGATAATTGGAAGCAGTTAAGGGCAGGAACCAAGTTTGAAAAAATGCCTGGATTTGGCACCTATAAAAAAGGTAAAATCTCTTTCCAGGATCATGCGGCCGATGTATGGTTCCGCAGAATTAAAATCAAAAAACTTTGAGTTATGAACAGGAGAGAAGCAGTCCAATATATTTCTGTTTTATTAGGAGGCAGTTTGGTCGGTAGTAATAGTTTTTTATCAGGATGTGCAACGAAAGATAAAAAAAGTAATTTTTCAGATACCGATATAGCTTATCTCGATGAAATTGCAGAAACTATTTTGCCTGCAACCAATACACCGGGAGCTAAAGATGCTCAGGTTGGTGAGTTTATCTCATTGATAGTCGATGAGTGTTATGAAGAAAGCGAAAGAAAGATCTTTTTGGATGGAATGAAAAGGATCAATCAACTTTCAAAAAACCAATTTGGAAATGGCTTCATGAAAATTGATACGCAACAAAGACATCAGCTGCTTGGGCAATTGGATAAAGAACAAAAAGATTATATGAAGAGTAAAAAGGCAGATCAGCCATCCCATTATTTCCGTATGATAAAGGAATTAACCCTACTTGGTTATTTTACATCGGAACCAGGATGCACCAAAGCAAAGCGATATTTTCCTGTTCCCGGAAGGTTTGATGGATGTATTCCTTATAAAAAGGGAGAAAAAGCATTTTCGTAATAGATCAGGCTTTGAAGTAAAAACTATCAAACGGGGATTATTAATAAAAAAACATTTGGTAGCGTTCCTGCCCTAGCTGGCTAGTTTTAAACCTATACTTTTTAATCCGGCAAGTTCGCAACCTTTCACGATTTCCATTCTCAGTTTTGGATCCAGAACAATACGCTGAATAATATCTTGTTCGCGGCCTTTTAAATTGTCTAACATTTCGTCTGCTTCTGTTACCCTACCATTTAATTTGCCTTGAAGTGACAACCGCAGTATTTTGGTAAATGGTATGTCGAAGGGCGGCAAACGTTCAACCCATTTGCTACTCTCTTCGTAATTTTTTGTTTGATAATAATATAGGGTAAATCCAAGCTTGGCACAGGCAGCAGGGTTTTGCCCCAGGCCAGCCGATTGCATCAACATAGCATACCCGTTTTCATATTCTCCCATCATGATTAATCCAAGTCCCATCGTACTAAGATTGCTGGATGCCATGGGATTGATGGCTATGCAACGGTCAACAATTTCATCACTTCTTTCTTTATTGCCGCTTAGTATCAGGGCCCATGCAAGTGCCTTGTGGGCATGTTGGCAACGAGAATCTAATTGAACAGCTTTATTTGCGAGTTCCATTCCTTTTTCCAGAAGGCTTGCATCAGCCTCCGGGCTGCATGCGTATTGATCAACATATAGTTTGGAAAGCATTGCAACAATCAATGCATTATCATCTGCTGATTGATAGGCATTTTCTAAAACAAGCAGTGTGTCTGCAAATTTTTTAGTGTCGTAATTATAGGTGTAATCAAAATATTTAATGATGGCATCGTGAACGAGTGTTTTGTCCTCCTCATTTGCCCAGGTTCTCATTTTGTTTAATGTGCCAGCCATACCATGGTCGTCTGCAATAATGTTGGCGATCTGGCTTATAATTTCATCCTGAACATCAAAAACATTTTCCTCTGTCAATTGGTGCCGAAGGAAGGAATCGGACCACAGGATATTACCACTGTCAACAACCAGTAATTGGATATTGAGCCTGAGTGTTGCGTTTAACAATCTAAGGCTACCTGTTAGTATATAATCAATTCCAATCTTGTTTTTTATTTCCTTCAGATCTTTTACGGAAGACTCTAATTTTTGAGTGGCATAGTAGGAGAGGATAGATAAATTATCAAACCTGGATAACTCCGAACTCAATTGTTCGCCCAATGCCGTAAGAAAGCTGATGTTCGAATGTTCGGGACTGAGGTTGTGAAACGGCAGCACGGCAAGAACTGGTTTGCCCGGTGTTAGTTTTTGGTTTGGTGAAGGCTTTTCATAACCATTTACTTCTGTTTGAGAGCGAACATAATGATGCAGCTTGTCAGTTTTTTCATCATTAACGTCAAATACAGGAATATAGGTGCCTTTTGGAATGGTAATAATCAGGAGGTCGTCTTTGCCTGTGCCGTGATAGTACTTAAACAGGATGTTCCGAAGCCGGCTTGCGTGGATGCGCACCACAGCATCTAATTGTGGATTAAAATCAACCGGTCGTCCCAACGCCTGCACTCCAATTGTGTATTCTTTTATCTCGTCTTCACGACCTTCTAATTTTTTTACGACCACATGTTCAAGAAATTTTGAAAGGATCGGCGATCTTTTTAGCTCTTCCTGCTCTAACAAGTTGCGCAGTTGCTTTTTTACCAGTTCGGGAATCAATTCAATAGACGTTCTTTCCATACAACTTAATTTAATTGGCGTTAAGAAGAGTTTCCTGGCTAAGCGTCTTACAATGGGTATGGAGGATTGTGATAACTATTTGTGTCCTGTTCTAAGAGAAGTTGAGTTTTTTTTAATGACAGTAACTATCTTATATTCATGTTTAAAAAACTCTTAGATCAAAATAAGTGTAAACCTTCAGAATAGACATTAGAACTAAATATGATTTTAACTGTCGTATTTAGTCTACACGATAATTATGAACAATGAAATTTTTGCTGATAGACGACCATAAAATCATAAGGGAAGGGATAAAACAAATCCTTCTGATGCATTTTCCATCGGCAAATTTTGACGAATGTGCCAGCGCCGAGGAGGTAATGAAAAATATATCTGATTCTGACTATGACCTCGTGATATGTGACCTGTCGATGCCGGGACGAAGTGGGTTGGATGTGTTGAAACAGGTTAAAGAAACGAAACCGAATTTACGTGTGTTGATATTGAGCATGCATCCCGATGAACACTACGCTGTCAGGGCTATAAAAGCAGGTGCCTGGGGATACGTCAATAAATCAGATGGTGCGGAAGTGTTGATCCCTGCTGTACAAAGGATATTACAGGGACGCAAATTTATTCCTGCTGACCTCGCAGAACGACTGGCAGACAATTTAACCACTGACGATAAAACTGAAGACCGGCTCCATGAGAATTTGTCCAGCCGTGAATTTGATATATTCAAATTGCTGGTTGAAGGAAAATCGATTTCAGACATATCGCAACAGCTGTCGTTGGGCATGTCAACGGTAAGTACTCACCGGGCAAGAATTCTTACTAAAATGAATATGAAAAGCAATGCAGAATTGGTCAAATATGCTATCCAAAACAACCTGATTTAATTTTTGTATGCAAGGGAATTTTTTTTTGGTAAATCCTTTCAGTTTTGCAGGACTAATATTTTTTCTGCTGTTGTTTGGTGCTTGCGGATCAAATACAAATTCTTATGAGCCTACATATTCGATAGACACATCGCAAAAGAAAACGCTGTTATATGGAGTGCCAACCCAGGCTTTTTATGAATTGCATACTCCCTTTGTGAATTATTTAAATGAGCATCTGAAAGGAATTCATATACAATTAGTTTCCAGTTCCAATTTTTCAACGTATGTCGAAAAAGTAAATAACCGGCAATTTGATCTTGCAATATCCAATGGAATTATGGCGCTTGATGCCAAACGCATTGGTTATTCTCTCGCGGGAGAATCAGTAGGAGAAGATCCCAACGCCGGTATAATTCTGGTAAACAAAGATTCCTTGATCAATAATTTTTCCGATCTGCAAGGAAAGACAATAGCGGCGCTCGATAGTCCGGCATTGCAGGGTTATATGCTTCAAATGGTCTATTTACTTAAGAAAGGCCTGGACGTTAAAAAAAAGATTAAATTAAAGTACTTTGAATCGTTCGAATCCATTATACTCAGCCTCTACCTTGGTAAATGTTCGGCTGGATTTACGTCGACAACCGGTTGGCGTGTTTTCATAAGCAAGCGACCGGAGATCGCATCGAAAGTGCGTGTAAAATGGGTAACTCAGTCTACTCCGGGAAATACATTATTGATTAGCGATAGTTTGAACGAAAAAACGGCTAGTCAATTAAAGAACCTGGTTTTAAATATGCATATGAATGAACAGGGGAGGAAAGCCCTGGCAAATCTTGGCTATGTGAAATTCATTCCTGCCGATAGCAATACGTATTTGCCTCTCAGGAATTTCTTGAAAGAATACCAGAAATTAATAGTAGGTGATAGAAATTAAAATGTCTGCTGCTGATCAAATAGTAAAAAAGCATGCATCCACGGTAAGGATGCAGGGGGCTTGGATCATTAGTAAAAGCATGAAAAGCAATGCGGAACTGGTCAAATATGCCATTCAAAACAACCTGATTTAATTTTTGTATGAAAGGGGTATTTTTTTTAGTAAAGCAGTTCAGTTTTGCAGGGTTAATGCTTTGCCTATTATTTTTTAATGCTTGCAGGTCAAAGACCAATTCTTACGAACCGTCGTATGGTGTAGATACTTCTCAAAAGAAAGTGCTGGTGTTTGGTGTCTCGACACAGGCCTTCTATGAACTGAATACGCCCTTTGTAAATTACCTGAATGAACGTTTGGACGGAATACAGGTAAAAATAGTAGCCAATTCCCAGTTTTCGACATATGTTGATAAGTTGAAAAATGGGCTTTTTGATCTTGCCGGAGCTAATGGAATTATGACGCTCGAAAGTATTCGAAATGGTTATTCTATTCTGGCCGCATCGGTGGATCAGGATGTTAATGCCGGCGCAATCGTGGTAAACAAAGATTCCTCAATCAACAAATTTTCCGACCTGGAAGGCAAATCAATAGCTTCGGTCGAAAGCCCTGCGCTGGGTAACCTGCTTAACACCATCTATTTATCTAAAAAAGGATTGAACATAAATAAGAAATGTAAATTGAATTACCTTGAATCATTTGAATCGGTGATTCTCAACGTGTATCTGGGTAAGTGTTCTGCCGGACTTACCACAATTAACGGCTGGCATAGTTTCATAAAGCGTAGGCCAGACATTGCATCAAAAGTGGCTTTAAAATGGACAACTCCTGCTGTTGCAGGAAATGCATTGCTCATCCTAAATAGTGTGAATGAAAAAACCGCCAGCCAATTAAAGCGCCTTGTTTTAACCATGCATATGAATGAACAGGGAAGTAAAGCGTTAGCAGATCTTGGATTTATCAAATACGTGCCGGCTGACAGTACTACCTATCAACCTTTCAGGGATTTATTGAAAGAATACAGTCAATTGATAGTAGATCGTAAATAATAAATGCATGAAGTATTTCAAATAATTACGTATAGGTTTTGGATACTCATTATGATGAATATGGTAAATACAAAAAATTGATAGTGGATCCTTGATGTTAAAAACTGCAGGTTCGCAAATGATAATAAGGCATTTTTTTACGTTAACACACCAGGCCCAAATGGTTATTGTCATGAACAGGAAAAGCAATTTAGAATTAGTAAACCATGGTCTCCAGAACCGCCTGAACTTATTGCAATGAATTTGACTGCCCTCATCCGGATGATATTCTTTTGCGGTTTCTCCGGCACTGTCGTTTTGTGGGTAGGCTGTAATTCTACCAAAGACAAATATGAGCCCAGGTATTCACTGGATTCCAGCTCTAAAAATTTTTTATTGTTTGGTGTGCCTACACAATCCTATTACGAGATAACGGATTTATTTGTGAATTATCTGAACCAACATTTAAAAGGCGTGCAGATTCAAACCGTCGCAAGTTCCAGTTTTTCGGCGTATAATGAAAAACTGGATAAGAGCTACTTTGATATGACTGTTGTCAATGGTATGGTTGCACTGAAATCGGCTGAAAATGACTATTCAATTGTAGGGCAGGCGGTAGATGAAGCAGGTAACAGCGGAGCGATCCTCGTTAATAAAGATTCTGCCATCAATAGTTTTTCCGAACTTACTGGTAAAACAATTGTTACTGCGGGACCGCCAGCCCTACCCGGACACATCCTGCAAATGCTTTTTTTAAAAAGTAAAGGGTTAGATGTAAACAAAGATTTCAAACTGAAATTTTGCGAATCCTTTGAGTCGGTTTTTTTGAATTTATACCTTGGCAGGGCGTCTGCAGGTTTTTCAACAATAACCAGCTGGAATAGCTTCATAAAACGAAGACCAGAAATGGCATCAAGGTTAATGGTAAAATGGCAAACGGCACCCATCATTGGTAATGCCGTATTGTTTCGCAAGGACATGGACGAGCAAACTGCAAACCAGCTACGAAATTTAATCCTTACGATGCATAACACTGAAGAAGGCAAAAAAGCTGTCGAAAAAATTGGATTTCTCAGGTTTGAACCGGCTACTACCGCTTCCTATGAGCCCATACGCGATGTAGTGAAAGAATACAACGCTTTAGTTGTTGGGAAAAACAAATAGAATGTCATCACTTCTTACCATAATAAAAAAACTGTGGCCGGCCAGGATACGTGGCCAGTTAATCCTGGGCATCGCCCTGATTCATTTAGTGCTGATGTCTGCCTTTGTTTTTGACATGGTTAACCGCCAAAGAGATTTTCTAAAAAAACAAAACAGGGAGCAGGCATTCAGTTTTGTTACTGGTTATGCAGTCAATTCAAGTCGTTATGTGATTGCGAATGATTTTGATGAGTTACAACGATTGACTTTGTCTCACACAAACTATCCCAACCTTAAGTATGCAATGGTCTTGTCACCGGAAGGGGTAGTGATGGCTCATATCAACATAAAGTTGGTCGGTAAAAAGCTTGTCGATAAAGTTAGTCTGCAACTGCAAAGTGCAGACAGCACTACAACATTAGTTGAAAATGATAATTTGCTCGACCTGGCTGTGCCCATTCTTGCAGAAACTAAAATGGTGGGATGGGCGAGAATTGGCATAGGGCAGGAGTACATCCAGGAAAACCTCGCCACATTTGTACGTGACGGGTTCATTTATGCAAGTATTGCAATTCTTATAGCAACCCTGTTTGCGGTACTCATTGGAAACACATTAAGTACCGGCCTTTATAAGTTGATTTCTGCTTCAAATAAAATTAAAGCCGGCGATAGAAATTTAAGGGCAGCGCCTTCTAAAACGCTTGAATTATCTGAATTAGGAACGGCATTCAACCTGATGTTAGATGACATAAGCAAGAACGAAAAGTTATTAAGCATGGTCATTGAAAATATGCCCATTGGCGTTTGGATATTTAATGAGAAGAGAGAAATCATATCAGCAAATTCAGCGGGCCGGCAAATTTGGGAAGGTTCAAAAGACGTTGGAAAAACCGGGCCTGCAAATTATAAAGCGTGGTTAACCAGTACAAAAAAGCTGATTGGACCGGACGACTGGGCAAGTGTTCGTGCTATGGAAAAAGGGGAGACCACCATAAATGAAGAATTGGAAATAGAAACCGTCAACAAGAAACACAAATTCATTCTGAATTCTGCTATACCACTAAAAAATAATGATGGAAAAATAATTGGTGCCATTGCCATAAACGTAGATATCACGGAAAGCAAAAAAATGACCGAGCAATTGACTTTGAGCGAGTCAACCTTAAGTAGCGCTTTTGAAAACTCCGCAATTGGTATGACCCTGGTATCGCCTGAGGGCAAATTTTTAAAAGCAAACAAGGCCTTATCAAAAATGATCGGTTATTCCGAACAGGAAATCTTATCAATATCATTTCAAACTATTACCCATCCCGATGATCTGGAACCTGACCTTGATTTGGTGAGAAAGACACTTAACGGTGAGATCGATGGCTATCGAATGGAGAAAAGATATTTTCATAAAAAGGGTAACGTCATTTGGGTTCATTTATCTGTTTCATTGGTACGCGATAACCAAAACCAGCCGCTTTTTTTTATTTCACAGATCGAAGACATTACCGAAAGAAAAAAAGCAGAAAAGGTCATTGTACAGTTTAACCGCCTCTACAAGTTTACCAGTGCTATTAACGAAATGATGCTTCGGGCTGAGAAAAAGACGGAGATATTTTCAGATGCCTGCGGCATTGCTATTACTCATGGCAAATTTGCCATGGCGTGGATCGGGATATTTTCTAGAAAAGAAGGGATTATAGAAAGCTTTGCCTGTGCCGGAAACAATGACGGTTACCTGGATTATTTAATCAACAACGTTAGCGAGAAAGATTTTGAAAACAGTGTGGCCGCAAAGAGTATACGGGATAAAAAACCATATTTTATTAATGACATTGCTAACGAAGTACCCATGCCATGGAGAGAGGAAGCATTAAAGCGGGGTTATCGATCACAAATTTCTTTACCGATTACCGTTGGACCCGTGCTGGAAGCAGCGTTTATACTTTACATGCCGGAAGCATTTTTCTTTGATAAGGAAGAGGTGAAATTATTGCAGGAGGTAACCAACAATATCAACTATGCCATTGAGAAACTTGAGCTGAAGGAGATGCAAAAGAAGTCTGAGGAAGATTTAAAGGAAAGCGAAGAAAAATTCAGAAAGCTGGTGGAAGAAACGGTGGTGGGCGTCTTTATTTTACAGGAAAGCAGGTTTGTATATGTGAACCCACAATTTGAAAAAATTAGCGGGTATTCCAACGAAGTTTTATTAAATGAAATATCCTTCGAGCAATTTATTGTTGAAGATGAGTTTTTAAAATCATGGAAGAATTATTTTTCAGGAATAATAGGAGAACAGCCGTCCGATCCTTACACAGTTAAAGCACTAAGACACGACGGTGCTCTGCTCCAGATTGAAGTCATTGCATCAAGTATCTCATACAAAGGAAAACCTGCAATTATTGGGACGATCATTGATGTTACCGAACAGGTAGAAGAACAGTTAAGAATTAATAAAGCAGTTACTGACGCCCAGGAAAATGAACGGCAACAGATCAGCATGGAACTCCACGATAATGTAAAACAGATGATGGCTGCTTCCTTGCTCAACATTGATTTTCTCAAAATGATTATAAAGCATGAGGAGACCACGGTTCCTATTATCAGCAATGTAAAAAATTACATGCGGGAAGCCATCGAGGAGCTGAGGAGAATTTCGCATCGGCTCGCGCCTTCTATTGATGAAAAAGTTTCTTTGGAAGAGAAAATCAAGACGGTAGTGAATACAATGAATGTTTCCAAAGACCTCACCGTGCATTATCACTTTCAAAAGTTTGAAGAAATAATTAAAGCAGATGTGCAATTGGCTATGTTCCGGATTTTACAGGAGCAGTTTAGCAACATCGTAAAATATGCCAACGCATCGTTGGTAGACATAACAGTGCAAAAACGCAATGGAGATATTTTTATGTCAATTCAGGATAATGGTATAGGCTTCGACGCTGAGGTTAGACGAAACGGCCTCGGATTAGAAAACATAAAAAGGAGAGTACAGGTTTTTAATGGCAATTTTAATATTCAATCATCTCCGGGTAAAGGATGCAAGCTCGATATTGAAATACCCGTTGACTGAATATAGGCTTAGTCCCCTGTTAGAACCCAAAAACAATGGAACAAGTTTAAAAGGAAATTCAATTCAACACATTCACTGAAACAGTAAAGAATGAAAACCTATACCACACTTTCCGGGGCGATGGACGAATTACGCAAAGAAGGTTATAC
>Ga0207650_10002459_pt1 | contig 12891 bp, 10 predicted proteins | sample KBSS63metaG_FD_184325 | JGI IMG/M metagenome (GOLD analysis project Ga0207650, IMG submission 184325) | Switchgrass rhizosphere microbial communities from Kellogg Biological Station, Michigan, USA - KBS S6-3 metaG (SPAdes) (version 2) | ecosystem: Host-associated > Plants > Roots > Rhizosphere...
GGGACGTTAGCAGCAATTGGAAATGTTTAGAGGCGGGCACCGCCCGCCGGTTCAATGTCGTTGCTTGAGACGGCGGGCGGTGCCCGCCTCTAAACAACCTGACCGCCTCTCAACCCAAGTAGCGCAAAACTGATGCAGGCAAGGATGCCTGCGCTCCCAGCGTCAGTCGCGCTCCCAGCGTCAGTCGCGCTCCCAGCCTCAGTAGGCCTTCCAGCTTAACCGGCTTCCTCAACTACGTTCAGGCCAATCTGTCGTTGCACCGGTCGCAGCGCGTCAATCACGAAGCGAATATGCTCGTCGCGATCCGCGCCGAGTTCTCCAATTCCCTGCCAAATGTCGTCGCGATTCACCGAGCGCGCGAACGCTTTGTCCTTCAGCTTTTTCTTGACCGATGAAACTTCCAAATCATCGAGGCTTTTAGTGGGACGAACCAGGGCACAAGCAACCAGAAAACCGCAAAGCTCGTCGGTCGCAAACAGTGCGCGGGCCATCGCGGTATCGCGCGGCACGCCGGTATAGGTTGCATGGCCCATGATGGCGCGGATGAACCGTTCTGAATAGCCACGGCCGCAGAGAATGTTGGCGCCGGTAAACGGATGCTGATCGGCGGTCGGAAACATTTCGTAATCGAAGTCGTGCAGCAGTCCGACCATGCCCCACTCATCCTCATCATCATCCGCCGATCCGTATCGCTTGACACACGCACGCATTGCGGCTTCGACGGCAAGCGCGTGTTTGCGCAGGCTGTCGCCCTTCGTGTATTCGCAGAGGAGTTCCCAGGCTTCGTTGCGATCAGGCATGTGGCGGGCAAATTAACACGAGACGCGTTGCAGGCGGAAGCGAGGCAGAAGCCCGACCGTCAGGGAGGGCTCACTGAGAAACACAAGCGATCAAGGACGGTTACCAAACAAGCCCTTGCTTACACGCGGGCTTCTGCAAGTTCATCAGTTAGTCTTCGCAGCGCGGTAACCCGGCCTGGCGCGAACCACGACGTTCTTGCGTGAGGTCGTCACTTTGATCTTGCGATACAGTCCGTCTCCGGTTTTGTTGGCGGGATAGTAGCCAATCGCGTATTGAATTCTGAGCTCGGCGGCGATCTTTGCGAAGGCTTCCGGCAGCGAGCTAAGCGTGTCGGCGCGCACCACCCGTCCGCCTGACTTCTTTGCAAGTTCGCCGAGATAACTGTCAGCCTTCAAGTAGAGACTGTCGAGCATCATGCTTACCGAATCACCGTCGCCTCGGCTGCGGCGCGAAGTTGGGCTAGTTCCCCCGCTGTCCGGTCGATTCACGCCGACGTCAGCCGGATCATGATCGGGCCGGCCAGTCGGTCCGGGCGGGCGCTGATCTGGTGGATAAGGCTCTCGGCGCCGCTGTCCTTTCAAAATCTCCTCAGCGGTGGGCAAACCAAACGGGCCGGTCTTCGATGGCCGGCTTGACGGTATTGAGCTTGGTTCATCACTGGGAAACGTCGGCGCGGTCGTGCCTTGACCCGTCGTGCCTCTAATCACATCGATCGTCGGCAAGCTTGGCGAGTTACTCGCTTCGCGAACGATACGTTCGGATTCCTCGCGCGTTTCGTAGCGGATCGGATAGACGATCACGTTTTCTGCATCAAGCCCGTGCAGCGAACTCTCGAAGGTCGCTTCGTCGCTGTGCCAATCGACGCCATCGGTAAACAGCACGATCGCTCGCCGGCCCTGGATGCGCCTGATGGAAGACAATGCGACCTCGAAGGCGTCGTACAGCTTCGTTCCGGTTCCTGGAGCAGTTTTGTAAATCGCGTTCCGCAGCACCGTTCGATTGTTAGTGAAGTCGCTCAGCTCGCGCACTTCGTTGTCGAACGAAATAATTTTGACTCGATCCGCGGTTTGCAACTGCTCGACGAAGGTTGCGGCCGCCCGACGTATCGCACCGAGCTTGTCTTCGGTGCTGGCGCTGGTGTCGAGCAGCAAGACGACATTGAAGGGCGCGCTCACCGTGGCAAATAACGCGATCGGCTGATTAACTCCGTCCTCGGAGATGCTGAACTCTTCCTGAGTTAGATCGGGAACGTAGTTCCCTTCCGCGGTGGTGGCGATGACCGGAACAGTAACAAGGCTGGTATCGATTTTTAAGGTATCAAGATCTTGCTGGAGTTCGTCGGTGTCCGGCGACGGCTCTGATTCCGGCGGCTTGGTTGGCGCCGGCGGCGTCGGACGCTCTTTGGGGATGGCGGTCGTGGGTCTGCGCTGTTGGGACGTTTGCGGCAACGCGAAAACCGCGACGGCCAGGATAAGCGAAAAGATTATGCAGGTGCGAAGGAGCAACTTAGGTTTCTCCACCTGAGAAGGTTTACTGTTTCAAACCGGCTGCGCGCTGTTCCGAAATAAAGGAAGGACTGAAAACGTATCTCTACGATGAACGGCACCAGACTAACCGTTGTCCGGCGGTTATGACAATAAAGCCAGGTTGAGTAACGGGAACTCCTCTGTGCTTCCTTCGCGTTCTCTGTGTCTCTGTGGCGTTAACGTAAGCTCACCACAGAGACAAAGAGATCACAGAGGTGGCGCAGAGAGTTTTCAAAACTAGGTTAACAATCTGATTCGTGTTACTTCGTTCCAGTCTTGTGTTAGTTCGTGGTTGGTCTTTGTTTCGAAGGTGAACGAACCACGAAAATACACGAACTGCTTACGAAATCAGACCAAACAAATAACGATCAGCCCTTCCTTGCCGCGCTTTTAGTCATCAACTAGAATTACTTTGCCGTCGCTCGCTTTCAATATCTTTTCCCAAAATGAGATCGCTTTTGCTGGCCGTGCTGGCCGCTTATGTAGTTTCCGCCATCCATGCCGTGCTCGCGTTTCTCAACAAACGCCGCGCGCTGCAGCGAGTCTCTGAATGGGCCATGGGCGCCGGTTTCGCGCTGCACACCGCCGCCCTCATTGCCGACTGGGCGATTGACGGTCACTACCCGCTCTTCTATCCACGCGAAACCTTGTCGTTCCTAGCCTGGACGCTCGTCGCTGCTTACGCGCTGGTCCTGTATCGTTACGGCGCCAGACCCCTGGGCGCCGTAACTATGCCGCTCGTCTCGCTGCTCACGTTCATCGCCGTCATCATCCGCCCGGCAACATCCGACCGCGCCGAGGCGAGCAGCCTGGCAGCCTCGTGGCTGTTTCCGGTCCATACCACCTTGCTTCTCTTCGCTTACGGCGCATTCTTCGTCGTCTTCCTGGCAAGCATCATGTATCTGCTGCAGGAACGTGAACTAAAACTAAAAACTTTCAGCGCAATTTTTCATCGTCTTCCATCGCTGACGATGGTCAACGAAATCGCGACCAGTTCCGCAGCCATCGGGCTGACACTCCTGACCGTCGGCATCGCCACTGGAATGGTGTGGGCATCGTCACGCGACGGCCGACTGTGGCACAATGATCCCAAAGAGATATTTGCAGCGCTCACGTGGTTGCTCTACCTGTTGCTGATTCTTTACCGCTCGAGCGCCAGTTGGCGCGGAAGCAAAGCAGCCTGGATGGGCGTGGCCGGTTTCGCGTTGGTCTTGCTCACATTTTTCGGCGCCCGACTCATGGGGGGTTATCACGTTTTCGGGTAAGTACAAACCTCGGGTTAACACTTCACGATGTCTATCGTTTTAATCGGAATCAATCACAAATCCGCGCCGGTGGAAGTGCGCGAGCTGCTCGCCTTCTCGGAATCGGCGTGCAGCGAAGGACTGCGCACGCTCGTTGATGGCGACGTCGTCAGAGAAGGCTTGATCGTTTCTACTTGCAACCGCGTCGAGGTGTTGGCTGAGACTGCCGCCGAACGGCTGGGCGACACGCTCGAGCGCGTGAATCACTTCCTCACCAGAACCGACAGTGTTCCGCGTTCGTTCTTCGAAAGCCATGTCTACCAGCACACTGACGACGAGGCTGTCCGTCATCTTTTTCGCGTAACTTCATCGCTCGACTCGATGGTTGTCGGCGAACCGCAGGTGCTGGGCCAGGTGCGCCGCGCTTACTCGATAGCGCTGGAAGCTGGAACCGCCGGACGAATACTCAACCGGCTGGTCCATCATGCATTCCGTGTTGCTAAACGAGTGCGCACGGAAACGGGCATCGGCGCCAATGCAGTTTCCATCAGTTACATGGCAGTCGAACTCGGCAAAAAGATTTTCAATTCTCTCGAAGGACATACGGCGCTTCTCATCGGCGCTGGGGAGATGGCGGAGCTTTCCGCGCGTCATCTCGTCAAGGCTGGTGTCTCGCGCGTGCTGCTTGCCAATCGAACCGCGGAACGAGCTCAAAATCTCGCCGGCGAACTTGGCGGCGAAACAATTCAATTCGACGAGCTACCCCGTCATCTTGCCGAAGCCGACATCATTATCTGTTCCACCGCCGCCGAAGAATACGTGATAACCGAACAGATGGCCCGCGAGAGTTTAGCCAGACGCCGCAACCGGCCGTCGTTCTTTATCGACATCAGCGTGCCTCGCAACATCGATCCCGCCGTCGGCAAGATTCGGAACGTCTTTGTTTTCGATATCGACGACCTGGAGTCCGTAATCTCGTCAAACATTCGCGAGCGCGAGCGCGAGGCGGAACGGGCTGAACTGATCGTCGAATCGGAGATCATGCAGTTTCAGCAGACGTTGCGCGTGCTGGACATTGGCCCAACCATCGGTGCTTTACGAAACAAGCTGCAGGGCATCGCGCGTTCGGAACTGACGCGCCAGCGGAACCGGCTTGGTCCGCTGACCGCGGAACAGGAAGCTGCCATTGAAGCTTTGCTGGTCTCGACCGTAAACAAAATTTCTCATCCGCTGCTGAGCCACATGCGACGCTCCTCCGATTCGAGCGATGCGGAAGCCATTCAGGCCTGGCGCGATATCTTCGGCCTGGAAGAGTAGTCCCACCCGCATCGAATAATGAACAACTCGCTGGTCATCGGTTCTCGTGGTTCAAAGCTCGCGCTCACGCAAGCCGGAATCGTCAAAGCCCAACTCGAGCTGCTCGATCCGTCCATCACCGTTCGCATAGAAATTGTTAAGACTTCGGGTGACGTCAAATCCGAGCCGCTGTCAGTGATCGGCGGCAAAGGTGTGTTCACAAAAGAGCTGGAAGAGGCGTTGCTGGCTGGACACATCGACCTGGCAGTTCATTCGCTAAAAGATTTGCCCACGATCGTTCCCGAAGGCTTGACGATCGCGGCGATCAGCAAACGCGAAGACCCTCGCGATGCGCTCGTGTTGAGAAGTGGGAATACGACTAAGATCGCGTCGCTTCGCGACTTGCCTCGCGGTGCGTCGGTTGGTACTTCCAGCCCGCGCCGCCTGGCCCAGTTGAAATACCTGCGTCGTGATCTCGACATCAAAGACCTGCGCGGAAACATCGACACACGGCTGCGCAAGCTCGACGAAGGGCAATACGACGCCCTCGTTCTCGCGTGTGCGGGGCTACGGCGGCTCGGAGTCGACAACCGCATTAACCTCGCGTTGCCGCCCGCGGAGATGCTGCCCGCGGTTGGGCAAGGTGCATTAGGTTTGGAAACACGTGTCGACGATGAACAGACAAACAAAGCAGTAGCCAAACTCAATCACAAGTTCACGCAGATCGCGTGTACGGCTGAAAGGGCATTCCTGCGAAGTCTTGGCGGTGGTTGCCAGCTGCCGATTGCGGCGTATGCAATCGTTCGTGAAAAGAAGATTCGTCTCGACGGGTTGATCGCCGAGCCACAGGGATTGCGAATTGTAAAAGATCGAATCGTTAGCGGGTTGCAGGAAGCCGAGCAACTCGGCGCGGCGCTGGGCGAGCGACTGCTCGAAAACGGCGGGAATGAATTGTTGGCTTCCGCTCCATAGGAGCGAAATGCTTATAGCAACGAAGACCCATGAAACGCTTCGCTGAACCTTCGTGTTTTTCGTGATTTTGTTCGTGGTAATTCGTGGTTAGGATTTCAAACAGCAAATCACGACCACGAAAAGACACGAAGACAAACGAAATCACACGAACAAGACATCAATGACTAACCAACCACTCGCGGGGCGCACAATCGTGATCACGCGTGCCGCCAATCAGGCCGACGACTTCGCCACCGAGCTCCAGCAATATTCCGCAAACGTAATTGTTTGCCCAACCATTGAAATCTGTCCGCTCGAAAACTACGATCGGCTCGACGAAGCGATCGCGCATCTTTACGGCTACGACTGGATTATTTTCACCAGCGTCAACGGCGTAGATTACTTCTTCAAGCGTCTTGCGACCGCTAATCGCGCCGTCAGTGAATTGGACGAACTGAAAGTCTGCGCTATTGGCGAAGCTACCTCCGAGCATTTGCGCGAATTGCACGTGCACGTGGATGTGATTCCGGAAGAGTTCAAAGCTGAAGGAGTGTTCAAAGCTCTCGAGAGTTTTGTCGGCGGCAAGCTGGCACTGCAAAATCTCAACGTGCTGATACCACGCGCTTCAGTCGCCAGAGATTATTTGCCGAAAGCGCTCGAGGAAGCCGGAGCGCGTGTCGATGTCGTACCTGCCTACCGGACTGCGCTGCCCGCCGACATCGATCGCGGACGCGTCGCTGCCATGCTTTCAGGCTCGGCAGATTGCATCGCGTTCACCAGCTCCTCAACCGTCAAAAATCTCGGGCTGCTTTTTGACACGCAGGACTTGAGCGGCGCGCTGGCTGGAGTTGTCATCGCCTGCATCGGCGACGTCACCGCGGCTACGGCGCGGGAGTTTGGTTTGCAAGTAGGAATTCAGCCGCGGCAATTTACAATCCCGGCGCTGGCGCGCGCCATCGCTGAATATTTTTCCAGCCGCGAGAGATAGCTCGCGTGGTATTGTCAGCAAAGTGCATTGGTTTGAAAATCTCTGTGCGTCCTCTGTGAACTTTGTGTCTCTTGGTGGGCTCTCCGGACTAATCACCACAAAGACACAGAGAACACGAAGGTTGCACCGAGAGGAAGGACTGAACTATCTCTGGAGTCCTAACTTGGTCTCGGCCGTTAGAGGCTTATGTCAACTGAACTGCAGCCAGCCGAACTAACTGAAGCGAAACGCGAGATTGAAGCTCTGCGCCGGCAGTTGCTCGACCACGGTGCGTTTGGCGAGCTGGTGGGAAATTCCGCGCCGATGCGCGAAGTCTATTCGCTGGTAGAACAGGTCGCGTCATCGTCGGCCTCGGTTTTAATCACGGGCGAATCAGGAACGGGAAAAGAATTGGTGGCGCGCACTATCCACCAGTTGAGCCCGCGCCGGGACAAGCCGTTCATCGGCATCAACTGCGCCGCCATTCCTGAGTCGCTGATGGAATCGGAATTGTTCGGCCATGAGAAAGGCGCATTCACAGGCGCGGCCTCGCGTCGCGAAGGATGTTTTGAACTCGCCGACGGCGGCACGCTGTTGCTGGATGAGATCGCGGAAATGCCCGCGCTGCTGCAATCGAAGTTGCTGCGCGTGATCGAGGAGCGCTCGGTTCGTCGTCTTGGAAGCCGCAAGGAGCTTCAGGTTGACGTGCGTTTGCTGGCTGCTACCAATCAGGATCCGCAAACGGCGGTGAGCAAAGGAAACTTGCGCGAGGACCTGCTTTACCGTCTCAACGTCTTTCGCATTCAACTCCCCGCATTGAAGGATCGGAAAGAAGATCTGCCGCTGCTGGCCCAGTATCTGGTTACGAAGCTGGCGGATAAACACGGCCGTCCGGCGCGGTTCCTCAGTGGCGCCGCGCTCGAAGCGCTGCAGTTTCACGCCTGGCCCGGCAACATTCGCGAGCTGCGAAATGTGATTGAGCGCGCGGTGGTGATCTGTTCCGGCGAGCAGATCGAACGGCATCACTTCGCGCCTTATCCAATTGACCAGCGCGAGCGCCTGCGCAATGAAGACACGATAACGTTTCCGGTGGGCACGCCGCTCGAAGAAGTTGAGCGCCAGATGATCATCCGCACGATCAAGAAGACGAGAAACAACAAAACGCGCGCGGCGGAACTGCTGGGCGTCAGCCTGAAGACGCTTCACAACAAACTCAATCTTTATCGGGAACGCGGGCAGCTGGACGACGAAGTGGGTCAACAAACTCAGCCCAAGGAGCGGTAGCGACCCGGGCATTGCGTCGCCTGGACCAGATTTTTTAGTCGACTCGCACATTCTCCAGTGAACGGGTCGCTACCGCTTCCCGTTCTGAATTTGTCGCCCACACCGTAACAGTTTCAAAGCGCAGTGCCTGGCAGGACCGTTCACCTAATCAGAACCGGGAGCGGTAGCGACCGGCGAAATATTCCAGATGCAGTTTTGCAAAAGGTTCGGTTTTCAAGTTGAATCTTTGGCCGGTCGCTACGGCTCCCGGTTCTGACGCATTGCCATCTCTGACTATGCGGTAACTGCAAGGCTCGCATATTTTCATAGCTGTCTCCACGAAACTTACCCTCAACCTCTTCAAAGGAGAATCCAATCATGGCAACTGAAATGACGACGACTGAACATTACGGGCAGTGGCAAGTTTATCCGGGCAATGACCTCTCTTCGCTGGCCCTTCCCGATTACTTTTCAATCTACCTTTCCTACACGCTTGACACGACCACTCACCAAGGCCTCGGCTTGCGCATCTCTGGGAGTTTTCCTTTCGCGCGTTATATGAGCGTTAACATCTACGGCGCCAGAACGGGCACGTCGCTGGGCGCATTAACTGATTACCAGATCTTGACCCGGCATCCCAACAAGAATCCCTTCGTCGCCGGGAATGACGAGGACGAGTTGAACCGGGAATACGTCTTCAACGTGGAGCCCCAAAGCGACTCGGCAAGCGACCAAACCGGGCCGGCCAGGGAGAACCTGCTGACTTACGATCCCGAGGACCTTCTTAACCCCGCGATTCCTGATCAAAAATTGGCGTTGCTGACAGTTATCATCCGTTACTACGTGCCGAAGCTCAGTGAGGACGGACACTATGGCGGTGTGGATGCGCCAAAAGTTCAAACGTACAAACTGCCTGACGGAATCCCCCAGGACGCGCCGCCGGGATACCCGACGCAGATGGATGTCAACAAGAGCACGTTCCAGACACGCCTCGCACCAATCTTCACGACAGCGGGCCCAGACAACAGGTTGCGCTTCTATCACGCAGCGGGCAGTGGGCAGTTCAACAACGCAGACAATATCTATCTAATCTGCGCCGCATTAAATGTAGACGGGATAAATAACTGTGTGATCTTGAAGCTCAAACCGCCGAGCTTCCCGCTAACGCACGATGAGTTTGATAAAACTCAAGTACGCTATTGGTCTTTCAATCAAGGGAATCCTGATACCTCCACGCCGCTGGGCATTAAAGACCAAGACTTGAAGTTGGCGACGGACGGCTTCGTCTACCTCGTCATGGGCCCGAACAGTCTCAGTGGCAAAGCCGCACAGAACGGTTACAACTACATGGCCTGGAAGGCAGACAAGCAACAGGCCGTCATTCTCTACCGCAACATGTTGACCATCCCGCAATACCGTGGCTCGATCGCGAGAGTGCCACAACTGCCGCCGGCGGCTGATCCTCCTCCGCCGCCACCCTGGCCCGACTCTGTGCTTGCCGCCGACGAAGCCTACATTTCCCTCTGCGAGTACGCGCCGGTGGGTAAGATAGTCACTACCAGGGAATTCAACGAAAACTTTGGCGGCATGCCATCGCCGGGTTTCGCTTAAAAAACTCGACATCCCAGCGCCAACGGCGCGAGATGTAATAGCCTGGGGTAACGCCCCAGGAAACACCACGGAGAAAAGTGGAAAGCGCTGAAGGCGCGAAATCAGAGTGTCGGTTTATTCGACACAATCATTTCGCGCCTTCAGCGCTTCAAAATCTTCAACTGGCCTGAACCTGGGCCGCTGGCCCAGGCTGTCACATTTCGCGCCTTTGGCGCTGGACGTCAACCCGGTTGCCTGGCTGGATTGGAGACAGGCATCGCGCGGACTGACCGCAGCTTCTTCATAAAGCTACTCGTAATCTTTCCTTCAACTGTCCCGCCAATAGAATTCACTCGCCCGCTCGCCACCACTCTTTTATTCTTTGGATCGATCACACTGTAAATAAAGCTCGTGGTGAAGACCTTGCGCCCAACTTCAATAATCAAGTCCGCATCGCTCTCTTCTCTGGTGATAACCAGACCCCATTGCTGAAACTCGTCTTGTTGCAGCAAAGAATTCTCGAGCGTGGATGCCTTGAAGTAAACCGACTTGGAGCGAATGAAAATAGTTTGGGCGTTACGCAGTACTTCGTTGGGAGTGGGGCGAGCAGCTTCTGTTTGAGGTTCTTGAGAATCGTACCTTGTACTTGCCAAGATTAAGGGTGAAGCAAGGCAGAAACTTAGGAGGATTATCCAGACGTAACGATTCAATATAGGCATGATTCATACTCCGCAAAGCATGTGCTTTGCCATATCGTAAGTTACAACCTCAAACCAGTAGCAAGAATTCTATCGATAGGCTCCAACGCCGAAGGCGTTCGCCATTCCAGCCCAGGGTAACACCCTGGGTAAGAACCGCAATAAATGATTCTTCACGCTGAAGGCGTGGAGTCATCACGACCATAGACAAAATCATATCAAACCCTTTCAGGGTAGGAACAGGTAGTTCGCCTTCACAGGGTGTCACCCTGGGCTAAAATAGCGGACGCCTTCGGCGTTGAGGAAGTTTTCCAGGCGTTCCAAGGTGCTAACTTGCGCGCGGTTCATCGCTAATGATATTCCTCGTTGCCGATGTCAGTCCTTCTCTTCTTCATCGACGGTCTGGGAATTGGTTCGCGTGGGCCGTTCAATCCGCTCGATGGGCTGGCAGACGCAGCGCCGCTCGCCGTATTCCGTGATGAGCCGCCAGTGACAATCCATGACGGCATCGTTGTTCCTACTGATGCCTCTCTCGGTGTTCCGGGTCGGCCGCAAAGCGCGTCGGGTCAAACCACAATACTCACCGGTATCAACGTTCCCGCTCAACTCGGCTATCACAAACAAGGCTTTCCCAACACCGCGATGTTGGAAATACTGCGCGAGCATTCACTCTTTCTCCAATTAAAGCGCGCGGGGATTGAGCCGGTAACCTTCGCAAACACGTACACGCAGCGGTTTTTCGATGAACGTCCGCGCTGGGTGTCGGCAACCACCGCAGCCGTCGAAGCGGCAGGACTAAGTTTCCGGAGAGTGTCCGATCTAATCGCGGGGCGCGCGGTCTACCAGGACTTCACAAACGCCATGCTCATCGAACGTGGCGAGGACGTGAAACCGCGGACCGCGGAAGAAGCGGCGACCGTGCTCGCGAGAATCGTCGCCGAGAATCGTTTCACGCTTTATGAATATTTCATTACTGACAAGGCCGGGCACGCTCAGGACTTGGCGAAAGCAAAAGTCGTCTTAACTAACCTGGCGAGACTGATCCGGCGCCTGCTGGAAGTAATTGATTTAGATCGCACTTCCGTTATACTCACCAGCGATCACGGCAACATCGAAGATCTTTCTTTGCGCAATCACACCCTGAACGCGGTGCCGACGATTGTTTGGGGCGCGCACCGGCAGCACATCGCCAGTCGAATCCGGAGTCTTGCAGACATAACACCAGCGATCGTAAACATCCTGACAGAGAAAGCCGCAGCGCATACATGAGTCCCGCGAAGCGTTCTGCAAAATCCCTCCACGCGCCGCCAGGCGACAAAAACAATCCGCGCGAAGTGTTTGGCTGGAAAATTTACGACTGGGCCAACTCGGCGTTTTCAACCACCATCGTCGGCGCGCTCTACGGCCCATACCTGACGGAAATTACTCAGCGCGTGGTGGGCGAGAATGGAGTAGTCGTCAATCTTGGACCGCTCGGGTCCATTACTTCCAAATCTTTCTTTCCCACCTGCGTCTCCGTTGCAGTGTTCCTGCAAGTTTTTCTGTTACCAATCCTCGGCAGCATCGCTGACTACTCAAATCTGAAAAAGAAGATGATGGCGTTGTTCTGCTACATCGCCGTCGCGGCCACCTGTCTAATGTACTTCGTGGACGGCCGGCTCTACTGGCTGGGAGGTTTGCTGTTCATCATCGCCAATCTCGGTTTCGGCGCGGCGCTCGTTTTTTACAACGGCTTTCTCAATGAAATTACCACTGAAGATCAGCGCGACAAAGTTTCGAGCCGCGGCTTTGCCTACGGCTACCTGGGCGGTGGCCTACTGCTCGCGCTCAACTTTCTGCTGGTGAAAAGCGCCCCGCGGCTGGGAATGGATCCTTACCTGGCGGTGCGAATTTCCTTGTTGTCGGCGGGAGTTTGGTGGGGCGGCTTTGCCCTCATTACTTTCGCAACTCTGAAAACGCGGGCGGCTGAAAAATCACTGCCGCCGGGCAAGACTTATTTGACGATCGGGTTCTCGGAGCTGGGTCGAACCTTTCGTGAGCTGGCGCGATTGCGCTACACCCTTCGTTATCTCGTCGGTTACCTGTTCTTCAACGACGGCATTCAGACGGTGATCAGCATGGCCTCAGTCTTCATGGCCCAGGAGCTGTTCGTGGCGCGTGGACTGAAGACGGACCAGTCGTTTCTGTTGCTAATCTTTCTGATGGTGCAGTTCGTCGCCATCTTCGGCGCGCTCTTGTTTGAAAGACTGGCGTATCTAATCAACACCAAGAACGCCATTCTTGTTTCGCTCGTGTTATGGGCGGCGGTCGTGATTTACGGTTATGGGTTTCTGCACACCACGAACCAGGCATGGTTCATGGGCGTAATAATCGCGATTGTGCTGGGCGGCTCGCAGGCGTTGTCGCGGTCATTGTTCTCGCGGATGATACCAGCAGGAAGAGAGGCTTCGTTCTTCGGTATCTATGAAGTGTCTGAACGAGGCACGTCGTGGCTGGGGCCGCTGGTGTTCGGCGCAGTCGTGGCGGCGACAGATTCCTACCGGCAGGCGATGCTG
>Ga0207650_10002465_pt1 | contig 12872 bp, 9 predicted proteins | sample KBSS63metaG_FD_184325 | JGI IMG/M metagenome (GOLD analysis project Ga0207650, IMG submission 184325) | Switchgrass rhizosphere microbial communities from Kellogg Biological Station, Michigan, USA - KBS S6-3 metaG (SPAdes) (version 2) | ecosystem: Host-associated > Plants > Roots > Rhizosphere >...
GGCCGGAGAATCGCAGACTCCGCAGCCATTTCTGCAGGTGGCTTCCAGTTCACTGACGTCAGCATCTTTCCGACTTCACTGATTAGCCGGATCGAAGTCTTGAAGGACGGCGCATCCGCTCTCTACGGATCGGAAGCGGTAGGTGGCGTGGTAAATATTTTCTTGAAGAAAGACTTCAGTGGGGTGGAAATCGACGGGCGCTACGGATTTACTCCTTCGAGTGCTGTTTCGGAGCGGAGAGTGAGCGCGATCGCGGGCGTGGGCAACGATACCACCCATGTCACCGTGGGCTTTCAGTACTACGAGATCGACCCGCTTTTCAATCGTGAGCGGGGTTACTCGCAACCGTTCATCAATGTCACTACGACGTTTGCCGGTAGCGGTCGCGACAATTTGGGTGGCGGGACTAACTACTACAAGTTGAAACCCGGTATTAACTCGCCGTTCGACGTGCCCGGCGTGACGCCGGGAGGTGTCCCGCTGCCGGCTCCTGGCTCGGCCAATCAAGGGCAGTATGCGCAACTGCCGCAGGCTTACGACAATGTAGGACTTGGTGGGCTCCTCTCGTTCGACTTATCGAAACTGCCCACGAGCACGCTCGATATTGCGAACACTGACGCTTACGCCGCGGTTGAACATCAAATCTTTGGGAAACAGTTGGAACTCTTCTCCAATTTCCTCTTCGCAAAAAATCACAATGAGCTATTTCTAAATGGTCAGCCGCTGAACAATGGCACCGGCGTTATTATTCTGGGATCAATGAAGGTTGATCCCAACACTGGAGCGCTGGTTCCGGAAGATCGCGGCGCACCCGCTCCCTTTAATCCCTTCCAGCTCTCGATCGACGGCAATACTCTGACCGGGCAATTCCGACTCTTCGCCAATCAGCGCTTTCAGAATAAGCCTCGGACGTTCACCGATGATTCGAGTTTTTATCGAATTCTGGCCGGGCTGCGCTCACAGATCTCCAAGGATTGGACGATCGAGGCCGCGGGTTATTACAGTAATAACTCAATCGACTTCGTGAACTCGGGCCTGGTCAACGCGACGCAACTGAATGCAGCGATTGCGGGCACGGCGGTCGATTTCAGCGGGAACCCCATCCCACCACTCGATTACTTTGCGCGCAACGTCGTCGGCACGGGTCCGGGGCAACTCACGGGCGCACAGTTCAACACTCTATTCGGCTCCAACATCCGGGCCCAATCATCCTATCAGGAGGTCTTTGATGCGAAAGTCACCGGCTTTCCGTTTCACCTTCCGGGTGGTGACCTCGGTGTGTCCTTCGGCGGTGAATACCGCCAGGAAGGATTCAAGCTCCAGGATTCACCCGAGATCTTCGTCGGTTCAGTTCCGGTGCAGGACATCAACGTCGGGCGAGCGGTGAAATCCGCCTACGCTGAAGTTAGCATCCCAGTGATCGGGCCGCAGATGAAGATCCCTTTTGTCTACAGCCTCGACCTGGATCTCGCGGGACGCTTCGATCACTACGATGGGGTCAAAGAGGACGCAAAGGTCCCCAAGGTGACATTGCGCTATCAACCCATCAAGGATTTGACGCTCCGGGCCACTTATTCCAATTCCTTTGTTGCTCCAACATTGTTCCAACTCGATGGACCAGCGGCGACGGGTTTCTCGACAACCATTACGCTCAATGGTCAAGTCCAGGATCAAGCACAGGTATTGACTGGATCCAATCCAGACCTCGTCCCGTCAACCGCGGAATCCTATACTGCCGGCATTGTCTATAGCCCGAGTTCCATCCCGGGGTTGACAGTCACCGCCGACTACTTCCGCACCTTGCAGCAGCAAATCGTGGGCATTCTGGGAGGTGCGCTCATTCTTTCCAGCGTTGAGGCCCTCGGTCCGGCGTCGCCCTACGCCGATCTGGTGGCCTTTAACAACTTCCCCGGTCAGATCGGGTCCAAACCCGTGACGGCGCCGCACCAGTTAGATGGCAACCTCGCTTCGGTCTACTATAAGGATACGCTCGTTAATATCGGCGCGACCCACATCGAAGGCTTCGACTTCACCGCGAACTATGACTGGGATCTCCACCGCTACGGTCAGGCGCAATTAGGAGTCAATGCGGTTATGTTCACTCTGGCCGAATTCAAGACAACGCCGCAGAGCGATTACTACAACATCAATGGCCTCGACTTTCCCGAGGGCGGCGGCGCCAACCCAAATTACAGAATCACGGCCCTGGCCCGCTACAGCTATGAGGGAGCAAGCGCGGCAATCAATATGAACTACATTCCGGGTTTGGACAATGCGCAGGGCCGCGATCCGGAAGGCGAAGATCAGTTCTCGTTCATGAAAATCGGCGACTATCTGACCTTCGACACGCGGCTCCAATATGAGTTCCGGGCTAAGCCGGAGGCCGCGGCGCCGTCCTACTCAAAAGACGCCAAGGAAGCGAAAGGGATGGTGGCAGGAGCCAGTAGCGTGGCGGCGCCCGAAAAAACAATCCAACCCTTCAGCCGTCTGGTGGACGGACTTACGATTGCTGTCGGTTGCAACAATATCTTCGATCGAGTGCCACCGCACATCGACGGCGCGAACAATAATACTGATCTCACAGCCTACGATCCCTATGGTCGCTTTCTTTACTTTGAGGTTTCGAAGAAGTTCTAGGAGGGGCGTTTCCGGCTTTGCTGGTTAAACTGAGGAGCGGCCGAGCCCAGGGTCTCGGCCGCTCTTGTTTTACGCTCGAAAGAAGATACATGCGTCGTGGTGATCACAGGCCTTTTTTTCCGCCGTTAGGGAGATTAAAGGACGCTGGCTATCTCGACAGCTCGAGGGTGAGAGATCCCCTGGCTCCGTTGTCACTTCGGTTTCGTGCCCGCAATCTGGCCGCAAGACGGCGGTCGCTTTCGCATAAAACCCGAACATGGTCTAAGTTGCGGGACCGTGACGCGATCATTATGGCGAAGCGAATCGAAGTGACGCCGAGCAAAGGGCACTTGGAAGAAGGTACCAGTCCGGCCGACCCCGCTGGGACGAAAGCAGCTGCCGCGGAGTCGTCGCGCGATTCGACGAAAGCGTTGGCGGAGATGCTGCCGCTAGTCTACGAGGAACTCCGCCTGCTCGCGGGAGGGTATCTGCGCAACGAGCGGCCGGAGCACACCCTGCAGCGCACCGCTCTGGTCCATGAAGCTTACCTTCGGCTCGCCGGGCAACAGAAGGTTGTCTGGAAGAACCCGGCTCATTTCCTCGGAATCTTCGCTCGTCTCATGCGCCAGACGCTAACGAACCACGCCGTGGCGCGGCACCGGGCCAAGCGAGGGGGCAGCGATCCCACCGAGCTGATGCTTGAATTTTACGAACGGCAGGAGATCGATATCGCGGCCGTGGATGAAGCGCTGCGGGAATTGGAGATGCTCGATCCACGCCAGGGTCAGATCGTAGAACTGCGCTTTTTTGGTGGCCTAACGATTGAAGAAATTGCCACCCTTCTCGAAATTTCACCTGCGACCGTGAAGCGCGAATGGGCGGTGGCCAAGCTTTGGCTGCGGAGATCGCTTTCTTCTTAGCTTCCCCTCCTACGCAGCCGGGGATATCCTTCTTCAAATCCGCTTATATGAATCAACAACGCTGGCGACGACTTAAAGAAATTGTTGCTGACGCATTGGAAGAGGATTCTTCTTCGGCTCGGACCGCGCTGCTCCATCGCGAATGCGCCGAGGATATCGAATTGCTCCGGGAAGCGGAGTCGTTTTTGGCCGATGCCGACACGACGGCCGCCGGGGGCAACGACAACCTGGAGGCCTGTGCCGCTGCCGCGACTGCAGCAGTCCGCCCGGAAGGGATTTCCATGACCGGCCGCCGAATCGGCGCCTATGTCATAGTGCGGGAGTTAGGCCATGGTGGCATGGCTAGCGTCTATCTGGGGGCGCGCGCCGACGGTTACTTTGAAAAGCAGGTCGCAATCAAAGTGCTGAAGCCAACAGGAGGTAACACGGTAGAGCTCCTCGAACGTTTTCGGGCCGAGCGCAAGGTGCTGGCATCGCTGGAGCATCCAAACATTGCCGCTCTCTTCGATGCCGGCACGACTGAGGATGGGATGCCTTATTTCGTCATGGAGCATGTCTCCGGCGTTCCGGTGACGACCTATGTGCGAGAACACGGCCTGTCGATCAACCAACGTCTCGCATTATTTATCAAGATTTGCGCGGCGGTCGAGGTGGCGCATCACAAGCGAATTGTTCATCGTGATCTTAAGCGGAGCAACATCCTGGTGAATGATCAGGGGGAGCCAAAGTTACTCGATTTTGGGATCGCCAAGTTACTCGAAGAAAACCCGCTTGCCGTAACCGCGACCGGGCAACAACGCCTCACTCCCATCTCGGCCTCTCCGGAGCAGGCACGGGGCGAAACGGTCACCATGGCGAGCGATATTTATGCCCTGGGTGCTTTGCTTTACGAGCTCCTGACCGGTCAAACTCCGCATGTCTTTCCGACAAAAGATATTGGTTTGGATGAAGTCGCTCGAGTCGTGTGCGAAGAAGATCCTATTTTGCCGAGCCTCGCAGCGACCGATCCCGAGATACAGCGTACTCTTCGCGGAGACTTGAACGCAATCATCCTTCGCGCGATGCAAAAGAATCCGTTCGAGCGGTATTCTTCAGTTGGCGATCTGGCGGAGGATGTTCGTCATTACCTGGCCGGAGAACCAGTCCGTGCCCGTCCTGACAGGTTGAACTACCGGCTGGCACGATTTATGACCCGGCACAAGGGTTCGATGATGCGCCTGGCGCTGGCTGGGACCGCGATCCTGCTCGCTTTCGGAGTTGTTGCCTTTCTCGTCCAACGCCAATCTCGATCTGCCGTTGGGGAAGCGCGGAGCGGAGCCCAGTCGCAGATTCCGGAGAAGAGCATCGCTGTTCTCCCATTTGATGATTTCGCTGATAACAAAACAAAGAGTTACTTCGCAGATGGTGTCCAGGATGACATCCTGATTGATCTCGCGACGGTAAAAGAACTTAAGGTTATTAGTCGGTCAGGTGTCGCTCCCTATCGTGACGGCCCGCGGAATATTCGCGACATCGGCCAGACCCTGGGGGTCGCCTACGTCCTGGAAGGTAGCGTGCGAAAGCTGGACAACAGGGTCCGGGTCAACGCTCGACTTATAGATACAAGGTCTGACGCTCAGGTTTGGGCCCAGCAATATGACCGCAAGATAGATGATCTCTTTGCTCTGCAGAGTGATCTCGCGCAGGCAATCGTGGCTCAGCTCAAAGGCAAGTTATCGCCGGACGAGAAGGCGGCGATCGAAAGCCGACCCACGACGAATGTCGAAGCCTACGACCTTTACCTGCAGGCGCGAAATTCGTTCGTGCAGTACGATAACTATAAAGCAATAGAGCTCCTGAGGCGAGCCATCGCCAAGGATCCAAATTTCGCGCTGGCTTATTGTTTACTTACGAACGCGCATCTCTATGTTTACCGGTTCGGGAACGATCCCTCCGAGGCGCGTTTGGCGGACGCAAAGGCCGCGGCGGAGACGGCGCTGCGGATCGCGCCGGACCTGCCTGAGGCTCATCTCGCTCAAGCCCAATACTACTACAACGGTGTGCGCGATTACGAGAAAGCGGCGGCTGAACTGGCCGCCGCGCCGCCCTCCCCGTCGGGTCGCTCCAAATTCTTTGATCTCTCGGCCCTGACCAATCGACGACTGGGGCACTGGAATGAGGCGATTCGCGAGGGCGAGAAGGCCGTGGAGCTTGATCCGCACGATCCCTTCATCGCGACCGAGGTCATTCAGAGTTACATATCCCTGCGAAGATATTCTGAGGCCGAAAATCTGGCGGATAGGGCGATGAAACTCATTCCGAATCCGCAGGCTCCCTTTTCGACGCTAAAAGTCGAAAGCCTGATTGCTCGTGGCAAGTTGAAAGAAGCGGAGGACTTTCTTGAAACCGTGCCGTCAGGGGTTTTTAACCGGCACGCCGACATGGCTCGGATCGCCCTTTATCGGCGCAATTTCCCGAAGGCCGTCAGTGAAATTGCGGCGGCGCGCCAGGCGGAGATGCCTCCAAAGGCAGAATATCTTGACCTCATGGAAGGATCGGTCGCGCGCGCCCAAGGGAACGCGGAAAAGGCGGCGTTGCTTTTTGAAAAGGCTCGCGCGGCGCTTGAGGCAACTTTACAGAAACGGCCGAACGAGCCATCAAGTCTCGCCAATCTGGCCTGGGCTTATGCGGGACTGGGTCGCAAGGAGGACGCCTTGCGCGCGAGTCAAAAGTCGGTGGAATTAATCCCCAGCTGGCGCGATGCGGCGGAAGGGCCGGTTTACGCAAGCATGCAGGCGATGAGTCTTGCCTGGCTGGGAGAGGGCGATGCGGCCATTAAACAGCTCACCAGTGTCGTCAGGCAGCCTGCCGGCCCCAGCTATGGGGAACTAAAACTGGATCCGGGGTGGGACGCTTTGCGGACCGATCCGAGGTTCGAATCCTTGCTGGTGGAAGCTGCGAAACCGCCGGTCCTCAAGTAGACCTCCACCTTCCGTCGAGGCCCGAATCTTTCTCGCGGAATCTGAGCCGTTTTGCCCGCCGATATTGCATTAGCTTATGTGGAACCATACTTGTTTGCGCAATCACCACACGCTGGAGGCTTGCGGTCATGACCTACTTCTCGAGGGTAACAAGCGATCTTGCCCCGAAGCGAGTGGGCCTTCTGGGTTTCGACGGAGTCGCCGCGCTGGATCTGACCGGCCCGCTCGAGGCGATTGCTAACGCACGGCACCTACTGCAACCCGCCGCTGGGTCGGCCTGCTACAGGTCGATCATCATCGGACTCACCGGCAAGACTTTTGTCTCTGAATCCGGCATCCTCTTCAAAGCCGAAGCGACGGCCGAAAACGCAGGCCCGCTGGACACAATTATTGTCCCCGGTGGCAAAGGTCTGCGCCAGACCGAGACGAGTCGTCGGGCGGGCGCCTGGCTGGCTTCGCGAGCGGGAACCGTCCGCCGAATCGCTTCTGTCTCGACGGGAATTTACGGGCTCGCCCAAAGTGGGTTGATCGATGGTCGCCTGGCCACGACGCACTGGCGGTTTTTCCGCGATGTTGCGCAGCGCTTTCCGAAATTGCGCCTGAGCAACTGCGCCGCCTTCCTAAAAGAGGATAAGTTTTACACCTCGGCCGGGGGGACCGCCGGAATCGAAATGACCCTCGCGCTGATCGAAGAAGACTACGGCGGACAAGTAGCTCTGGCAGTGGCACGGGAATTGGTCATGCGGCTGCGCCCTCCAGGAGATGGTGGTCGCGACTTCGAGCCCGCCCATTATCAATATGATCCCGCCGAACGTGTCGCCGATCTTCCGGCATGGATTGCGGCTCACCTTCATGAGACCCTGACCGTCGATGCGCTGGCGGAGAGAGCCTGTCTCTGCCCGCGTCATTTTAGCCGTGTCTTCAAGCAACTCTTCCATTGCACGCCCGCTGATTTCGTTGAGGAGCTTCGTCTGACAGAAGCGCGGCGGAGGCTTCTCGGCCTTCACGGTTCAGTCGAAAGCATCGCCGAAAGCGTCGGCTTCCGAAGCTCGGATGCTTTTCGTCGCGCCTTCGAGCGGAGAATTGGAATCACCCCGAGCGCGTTTCGCCGTCACAGCAGGATGACCGCCGGCGCCAAATCACATTCCAGCATGCGTGCCGCTGCCTAACGAGAAGGGGAATGGCGGTCGCCGACCGCCGCTACAGGGCTCTGCGCAGAGCGCGGCGCACCGTCTCGGTGATCCAGCCGTAAACCAGGTGCGAGGAGAGCGCGTAAAAGTGCGTTGTGAGCGGAATCTCCTTCGCAGGCTTCGAGAGTCCGACAGCGGGCACCGCCAGTTCATCGACCAGCGCCCACAGACCGGCCCCAAAAGCGCCGCCTCCGCCGACTGTCACGACCGGCAACACTTCCGCGAGAACGCCGTAGGCCGCGGCGGAGCCGACGCCCATTCCGTAATGGACGGCTCCACCCGCGAGCGGCTTGTAATCGACCGGAATCTTGTGCCCCGTCACTTTCTCCGCGACCAGGTTGGCCGCTTTCACCGTCGTCTGGTCCGGCCTTCTCCCGCCACGCTTCTTTTCCGAGCTCATCGCTTCTGAAGCCGCGCTCCAGGCCGCCTGAAACTGCTCCATCAAAAAGGAAGCCAGCAATCCGCCCGCGACCCCGGCCAAAAAGCCCTTCATGATGTCGGTTTCGCCGTAGTCGGTATCGTCGTAGCTGATCATGGCGTTCTCCGGTTAGTCGTTCCTATACAATAGTATCGGGTAACAATCGCCGCGTGCGCGTGATCAGAAAATCAGCTGCAGGTAAATCACGTCGAGGCGGCGACCGAACTTGCTGCCGACCGCGCGTAATCGCCCCACCTCGGCAAAACCGGATGACTCGAGCAAATGCATCATGCCCACCGACTCCTCGCAGCAGACCGCCAGAACGGTGTGATAGCCTAACGAACTGGCTCGCGCGATTAAATCCCGCACCAGCACCCGGCCGTAGCCATGCCGGTGGCTCTCGTGCTGCACGTAAGTCGTGAGTTCAATCGTGTCGCGGTAGGCGCAACGGGAGCGAAATGGCGAGAGTGCGCCCCAGCCAACGATTTCGCCACCGACCTCGAGCACAGTGAGGGGTTGACCGGACGGCCGGCTGCGTAGTTCCTCGATCCGATCTTCCGTCGTCTCGTCATCGACCTGAAAGGTGGCCGCCGTAGTGCGGACATAGTGATTGTAAATCGCGTTGATTGCTTCCGCATCCGCGACGGTCGCAAGACGGGGCCGGGGCGATTCCATCACCGCGTCTCCGCCGGCACGCAGGTTTCGTCGCACCACATTTCGATCCGGGCGCGAATTTCTTCCCGAATCTTGCGCACCCCAGCCATCTTTTCCGCGTGCGTTCCAGTCAGTGCCGAGGGGTCCGGAAAGCTCCAGTGGAGGCGCTGAGCCGGCCCCGGGAAGACGGGACATTTCTCAGCGCTGCTCTCATCGCAGACCGTTACGACGTAGGTGAAAACGGGGCCGGATTTCCAAACATCAAAAACCCGCTGTGTGCCCTTGTGGGAAATATCGATCCCGACTTCGCCCATCGCTTCGACGACGAGCGGATTGAGCGTGCCGGGTTCGAGACCGGCGCTCTGCGCTTCAAACTGGTCGCCGCAAATATGATTCAGCCACGCCTCCGCCATCTGGCTACGGGCGCTGTTGTGGATGCAGATAAAGAGGACGCGTTTTTTCATGAGATGATAGAGGTCGTCATTTAGCGAAAACTTCGGCCGGCTCGCAGCAATTTGATTGGAGTTCGGCCAGGCGTCGCAGGTCTTTCTGGAAAACCGGATCCGACTGCGCGCATTCCTGGAGACACTTCAGATTCATTTCCAGCTCCGTGGATGGCCTGGCCGGTAATGAATAGATAATCCAGTTCCCGCGCCGCTTTGTCTGCACTAACCCCCGGCTGCGCAAATAGGCAAGATGCTTCGAGACCTTCACCTGCGGCTCCCGCAGGGCATCCTGGAAATGACAGACGCACAACGGCGTTTGCGTGAGGAGGTGCAGAATGCGGAGCCGCGTCGGCTCGCAGAAGCACTGATAGATTTGAGCCAGTTGCATCTGCCTAACAACAAGTCGCCGCGCACTTCGCCGCCTCAGATTCGCAGCCGCATTTCTGTTTCGCCAGACAATCGGTATGCTTCGCGGCCAGTTGAAACTCGAGCCGGTCCGCCACCGCTCGACCCGAGGCGATCGGATATTGCGAGACGACGCAGCAATCCCATTCCACTTCGACTTCAAGATCGTCGCCGGGCAAAATCGGCCGGCCAAGGTCGATAATATCGGCGAAACGTCCGGCTTTGAGGCGATGCTCGAAATCATTCGCGACATAGGTTTGCAGGACGCAGGCGTCGCGGTCGCGGAAGATGCCACCGCAATCGACAAACTTTTTCGCGACATGGCCGACTTCGGTAATGTGAAAATGCGCGGGGATTTGTTCGCCGTTAGGCAAGAGGAAACGCGGCTGGGCGGCGGGATGACCGCGCAGCAGGGATTTGAGTTCACGTAATTTCATGACTCCGATCTATATGCTCTTACGGGAATGTAGTCAAGCTGGCAGCATTCCTGCCCGAAACCGAGCAACCAACGACTCTCACGGCGGAAGCCGAGAGGCCGGCGAGGACGGTCGGTCGGGGACTTCACCTTCGGGCGTGCGCCAGGCGCGTTGGCGGCGAAATGGAAGAAGCAAAAGTTTGCCGAACGTGAGCTCGCCTTCATCGCGATAGGCGGCGACGCCGATCGTGATGGCATCCTGTGGGATGTCGATCCGCAGCGTGCGATGAAGCTGGTCCCACCAGCGAAAAACGGTGCCCCAGTTCGAGTTGGTCTCCCGCTGCACGATCGAGTGATGGATGCCATGCATCCGCGGGGTAACGAAAAACAGATTGAGCCCCCTTTCCAGCGCGATCGGCAACTTCCAGTTCGAGTGTTGAAATTGATTGGCCACGCTGAAAAAGAGTTCGTAAACCGCGAGCGTCCAGACGCTCAATCCCAAGGTGCCGACCACCGCAATGCGGAAGAAGATTGAAAGTAGCACTTCGCCAAAATGAAACCGGCTCGCGGTGCTCACGTCCATATCGAGGTCGGTGTGATGCACATTGTGGAAACGCCAGAAGAAGGGCGCCAGATGCATCAGCATGTGCCACCAATAATAGGCGTAATCGTAGAGCAGCACGCCCACGATCAACCCCGCAATGCTGGGCAAATGCAGCCAATGGAAAACTCCAAATTGCTCCCGCGCCGCCCAGATTGAGACGACAAAGGGAATCGGCACGAGCAGCAGGCGGGAGAGGAAAAGTCCGGGTGCGGCGAGGGCTGCATTGCGCACCAGGCGGCGCAGTGCGGAAAAATGCTGCCGCCGGAGCGGCCATTTCCATTGAATGCAGAACAACGCAACGAACACGATCGCGAAGACGAGGCCGAGACGGTCGAGAAGCGGATTATGCACCGGTAATTTCACGATCTGCAGAGACTATGGAATCGATTTTGCGCCGGTCACACCGGCGTCCGTTCTTTGATAGGAGAGGCTATGATCGCCACTGCCACCGTCGGCAAGCTCGATCCGAGCGTCGCAAATTCGAAATGAGGGTCTCCCGAAGGGGGCTCTCTTAGAGCTCGACCCTGCGCAGGCGCAAGGCGTTCCCGATCACCGATACCGAACTGAGACTCATGGCCAAGCCGGCGAGGATCGGGCTGAGCAAAACGCCGAACCAGGGATAGAGAACTCCGGCCGCAATCGGTACGCCCAACGAATTGTAGATGAAGGCGAAGAAGAGATTTTGGCGAATGTTGCGCATCATGGCGCGGCTCAACCGGATCGCTTGCTCGATTCCGCGCAAGTCACCTTTGAGCAAGGTGATCCCCGCGCTCTCCATCGCTACATCGGTGCCCGTGCCCATCGCGATTCCGACGTCGGCGGCGGCCAGAGCGGGGGCGTCGTTGATCCCGTCGCCGGCCATGGCCACGACTTCGCCGCCTTCCCGCAGGCGCCGGACGCGATCGCTCTTGTGTTGCGGTTCTACGCCCGCTTCGACTTGATCGATTCCGATCTGCTCCGCGACCCGTCGCGCGGTGCGCTCGTTATCGCCGGTCAGCATGATGATTTTCAAACCGAGCCGGTGCAGTTGTTCGATCGCGCCCGGGGTCGACTCCTTGATCGGATCGGCGACCGCGATTATCCCAGCGGCACGACCGTCGACCCCAACGAAAACCACGCTGTTTCCTTCTGCCTGAAGTCTGGCGGCTTCGTGCCCGAACTTCTCCAGTCCTTCCACCTTTTCGTCGCGCAGAAACTGCGGCTTGCCGACCAAAACGCGTTGCCCGTCGATCTGGCCGCTGACGCCGCCGCCGGTGGTGGAGCGAAAATCGCGTACCTCAGGTGTCTCGCCTGAGTTACTAGCTGCCACGATGGCGGCGGCCAGCGGATGCTCGCTCTGGCGTTCCACGGCCGCGGCCAAGGCGAGCAGATCCTCTTCCGAGAGCGAGTCGTTAGGCAGGACCTCCGTCACGGCGGGCCGGCCTTGCGTGAGGGTCCCGGTCTTATCGACGACCAGCGTCCGCACCTTCTCCATCAGCTCGATCGCCTCGGCTTTCTTGATCAGGACACCGGCTTGCGCGCCGCGCCCGACGCCGACCATGACCGACATCGGCGTGGCGAGGCCAAGCGCGCACGGACAGGCGATGATGAGAACGGCGACGGCATTCACGATCGCATACGCGAGTCGTGGCTCGGGCCCAAAGGCCAGCCAGATAATGAAAGTGATAAGCGCGACGGCGATGACCGTCGGGACAAACCAACTCGCGACTTTGTCGGCCAGCCCTTGGATCGGCGCCCGGCTGCGTTGCGCCTGTGCTACCATTTCGACGATCTGCGCCAGGAGGGTCTCGCTCCCGACGCGTTCCGCTTCGATCAGGACGCTGCCGGTTTGATTCACGGTGCCGCCGGTCACGCGGTCGTTTTCCTTCTTTTCCACCGGCATCGGCTCCCCGGTGATCATTGCTTCGTCGATGCTCGTTAGGCCAGAGAGGACGCGGCCGTCGACCGGCACTTTCTCGCCGGGCCGCACCCGCAACTGGTCGCCTTTTCGAACTTGATCGAGCGGCAGGTCGGTTTCGTGGCCGTTGCGTACGACTCGAGCGGTGTTGGGCGCAAGACCGAGCAGGGCGCGGATCGCGCTCCCGGTCTGACTGCGGGCGTGCAATTCAAGCATCTGGCCGAGCAGGACGAGCACGGTGATCATGGCGGCGGCTTCGAAATAAATTCCGATTTTTCCATGCATCGCGATGGCCGGTGGAAAGATCTGGGGCAGGAGCATGACGATCGCGCTGTAAAAGTAAGCCG
>Ga0207650_10002467_pt1 | contig 12864 bp, 13 predicted proteins | sample KBSS63metaG_FD_184325 | JGI IMG/M metagenome (GOLD analysis project Ga0207650, IMG submission 184325) | Switchgrass rhizosphere microbial communities from Kellogg Biological Station, Michigan, USA - KBS S6-3 metaG (SPAdes) (version 2) | ecosystem: Host-associated > Plants > Roots > Rhizosphere...
AACGGCACCAGGAGGAGCCAGGGAAGTGTGAGCGCGAGCGACTCGTCCCCCCAGACGCCGGTCGCTGCGAGAAGTGCCGCGGTCCAGGCGCCGACCCCGAACGAGACGTAGAAGAGCGTGTTGAAGCCGAGCACCCGGACGAGCGCGTCTTCCGCCGAGAAGCGAGCTCGGCGGAAGCACCAGTACGTTGCCGCGATCGCGCCGACACCGCCGGCGGCAAATACGCGCGTCGCTCCCACGCTCGCGAGCATCACCTCGGCGCTCAGACGGAAGCCGGGATCGGGGCCGCCCCGCCAGCGAAACGCACCCCGGAACACGTCCGCGTACGCACCGAGCGCGAGCAGCTGCGCAGCGAGGCACGCCGCGAACCACGAGGAGTCGGCCTGCTCGATCGCGTCGCGCACCTCCGAGAACCCGGCGGCGCGCGCAATGAGGAGCCCAACCCCGACGACGAGCAGCACCGCGGCAATCACGCCGGCGGCGAGCCGCCAGGCGCGCGGGCTCGGTCGGCCGTCGTGGTGCTCGTCGGTCATGCGAGCGCCCGCGCGGCACGCCCGAGGGCGGCGCCGGCGATCGCGTCGAGCACGTAGTGGTTGCCGGTGCCGGCGACCACCGTCGCGACGAGCGGCGCGTACGAGTGCGCGGCTGCCTTCACGACGAGCGAGTCGCTGCGCTTCGCGATCTCGGCACCGGTGACGACGGCGAAGGCGACATGCAGGCTGGGCATCGCCGCAACCGGGTTGTAGAAGCGAAGGAGAAACGGATGCTCGATGTCGAGGCCGCTGACCTCCGAGAGCGTGTCGACGAAGCCGTCGAGGACACGGGGCGGCGCCGTCGGCAGGAGGAGGAAGACGGGCTGCGCACCCACGTGCGCGAGGAGGCATGCGCGCCGGAACCGATGGAAGCCGTCGTCACGGCGCCGGAAGAGGAGCACGAGCCAGCCGACCGTGAGCGTGACGTTGAACAGCCCGTAGCCGACGTTGAGCCCGTGGACGAGGCGCGGATAGCGGAGGAGCGCGCGCTGTACCGCGGGCTCGACGTCGAGGCCGTACCGCTCCTCGCACGCGACGATTCGCTCCGCGTTCACGCGCGCACGCTCACGACCGTTCCGTCGGAGGACGACGCGCCGCACGAGGAGGTACAGCCCGTAGACGACGAGGCCGAGCATGATCTCGCGGCGCACGGAGAAGACCTTCATTGCGCCTGCCTCCACGTCATCGGGTACACGGCCGCCCAGTGCTCCGCATGGGTGCGCAGAGTCTCCGTCCAGCGGTCGGCGAGCGCCTGCAGGAGCGCGTGCTCGCCCGCCTCGCCACCCGACCGATCGGGGGGTTCAAGCAGCGGTTCGACCTCGATCCGCCAGCGCCGCGGTGCGAGCGGGAGCACGCTGAAGGGGACGAGCGGCGTGCCGCACAGACGTGCGAGCGTGGCGGGGCCGGCAGGCAGCTCGGCGACCGCATCGAGCAGTCGCACCGGATAGGTCCGCATCCCGTCCTTGGCGTAGTCGCCGAGCACGAGAACCGCCTCGCCGGACCGCAGCAGGCCCACTGCCTTCGACACGGGCTCGGAGTCGTACATGATCCCGAGGCCTGCACGAGCGCGCAGCCCTTCGACCGCCCAGGCGATCCAGTCGTCCGTGACGATCGCGGTGGTCGGGACTGGGACGAGTTCCCTCGCGAGTGAGGTCGCCACCTCCCAGCCACCGACGTGAGTCGAGACGAGCAGGACGCCCCGACCGCGCGCGAGCGCTTCCGCGATGTGCTCCACGCCGGCGACCGTCGTCGTCGCAAGAAGCTCGTCGGGCTTCGCGAGCGCCCAGAGAAGGTCGACCGATCTGTACCCCTCGTTCCGCACCTCGCGACGAACGAGATCCCGGACGGATGGGTGGTCGGGCGGAGCGCCCACCGCGTGGCAGAGGTTCTCCGCCAGGCGCCGACGCTTGGCCGGACGGGCTGCCCACTCCACCGTCGACCCGGCCGTCGCGAGCCCATGGGCGACGCCCGTGGGCAGCCGACCCACGGTCGCACTCGCGCCGACGAGAGCGCCGCGCAGCAGGCGGGCGGCGACCGGCCCCTGGCCGAACGGCGCCTCGGGGCGAGGGCGTCCGTCCGGCGCGAGTCGGAGCGCGTCGAGCCGCGCGAGCAGGCTCACCGTCGCGGCCGGGGCGACCGGAGCAGGAGGACGACGTCCTCCTCGTAGTGAACGTCGCCGACGGGTGAGTCGTTCGTCGTCCGGCTCACCAGCGCGAGCCGCACCGGCACTCCGAGTCGTCCGTGGAACCAGAAGTCGTACCGGGCGGAGCCACGGATCTCCCCGGAGAACGTCGTCGTCTTGCGCACGTGCCGGACCGGGAAGAGCGAGTCCCCGACGCGAATGGTCCCGCCGGACACGACCCTGGCGACGCCGGACTCGCGGGCCTCGCCGGTCGAGCACGACACCGGCCACGACGTGAGGCTCATATCGAGGGGACGGATCGGCGTGTTCTCACAGACGTACGTCGTGCGCTCGGTGTTGCCGAAGAACGTGTGGCGTTCGTCCTGCGAGCGCAAGTCCCACGCGTCGTCCGCGACGCAGAACGTCCACTCGGTCGAGCGCCCCTTCAACACGCGCCAGGTCAGGCTCATCCCGCATTCGGCCGCGGCGACGGTGATCGTCGAGCGTGACGGGTAGCGATGCGTGACGCCCGTCAGCGCGTCGGTCATCTCGTATCCGCTGGTCGCGTAGACGTAGACACCCGGCGGGATCGGGGTCGCAGCCTCGGGAATCCTCTCGGTGTCGGTGCGAAAGCTCGTGATCGCCTCCGCGACGGTGACGGGCTCTGCCGTGTCGCGGAAGAGCGCGAGCCACGCGCCGACGCCGGCGAGCGCGACCACGCCGAGGACTCCGGCCGCGATGAGCCCGGCCCGTCTCACGGGGGCGAGCGTATCGCGGCGTCCGCGCCGCGAGAAACGCGGCTAGCCTGCCGCTCGGAGCGGCATGGGCCCGGTGGCCCAGCGGGTCTTCAAAACCCGTGCGGTCGTGTAGCCCACGGCTCGGTCGGTTCGACTCCGGCGCCGCTCCGTCGTGTGACGCTCAGCGGCAGACGGTGCGCCCGCGGTCGCCTTCCGAGAAGACGCTTCCGCCAACGTGAACCGCTTCTTTCCAGGGGAGACAACCCTGGTTTTGCGCGGTACCGGCAACGACCAGGATGCCGAGGAAAATGGCGGTGATCGCGAGCGCGACGAAGAAGTTCCTCATGCTCATGGTCGGAATGTATTCGCGGTCCCGGTCGAAACCCTCCCCCGGAGGGACGCGGACTAGGCTCCCGGCGTGCTCACGTCGATAGCGATCTCGCCCGCGGAGCACAGGGCGCGCTGCGACGCCTTGCTCGCGGAGGCGCACGCCTCGGGGCTCGCAGGGGTCGTGCTCTTCGACCCGTCCTACATCCTCTACTACGCCGGGTTCGCGTTCGTGCCGACCGAGCGGCCGATCGCGCTCCTCCTCGGCTCCGACGGAACGCGCACGCTCGTCGTGCCACGGCTCGAGGTCGAGCACGCCGACTCGAAGTCGACGCTCGACCGGGTGGACCACTATCTCGAGTACCCCGGTGACCCGCGCGCAGAGGACGCGCTTGCGAAGGCGCTTGCCGACGCCGGGCTCACCGGCCGCATCGGCGCCGACCAGGACGGCTACCCGTGGATCCTCGGCTACCGCGGCCCGACCCTGTCGGAGCTCTCGGGCGCCACCGTGGTGCGCGTCGTCGAGCAGGTCGAGCGCCAGATGGCGATCAAGTCCGAGGCCGAGGTCGCGCTCATCCGCGAGAGCGTCCGCTGGGGCAATCTCGCGCATCGGCTGCTCCAGCGCTATACGCGCGCCGGGGCCACTGAGACGGAGGTGTCGCAGCGTGCGAGCGACGACGCGACGTTCGCGATGCTCGACGCAATCGGCGAGATCTACAGCGCGCAGAGCTTCTTCGCGCACGGCGCGCATGCTGGCTACCGCGGGCAGATCGGACGCAACGCGGCGATTCCGCACGCCCTCGCCGGAAACATCGTGTTCCAGCCGGGCGACGTGCTCGTCACGGGCGCGAGCGCGCCCGTCTGGGGTTACCTCTCCGAGCTCGAGCGAACGATGTTCGTCGGCGAGCCGACACCCGAGCAGGAGCGGATGTTCAGCCGCATGGTCGAGCTCCAGGACACTGCCTTCGACGCGATTCGCCCGGGCGCACGCTGCTCGGACGTCGACCGAGCAGTGCGCGCCGCCTTCGACGAGCACGAGCTCTGGCCGCACTGGCGACACCACACCGGGCACGCGATCGGGCTGCGCTACCACGAAGGGCCGTTCCTCGACTCCGGCGACGACACCGAGATCCGCCCAGGGATGGTGTTCACGGTCGAGCCGGGCCTCTACTCGCCCGAGCTCGGCGGCTATCGGCATTCGGACACGGTGCTCGTCTCGGGCGACGGGATCGAGATCCTGACGTACTACCCACGCGACCTCGCGAGCCTGATCGTCCCGGTCTAGCAGCGGTACGCTTGGGCGACACGAGTGGGCGGGAGGCTTGCATGAACGCAGCAGTGACAACTGAGCTACGGACGATCGGGCACTGGATCGGCGGCGAGACCATTCGCGGCGACTCCGGGCGCTCGGGGCCGGTCTACAACCCCGCGACCGGCGAGCAGACCGGCGAGGTTGCGTTCGCGTCGGTCGAGGAGATGGATCGCGCCGTCTCGGCAGCGACCGAGGCACAGACGACGTGGCGTCACTGGTCGCTCTCGAAGCGCGCTGAGCTCTTCTTCCGCATCTACCAGCTCATGGACGAGCATCGCGACGACCTCGCGCGGCTGCTAACCGCAGAGCACGGCAAGGTGCTCTCGGACGCGCACGGCGAGGTGCAGCGCGGGATCGAGGTCATCGAATACGTCTGTGGTATCCCGGAGCTCCTGAAGGGCGGGTACTCCGAGCAGGTCTCGACGGGCATCGACGTGTACGCGATCCGCCAGCCGCTCGGCGTCGTCGCCGGGATCACGCCGTTCAACTTCCCGACCATGGTGCCCATGTGGATGTGGGCGCCTGCGATCGCCTGCGGGAACACGTTCATCTTGAAGCCGTCGGAGAAGGACCCGTCCGCGTCGATCCTGACCGCGGAGCTCCTGAAGGAGGCCGGCCTCCCGGACGGCGTCTTCAACGTCGTGCACGGCGACAAGGTCGCGGTCGACGCGATCCTCGAGCACCCCGGCATCGCCGCAGTCTCGTTCGTGGGCTCCACCCCGATCGCGCGCTACGTCTACGAGACCGGAACGAAGCACGGAAAGCGCGTGCAGGCGCTCGGCGGCGCCAAGAACCACATGATCGTCCTCCCCGACGCCGACATCGACATGGCGGCGGACGCCGCCGTGAGTGCCGGCTACGGCTCGGCCGGCGAGCGCTGCATGGCGATCTCGGTCGTCGTCGCCGTCGGTGACGCCGGCGACGAGCTCGTGAGCGCGATCAAGGACCGGCTGCCGAAGGTCAAGGTCGGAGACGGCCTCGACCCGTCGTCGGAGATGGGCCCGCTGGTCACGCGCGAGCACCGCGACAAGGTCGCGTCGTACCTCGAGTCGGGCCCCGCCCAGGGAGCGACGCTCGTCGCCGACGGCCGCGAGACCGCGCCCGAGAACGGCGGCTTCTTCCTCGGCGTCTCGCTGCTCGACGACGTCACGCCGGAGATGGACGCCTACCGCGACGAGATCTTCGGGCCGGTGCTCTCGGTCGTTCGCGTGAAGACATACGACGAGGCCCTGACGCTCGTGAACGACAACCCGTACGGCAACGGCGTGGCGATCTTCACCCGCGACGGCGGCGTCGCCCGGCAGTTCCAGTTCGACGTCAACGTCGGCATGGTCGGCGTCAACGTGCCGATCCCGGTGCCCGTGGCCTACTACTCGTTCGGCGGCTGGAAGAACTCGCTCTTCGGCGACCGGCACATCTACGGCCCGGAGGGGATCGACTTCTACACGCGGACGAAGGCGGTCACGAGCCGCTGGCCCGACCCGGCGACGAGCAAGGTCGACCTCGGCTTCCCGCAGACGCGCTGAGTGATGCGCAAGATCGAGATCCGCGAGCGCGGATCTCGATCGCGCAGGAGATCCCTGAAGGCGTCCGCTTCGCGGCCGCTGTCGTGTCTTTACCATCATCCGGCAGTGCCGCACATACGGCTGATCGACGAGCACGAGGCGGACGGCCTCCTGAAGGAGGAGTACGACGCCGCGGTCGATCGGGCCGGCAAGGTCTTCAACATCCTCAAGTCGATGAGCCTCAACCCGCCCGTGCTGCGGGCGTCGATGGAGCTCTACAAAGCGATCATGTTCGGCGAGTCGGGGCTCTCGCGGAAGGAGCGCGAGCTCCTCGCGACGGTCACCTCGGCGCAGCAGTTCTGTCGCTACTGAACGGCGGCGCATGCCGACGACCTCCGTGCCGAGGGCGCAGACGACGAGACCGCTCACCACGCGATGCACGACTACCGCAAGGCGAACCTCCCGCCGCGCGAGCGCGCCCTCTGCGACTTCGCCGTGAAGTTGACGACGCTGGCGGCCGAGGTCGACGACGCGGACGTCGACGCGCTGCGAGCCGAGGGTCTGACCGACACCGACGTCTCGGACGCGATCCAGGTGATCTCCTACTTCAACTACGTCACGCGCGTCGCGGACGGCGTCGGGATCGAGGACGAGCCCGAGTGGTGACTAGACACGCCCTGTCGTCACTCAAGTGAGTGATGCGTGCCGCCGATAGGCGGTCCGTGCGGAGCGAACAGGGATTCACGCTCGTCGAGCTCCTCGTCGTACTCGTGATCATGGCGATCCTCCTGGCAGTGGCTGTCGGGTTCCAGGCGGGCGCGAGCGAACGGGCCGCCGACGCGACCGCGCGCGCGAACATCCGGACCGCCGTTCCGGCGATCGAGGCGTATCGATCCGATGCCGGGATGTATGCCGGGATGACCGTGGCGGCGCTCCAGGCGGCCTACAGTCCCGGCATCGCGGGCATCACGGTCGTCTCGGCGAGCGCTGCCGACTACTGCGTGACAGCCACCGTCGGCGGCGCCGCATGGTACAAAGCCGGCCCGGACGCGCCGATCACGCAGACGGCCTGCTCGTAGGCCCGGCTGCGGCTCGGCGCACCACGCGTCGCTCGCCGACGCGCCGAGTAACGCCTTCGGCGTCGAGGCGCTCGAGCAGGAGCTGAGCGTCGCGACGGCCGACGCCGGCGAGGTCTCGAAAACGTGCGAGCGTGATCCCGCCCTCCGCGGCACACTCGACGAGCACCACATCCCTTGCCACCTCGAACGCCGCCGCTCCCACGGCGTAGCCGTCCCCGAGCCGTACGAGCCGCCCACTCGCCTCGAGGAACCGCGCGAGCTCCTCGTCCTCGACCCTCGTCGCCCGGAGGCCGGCGCCCTTGAGCTCCGCCTCGAGCGCCTCGGCATCCGCGGCACGCCCGTCGAGCGTCGGCATCGAGCCGGGAAGGTAGAGCTTTGAGCCGCGCCGCTCGACCGCCGCGAGGGGGAGCACGTCGGCGGCCCACGGCGTGCTCGGAACCGGCACGCCGGGGTCGATCGGGTCGGCGGCTGCGATGCGAGACCGGAGCTCTTCCTCGAGCTCGGCGAGCCACGTGGCCGAGAAGACCCACGGCCCCGCCCGCTCCACGCCCGGGAGATCGTCGGGGAGCACGTGGTGCAGCGCGTCCATGCGCACGGGTTCGTGAATCGTCGCGGCGACGTCCCCTGCAGCAAGGCGCTCGAGGCGCACGGCATCGCGATGGCGAGGAGGCGACGGGTCGAGCACGGTGCCACCGCCGAGCGTCGTCCCCGACCGGAGGATGACCCGGTCGCCGCGGGCGGCGACGACGGGGCGGTCGAGCCGGAGCTGGGCGAAGCGGTCCCCGGCACGGACGACACGGGCGCGAACGTGCGCAGTCCCGTGATGGACCTGGACACGTGCGTTGTCCCCGATCGGGACGAGCTCGTCGAGGACGACGTCGAGGCGGTACGAGACGGGATACGCACCTGGAGCCACGAGCGCCTCGCCCCTCTGCACGTCGTCCCGCTCGACCCCGGGGAGGCTCACCGCCACGCGCTGGCCGGCATCCGCGTGCTCGACGTCCTGGTCGTGCACCTGGACGCTCCGCACGCGCACGTCATCGCCCGTCGGCTCGAGCCGTAGTCGGTCTCCCTTTGCGACGGAGCCCGACCACAGCGTGCCCGTCACGACGGTGCCGAAGCCCGGGATGGAGATCGAGCGGTCGACATATAGTCGGGTCGGCGCGTCGGTTCCCGCAGGCACGACCCGATCGGCGGTACGGCCGAGCTCCGCACGGAGCTCGTCGATGCCCTGGCCGGTCCGTGCGCTGACGCGCACCACGGCGGCCTCGGGGACGAGCTCGCGCGCCTCCTCCTCCGCGAGCCCCACGGTCTCGGCGTCGACCGCGTCGACCTTCGTCAGCGCCACGACACCGCGCTCGATTCCGAGCAGCCGGAGGATCGCGAGATGCTCGTACGTCTGCGGACGGGCGCCTTCTCCCGCGTCGACGACGAGCAGGAACAGGTCGATCCCGGTCGCGCCCGCGACCATCGTCCGGACGAACCTTTCGTGGCCGGGAACGTCGATGAGCGAAAGCCGGCGTCCATCCGCGAGCTCGAGCGGCGCATAGCCGAGGTCGATCGAGATGCCGCGCCGTTGCTCCTCCGGGAGGCGGTCCGTGTCCTTCCCGGTGAGCGCGCGCACGAGCCACGTCTTGCCGTGGTCGATGTGCCCTGCGGTGCCGACGGTCAGGGGCATGTCGCCACGATCAGGCCGTCCTCGATCCGCTCCGGCCGCAAGCCGGCGCCGTCGAGCACTCTCGGCGGTCGAGGACGATCCCGCGCAGTGCCGGCTGCCCACGAATTGCGCTCATCTCGGCATCAGAGACGCTTGACCATCAGCAGACAGGGATTGGCTTCCCAGAGGTCGTGGAGCTCCTCGAGCGGCACGAAGCCCTGCGCCTCGTAGAAGCGGCGCGTCCTCTCGTAGCCGGGGTCCGCGTCCGACGGGCCGAGCGTCTTAACCTGGAGATACTCGACGCCGTGGTCTCGCAGATACGCCTCGCCCGCCGAGAGCAGGGAGGTGCCGAGGCCCTGGCGGTGCCGGTCGCGCCGGACACCCATCACGTACAGCTCTGCAGCTCTCGGGTTGTGCACTTTGAGCGCGAGAAACGCGTCGTCGCCGATGGCGAACATGGGCATCCCTGCGACATCCCGGATGTACGCGGTCGTCGCCTCCTCGATCCCGAACCAGTCGGGGAGATCGCGCAGCACCGCCCCGCAGATCCGGGAGCGCTCGGCGGGATCGCCGACCTCGACGACGGTCATTGCAACGAGCGGACGGCCGCTGCGACCTCGTCGATCTCGGCATCGGTGAGCGTGCGACAGTCGAGGAGCGTGCGACCGTCGCGAACGAGCGCCACGACCGGGGGCTCACCGAGCCTGAGCGGCTCCGCGAGGCCTTCCTCGACGGCGCACGCGACACTCGGGAGCTCTGCGAGGGGAAGCGCGCCGCCCCCGACCCTTGCGACGGTCTCCTCGACCTCGCCGCCGACGAGCTCGGCGAGCCGCTCGGCCCGAGCACGTACGACCTCGACGGGCTCGTGGAGCATCCGCAGGACTGGCACAGCGTCGCGCGACTCCGCGTCGAGAGCCAGCGCCAGCGTCCCCTCGAGCGCGGCGAGCGTGAGCTTGTCTGCGCGCAGAGCGCGCTGCAGCGGGTGACGTCGCAGTCGCTCCACCAGTTCGGCTCGGCCGACGACCACGCCCGCCTGCGGCCCGCCGAGCAGCTTGTCGCCCGAGAAGCAGACGAGATCGGCGCCGGCGCGAAGACTTTCCGCAGGCGTCGGCTCGTCGCCGATGCCTACGAGCGAGCCGGAGCCGAGGTCGTCGACGAGCGGGATCTCGTGACGACGAGAGACCTCGGCGAGTTCCACCAGCTGCGGCCGCTCGGAGAAGCCGACGACGCGGAAGTTCGACTGGTGCACCCGGAGCAGCAGCGCCGTCTCGGGTCCGATCGCGGCCTGGTAGTCCGACACGCGTGTGCGATTCGTCGTCCCGACCTCGACGAGCCGCGCTCCGGAGCGAGCGAGGACGTCGGGGATGCGGAAGCCGTCGCCGATCTCGATCAGCTCGCCCCGCGAGACGACGACCTCGCGGTCCTCCGCGAGCGCGGCCAGGGCGAGGAGCACGGCGGCGGCGTTGTTGTTGACGACGAGCGCAGCCTCGGCCCCGGTGACACGCCCGAGGAGCTCCGCGAGATGGTCCTGGCGCGAGCCGCGCTCGCCGCGCTCGAGGTCGTACTCGAGGTTCGAATACCCCCCACCCACTTCGACGACCCGCGCGATCGCGGCGGCCGCGAGCGGCGCCCGCCCGAGATTCGTATGCACGAGCACGCCGGTCGCGTTGAGCACGCGGCGCAGCGAGGGCCGGCGCGCGCGGGCGAGCTCCTCCAGCACGCGATCGACGATCTCGCCCGGGTCCGCGCCTGCGCCGATCTCGAGCCGCGCCCGGGTCAGGACGGTGCGTGCCGCGGCAACCACGAGGTCGTGCGGCTCGGTTGCGAGACGCTCGTCCCGGAGCAGCCCGTCGACGGAGGGCAGGTCGCGAAGCCTCACGCCGAGAGTGTAGGAACGAGCTCGCGCAGGAGCGCCGTCACCGAGCCTGCCGCCCGGCCGCCGATCTCGAGCACCGCCTCGTGGTCGATCTTCTCCGGCAGCACGCCGGCTGCCATGTTCGTGACGACGGAGAGACCGAGCACGCGGATGCCGAGGTGCCGCGCGGCGATCACCTCCTGCACGGTCGACATCCCGACGAGGTCGCTCCCGACCGCGCGCATGAACCGGATCTCCGCCGGCGTCTCGAACTGAGGCCCGAGCCACGCCGTGTACACGCCCTCCCCGACCTCGAGGCCGAGGTGCATGGCCGCCTCCCGCGCGCGGGCGCGGAACTCCGGGTCGTACGCGTCGCTCATGTCCGGGAAGCGCGGCCCCAGCGACTCGTCGTTCGGCCCGACGAGCGCCGACGTGCCCTGCAGGTTGACGTGGTCGGAGATGAGGACGATCTGGCCGGGCCGGAAGTCGGTGTTGATCCCGCCGGCCGCATTCGTTACGACGAGCGAGCGGATGCCGAGTGCGCCGAGGGCGCGCACGCCGAAGACGACGCGTTCCGCGCCGATCCCCTCGTAGAGATGCGCCCTCCCGCGCATGACCGCGACGGGCACCCCGTCGAGCGATCCCAGCACGAGGACGCCGGCGTGGCCCACGGCAGTCGAGACCGGCCACCCTGGGATCTCCGGGTACGCGATCTCGACCCGGTCCTCGAGCTCGTCCGCCAGATCCCCGAGACCGCTGCCGAGGATGACGCCGACCCGCGGCTCGACCGCCGAAGCCTCCCGGATACGAGCGACCGCAGCCTCGAGGCTCACGCGGAGCCCTCGGCGACGCGCCGGTCGTAGTGCGACACGACGAGCTCGACGGCGTCGGCCGGACGGTCCGCACGCAACATCCCGGCGAAGTCGTCGGGGGAGATGAGCCCGTCGTCGAGCATCTCGTCGCGCACCCAGTCGATCATCTCCTCCCAGTAGTCGGAGTCGAAGAGCACGATCGGGAAGTCGCCGATCTTCTTCGTCTGACGGAGCGTGAGCGCCTCCCAGAGCTCGTCCTGCGTCCCGAACCCGCCCGGGAAGTTCACGAATCCCTCGGCCGCCTTCACGAACATCACCTTGCGCACGTGGAAGTGGTCGAAGGTGAGCGCGAGGTCGCACCATGGATTGGTCGCCTGCTCGAAGGGAAGGGCGATGTTGAAGCCGACCGAGAGGCCGCCGCCTTCCTTGCACCCTCGATTCGCCGCCTCCATGATCCCCGGCCCGCCGCCCGTCACGACCGCGAAGCCGGCCTCGGCGAACGCTCGTCCCGTCTCGCGGGCCTGGTCGTACGTCGCCGACCCCTCGGCGATACGCGCCGATCCGAAGATCGACACCGCGGGCCGGTCGATCTGCTGCACGAGCTGGAACCCGGCGAGGAACTCAGCGGCGATGAGGGAGACGTCCGCGGCCAACGGTTCCGCGCTGGCCCGGTAGATCCGGCGCGGGGCCCCGGCCTTGTTCGCCATCAGAAGGTCTTCTCGACGTGCGTCACGGACATCGCGACGCCGAGCGCGGCGATGAGCCCGAGGTACACGACGGCGACGCTTACGCGCTGCCCGACCGTCAGGCGGTAGTAGTCGCCGGCTTCGCCACGCGACCGCCAGCGGCTCCAGAGATCGAGCCCACCGAGGACGACAATCAAGACGAGGAGCGGGTTCGGCCTCACGACGACGAGGCCGACCATCATCAGCAACCCGACGAACCAGAGCGCGGGATGCAGCGCACCCGCCGCGCGACCGCCGTCGAGCGGGACGATCGGGATGAGGTTGAAGAGGTTGAGGAAGAAGCCGGTGAATGCGAGGGCCACGAGAAGGTCCGAGCCGATAGCCTCGCCGGCGATCCAGCAGGCGGCAGCGCCGATCGAGCCGAGAATCGGCCCGGCGAGCGCGACGCGCGCCTCCTTCCAGGCGTCGTCGGGCAACTCCTTCATCCCGATCATCGCGCCGAGGAACGGGATGAAGAGCGGCGCGCTCGCAGGGACGCCCTGGCGTCTCAGCTCGACGACGTGGCCGAGCTCGTGGACGAAGATCAGGAGCACGAACCCGATGGCGAACGGCAAGCCCCAGATCCACGTGTAGGCGGCGATCGAGACGAGCATCGAGGCGCCGGTCGTGACGACCTTGAACTTGAGGAGCAGCCCGCCGAACTTCAGGAGCAGGAAGCCGAGCCCGACGATCGGCGCCGT
>Ga0207650_10002470_pt1 | contig 12857 bp, 13 predicted proteins | sample KBSS63metaG_FD_184325 | JGI IMG/M metagenome (GOLD analysis project Ga0207650, IMG submission 184325) | Switchgrass rhizosphere microbial communities from Kellogg Biological Station, Michigan, USA - KBS S6-3 metaG (SPAdes) (version 2) | ecosystem: Host-associated > Plants > Roots > Rhizosphere...
TTTTGATAAGAACCTGGGAACGGGTAAACGTTCCAGGTTTGTTATTCCCATGGATGAACATGACGATAACCTGGATGAATTTTATGTGGATAATGATGGCGATTTTGTATTCTCCAAGTTTAATCGCAACAATAATGAAACGATCAATAATTCTGTCCTCTTCTGGAAGAAGGCGGATTCTGATTCCCTGATCACCATTGAAGTTCCTCAGAAAGACGTTTTGTTGGATGAGATCCATATTAAAGTTGATAATGTCAATAAGCGGTATGTTATCACCTCTTTTTATTATAAACAAAAAAGGGGAAATATTGAAGGACTTTATTTCTATGTATGGGATAAGCAAACACAATCCCCTGTTCTGCAAAACACAGCCACATTAGGCGATGAGTTGCGAAAGGAGGCAAAAGGGGATGCCAACGCCAAAATGGCTTTCAATGATTATTTTATACGGCATGTGATTATAAAAAAAGACAGTGGATTTCTTGTAAATGCCGAGTCGTTTTATACTTCCTCCAGATTTGGTAACTGGAACCGCTGGAATTATTTATACGGCTCACCTTACAGTAGCTACGATTATTATAGTGTTTATTCTCCTTATTACAGTACCTCGTGGTGGCGTAGCCGTTATGATAACGCCCAGAACGTTCGATACCACGCTGATAACATAACGATACTTTCTTTCGACAAAGGCGGTAACCTGCAGTGGAGTGATGTGATACATAAGGAACAGTATGACGATGAAGGCGATGACCGCATTTCATTTCAGTTGGCAAATACTGGTACGCAGCTCCATTATATTTTTAATATGGATGAAAAAAGAACTCTTTTGCTGAATGATTTTATGTTATCACGTGACGGAAATATCAGCCATAATCCTACATTAAGAAATCTCGATAAAGGATATGAGTTCCTTCCCAAGTATGGAAAGCAAATAAGTACACATCAAATTGTGATGCCTTGTTTCTTTCGTAACTACATTTGCTTTGCTAAAATCGAATTTAATTAATAGCATTGCGATGTGATCGCAATATTCAAACAAAAATCACCCGGTAACGTAGTAATTACATTACTCTTTGGACTACTGCTCAAATTGCCGCTGTTTCTTTATCCAAAAAATATCGTAGCAAGCCCAATCGACGGCAGGATTTATCAATGGTTCATTTCAATTCTCCCTCCTGCCAGCCCGATGGTTTATTCAGTGATTGCTTTTTCACTTTTATATACACAGGCATTAATGATAAATTATATGGTTAACGAATACCGCATGATCATTAAGGCCACATTTTTGCCGGCAATGGCCTTCCTGCTGATTACGTCATTACTGCCGGAATGGAATTACCTCTCTTCTCCAATGCTGGCAAACAGTTTCATTATCTGGATGTTTATTTATCTTTTCAGGCTATACAATTCAAGCAATGCAAAAGCACAGGTTTATAATATCGGTTTAATAACAGGCATTACATCCTATATATATTTGCCATCCGCTGCGTTTGTGCTTTGTGTTTTATTGGGATTGATGATATTAAAACCGTTCCGCCTCAATGAAATTGTCCTCTTCTTTTTAGGTTGTTTCACACCGTATTATTTTCATGGGGTTTATCTTTTTCTGTTTGGTGAGTTGAGCTTTCGAAATTTTTTCCCCCACATTTCTGTAAGGATTCCACTTTTAAAGAACTCAATATGGCTCGCCGGAAGCATTTTGTTGCTTACCATCCCTTTTCTGGTGGGCGGATACTTTGTACAAGCTAATTTGAGAAAAATGCTGATACAGGTAAGAAAGAATTGGAGCGTCCTGTTAATTTATCTTTTGCTGGCTTTTTTTGTGCCTTTCATTAACAGCGATCAGTCCTTTGAAACATGGGTGTTGGTTACTGTTCCTTTTGCGGCATTTCATGCCTGTGCTTATTATTATCCCATAAAAAAATGGTTCCCCCTTATTGTTTTTTTTATTACCACGGGTTACATTCTTTATCAACAGTATGGAACTCTAACATGGCAATAACGCCGAGCTAAAGTATCTTTGTAATTCAAAAGTTTTGATCATGAAATTTGGTGTCGTTGTTTTCCCGGGTTCCAATTGTGATCGCGACATTCATGACGCGTTGGTGTACGACCTGAAGCAGGAGTGCGTTATGTTATGGCATAAGAATAACGATCTGTCACAGTTTTCAACTGAAGATTGTATTGTACTTCCGGGAGGTTTTTCTTATGGCGATTATTTGCGTACAGGAGCTATAGCCAGGTTCAGCCCCGTTATGCAGAGCGTCATTGAGTTTGCAAATAAAGGTGGAAAGGTGCTGGGTGTTTGTAACGGGTTTCAAATTCTTTGTGAATCCCACTTATTACCCGGAGCATTGCTTCGAAATAACAATCAGCAATACATCTGTAAAAATATTTTTGTAAAAGATGTTGAGAATAACGTTTATAAGATTCCGATTGCTCATGGCGAAGGACGTTATTATGCAGATGAGCAGGCCCTGGACCGCCTGGAACAAAATGGCCAGGTAATTTTACGTTATTGCGATGAACAGGGGAACACTACAGTGAACGCCAATCCTAACGGCTCTGTCAGAAATATTGCCGGCATTTGTAACGCGGGTAGAAATGTATTTGGGATGATGCCGCATCCGGAGAGAGCCTGTTCTCCTTTACTGGGAAATACTGACGGAAGAAAGGTTTTCGAAAGGTTGTTTTCTTTGGCTTTCGAAATAGCCTGATTACTTTAACATCTTTCAAAAAAATTATAGAAGAAATTTGTGGATCAAACCAAATAGCATGAAGAAATCGGTCTTTATTCTTTTTTCTATTTTTATAGTTGGCGGGCTGCATGCCCAAACCCTAAATCCTGTGAGCTGGACTTTCAATAGCAAAAAGATCAGCGATAATATTTATGAGATCCAGATGACCGCTTCTATTCAGCAGGGCTGGCATTTATACTCACAGAGTCAACCAAAAGATGCCATTGCCCAACCGACAAGTTTTTTATTTAATAAAAATCCTTTAGTAGAGTTGGATGGTAAAGTGAAGGAACTGGGCAACCTTGAAAAATTTAAGGATAAAGAACTCGATATCTCGGCCAATCAATATAGCAACAAAGTAATTTTTACCCAAAGAGTAAAACTAAAAGGTAAAGCAAAAACAAATGTTACAGGGAAATTGACCTATCAAACCTGTAACGATGAAAAGTGTTTGCCAGCCAAAACAATCAACCTGTCAGTTACTTTATAATACATGATTGGATTTTCAAATTATGAACGAGTTCTTTAATTGAACTCGTTTTGTTTTTAAACAGCAATGATGAAAAGGATACGGCCTGGTATTATTACAATTTTGATTCTGGCAACACAAGTCGGTTTTGGACAGGACAGCTCGCAATTATTCAAATGGTCTGTAAGTAGTAAAAAACTTACAAATAATACGTACGAGCTTATTTTTTCAACAAAAGGAAATGCACAATGGAATTTATATGCTCCAGGCCAGGATTTAAATGGAGTTGCTTCAGCATCACTTGCACTTAATGATTCTGCTTTCCATTTAGTTGACCAATTCAGGCAAACCGGAACTTTGCAACAACAACCAAGCAAAATTTTTACCGGCCTAAGTGAAAAGGTTTATAACGGCGCAACAACATGGACGCAACAAATAAAAATCGATGGAAGTGTACCAGGTAGCATACAGGGCAACCTTATTTATAATTATGGAAAAGGAGATGAGTTTTACCAGGGGGAGTTTCCATTTGCTGTAAAATTGGAAGGTGGTGTTACAAAACAATCAAAAATTAAAATTGCCTCCATAGATGTAAGGCATCCGGTAAACAATTGCGGCGACGACGAAACGGGAAATAAAGGCTTATTGACTTTGTTTCTGATCGGGTTCGGGGCGGGGTTGCTTGCATTACTTTTTCCCTGCGTGTTTCCATTGATTCCATTAACTGTTTCATTTTTTACCAAAAGAGCTCAGAGCAAGAAACAGGGAATTACCAATGCTATTTTGTACGGTGGCTCCATCTTTCTTATTTATAGTTTAATCAGTCTTCCGTTTCACATATTGAATGTTGAACCGGAAGTATTGAATAATATTTCAACCAACGTTCCATTAAATATTACTTTCTTCCTGATCTTCGTAGTTTTTGCTATTTCTTTCTTTGGCTATTTTGAAATTACATTGCCAAGCAGTTTTGCCAACAGGGCGGATTCCAAGGCAGGATTGGGAAATTTTCTTGGAATTTTTTTCATGGCATTGACCCTCGCTATTGTTTCTTTCTCCTGTACCAGCGGTATTTTAGGCGCACTGTTAGTTGGGGCGTTAAGTGGACCTAACGGTGCCTGGCAACTAACCGCCGGCATGGCCGGTTTCGGATTAGGGTTAGGATTACCTTTTATTTTATTTGCGCTATTTCCACATTGGTTACAATCTATGCCCAAATCCGGTGGTTGGATGAACGAATTGAAGGCCATATTTGGTTTCATTGAACTAGCTATGGCAATTAAATTTTTATCAAATGCCGATTTGGTAAAGCAATGGCATCTTTTGGAAAGGGAAATTTTCATCGGCTTATGGATTGCTATTGGAATTGCCATAGTGTTATATCTATGTGGTGTGTTCAGATTTTCAGGGGACGGAAAGCCCAGGTTTACTGCTGTACGAATTTTCTTTATAGCATTGTTTTCGATAATTACTATTTATTTAATTCCCGGACTTACCAATACAAAATGGGCCGATCTTAAATTAATCAGCGGTTTTCCTCCACCATTTAACTATAGTATTTACAAACCTTCTGTTAACTACCAAAATGGTGTAAGGCCATTGGAAAATGATTATGAAAGGGCGTTGCAACTAGCGAAAGAGCAAAACAAACCAATTCTTATTGATTTTACGGGTTGGGCTTGTGTTAATTGCCGGCGAATGGAGGAAAACGTTTGGGTAGATGAAGAAGTAAAGGATTTGATGAAGAACCAGTTTATTGTGGTATCGCTATATGTTGATGAAAGGAGAAAGTTACCTGTAATTGAAAGAACAGAGTATACAACGTCAGATGGCAGCACAAAATCCGTAGTTACTGTTGGCGATAAATGGGCCACTTTCCAGGCAGAGAATTTTTATGCAGTTTCACAACCACAATATGCCATTATTAGTCCAGATGAAATTGCATTGACGAAAACGAAAGCGTACACTCCGTCCGCATCTCAGTTTGCTGCCTGGTTAAAGTGTGGATTGGATGCGTACGACAAACGTATTAATCTAACAAAATAAAAAAGCCGTCACTTGAAGTAACGGCTCTCTATCAAAATAAATTTCTTCTAATACTCGTCTTCATTAAATAGAAAATCTTCCTGCGAAGGATAATCCGGCCAAATGTCTTCAATGCTCTCATATACTTCACCTTCGTCCTCCAGTTCTTGCAGGTTTTCAATCACCTCAATTGGCGCACCGGAACGGATTGAATAGTCTATCAACTCGTCTTTAGTAGCTGGCCAGGGTGCCTCCTCAAGGTAAGATGCCAATTCTAACGTCCAAAACATCGTGCGGTAATTTTAAATGTTACTGATGAAAAGTTGATATATAATTTCTGTGCCAATTCCCACCAACCAATCCTTCAAATTTTTCGCAAAAGTAATTTTATTAACCAATTTTCCAAATGTTGTTTAAAAACCGGTCAACGGCCTTTGCTGTGCGGTGATGTTTAAGGATATTTGATTGAATTGTAAGGAAATGTTATCGGCAAATGATATTCACAAGAAATATGGGCCTGTTGAGGTTTTAAAAGGTGTAGATATTACAATTGATTCCGGCGAGATTGTTAGCATTGTCGGGCCCTCAGGGTCAGGAAAATCAACATTGCTTCATATTTTGGGCACCCTTGACAAACCAGACAGGGGTGAAGTGTTTTTGAGCCAGGAAAATATCAGTCGATTACAGGGAAACAAACTGGCTGGTTTTAGAAACAAGCATATTGGCTTTGTTTTCCAGTTTCACCACTTGTTGCCAGAATTTTCAGCCCTGGAAAATGTTTGTATTCCCGGGTGGCTAACCTCCCGCAATAAAAATGAGGTTAAGCAAAAAGCTGAAGAACTATTGAAAATTTTGGGACTTTCGCACCGGTTGGAAAATAAACCGAACCAGCTATCCGGAGGAGAACAACAAAGAGTAGCGGTTGCCCGTGCCTTAATTAATAAACCTGATATTGTATTTGCCGACGAGCCAACAGGAAACCTGGATACTGCAAATGCTAAGGAACTTCATAACTTATTTTTCGATCTCAGGAAGGAGTTCAGTCAAACGTTTTTAATTGTGACTCACAACGAAGAATTGGCCCAGTTAAGCGATCGAACCCTCACTATGAAAGATGGAAAAATTATCTGAACGTGGATTTGGACGGATTTGTAGGATTAATCGGAAGTACGTTAAATAATAAGTGAATCGTTGATTTTGAAGATTCGGTATTTCCAAAAAATGTATTCAATCCACCAAAATCCAGGTTCAGACTAGATTCGTGGCTTCCATGCAATTTCTTCAGCTCCTAATTTTTGAGCTGCATACCTGGCTAATGTAAACAGGTAATCACTTAAACGATTTAAGTATTGAATCACTTTTTCATCAACAAATAAATCATGCTGTTGCATGTTCACCGCCAGACGCTCGACACGACGGCATACACAACGTGTGATGTGAATAAAGGAAACGGTGGGATGGCCACCAGGCAAAATGAAATTTTTCATTGCAGGCAATTCCGCTGTCATGGCATCGATGCTATTTTCCAAAAATTGAATATCAGTGCTGTTTAAATCAGGTAATTTCATTTTTGGCTCTTTTTCTGAATCCGTAGCTAATGAAGAACCAATAGTAAACAGCCGGTCCTGGATTTCTTTTAATTCCTTCTTTAGATTGCCATCAGTTAATTGATCATTGATTAGTCCAATCCAGGAATTCAGTTCATCAACAGTTCCGTACGTTTCAATGCGAATATCATTTTTTGGAACTTTTGTTCCTCCAATAAGTGAAGTATTTCCTTTATCGCCTGTTTTTGTGTAGATCTTAATTGCCATGATGCGAAATTAATGCGTGGCAACAGCTTGTTTTCTTTTATCACTTTCAATAATACCATCACGCAGTCGAATGATCCGATGTGCATAATGTGAAATATCTTCTTCGTGGGTAACTAGTATTACTGTGTTGCCAGAGTCGTGGATCTTACCAAAAATATCCATGATTTCGTACGAAGTTTTGGAATCTAGGTTACCAGTTGGCTCGTCAGCCAGGATTATCGATGGATCATTCACCAGTGCCCTTGCAATAGCCACCCGCTGATTTTGCCCGCCACTCATTTCATTTGGTTTGTGATGGCTTCTGTCTACAAGGTCTACTTTCCTCAAAACTTCCATAGCCCTTTCAGTTCTTTGTTTTTTTGTAATACCTGCATACACAAGCGGGAGGGCTACATTTTCAACGGCACTAAGTCGTGGTAAAAGATTGAATTGCTGAAACACAAACCCAATTTCATTATTGCGGACATCAGCCAGGTCATTGTCAGAAGTTCGGCTCACATCTTTTCCATTCAAAATGTATTTTCCTGATGTTGGAGTATCAAGGCATCCCAAAATATTCATTAACGTACTTTTTCCTGAACCCGAGGGGCCCATCAATGCCACGTATTCGTTCTTTAAAATATCAAAGGATATGCCTTTTAATACTTCAATTGTTTGCTTACCTAAGTAATAGTTTTTCTGAATGTCCTCTAGGTGTATAATGCCCTGCATGGAATTAAGATTGGGAAGGTTTTTTTATGACCTTTGGTACTTTGAAATACTGCTCATCGTGCAAAGGTGCATTTTGCAAAGCTTCTTCGCGATTGATCATGTGACCAGGGATGTCTTCCCTTAAAATATCTGTATTGTTGCTCATGTGAAGCAGTGGTTCAACACCGGTAGTATCGAGTTCCTTTAATTTATCTACAAATCCAATCATTTTTTCGAGATCGGATTTAATTTCTGCACGTTCTTCGTCATCAAATTGGAGCATGGCCAATTTCGCAAGTTTGTCAATCAATACATCATCTACCTGCATACGACAAATATAGTTTCTAATTTTCAAAGGCTTCGCCAGCCGTACCTTCCCGAAAGCGTTTCTCTCTTTATCTTCGCCGCCTATGGCGAAAGAGATTGTTGTAAGTGGAATTCGGCCAACCGGTTTTTTGCACCTCGGTAATTATTTTGGAGCCATGCAAAACTATGTTCGCATGCAGGAGGAATATGATTGTTATTTTTTCGTAGCCGATTGGCATTCATTAACTACTCACCCGGATACAAAAGAGTTGCGTGAAAGTGTTTTAAGAGTTTTAGTTGAAAATATTGCTGCAGGATTGGATCCTGACAAAGTCTGCCTATATGTTCAAAGCAGCATTCCTGAAATTTCTGAATTGTACCTGCTTCTGAATATGCTCGCCTACAAAGGAGAGCTGGAAAAAACCGCAACATTCAAGGATAAAGTTCGATTGCAGCCAGATAATGTAAATGCCGGATTGCTCACTTATCCGGTTTTAATGAGTGCAGACATTTTGATCCATCGTGCCAAATATGTTCCTGTTGGAAAAGACCAGGAACAGCACCTGGAGATCACGAGAAATTTTGCACAGCGGTTTAATCATCGTTATGGTGAATTGTTTCCTGAGCCACAGGCATTCAATTTTGGAAATGAACTGGTAAAAATTCCAAGCCTTGATGGAACCGGTAAAATGAGCAAAAGTGAAAATCAATTTGCAACGCTTTACCTGGCTGATGATGATGAATTGATTCGTAAAAAAATAATGAAGGCAAAGACCGATGTAGGGCAATCGTCGATAGCTGCAGGCGAAGTCGTAATCTCAGAACCTGTGAAAAATCTTTTACAACTTATGAGCTTAGTTTCTGAAGAATCTGCTGTAAAGAAATATGAGTCCGATATTATAAGTGGAACGATTCGTTATGGTGATATGAAAAAACAATTGGCAGAGGATATGGTAAAATTTATTTCACCTATCAGGGAAAAGGCCAATGCAATCAGAAACGACGAACTGTTCTTGAATAAACTTATTAAGGATGGTACGGAACGCTCCAGGGAAAGTGCCCAAAAAACTATAAAATTGACAAGAAAGGCAATTGGGTTGAAATACTTTTAAGAGTTTTCAACACTTGCTCTTTTTCTGCAAACAAGTTTGGCCCATTAAAAACGAAATCCCTATTTTTAAAACTTCGTATTTATTTATCTGGACGGGTTATTATGGCGAAATCTAAAAAACCAAAACACATTGCTGTTGCCGGAAACATTGGTGCCGGTAAAACCACTCTCACCGAATTGCTTGCTAAACATTATAAATGGATTCCGCATTTTGAAGACGTTGAGCACAATCCCTATCTAAACGATTTTTACGATGATATGCCCCGCTGGAGCTTTCAGTTGCAAATTTACTTTTTGAACAGCCGTTTAAATCAACTTGTTGAAATAAGGAATGGCACGGAAACAGTGATCCAGGACAGGACCATATATGAAGATGCTTACATTTTCGCACCCAATCTCCACGAAATGGGATTAATGAGCAAACGGGATTTTGATAACTACGCCAAATTTTTTCAAACATTGAAATCCATGGTTCAACCTCCGGACCTTTTGGTATATCTACAGGCATCTGTACCAACATTGGTTGGACAAATTCAAAGCAGGGGAAGAGAGTATGAAGAAAATATTCGCCTGGATTATCTAAAACGTTTGAACGAATATTACAATCGATGGATCGAAAGCTATAAAGAAGGGCCATTATTGACAATTAATGTCGACAACAATCGCTTCAATCAAAATGAAGAAGATCTAGGTATGATCATTAATAAGATTGATGCACAGCTTTATGGATTGTTTTGAGGCCTCCCTATCCCGATAGAGCTATCGGGACCTCCGGTGGAGGGACTTCGCAGCAGCACAGACCCTAACGGTTCATTATCCATTACATAAATCAACAGCTCTCAATGTTGAAGAAAGCTGAAAGCTATAAGTATTTTCAATAAGCAAGGGCTGTGTGATGGTGGTCCCGCCTGAGGCGGGATCGGGATGGGCGTTACGGATAATAAGCGTAGGGTTGTGTTTCTCCTAATAACTTCTCTATCCTTTCTAACCAATCGTATTGTGTTTTTTTGTTGCGACTGTGATCTGATTCTGAGTCGTACGTTTTTTGAAATTCCTCTTTTTCACTAACGATTGATTGGTAGATCTGGCCAATATCCCTTTTATAATTTCTTTTGCTGAACTTATAATTTTGTAAGGCTTCGTTCAATTTGCGTGCAAAAATTTCAGTAATATCAAAGTGGCCTTGTTCATGGGCCAGGATGTAATCGGTTTTCATCAACCCCCACGATTTTTCTTTATTGAAATAGCAGGTGATATGATACCTCAATTCTCCATTACTTAACTGGTAAGCAATTCCAAGACTGGTACTGGTTGAAGCCACAGCATCTGACCCCACTTTAGGCTCACATAAAAAATCATCCCACACCAGGCGTTTATCAAGTTCCCAGGGAATCATTTCTTGTGATTCTGCTCGTAAAGTACTATCGCTGGTTATGGAGCTGGTGAGCTTTGTCGGGCCAAAAGCAGGTTTACCTGAAAAACTCAGAATTAAAGCAGAAAGGGTAAAAAGGTGAAAGAGTTTCATGGTAGCTTATACAACGGTTGTCAAACTAAATATATTTTATTTCTCGTTTTGAGAACTGTTATTAAAAATAAAAATTAGATTTAAAATTTTTAGCCGGCTAAGTTCTAAAACCCAAATCTTTCGACCAATGCTGAATTTCCGGCGATAGTCTTTACTTTGAACCCCACTATTGGCTTATGCATAGACGCCTCTTTATTGGTCAGGCATGTATTTTAGGAATGGGGACCATTATGGTCCCAAACATTTTAAAAGCGGCTTCAACTGATTTGCCCGTCGTTCGCGTGCCCAAATCGGAAAGAAAGTTTAATTCAGAAGCTGTTGAGAAAGTGATTCTGAATATAAAGCGAAAGATAAAAGATCCTGAGCTGGGTTGGCTATTCGAAAATTGTTTTCCAAATACCTTAGACACTACGGTTGATTTCAGAATTTATAATGGGAAGCCCGATACATATGTGATAACAGGAGATATTGATGCCATGTGGCTTAGGGATTCATCTGCCCAGGTTTGGCCTTACTTACCCTTCATGAAAGAGGATAAAAATCTTCGAAATTTAATTGCAGGAGTAATTCGAAGACAAACTCAATGCATTTTACTGGATCCCTATGCTAACGCATTTTATAAAGATTTCAACAGAACAAGCGAATGGAAAGACGATCTGACCGAAATGAAACCAGGCATTCATGAACGCAAATGGGAAATAGACAGTTTATGTTATCCCATTCGGTTGGCATACGGTTATTGGAAGGAGACAGGTGACACAAGTGTTTTTGATACCGAGTGGAAACATGCTATGCAGCTTATTGTAAAAACATTCAAAGAGCAACAAAGACTTGAAGACAATGGGCCTTATCATTTTCAAAGAAAAACCAGTTGGGCAACAGATGGTGTGCCTATGAGCGGTTTTGGATATCCAACAAAGAAAGTTGGATTAATTCATTCGATGTTTCGCCCAAGCGATGATGCGACAGTTTATCCGTTTCTAATTCCGGACAACGTTTTTGCGTTTTATTCTTTGCAGCAATTAACTGCAATTTTCCTTGAGATACAATATAACGAGCCAATAAACAACTGTCTTGCTTTAATGGACCAATTGTTGGCAGCTATTTTACAAAATGGAATTATTAATCATCCACAGCATGGGAAGATTTTTGCTTATGAAGTAGATGGATTTGGCAATTATTCTATTATGGACGATGCCAATATTCCAAGCACTTTATCTTTAAAATATCTCGCAACAGATATGGGCTCCCCACTTGCCTATAATATGGCTTATTTTAAAACTGTGTACGCAAACTCCAGAAAGCTTGTTTTATCAAACCGAAATCCATTTTTCTTCAAGGGCAAAGCTGCTGAAGGCATTGGAGGACCACATGTGGGTATGGATTACATCTGGCCCATGAGTGTTATAATGAGAGCGGTGACCAGTACCAATGATGCAGAAATTAAACAATGCATCCAATGGTTGAAAACAACACATGCAGGAACTGGGTTCATGCATGAATCCTTCCATAAAGATGATCCCAGCAAATTTACCCGTAAATGGTTTGCATGGGCCAATACTTTGTTTGGCGAACTATTGTTGAAAATAGTGAAGGAGCGACCACAGCTTGTTTAGTGCGAAATAGCCTTTGCGATTTGACTGGCGACTTTTTCGCCGTCCATAGCAGCACTCACAATTCCTCCGGCATAACCCGCGCCTTCCCCGCATGGATATAGATTTTTTATTTGAGGGTGTTGCAAATCATTATTACGCGGAATACGAACGGGAGAGGAAGTTCTGGATTCTGTTGCTACCACAACAGCATCATTTGTAAAATAACCTTTCATCTTTTTTCCAAACTCCTTAAATGCAATTTGTAGTGATTGTTGAACAAAGCCTGGAAGTACCTGTCGCAAATCGGAAGACTGAATACCAGGTAAATAGCTACAATCAGGCACCGAAGAGGAAATTCTATTTTCAGAAAAGTCAACCATCCTTTGTGCGGGTGCTACTAAATTTCCGCCGCCTTCTTTATATGCGTTTTGCTCAACCCATTGTTGGAAATACATAGCGGCCAGCGGTCCATGCTTTTGATAAGCCTGAAGATTTTTTTCTTCGATGCTTACAACAATACCGCTGTTTGCGTATGGATTGTTCCTTTTCGACGGTGACCACCCGTTCACTACAATTTCATTTTG
>Ga0207650_10002472_pt1 | contig 12853 bp, 11 predicted proteins | sample KBSS63metaG_FD_184325 | JGI IMG/M metagenome (GOLD analysis project Ga0207650, IMG submission 184325) | Switchgrass rhizosphere microbial communities from Kellogg Biological Station, Michigan, USA - KBS S6-3 metaG (SPAdes) (version 2) | ecosystem: Host-associated > Plants > Roots > Rhizosphere...
CCCATATCGCAGCACCTTGCACTTATCTTTGCCGCTCTAAATGCTTGTTATGAACGTAAATTTTTTAGAACGGTTGAAAACGGAAATTGAAGAAATTAAATCTTCAGGCCTTTATAAGACCGAAAGAGTGATTGCTTCTCCACAAGGTGCAGAGATTACTGTGAACGGCAAAAAGGTTTTGAACTTTTGTGCAAACAATTACCTTGGGCTTTCTTCTCACACAAAAACAATCGAAGCTGCGCATAAATACATTGATTCACATGGATACGGCATGAGCAGCGTCCGATTTATCTGTGGTACGCAGGACATCCATAAAGAACTTGAGCGAAAGCTTGCGGAATTTTTAGGTACAGAAGACAGTATTTTATATGTGGCCGCATTTGATGCAAACGGCGGTGTGTTTGAACCTTTATTTAATGAACAGGATGCTATTATTTCCGATGCGCTGAATCATGCATCAATAATTGACGGCGTCCGTTTATGTAAAGCTCAACGGTATCGCTATGAGCATAACAACATGGACGACCTTGAAGCAAAACTGCAGGAGACATCCGGATTACGGAGCAGGATCATTGTAACAGATGGGGTATTTAGCATGGATGGTACCATTGCGCAATTAGATGTAATATGTGATTTGGCAGATAAATACAATGCCATTGTAATGGTTGATGAAAGTCATGCGTCGGGATTTATGGGGAAAACCGGTCGCGGTACCCACGAATACAGGGGTGTAATGGGAAGAATTGATATCATCACTGGCACATTAGGCAAGGCTTTGGGAGGAGCTAGTGGCGGATTCACCAGTGGAAGCCAGGAAATCATTGAAATTCTTCGACAAAGAAGCCGTCCTTATTTATTTTCTAATACCCTGGCCCCATCTATCACAGGTGCAAGTATAGCGGTATTAAATCTGTTAAGTGAAACCACGGAACTGCGGGACAAACTTGAGCGCAACACTAAATACTTTCGGCAGAGAATGACAGATGCAGGGTTTGATATAAAACACGGCGAACATCCCATCGTTCCTATTATGTTATACGATTCGGTATTAGCTGCAAAATTTGCTGACGCTTTATTACAGGAAGGAATTTATGTGATTGGATTTTTCTTTCCTGTAGTGCCAAAAGGACAAGCGAGAATAAGAGTTCAGATAAGTGCCGCGCATGAGCAGGAGCATTTGGACAGGGCAATCAATGCATTTACTAAAATCGGAAAAGAACTTGGGGTCCTTGGTGTACTGAGATAAAGAAAAAAAACGCTCCGGTGTCCGGAGCGTTTTTTTAAGCAATTTTTGCGTGCAGCTTTTTGGCCGCTACCTCCAATTCTTCGGGCGACATATTTTTTCCTTCCATTACAATTACCAATCGATCACGGATTACAAACGTAAGGGTAGAAAGGTGCATGTCTTTTTTATAGGTTTCAATGGCTTTGCCTCCCTCAAAATCAATTGTCTTCCTGAACTCAGCTTCCGTTTGATTCTGAGCATTTAAATGATTCCAGTAGTTTTCGAAATAGTTAACAAATCCTTGTTCACCAGCGCAATCATACAAAGTAACTTTCATGCCTTTTGTCTTCGTCTTATATTCTGCAGTAGCAAGTCCGTATCCAAATTGTGTACTCGCCTGGTAGTTTTTTTCCTTAGCACTGTCCAATTCGTGCGGTAATAGCGTTCTCATTTGCTCCAGCGTCAGTTGAGGTGCTTTTTTTAATTCTTCTGTTTTTTTCTCTTTCTCATCAACGGGCGCAACAGTTATGCTTTTAACGGTTGCTTCCTTGTTTTCTGCGTCAGTTTTTTTATTACTACCACAGGAAATGAAAGCAAATGACAATAATGTCATAAGTAAAAGTTGTCTCATAATAATTTATTTAAAATGGATTATAGAATAGGGCTTAACTCCAATTTAAGCCGATTACCTTACAATAACAATGAGAAAGTCCAGTTTTTAAAGACCGAAAGGGTAGATTTACTATTGTGCCCTTAAAACATTGCCGGTACTTTAGCCCCTGCTTTGGGATAACAATAAAAACAATACTATTCCGTTTTTCCACTGATGGATCTTAACCCATCTACCTTTCAAAGAATCGGATTTAAAAATTAAAAAGTACAACTATGAAGCGTATAATTTTTATTTTCAGCACTTTAACCATATTTGTGGTAACCATTAGTTCCTGTACTACGATGAGAAAGGATTGCCAGGGTAAAAGACATTATCGCACTGCCAACGGCATTTACGTATAGTACATTAAATGCTCTCATTTATTTACAGGCAATATCTTAGGTATTGCTTTTTTAATTTCCTGATCCACAGAAACACGATAGCTTATCTTTTTATTTAACTATTGAATAAAATGGCTGGTAGCTGTTGAGCATTCACAAATAAAAAAGCGGGAGCACTGAAAACTGTATCTGAAAGAAAGCTAATTCACTCTCTTCTGGCCAATTTACCTTTGCTCAAAATTTATACATTCCATGTTAAGGACCTTGTATTTTGTATTCATTAGTTTCTGGTTTATTTCCTGCTCACCCAATAATGTAAAGATTAATACATCCCTTGAAAAATATTTCAAAGAAAATAATGTAGAAGGTTGTTTTGGAATGTTCAATAATGGAAACGGACAATTTACGATTTACAATCTTGATCGTTATAAAGACAGCGCTTTTTTACCTGCCTCCACTTTTAAGATTGTTAATTCATTAATCGGTCTGCAAACGGGCATTGCTTCAAATACACAAATGATAATTAAATGGGACGGCGTTACACGAAATGTTCCCGAATGGAATAAGGACCTTACTATGAATGAAGCGTTCCGTGTTTCCGCTGTGCCTTACTTCCAGGAATTAGCAAGAAGAATTGGAAAGGATACTATGCAATTTTGGTTGGATTCATTACATTACGGAACAACAAAAATTAAAACTCGTATCGACACATTTTGGCTGGACAACAGCTTAAAAATTACTCCGGATGAACAATTAGGGCTTGTGAAAAAATTATACTTTAGGCAGCTCCCTTTTTATGCGGCATATCAGGACACCGTAAAAAAACTAATGTTGTTTGAGGATAAACCCGCTTATAAACTGAGTTATAAAACCGGTTGGGGCCAAACAGAAAATGGAAGTCAAATTGGATGGATGATAGGGTGGATAGAAGAAAATAGACATCCGTACTTTTTCGTTCTTAATGTTGATTCTAAAGACAAAAATTTAGAAATGTCAGCCATACGAATGAAGATTTTAAAAAATATTTTGACCCAGCTCGGATTTATGCAGGGAAAGAAATAAGGGGCATATTGTTTGCCAATAAAACACAAATTCAATACTTGTGAACTTTCAGTTTCAACATCCCCAGGCACTATGGTTTCTAGCTTTAATTCCGTTGCTGGTTTTGTTATTTCTGTTTTATCTGTCATGGAAGAGAAAAGCCAGGAAAAAGATTGGTGATGTTCATCTCGTAAAGGAATTATCCAAAAATCATTCTAGTGCAAAAACATTATTAAAGTTTTTATTTATTGTCATTGCATTTGCTTGCGGATGCATTGCACTGGCCAATCCCCGGATTCCGGATAAAGATTCCGGTGAGGCAAGAAAAGGGATAGATGTTGTAATTGCGCTCGACGTAAGTAACAGTATGAAAGCAACAGATATTGCACCCGATCGGTTATCAAGAGCAAAACAATTTATTTCAAAACTGATTGACAATTTACAGGATGACCGAATAGGTCTGGTTGTGTTTGCCGGTTATGGCTATGCGCAAATGCCCTTGACGTTTGACTATGGTTCCGCAAGATTATATGTAGCCGCCGCCGATCCTTCTAATATTTCAGCGCAGGGAACCAGTATTGCAGATGCGTTTGATAAAGCCAATATTTTATTCGGGAAAGAAAGCGAACGTTTCAAATCCATTATACTGATTACCGACGGAGAAACACACGACGAGAACGCAATGGATAAGCTGAAAGAATTGGTTTCAAAAGGTGTAATGGTGAATACTGTTGGTATCGGGTCACCCGAAGGTTCCACTATCAGGGATTCTTCAGGCAATGTAAAAACAGATGCTTCCGGGCAACCAGTTATTTCTAAGTTGAACGAACAGATTCTCCAGCAAATTGCACAGGCTACCAATGGAATTTATGTTCACTTGCAGGGTTCCGACGCCGCTGTTAAACAGGTGATGAATCAATATTTGCAGATAGAAAAAAAAGCTTTAGGTGATACGTCGTTGTACACTTATGAATCGTACTACACCTGGCTGGCAGTACCCATGCTTCTGTTATTAATAGCCGAAACATTTTTACCCGACCGTAAAAAAATTAAAGCATGAAAATCCTGGTATTGATAGGCAGTTTATTTTTATCCGTTTTCGCATTTACCCAAAATGCAACCGAAAGCCTTGTCAAGGGCAATCAGCTTTACCAACAATCTCAATTTGACCAGGCCGAAGCACAATACAGGAAAGCGCTGGAATACGAGCCCGATAACGAAAAAGCAAAGTACAATCTGGCCAATACACTGCAGAAACAAAACAAGTACGATGTAGCGGCAAAATTGTTGGAAAATTTGGCTGGCAGCTCAAAAGATAACTCTTTAAAATCGGCAGCTTACTACAACCAGGGGGTGGCCTACACAAAAATGAAAAACCTGGATGCAAGCATTGAATCGTACAAAAAAGCCTTGCGATTAAATCCAAACGATAAAGAGGCCAGGGAAAATTTAGAGAAAGCCTTACTTCAAAAGAAAAATCAGCAAAGCAGTAGCCAACAGAAAAAATCCCAGTCCAATATGAGCCAGAAGGAAGCACAACAAAAGTTGGATATGCTGAATCAAAAAGAAAAGCAGTTGCATCAACGGAAAGATAAAGAACAACAAGGTGCCGGACAGGCCCAGGACTGGTAATCGATTAAACAACCCTGCAAAACCCTCTCGGCAATAGTCCTTTAATTGTTAGTTAACTTTGTATTCGGTCATTTCTTTTTACATTGCGGAATTGTCCGTTTAACTAATGCGTCCCGCATATGCAGTTTTATTGCGAAAATCTTATACAACACAAACGTCTTGCTACGAAAGAAGTAAGAATAGGTGATTTGTACCTGGGTAATTTCCATCCAATCCGTATTCAAACAATGACTACCACGGATACAATGGATACTTTGGCAACAGTAGAGCAATCGATTCGTTGTATTGAAGCAGGAGCAGAACTAGTTAGAATTACAGCGCCATCTAAAAAAGAAGCAGAGAATTTACTCAATATAAAAAATGAATTAAGAAGACGCGGCTACAACACTCCATTAGTTGCCGATATCCATTTTACTCCCAATGCAGCAGAAATTGCGGCTCGTATTGTTGAAAAAGTTCGTGTCAACCCAGGTAATTATGTTGACAAGAAAAAATTTGAACTAATTGAATATTCAGATCGCGATTACGCCGAAGAAATTGAGAGAATACAGGAGCGGTTTACACCATTGGTAAAAATTTGTAAGGAACATGGGACGGCCATGCGAATTGGCACTAATCATGGCTCTTTAAGTGACCGTATCATGAGCCGTTACGGCGATACTCCAATGGGTATGGTAGAAAGCGCAATGGAATTTTTACGAATTGCCAGAGGAGAACAGTTTCACAATATTGTGCTTAGTATGAAAAGCAGTAACCCGCAAGTGATGGTACAGGCCTATAGGTTACTGGTGAAAACAATGTTTGACGAATTTGGTGAATGTTATCCTTTGCATCTTGGTGTAACGGAAGCCGGTGATGGCGAAGATGGAAGAATTAAAAGTGCAATTGGAATTGGTACATTGTTAGAAGATGGATTGGGAGACACAATACGGGTATCGCTGACAGAAGACCCCGAATTGGAAATTCCTGTTTGTAAGGACATCGTAAAGAGGTATGAAGGCAGAAATTCAGACACCGAAAACACGTCAACTCCGACATCTGGATTTCAACTTCCCTACACACCATTTGAGTACAAAAGAAGAGTTACATTTTCAGTCAGTAATATTGGCGAACATCATGTGCCTGTTGTCATTGCTGATCTCAGTAAACTTCAAACCATCACAGTTAAAGAACTGGAGAGTATTGGCTATAGTTACGATTTGGTAACTGATAAGTGGACCATTGCTGATACTGCTGCGGATTATGTTTTTACAGGGCATAATTTTTTAAATTTTCCATTGCCCGGAACATTAAAAGTTATTGTTTACCCTGCAACATGGTTGTTGGCGGAGGACAAGACAAAATATTTTCCCATTTTTGATGATATCGGTTTTGCCAAAACTGAGTTCAAAAGCAATGATATCAATTTTGTAATGATTGATTGCTTTAGTGATGATACCAGTAACTTAGGATACTTAGATTCGTTTGCAAACGATCCTTCCGTTGTTTTATGTTTAAGCAGTACCAGTCGAGATCCTATGCACTCAATTCGTAGAATGTGTGTAGAACTGATGAATCAAAATATTAGGAACCCAATTGTGTTGATTGTTGACACAAACTGGAAAACAGCGGATGACCACCTGATTCATTGTGCGACGGAGGCAGGTGCACTGCTTTTAGATGGTATGGGCGACGGTATTTGTTTGGGAATGACATTGGAAGCGTATACAAATTTCGACAACAATCTTTCGGGAAGACGTTATTCTTCCCCCGTAGCAGGAGGCCGGATGGGAGTAGAACAATTCATTAACAATACTTCGTTTAGTATTTTACAGGCAACAAGAACCAGAATTTCCAAAACAGAATACATTAGCTGTCCAAGTTGCGGAAGAACTTTATTTGACCTGCAAGAGACGACTGCAAAAATTCGTAGCGTAACCAACCATCTGAAAGGAGTCAAAATCGCTATTATGGGTTGTATCGTAAATGGCCCGGGCGAAATGGCTGATGCAGATTTTGGTTATGTAGGCAGCGGTCCCGGAAGAATTACTTTATATAAAGGCAAAGAAATCGTAAAACGAAATGTTCCAGCCGAAATTGCTGTAGAGGAACTAATCAACCTTTTGAAGGAAAATAGCGTCTGGATAGAACAACAAGTATTAATCAACTAAACAAGCAACATGAAAAAATTTCTGCTCTTTATTTCATTTACTTTCCTGACAGTATTTTTTCTTACAGGGTGCCTGGATTCACAGGAAGATGTGACTATTAAAGCTGATGGTTCTGGCGTTTATAAAAATTCTATTGATATGAGCGGTTTGTTTGATATGCTTCAAATGGCTGCAATGATGGACACATCTGCCAACAGTCAATTAAAGCAATTTTCAGATAAAAATATCGATAGCACCTTTTCTCTTGGAGCGTTTGCTGACTCTTCTTCCAAGCTCAGCGCAGAAGAAAAGTCGTTGTTGAAAAACGGAACAGTTCATGTTAATATTAACCAGCAAAATAAAGTGCTTAAAGTGGACATGACCTATCCATTTAAAAAAGTGGAGGACCTTCAAAAAATTCTTGAATTACAAAAAAGTAAAAAGGGCTTCAATCCGTTGATGCAGGCGGGTGAAAATCCGGCGCTCCAGGGACTTGGTGGTGGTGACTCTGACACAGCAATGGGTTCGCCTTTTGATGGCGTTGACATTGTTTACAAAAATGGTCTGATTGAAAGAAAAGTAGATCAAAAGAAAATTGATGCTGCAAAAAATAGTGAGGGTGGAAACCAACTTAAAAATATGGGTGAAATGCTCGATGGCGTTACATTCAGCACTGTTATTCACTTGCCAAGACCAGTGAAAAATTCCAGCGGTGAAAAACTTTCTTTATCTGACGATAAGAAAACGCTGCGAATGAAATACAGTTTATCGGATATGATGAAAAATCCCAAAGCCCTGGAATTTAAAGTAGAATATTAAGTAAGTGAATTATAGATTCTTTTGAGAGCTGTTTAGTAACAGCTCTTTTTAGTTTACACCGTTACCAATTGTACCTAATTTTGCCAACTCTATTTGATAAACATGCAGACTGATTTTTTAATTATTGGCTCCGGAATTGCGGGACTAACATACGCATTAAAGGTTGCTCAACATTGTCCGGACAAGCAGGTCACTGTCGTTACAAAAGCTACTCCCGATGAAACCAATACAAAGTATGCACAGGGCGGTATAGCTGTTGTAAATGACCTGGAGAATGACAGCTTTGAAAAACATATTGAGGACACTTTAATTGCGGGTGACGGGCTATGTAACAAGGAAGTGGTAGAAATTGTTGTAAAAGAAGGTCCGGCCAGGGTACAGGAAATTATCGATTGGGGTGCCCAATTTGACAAGGATCCGCAGGGCGATTATAGGTTAGGTAAGGAAGGAGGACACTCTGAGTTCCGAATTCTGCATCATAAGGATGTTACAGGCAGAGAGATGGAAAGGGCTTTGCTCGATGCAATTAAAGCAATGCCAAATATTCAAATGATCCATCATTGTTTTGTCATTGATGTTATTACACAACATCATTTGGGTTACCTCGTAACAAAATCCACTCCTGACATTTGTTGTTATGGTGTGTATGTGCTCAACGCAAAAACTAATCGAATTGAAAAAATCATTTCGAAAATTACTTTGTTGGCAACAGGCGGAAATGGCCAGGTTTACCGCACTACCACTAATCCTTCAATAGCAACAGGTGATGGGGTTGCCATGGTGTATAGAGCAAAAGGAAGAATTGAGAACATGGAGTTTATACAATTTCACCCCACTGCTTTGTACGAAGTTGGAAAAAGGGGCCAGGCATTTTTGATTACAGAAGCGGTTCGCGGCGACGGAGGAATTCTTCGGAACATCAACGGCGAAGCTTTTATGGAAAGATATGATCCACGAAAAGATTTGGCACCCAGAGACATTGTTGCAAGAGCTATTGATAATGAAATGAAGATCACCGGTACCGAACATGTCTATTTGGATTGTCGACACATTCCAATTGAAAATTTTAAAGAGCATTTTCCGAACATTTATGAAAAATGTTTATCGATCGGAATTGATGTAATGAAGAATATGATTCCTGTGGCGCCGGCTGCGCATTATAGTTGCGGCGGTATTAAAACCGATGAATGGGGTCGGAGCTCCGTTCTAAATCTGTATGTATGTGGCGAGTGTTCAAGTACAGGCCTGCATGGTGCAAATCGTTTGGCAAGTAACTCGTTGCTGGAAGCTATGGTGTTTGCTCACCGATGTTATGTTGACGCTATTAACAAAGTAGATAATTTAAAAGAGCTTCCAATTGTGCCAGATTGGAGTGCTGAAGGAACATCGGAGCCTAAAGAAATGATTCTTATAACACAAAGCCTGAAAGAACTGCAACAGGTGATGAGTGATTATGTGGGTATAGTACGAAACAATGTTCGTTTGCAAAGGGCAATGAAAAGGATTGATCTTTTGTTTGAAGAAACGGAGGGCCTTTACCAGACAACAACAGTTTCGCCACAGTTGTTAGAACTTCGCAATATGATTACAGTTGGTTATCTAATTATCAAAGGCGCAACATTTAGAAAAGAAAGCCGTGGCCTCCATTATAATACTGATTATCCTTACAAGTCGGACTTAATTCAGAATATTGTTTTGTAACAGGGTTAACAATTCTATTCAGCCGCTGTTGTGTCACTCACTTGTGCGGTTATATCTTTGCGCAGCTTATGTATTACCTGGTGTATGGACTTTTTTATTTGATATCTCTTCTCCCTTTGAGAATGTTGTATGTGCTTTCTGATTTTGCTTACTTCTTAATTTATTATGTAATGGGTTATCGGAAAGAAGTGGTATTTCAGAATTTGTCAATTGCTTTTCCTGAAAAATCGCTCGAAGAGAAGAAAGAAGTTGCCAAAAAATTTTATCGGAATTTCACTGATAATTTTATTGAAACCATCAAACTGATAAGTGCAGGAAAGAAATTTATCAACCAGCACTATGCAATTAATGTAGAAGTGCTGGACAGGCTTTATGAGCAGAATAAAAAGTGCCAGGCACATCTCGGCCATAATTTTAACTGGGAGCTCGCTAATAACGGAATGGCTCTCCTCACACCCTATAAGTTTTTAAGTGTATACATGCCTATTACTAATAAAGTAATTGACAGGTTGTTTATAAAACTGAGAACAAAAACCGGAGCAGTGATGTTACCGGCAACGGAAATGCGTACTGCTATGTTGCCTTACCGCGACCAAAAATACCTTTTAGCGCTTGTGGCAGATCAGAACCCGGGAGTACCTTCAAAAGCATATTGGTTTAATTTTTTTGGAAGACCCACTCCTTTTGTTACAGGCCCGGAAAAAGCAGCGAGGGCTAACGATTGTGCCGTACTTTTTGCTCACATCATTAAAACAAAACGAGGTCATTATGTGGCGCATCTTGACCTTGCAACTGAGGAGCCGCGGGCTTTGCCACAGTCCGAACTAACAAAATTGTATGTCCAGTATTTGGAAAGAGTTATAAAAGAAAATCCCGAGATGTGGCTATGGACACACCGACGGTGGAAACATTGGTGGAAGCCTGAATACGGCGACGTCATTGCATAAAAATTCCCTACGTAACCGCAGGGAATTTTTGGTAAAAAATAATTAGTTTAAAACACTACGTTCTTTTTCTGTTTGAATATTTTTTTGTTCAGCTATTAGCTTATATCCGCCTAATACATTGCGGATATTGTGAATACCCTGACGTTTCAATAATGAAGAGGCGATAACACTTCTATATCCACCCTGGCAGTGAACATAAATATTCTGATCCTCTTCAAAATCAGCAAGATTAACGGGATTATTCATTTCTTCCAGAGGAATACTCACTGCTTTTTTTACATGTCCCTCTGCGAATTCGGTTGGTTTTCTTACATCAAGAACAATGAGTTTTTCATCGAAAGGAATATCCATTGCTAATTCATCAGGTTCTACATTAATAATCAAATCGATTTCTTCGCCCGATTTTTTCCAGGCGTCGAGTCCGCCATCGACATAGCCAATTACGTTACTAAACCCTACACGTGATAAACGTACAACAGCTTCTTTTTCTTTACCTATTTCTGAAACAATAATCATGGGCTTATCGAATGGTAATAAGCTGCCGGCCCATTCAGCAAAACGTCCTTCCAGACCTATGAAAACAGAACCAGGAATAAATCCTTCGATAAATACATCTTTACTGCGTGTATCAAGAATCAAAACCTCGTCTGCAATCGCCTTCTTAACTTCTTCAATAGATAATGGTTTCAAACTTTGTTCTAACACCTTATCTAAACTTTCATAGCCTTCTTTGTTGATTCTTGCATTGATAGGAAAATATTGTGGAGGTGCTGCTAAGCCTTCTGTGACTGAGCGTATAAAATCTTTTTTATTTTGGGCCTTGAGCGCATAATTGCTCTGTTTTTCTTCTCCAATTGTACTAAACGTGTAGGGGCCCAAATTTTTTCCGCATGAGCTGCCAGGGCCATGAGCTGGGTAAACAAGTACATCATCTGCTAATGGGACGATTTTGTTTTGAAGGCTTTCATACAACATGCCTGCCAGATCTTCCATGGTTAAATCTTCGCCCTTTTGAGCAAGATCGGGCCTGCCTACATCACCAACAAACAAGGTATCCCCTGTAAATATGCAATAATCTTTGCCCTTCTCATCTTTCAATAAATAACACGAAGATTCTAAAGTGTGGCCAGGAGTGTGCAGTACTTCGATTGAAATATTTCCTAACGAAAAGGTCTCGCCATCTGTTGCAACATGAACATCAAAATTTGTTTCCGTATTCGGTCCATAAACTATAGTAGCGTTAGTAGCGTTAGCAAGATCAATATGTCCGCTGACAAAATCGGCATGGAAATGAGTTTCAAAAATATATTTGATTTTTGCTTTTCGCTCAGCTGCTAAATCAAGATAAACTTCTATATCTCTGAGAGGATCCACAATGGCAGCCACCCCATTATCTTCAACATAATAAGCCGCTTCACTTAGACACCCTGTGTACAATTGCTTAATGAACATAAAAAAATCTTTGGCGACAAATTTAATTCATTTGTGACCAAAGATTTTGGAAGTAAGTTCAGTGGACTATTTTAACAACTCATGTACTATGCTGTGTACCTGGTCAAGACGGGTGTAATTCACTGAGTAATAAATGAATTTACCATCACGTAACGTGTTAACAAATCCTGCCTTTCGTAAAATAGCCAGATGCTGTGAAGCAACTGATTGTTCCAATCTGAGCTTAACATAAATTTCTGTTACAGTCATCTTCCCATTTTGGTGAATCAACTTCATAATCTGTTGGCGAAGTTTGTGATTCACTGCTCTCAAAATCAATGCAGCTTTTTTAAGCTGAATTACATCGATCCTGAGTTCAGTTGTTGAAGAAACTGCCGGTTCCAGTAATTCGTTGTTCATATCGGTATATCCTCTTGTTAATACAAAAGTAACATTTGGACACACTATTGCAAATCAAAATGGTACAAATGAGCGTTTTTTTGCAAAGATTAATTGCTTAATGAGTGAAAATCCTTACCATAAAACGGTTGGGAATAGGCTAAATCTGCAAACTCTTGTCCTTTATATTTTGTGTAGGAAACCGGTGTCATTGACTCTGCATTCACTTCTACTTTTGCAAATGAAGCATGTGAATGTTTCATAATTGCCTGTAATTTAATACTCCCACTCCCAAAGAAAACGGTGAAATGCTTTTCCAGAATGTCTTTAAAACTTGTTTCCGATAAGATAAGATTGGTTGGCCCTAGCTTTAAATTCATATCGTAATCAAACACTGCTGTAAATACTTCCATCCTTCTTGCGTCGATCATAGGACAAAGAAATTCGTGACGCGTTTTTTTAGCTGCAAAGGCCATCAAATACAGTGTGTTAATAGTGATGAGTGGTTTATTTAATGCGTAACATAGTCCCTTTAC
>Ga0207650_10002473_pt1 | contig 12851 bp, 10 predicted proteins | sample KBSS63metaG_FD_184325 | JGI IMG/M metagenome (GOLD analysis project Ga0207650, IMG submission 184325) | Switchgrass rhizosphere microbial communities from Kellogg Biological Station, Michigan, USA - KBS S6-3 metaG (SPAdes) (version 2) | ecosystem: Host-associated > Plants > Roots > Rhizosphere...
GGTCAGCACCACGGTGTTCGACGAGCCGGTCGAGACCGCCCCGCCCGCGCACAGGACGCTCGTCCCACAGGTCACCTCGGACCAGGTGCTCGCGCCGGTGCCGGGATCCGTGTCCGCGGCCGACGACGCCGCGACGTCTCCGGCCACCGTCGCCGCTCCGAGGGAGTCCACGAGACGAACCCCCGACTGACTGAAGCTGCCCTCGGCCTGGGACAGTTGCTCCTGTTGCACGCTGGACTGCACGCCCGACGTGGAGAGATCGCCACTCTCGAAGGTCGTCCCGGCCACGGTTCCCGTCATGTTGATGTTGCCTTGTGCCACGCTCGAGACGCCCAGGAAGAACGGCTGACATGGGGCGGCGAAGGGGTGCGTCGATGTGCTCCGGCACCCGGTGGGCGACCAGAACAGACTCTGGACCTGCACGATCTTGTTCGGGGCAGCGCGACCGCCGGTCCACGTCACGATCACGGTCACGCGATACGGCGTGGTCGCGGCGCAGCCGCCGGTCGTGAGGGTCGGACAGTTGTTCGTGTCGTAGGTGCGCCAGGTGTACGCGATGTTGTTCTGCGTGATCTGGCCCGTGTGACGAACCAGCGGGTACACGCAATCGGGTGTGCTGCTGCCACACGAGGACGCGCCGGCGACGACCCGCTCGCCGGAGCCGGGCCTTCCGGTCTGCGCGGCACACGACAGGAACCGATAGACGCCGGCGGCGTCACCTGCACACGAGGTCACGAGATTGGGATCGGCCGTGAGGTCCGAGCTGAGATGCCCGGCCGTGATCCTGTCCCACGCCAGACCCCGCGTCTGCTCCATGATCTGATCGGCGATCCCGGTGGCCGTCTGTCGTTGGCGGGCAAGCGACCCGTACTGGAATCCAACGCTCGCCGAGTAGGCCAGAGTCATCAGAGCACCGAAGATGACCGTGATGGCGATCACGGTCTCGAGCAGGCTGAAGCCGCGCTCGTCGTCGTGAACGCGGGCGTGGAAGCGCACGAAGGATCCGCTCTGCATCGTGGGCACGGTCGAGGTCACCTCTTCACTACAGAATCGGCCATCCGACCGACGGCTTGAGGTCGCTGGGACGGACCGAACGGCTCGGGCTCCCGCCCGCGGATCGACGGCAGAGATGCAGCAAGGGCGGCACGAGGCCGCCCTTGCTCCGCACCATGTTGGTACGACTGCCTACCAGTCGTTCCCCCCGTCACACGCATCGAAGTCGGCGGCGTCGGTGACGTCACCGGTCGCCTGACCACCACCGGCGGTCTCGAGCTCCGCGATGCAGAAGCCCGTGCCCGACGCGCTGAGGGTGTTCAGGACGAGCTCCTGGGAGCCGGGTCCACCGACCACAGTGATGTCGACGGTATCGACCGTCGCGGCAGCGCCGGCCGTCCACTCCAAGGAGGGCTCCTCACCCTCGGCGACGGTGTCGTCGAAGCCATCGTAAGAGTCGTTGTCCGTGTACCAGGCCTTCGCTGCGGTGATCCCGTTGCGGAGGTTGGACTGGGCAGCGCGATCCTGTGCTCGCGTGCGAGCCCCAAGGAAGGTCGGAAGAGCGATGGCGATCAGGATGCCGATGATCAGAACGACCACCATGAGCTCGATGAGGGTGAAGCCCTCGTCATCCTTCCGATCCTGCCAGAAGCGTTTGAGCATGGAGTTACCTCCCTTTCTCGGGGGCTTGCGCATCTTTGTTGACGCGCGACTAGTCGGGATGTCGGTCCGTTCGGCGGCCGGCTTTACGCTCCCTGGCCGGGATCCCGGAGAAATGACCCGAACGGGTTAGTCACATGTGACCGTTCGAGAGAGGATCCACGTAGACCGTTTCAGGCGTACCCATCCTTATTGGATGAGGTTGATGACGTTGAACATCGGCATGTAGAGCGCGATCACCGCCGCGCCCACCGCACCGCCGATCACGGCGATCAGGAGCGGCTCGATGAGCGACGTCAGGGCATCGACCGTCGCCGTCACCTCGCTGTTGTAGAAGTCTGCCACCTTGTCGAGCATCGTGTCCACGGCGCCCGTCTCCTCGCCCACCGCCATCATCTGGACGACCATGGGCGGGAAGACCTTGTGCCGCCCGAGCGGCTTGGCGATCGACTCGCCCTCCCGAACACTGGCCTTCACGTCATCGACCGCGTCCCCGATCACCCGGTTGTTCACCGTTTCGTTCACGTTGTCGAGTGCCTGGAGGATCGGCACACCGGACCGGAGCAGCATCCCGAGCGTCGAGGCGAATCGGGCCAAGGCGACCTTCTGGAACAGGGGACCGAAGACGGGGATCTTGATCTTCGCCGCATCGACGCGAGCCCGTCCCGTGTCGGTCTTCTTGTACCTACTGAATAGGAAGGACCCAAGCACCGCCCCGAGCACGACGATGTACCAGTAGTTCCGCACCGCCTGGGACACGCCCAGCAGCATCCTCGTCGGAAGGGGAAGCGTTCCCCCGAGACTCGCGTAGATCGTCTCGAACTGCGGGACCACGAAGAGCAGCATGGCGGCAAGGATCAGCGTCACGAGGGCGACGACGACGACCGGGTACGTCATCGCCGATTTGATCTGGCGGCGCAGCTCGACCTCCCTCTCGATCTGATCGGCGAGGGACAGGAGCACGTCGTCGAGGACGCCGCCGGTCTCGCCGGCCTTGACCATCGAGATGAAGAGGTTGTTGAAGGCCTTGGGATGCTCGGCCATCGCGGCCGAGAGCGAGGAGCCGTTCTCGACGTCCGCCCGTACGGCGAACAGTACCTTGGCGAGCTCCTTGTTCTCGGTCTGATCGGTGAGGATCGAGAGCGCCCGCAGGATCGGCAGCCCCGAGTTCACCATCGTGGCGAACTGCCTGCAGAACACCGCGATCTGCTTCAGCTTGACGCGACCCGGCCGCAGGTTGATCTCCATCTTGAGACCGGTGGAAGCCTGCTTCACCTGGATAGGCGTCAACCCCATCTGGCGGAGCTTCGTCATCACGAGGGCCTCGTTGTCGCCTACCAGCTGCCCAGTGACGAGGGCACCGGTCTCGTCGCGAACCTTGTAATCGAACGTTGCCGGCATCGGTCTCTCCTACCCGGCCCTCGATCAGTAGTTGCTGCCGAGCACCACACCGGCCGCGGCGGCCGGACCGTAGCTACCGTCGTAACTAGCGCCACCAACGCCGATCAAACGGTTCAGCTCTTCGGCGTCATGACAGCGTTCGTACGCGAGCTGCTGGCTCACCTTCCCGCTCTTGACGAGGTTCGCGAGCGACTGGTCCATCGTCTGCATCCCGAAACGACCACCGGCCTGCATGATCGAGTAGATCTGGTGCACCTTCCCGTCGCGGATGAGGTTCCGGACCGCGGGCGTGCAGATGAGAACCTCGACCGCGACCACCCTCGAACGCCCGTCCACGGTCTGCAGCAGCTGCTGGGTCACGACCCCCTGGAGGGTCGTGGCGAGCTGCACCCGAACCTGCTGCTGCTGGTGCGGCGGGAACATGTCGATGATGCGGTCGATCGTCTGCGGCGCGTCTTGCGTGTGGAGCGTGGCGAAGACCAGGTGCCCGGTCTCGGCGGCCGTGATCGCGGTCGAGATCGACTCGAGGTCACGCATCTCGCCGACGAGGATGACGTCGGGATCCTGGCGCAGGACGTGCTTGAGGGCCTGCGCGAACGAGTGCGTGTCGGCCCCGACCTCTCGCTGGTTCACGACGCAGCCTTTGTGCTTGTGGAGGAACTCGATCGGGTCCTCGACGGTCATGATGTGCGCCTGCCGCTCGCGGTTCACGATGTCGACCATCGAGGCCAAGGTCGTGGACTTGCCCGAACCCGTCGGTCCCGTGACGACGACGAACCCGCGTGGAGACCTCGCGAGGTCGGCCACGACGCTCGGCAGGTCCAGTTCCTCCACCGTGCGGATCTCGTACGGGATCAGACGGAACGCGGCCCCGAGGGAATCGCGCTGGTAGTAGACGTTCACGCGAAAGCGCGCGCGTCCGGGGAGCGAGTACGACATGTCGAGCTCGAGCTCCTGCTCGAGACGTTCGCGCAGCTTCTGCGGCAGGATCGCGTAGATCATCCCCTGGATGCCGCGCTTGTCGAGGACGGGGTACTCCTCCAGGCGAACGAGGTCGCCGTACTGACGGATCGTCGGCGGGGTTCCGGCCGTGAGGTGGAGGTCCGACGCCCCGCGTTCCACCATCGCTTCGAGCAGCTCGGGGATCGGGATCTGGACTTCCGCCTCTCGGGCGTCCGGACTCAATCACTTCACCACCCTTGCGATCTCTTCGATGGAGGTCAGGCCCGTCGCGGCCTTGTGGAGCCCGTCGTCGCGCAGCGTGTACATCCCTTGCTCGATCGCGACCCGCTTCACAGTCTCCGACGAGGCGCGCTCGACGGTGAGGCGTTCGATCTCCTCGGTCATCGGCATGACCTCGTACAGGCCGATCCGCCCTCGGTACCCGGTGTTCGAGCACGATCGGCACCCGGACGGCCGGAAGAACACACCGAGGTCGGGGATCCGCGACTCGGCGAATCCCGCCTCGATCAGCTCCGACTCCTCGGGCATGTACGCCTGCTTGCACTTCACGCAGAGCTGGCGCGCGAGCCGCTGGGCGACCACGCAGTCGATGGCCGAGCCCACGAGGAACGTCTCGACCTGCATCTCGATCAGTCGCGTGATCGCCGACGGCGCGTCGTTCGTGTGGAGCGACGAGAGCACGAGGTGACCCGTGAGCGCGGATTCGACCGCGATCATCGCCGTCTCACGGTCGCGGATCTCACCGATCAGGATGATGTCGGGGTCCGCGCGAAGGATCGATCGGAGCGCAGACGCGAACGTGAGCCCCGCCTTCGGGTTCACCTGGATCTGGTTGACGCCTGGGAGCCGGTACTCGACCGGATCCTCGACGGTCACGATGTGCCGGTCGATGCTGTTGACGATGTTGAGCGTCGCGTACAACGTCGTCGACTTGCCGGAGCCGGTGGGGCCCGTCACGAGGATCGCGCCGTACGGCCTTCGGAACGAACGCTCGTAGCTCTCGAACGCCTGCGGGAGGAAGCCGAGCTCGGAGAGCTGGAGCAGGGCGTTGGTCTTGTCCAGGATCCTGATCACGATCTTCTCGCCGTTGACGGTCGGCAGCGTGGCCAGCCGCAGGTCCAGGCTCCGGTTGTTGACCCGCAGCGAGACGCGCCCGTCCTGCGGGATGCGCTTCTCGGCGATGTTCAGGTCGCCCATGACCTTGAGGCGGCTGATCAGCCCGGCCTGGATGCTCTTGGGCGAGTGCATGACCTCGTGGAGCACGCCGTCCACGCGGAATCGCACGCGGACGTCGATCTCGGTCGGCTCGATGTGCACGTCCGACGCTCGGTCGGCCGCGGCCTGCGTCATGATCGCCTGTACGAGCTTGACGATCGGGGCGTCCTCGAGCGCCGCCTCGACCCGCGTGAAGTCGGCCTCGGTGTCGAGGGCATCGGCGGCCTCCGACGCGAGCGCCTCGACCTGTTCGACCATGCCCGAGTACTTCGCGATCGCCTGCTCGACGTCGTTCGACGTGGCGACCACCGGACGGACGTCCCGGCCGGTGATCGTCCGGATGTCGTCGAGCGCGTACACGTTCGCCGGGTCCGACATGGCCACCAGGAGCTTGCCGTCCACCTCCCCGATCGGGAGTGCGCGGTACCGGCGGCACAGGGCCTCGGGCAGCAAGGCGGTCGCCGCGGCGTCGATCCGGTACTCGGTCAGGTCGACGAACTCGAGACCCACCTGCTCGGCGAGCGCTCGAACCAGGTCCCGCTCGCGGATGTAGCCGAGGTCGATCAACACGCGGCCGAGCGACTTGGGTGTGTTGCGGTGCTCCTCGAGCGCGCGCTGGAGATGCTCCTCGGAGATGAGGCCCTGCTCGAGCAGGATCTGCCCGAGCTGCTTCGGCTTGCGCTGGGTCGTCACCATTGGAACTACGCCCTTCGGTCCCTGGGTCGCCTAACCATCGGCAGGGTCCTCGCCCCCCTGAAGCAGCTGGCCGAACTCCCGCGCGAGCGAGAACCGGTCGACGTCCTCCTCCTCGTCCTCGCCCTCATCGCCGGGCTCGGCCGGCTGGCCGGACGGATCCTCCGAGGCCTCGGCCGGCTCGCTCCATGGCTCGCTCCATGGCGCGCTCATCGGCGTCTCCTTCGGCGCATCGGTCGGTTCGTGCTCCCAGCCTTGACGCACGTCGTGCTCTGGTTCCGCCGGCTCCACCCCGTTTCGGGCCTCGGGCTCGTGCTCGGACGCCGGCGGCGGGGGGTCGGCCGTGGGTTCCAGGAACCGAGCGAACGCGTCGGGCTGCGGCTCGGCGATCTGAGGGCCGTCGTTCGCAGGCATGACGGCCGCCCCTGACCCGGGGGTCGGGAGCAGCGGGAGCTGGTCGAACCCCTGACCGTCGGACTTCGCGACGATGAGCGCCGGGGCGTCGATCACCAAGGGATCCGGCGCTGCGTGCTCGGGGTGCAGGTACGACCTCGGTTCCGATTGAGGGGCCACGGTCGCGGCGTCGGTCCCGCGCAGCCCCTCGTGCCGCGACCGGCTCTCCTCGGCGGCGAGCAGCACCTGCTCCATGTGGTCGATCACCAGGCCGGGCCGCACCCCGGGCCCGGAGACGGCGAAGCCCGCATACGGGCCCGGGCGGACGTAGCACCATATCTCGGTGCCGAACTGCGCGAAGCCACGTTCGGGATCGCCGATCGCGGAGAACCGGATCCAGGCGCGCGTGGTGGTGCGCTCCGACCCGGCCGGATGCGCCCCGAGGACCAACCCGTCGCGGGACAGGATCAGACAACCGCGAACGTCGGCCATGCCGTGGCCGAGCGACACCGCGAGCGCGTTGAAGTCTTCCAAGGACGGCGGCCTCCTTCGGAACCATCGGGAAGCACGGGGGGGCGCTTGAGGGTCGCCCGTCCGGCGGAGGCCCAACGGTCCCGAGGCTCAGGCCGTCCCGGTCCCTCCCGGAGCGGGACCCGGCTCGGCGAGCTCGCCCAGCGCCGCCGCCGACATCACCGGGAGCGGCGCCGACCGTCCGGTCCACAGCTCGAAGGAGATCGCGGCCTGCTGCAGCAAGAGCCCGAGACCCCCGAACGCGGCTCCGCCCGCATCGCGAACCGCCGTCTGGAACGGAGTGGCGCCGGGACGGTAGAGGAGGTCCACCCCGACGACGCCGGCGTGCAGCGACGGGAGGGGCAGCTCCTCGCCGTGGACACCCAGCGGCGTCGCGTTGACGATCAGGTCGGCCTCGACCCCCGGGGAGTCGTCGAAGCCGACGAGGTGCACGGCGGTGGCCGAACCCTCGAGCGCCGCGCGCAGGTCATGGGCTCGCGACGCCTCGCGCACCGCGACCGAGAGGTCCGCGAGGCCCGATCGCGCGGCCGCGAGCGCACACGCTCGCGCGCCTCCCCCTGCTCCGAACAGCAGCGCCGACCGGCCGGTCGCATCGAACCCGGCATCGTCGCGGAGGAACCGCTCGAACCCGGCCGCGTCCGAGTTGTGACCCACGAGCCCTTCCACGCCGACGACGATCGTGTTGACCGCCCGCAGCAGGCGCGCGTCCTCGGACAGGTCGGCGATCAGCTCGGCGGTCGACGTCTTGTGCGGCATCGTGACGTTCGCGCCGGCGAACCCGAGCGCGCCGAGCCCCTCGAGCGCGGCGGGCAGTTCGGCGGGCGCGACCGGGAGCGGCACGTAGACCCAGTCCAGCCCGAGCGCGACGAACGCCGCGTTGTGGATCACGGGCGACAGGCTGTGGTCGACGGGCCACCCGAGCACCCCGACCGAGCGCGTCGAACCGCGGACGCGTCCCGGCCGCTCGGGGACGTCACTCACCGCATCGGATCCGGTTGGCCTCGTGCTCGGCCTCGGTCTTGCCGAAAGCGTGATGCCCGTCGGCGCCGCACAGCACGTAGAACAGGTACGGCGTGTCGGCCGGGTTCAGTGCCGCCTCGAGCGAGGCGCGGCCCGGGCTGGCGATCGGCGTCGGCGGCAGGCCCGGGTTGAGCCGCGTGTTGTAGGGGCTGTCGTACTCCAGGTCCGAGAAGCTCAGCTGCCCGTCCGGGGTCGGGTCATCGTACAGGAGCGTCGCGTCGATCCCCAGGTTCATCCCGATCTTCAGCCGGTTGTAGATCACACCCGCGATGATCGGCCGCTCGCGGTCGAGCGCGGCCTCGCGCTCGATCATCGACGCGATGGTCACCACCTCATACGGCGTCACGCCCAGCTCCTGCGCGTTGGCCCACGGCAGCGTCTCGGCCTCCGTGCCGAACTGATCCAGGAGCTCGCGGATCACCGCGTCGGCGTCGGCGTCCTTGCGGACGAAGTAGGTCTCGGGGAACAGGAACCCCTCGATGCTCGGCGCGTCCTTCGGCAGGTAGGGCGGCAGCGACCAGTCGCCGACCTCGGTCGCCTTGAGGAACCGCTTCGCCGGGATCCCGAGTTCCTCCTCGACCCGGTCGGCGATCTGGGTCAGCCGGTACCCCTCCGGGATGGTGAGCCGGAGCGTGGGCACGGGCTCCGGCGGCGTCGTGAGGACCCGGAACACCTCGTCGGGGGTCATGTTCGTGGTCAGCTCGAAGCTCCCCGCCCGGAAGGAGTCTTCCAGGCCGCTGCGCCGGAGCTGCCACTTCGAGACCAGGCCGCACCGGACGACCCCCTGGTCGTGGAGGTCGTCGACGATCTCGGACCCGCTCGCCCCCTTGCGGACCTCGAACGCGACCGGGTCCTTCGGCCCCGACGCCTCGGAGCACCAGCCGTAGTAGCGGTTGCCCGCGAAGGCCAGCCCCGCCAACAGCACGAAGACGATCAGGAAGATGCGGAAGCCCCAGTTGGCTCGCCGTTCGGCGCGGTGGCGCGGTCGAGCGTCGTCATCGCGCTGCTGAGGGGGGGCGTCCTGCATCAGCCAGGCAGCATAACGGCCCGGTCGCGAATCAGGTTCGGTCCGGGCGCAACGGTTCGGTCGGGTCAGCCGGACAGGTCGGTATCGAGCCAGGCCTGCAGGATCACGGTCGCGGCCGAACGGTCGACCGCCCGGCGGCGATCGCGGCCGCTCGCGCCGGTTTGCCGGAGGGCGCGTTCGGCCTCCACGGTCGACAGGCGCTCGTCCTGCAGGAGCACCGGGATCTCGAGGAGCCCGGTCAGCGCCGCCGCGAACCGCTCGGCGTGGTGCGCCCGCTCCCCCGCCTCCCCCGAGAGCAGCAGCGGATGGCCGACCACGACCAGCGTGACGCGGTGTTCGAGGACAAGGTCGGCGATCGCGCGAACGTCCGCCGGCGCACCCGTGCGGATGGTGCCGAGCGGCACCGCCATGCGTCGGGCGTCGTCCGAGATCGAAACGCCGATCCGCGCGTCCCCGAGATCGAGCCCGAGGACCCTGCCGGGCTCACCCACCCGACTGGAGCAGTTCCTTCAGACGGGGTTCGACCGCGTCGAGGGCCTCTTGGAAGGCCTCACCCTTCGGGCCGCCGGAGACCGCCAGGTTCGGCTTGCCGCCCGCACCCCCGCCGACGATCTTCGCAGCGGCTTCGAGCAGGACCGGCGCGGTCACGCCCCGGCCGATCAGGTGCTTGGTGCCCGCCGCGACCAGGAGGGCCTTGCCACCCTGCCCGGTCCCGAGCACGACCGCGGCGCCGTCCGGACCCTCGAGGCGGTTCGCGACGTCCTGCGCGAGCACGCGGAGCTCGCCGGCGTCCGCGTCCACCGTGGCGGTGACGAGCTTGGCGCCCTCGACGACCCTCGCCCCGGACGCGAGCTGCCCGGCCCGGTCCTTCAGCTCCTGCTTCGCCTGCTTGCTGAGCTCGCCCTCAAGCTGCTTCACGCGTTCGGCGTACTGGCGGGCGCGTTCGAGCGCGCCCTTGGGGTCGGTGCCGAGCTCCCGGGCGATCGCGTAGAGGAGATCGCGCTCCATGTTGATCTCGCGCAAGGCGTCGGGACCGACGAGCGCCTCGACGCGCCGCATCCCCGCGCCGATCGACGCCTCGTGCAGGATCCGCACGAGTGCGATCTCGCCCGTGTGGTGGACGTGCGTGCCCCCGCAGAGCTCGATCGAGTAGTCCCCCACCTCGACGACGCGGACGAAGTCGCCGTACTTCTCGCCGAACAGCGCGATCGCGCCCTGGTTCTTGGCCTCGTCCATCGTCGTCTCGTAGATCGTGACCTGCCCGTCCTCGGCCAGCCGGCGGTTGGCCAGCTCCTCGGCCTGCTCGAGCACGTCGTGCGGGACCGCCGAGTGGTGTGGGAAGTCGAACCGCAGGCGGCCGGGCGCGACGAGCGAGCCGGCCTGCCGCGCGTGATCTCCCAGGACGTGGCGCAGGGTCCAATGCAGGATGTGGGTCGCGGTGTGGGCCCGGGCGGTCGCCTCGCGCCGCGCTGCGTCCACCTCCCCGTGGACCTCCTCGCCCTCGCGGATCTCGCCGGACCCGACGACCCCGGTGTGCACGATGATGCCGCCGGGCCCGAACTGCGCATCGGACACCGAGATCGTCCCACCCGCCGCCCGGACCAGGCCCCGGTCGCCGATCTGGCCGCCGGACTCCGCGTAGAACGGCGTCCGGTCCAGGACGAAGCGGACCTCCTCGCCTTCGGTCGCGACCGGCTCCCGTCCCCCGGGCCCGATCAACGCGAGCAGCCGCCCATCGGACTCGAGGGTCTGGTACCCCACGAACTCGGTCGTGCCTGCCTCGCCGGCGACCGCGGCGAGCTCCTCCTCGACGCGTACGTTCTGCGCCGCACGCTTCCCGCGCCCGCGCTGCTCCTCCATCAGGGCCTCGAACCGGTCCTCGTCGATCTCGAACCCCGCCTCGGCCGCGAGCTCGCTCGTGAGCTCTTTCGGGAAGCCGAACGTGTCGTGGAGCTTGAAGACCACATCGCCCGGCAGCCGCTTCGCATCGGCCGCCCTCCCGATCTCGGTTTCGAACAGCGTCATCCCCTGGCGCAGGGTGCCGGCGAACCGAGCCTCTTCCGAGCTCGCGACCTGCTCGACGTACGCGCGGTTCTCCACCAGCTCCGGGTACACGTGCCCGAACCGTTCGACCGTCCGCTCGACCAGCGCCGGCATGACTTCCTTCTCGATCCCGAGTCGCCGGGCGTGCGAGACGACGCGGCGGAGCATCCGGCGCACGATGTAGCCGCGGCCCTCGTTGGAGGGCTGGACGCCATCGGCCATCAGGAACGTGGTCGCGCGACCGTGCTCGCCGATCACCTTGAGCGAGACGTCGTCGCGCTCGTCGTCTCCCAACCGACGCCCCGAGAGCGATTCGGCGACCTCGACGAGCGGACGCAGAAGGTCGGTCTCGAACGCGTGGGCCACGTCCTGCAGCACGACGGCCAGGCGCTCCACGCTGGCGCCGGTGTCGATGTTCTTGCTGGGGAGCTCGCTCAGGACCTGCATGCGATCGTCGACCTCGTCCTGCATGAAGACGTGGTTCCAGACCTCGATGTGGCGCTCCTCGTCGACCTCGGGTCCGCCCTCGGCCCCGTAGGCGGGTCCGCGGTCCACGTAGATCTCCGAACACGGTCCGGCGGGGCCGGCGGCGTGCGTCCACCAGTAGTTGTCCGCCTCGTCGCGGCGGACGATCCGCTCGGCGGGGATCCCGATGTCGCGCCAGATCCCGATCGCCTCGTCGTCGGTCCGAAACACCGTGACCCAGAGCCGGTCCGGCTCGATCCCGTAGACCTCGGTGACGAGCTCGTAGCCCCAGCGGCAGGACTCGGCCTTGAAGTAGTCGCCGAACGAGAAGTTCCCGAGCATCTCGAACATCGACAGGTGCCGCGCGGTGTGCCCGACGAGGTCGATGTCGACCGCTCGGAAGACCTTCTGGACGGTCACGGCCCGCGGGAACGGCGCCGGAGCGTGCCCGAGGAAGTACGGGATGAACTGGTTCATGCCGGCGTTCGTGAGCAGCAGGCCGGACTCTGGCTGGGGGATCAGCGATGAGGACGGGACGCGCTTGTGCCCGCGCTCCTCGAAGAAACGCAGGAACGCCTCGCGGATCCGATCGCCCTCCATGGCGGCACAGTCTAGCCGCGTGCCTGCGCTCGACCTCCGTACGCGGGCGGTTCGGAGCGCGGGCGGGGGCTCAGGAAGGCAGGCGGAACGTGTGCCGCAGCCCTCCGGCTCGGAGCTCGGCGAGCGTGACGGCCGGGAGCCGGCGGTCGTTGATCAGGACGACGTAGCGCGCGGCCGGCGGGAGCTCGGCCGTGAAGGGCGCCACCTGACGGCACTGGCCCAGCGGCGCGCTTGGGGTGGCCGGAAGGCCGATCCAATTCGCGCTCCCCGTCACGATCGTCGTCCGGCTGCCGTCGCTACCTCCGAAGGTGACGGTCTCCCCGCCGACGTAGGGATCGCTCCGATGACACGGGAAGCCGGTGAGCTTGACGAACGTCCCTCGAAGGACGATCGCGTTCGGTGATCCGGTCGGCGTTCCGTTCGCGATCGGCCGCATCATCGACTCCATGCCGGCGGGCTGCGTTCGGGACGTACAGGCCGCGAGTGCCACCGCCAGGATCGCCAGGACGATCGGACGCGTCAGGGCCGTCGAAAACGAAAGAGTCATCTCGCTCTCGAGATACGTGCGGGTGGCTCCTGGGGTTCGACCGCTGCTACCGACGCCCCGAGCGGAGCTCGTCTTCCTTCTCCTCCATCGCCGCCTTGCCCTCGGAGACGGAGTCCGAGACGAGCTTGGCGAGATCCAGCATGCTGCCCCGTGCCTCGCGCGCGAGGGTGGCTGGCGCGACCTTCGCGGTCTGTCTGCGGACGAACCGCGATGCGAGGATCGTGCTCGCGGCCCCGACCCCCAGACCGAGCCCGATCCAGAACAGCCTCCTCACGCCGTGCCCTTCCTGCCGCCCTTGCC
>Ga0207650_10002479_pt1 | contig 12834 bp, 11 predicted proteins | sample KBSS63metaG_FD_184325 | JGI IMG/M metagenome (GOLD analysis project Ga0207650, IMG submission 184325) | Switchgrass rhizosphere microbial communities from Kellogg Biological Station, Michigan, USA - KBS S6-3 metaG (SPAdes) (version 2) | ecosystem: Host-associated > Plants > Roots > Rhizosphere...
CCCCAAGTTGCGCATCGCGCAGGCGCGCGAAGTGAACCGCGATCTCGTGGGCCAGATGGTCACCTGGTGCGAAAGCGACCGCGCGGCCGACGATGCCGAAGTGCGCGCCCGCCTCAAGGCCTGGATCCCGGAATACATGCCCCCCGCGGGCGTGCCGGTCATGCCGATCCCCACCGAAGCCCCCGCCGGACGCGAAGACGCGAAACCGCTGCCGCTGCGCATCACTCGCAAGCGTTGATTTCGCGATCGCGCGACCGCATCGCGCGCTTTAGATCGCCGGCAAGTCCACGCCGTAGACTTTTACGATGCGCTCGAGCGCCTGCCTGCGGCTGGCGCCGACGCTGGCCGCATTGCGCATCCACGGCCTCAACTTGCGGCGGGTGATGCCATGGTAGTGCGCGACGGCTGTCGGCCACCACGCCGAGCCGAGATCGGCAAACGCCAATCCGCGCCGATTGACCAGGTAGTCGTGCATGTCGGCGCCGGTGTCGCAATACACGTAGTGGGGCGTGAGTCCATGATATTCGCGTCGCGAGCGATGTAGCGCATCCAGCGACAGCGCCCGTAGACCGGGAACCCGGAACCGCTGCCGAAGCAGCTGCGATATCCAGGGCCACTGCGGCACTTCGTTGCCTATGACGCGCTGGCGAAAGCTCTGCCCGGCCGCCAGCGCTTCGCCTACGATGGCCGCGTCGAGCAGCACGCACGGAATCCACATGCGCTCCGCGTAATAGCCTTTGTGATCGCCGCCACCATGATCGGCGGCAAGCCATTCGGCGGCGTGCAGAAAACCACTGCCATAGGTACCCGGGCGCAGTGCCTGCTGCATGGCGGGCACCAGGCGCGGGTCGAGGATTTCCGCGTCGGAATCGAGAAGCAGCAGTGCGTCGCGCGACGTTTCGCGAAATATCCGGTCCAGCGTCACGCCGTGGCGGCGCAACGGGAGCTGCGCCAGGTCGAATCGCAATTGCTGCTGCAGCACCCGGAAGAATTCCATGCTGCCGTCGGTCGATTCGCAATCGATCACCGTCACCGGCAAGCCGCCGTGGCGCAACGCGCTCACCAGAGCCAGCGCGGTGAGCTCCCTGGTGCTGCAATTGATGATGACGATTTCGGCTGTAGGCGCCGGCATGGCGTTGCGGGGGATCAGCCCGCGGCCGCGCGCGCGGAAAGCCGCGTTCCCAGACCCACGAGCATCGAGATCATCGCCCAGAACTCCTTTGCATTGCTACGAAACAGGAAGTCGTCGGTCAGGTTCTTCACGAGGAATCCCATCAGCAGGCACAGCCCGACGACGCCCAGGAACGCGACGACGTCGTCGCGGGCGCGGATAAAACGCACGAACGTCGTGGCAATAGCAGCAAGCATTGCGACAAACAGGCCGAGTCCGACAGCGCCGGTCTGCAGCCACTGGCTGACGAACAGGTTGTGGGCGTGAGTCAATTGCAGGTCCGCCAGGTCGCTGGCGATTTCCTCGGCCTGGATGCGTCGCCCGAATCCGTAACCCTGCCAGACGCGGTCGCCAATTCGTTCGGTCAGCTGTTGCCACAGCCGGAGTCGCGGATCGGCCTTGATGGTCGCTTCGACCGACGTATTCGGCGGAAACACAGCGTGAGCCCGCTCCCTGGCCGCATCGGCAAAGGCGAAGCCAAGTACGACCAGAAGCGCCGCCAGCGGCGCCAGCCAACGCCACGGGGAGCGCATGAAGGTCCTGGGCCAGCGGGCCGCCGACGCGATCGCCCCGGTGGCGAACACGGCCGCGAGCGCGATCCAGACCATGCGGTTTTCGGTCAGGCGCGCCGAGGTGACCAGCAGCGCCAGCGCCACGGCGCCCAACACGAGCGCCAGCCCCCGCCGCGGCAGCCCGATGGGCGTCGGTGCAATCAGCGCGAGGAACCATGGCGCGATGAGCACGACGTAGGTCGAAAAAGGGCCGACGCCGTTGTGCTTGAGCGCAGGATCCCAGCCCAACGGCGACAGCGAATAGCCGATCGCAAGCGCAGCCATGATGACGAAAGCTGCCAGGATGGTTGCCGCATATCGGCGCAGGACCACGATGTCGAAGCACGCAACATAGAAAGCCACGACCAAAAGCGCATTCTCACCGACCTCCCTGGCGAGTTGCCCAGACGTGTAGCGCGGCTTGACCGACCAGAAGTAGGACGCCGCGGACCATGCGAACCATGCCGCGACAGTCAAGGCGATCGGCCATGGCGGCATGGGGATTCGCGCCTCCGGCCGCTCGCCGCGTTCGCGCAGGCTCCAGCCCAGCGCGAATAGCGTGAACAGGATCGACCCGCCAAACACTATCGACCGCAGGTATGTCCCGTGGTTGGTCGGCAGCAGGAACAGATATAGGGCCGTGAAGACGGCCAACCAGCGCAGATTGAGGACCGTCACTTTAGCGACCGCCAGTCCTGGCGACCGCCGTTTGCATGGCCGCATCGACGCGATCCGCGAACCGTTCGAAAGAGAAGGGAGCGAAATGCGCGGGCGCTTGCGCGATGTCCGGCTTGCGGGTCCCGTCGGCAATGCCCGCAAGAAGCCGGGCAAAGTGTTGGCCGCGATCCTGGCGGGGATCCGTGTACAGGAAGCCGGTGATGCCATCGCGCATGGTTTCCGTGAACGGCGGCGCATCGATCGCAAGCACCGGCGTGCCGCACAGGCAGGATTCGATGACGTTCAGGCCCAGCGCTTCGCGGTCCGGCAATCCGGTCACCAGGTAGTCGATGCCGCGGTAGGCTGGCGCGACATCGCGCTGGTGCCCCCAGAAGCGGACCCGCGATCCGAGCGGGCCTACCGCCCGCCGCAGCGCCTTCAATTGCTTCAACCCGACCGCGATGCCGAAGATCTCGACGTTCACGTGGGGCTGCGCGACGATGATCGGCGCGAGGACATCGAACAGTGCGGGAAACTGCTTGGCCCGGGCGATGCGCGAAACGACACCTAGCGTGAGTCCCGGCCGCTTCGCGTAGGTCGGCCCGGTTCCCCCACCGCGAAAGGCCCCCTGGGCGGCGGCGAGAAGCCTCTCGAACGGCTTGCGTTCGTCCCACTCGCACAGCGGCCCGCGCACTGGCGCGGCGGCACTGTGCAGGCGATTGATTTCGCCGATGCCGAAGAGCGGCTCACCCTGGACGCTTGCGACGCCATTCGCGCGCAGCGTTGCGACGACGTGCCGGGACACGCCGAACATGATGTCGGCGGTCCCGTAATACGCGGGCCGCGACGAATCGTAAATGGCCTGATGGGCGATGCCCACGACGGGACCGCGCGTGCCCAGCGCGGCCAGCACCGGCGCGGGAAGCGATCCGTGGATCAGCGCGATGTCACCGGCGTGCAACGCGGCGACCGCCGCCATACCATCCGTCACGCGCAATTGCTCCACGCCGCCGAAGTCGAGATCGCGCCAGAAGTCCGCGTCGGCACGGACGAGCACGTGCGTTGGCCATCCGCGCGCGACCAGCGCCCGGCTCATGAATGCAGTGAAGACTTCCGCGCCGCCGAGCGTCGGCGCCAGGTTGACCTGGACGATCCTCGGCCGTGCAGCCATTTACAGCGCGACGCCGAGTTCGCCGGCGGCGGCGATCACGGCGTCGAGCGATATCGCCTGCATGCACAGATGTTCCGGGCACTGCGCCGGTGTTCGCGCGCAACGGCGCACCCATTCGATTTCGCGCCGGAACAGAACGCGCTGGTCCCGGCAGGGGAAAGGGTCGATCGTCACCGCGCGATACGGGGAGTTGCGCCAGAAATCGCCCGCGCCGGTGATGACGGACGAGCCGGGACCGAACAGCGCGATCGTGCGCGCGCCGGCCACACGCGCGAGATGCGCGACACCCGTGTCCGGCGCTACCAGCAATCGCGAATTCGCGAACAGGTGCCATAGCTGCGGCAGGTCCAGGCGTCCGGCGAACGACGTATACCGATGGCCGGGGTCGCACGCGGTGATGATTTCCTCCTCGCCGCGCCCCGCCGACCACACCGGCGTGATTCCGCGCGCCTCGAGCCTGGCCGCGAGCGCCGCCCACCGGTCCGCCGGCCACAACTTGAGCGGCGTGCTCGCGCCGACGTGCAGCACCGCATAGGGCTGCTGCGGCGCAGGGAAGAGCTTCGCGGCGGGTGCGGGCCAGTCACCGGGTGCAAAAGGCGAGGGTGGCGGCCCGTCGAGCAGCGTGGCAACCATGTCGCCCCAGGCGGCGGGAACGTCGGGATAGCGGCGCAGCTCGTCTATGGGCCAGTTCTTACGCTCGTTGGGATCGCCCGAAAAGGCAATGATCCAGCGCGAATGCATCGCCGCGGCCAGCCACGCATACCGGTTGTCTCCCGCGACGAATGCCAGGTCGAAACGCGATTCGGAGAACAACTTTTCGTTCGCGTGCCGCGGGTCCCACGGCAGTGCGCGGACGCCATAGGGATGGGTCGAATACAAGGGAGCGATCGCGCGGGGCACCGTCATGGAGATTTCCGCGTCCGGATACCGCGCGCGCACCTTGGCGATAAGCGGAGTCAGCATCAGCGTGTCGCCCAGCAGCAGATGATGGGCGAGCAGAACGCGGCGAATCTTCGTCGGATACTTGCGCGGCCCTTTGGCGCGGGCCGCGATCGCGCGCGCCACAACTTCTGCCTGGTTGATGAACCGCGAACGCGTCGCGATGACCGTGGTCATGGTGATCCCGCGTCCGCGAGCGCGCGGCGGAAGGCGGCCTCCATGCGGTCGAGCATGGCGGGAAGTCCGTAGCGAGGCGCGACAAACGCGCGGGCGTCCGCCGCGAGCCTGTCGCGCAAAACGTCGTCGGCAAGGAGCCGTCCGATGCCGTCGGCGAGCGCTCCAGCGTCTTCCCGCGCGACGATCAGCGCGGTCTCCCCATTGCGTGCGATTTCCGGGATGGCGCCCGCATCGGTGGTGATGCACGCGACACCGCAGAACATCGCCTGCAGCAGCGCCTGCGGCACACCTTCGTTGGCGTACGAAGGCAGCGCGAACACGTCGAGCGCCCGCAGCCAGGGTGCAACGTCATCCTGCTGGCCGGCGAAAATCACCCGCGGCCGCAGTGCAAGCGCGTCAACTTGCGCCTCGAGCGCCGCGCGTTGCGGCCCATCGCCGACGATGACGAGACCCACTTCGTGGTCGGGAAGCCGCGCGATGGCCTCGACCAGATAGCGATGACCCTTCCAACTGCGCAGCGTGGCGACGATTCCCACCAGTCGGGACGCCACGGCCAGGCCGACCGCCGCGCGTGCGGCCAGCCGTTCACCCGGCGCGAAACGCGACCCGTCGATGCCGGTGGGAATCGATTCGATCCGGGCGGGGTCGATGCCGTTGTCGCGGATCAAGGTCGCGCGCAGCGATTCGCCAGTCGTGATCAGCCGCGTCGTTGCCTTGCGATACAGCCACGATGTCGCGGTGTCGTTCGGCACCGGGACGGAAACGTGCCGGGTTCGCACGAGCACGGGACGAGCACGACCTCCGATGCGCAACGCGGCCGCGGTCAGCCAGGTGTCGGTCGAGCTATGGGTATTGACGATATCGAACGGCGTCGCCCTAAAGGCGCGCCGCATCGCCAGCACACCTGCCGGGCGTTTCCGGCCGATGGACAACGCGATCGCGGGAACGCCGAAGCGCGGTGCCTCGGCCACGATGCGCGAACCGTGCGCGCCATGGACGACGACGCGGTGCCCGCGCGATTGCATGCCTGCAGCCTCGGTCAGGATACGGATCTCCTGGCCGCCCCAGCCATCCGACGATTCGGTGTGGGCGATTGCGAGAGGGCGTGCAGCGATCTCTGGCTCTTGTTCATTGTTTTGCACGCCAGACACGGTGGGTGCGGTCACGGGTAGGCCACGGCCGGCGCGGTCACCGCGAACTGCAGCTGGTGCAGGCGCGCGTACACGCCATCGCGCGCGATCAGGTCGGAGTGCGATCCCTGCTCCACGATGCGGCCGCCGTCGAGCACGACAATGCGGTCGGCGTGTTCGATGGTCGACAACCGGTGCGCGATGACGATCGTCGTGCGGCCCTGCATCAGCACATCGAGTGCCGCCTGCACCTGGCGCTCGGACTCGGAGTCGAGCGACGACGTGGCCTCGTCGAGGATCAGGATCGGCGCATCCTTGAGAATGGCCCGCGCGATCGCGATCCGCTGGCGCTGTCCGCCGGACATTCGCATTCCGTTCTCGCCTACGCGGGTGTCGAAGCCCTGCGGCGTGGCGCGGATGAATTCGACGGCGTTGGCGGCGGCCGCTGCGCGCTCTATTTCGTCGCGGCTGACGCCGGCCATCGCGCCATAGGCGATGTTGGCGGCGATGGTGTCGTCGAACAGCAGCACGTCCTGCGAGACCAGCGCGATCTGCGAGCGCAGGCTCGCCAGCGTCAGCGTCGTGATGTCGTGGCCATCGACGAACAGGCGGCCGGCCGAGGGCTCGTAGAACCGGGGAATCACGTTGACCAGCGACGTCTTGCCGGCGCCGGAGCTGCCGACGAGCGCCACGGTCTCGCCGGGCCGGATCGTCAGCGAAACGTCGGTCAGCGCATCGCGTTCGCTGCCCGCGTACTTGAGCGAGACCCGGTCGAAGCGCAGTTCGCCGCGCGCGCGCTCGAGCCTGACTGTGCCGTTGTCCGGCTCATCCTCGAGGTCGAGCATCGCGAAGATGGACTCCGCCGCGGCCAGGCCGCGCTGGATCGACGCGTTGATGCCGGACAGTGCCTTCAGGCGCTCGAGCAACGTAAGGAGGGCCGCGGTGTAAGCGAGGAAGATCGGAAGGTCCAGCCTACCGTCCTCGCTCTGGCCGAGCGCGATCCAGATGATGACCGCCACCGCCAGCACCGCGAGGATCTGCGTGATCGGCGAACTCGCCGCGCTGGCCGACGATTGCTTGGACATCGAATTGCGCAGCGCATTGGCCGCGCGCACCGCGCGTTCCCGCTCGTAGGCCTCCCCGCCGAAGATGCGGACGATGCGGTGGCCCCCGATCATCTCCACCAGCACGTGCGTCAGTGCGGCGGTTCGCGTCTGCACGTCGCGCGCGATACGCCGGAGACGCCGGCTGAAATAACGTATGACCACGGCGACTACCGGCAGGATCGCGAACGTCCATAGCGTCAATCGCCAATTGAAATACATCAGCAGGCCGAAGCTCGCCAGGATCGTCATCGTGCTGCGGATGGCGGTGGTGATCGTGTTCGACGCGGCGGAGGCGAGCTGGTGCGCGTCGAAGGTGAGTTTCGATTGCACGACGCCGCCGGGGGTGATGTCGTAATAAGGCGTGGGCAGCTTCAGGAGCTTGTCCACCAGAGCGCGACGCAGGTCGTAGACGACGCGGAATCCGGTATATGCCATCCCGTAGTCGGAAACGTAGGATCCGATGCCGCGCAGCACGAATACGCCGACGATCGCCAACGGCAGCCACTTGGTCTTTTGCGGATCCGGATTCTGGAAGCTCTGCACGATCGGAACGACCATGTACGTCATGATCGTGTCGCCGGCGGCGACGACGACCATGCCGACCACCGCGAGCGCGAACGCCCACCAATAGGGACGGACGTAGCGCAGTAGACGCGAATAAAGGTGGAGTCCGGTGGTCATCGAGGGAGGAGAAGCGGCGGCGCGTCTTGTGGGCGGCGCGAAAAGGGGCAGGCAACGCGGAAGGCGCGACGGTAGCGGATCGCGGTGGGCCCGAATTATACCAAAGGCGGTTTGTCGGCCGCGGTCGGAGGCGCCGGCAACGATTCGCTGGACAACCCGTCGTCGCCGTGCAACGGCGGCGCCTCCCGCGCGGGCTGGGTTGCATTCGCACCGGTGGTGGGGGGCGCCGCGGCGTGCGGGGCCCTCGACTGTTTGGGATGCGCGACGCTTGCTTCGAGCAATTCCTTGTACAGCAGCACCAGCTTCAGCGTCATGGCCGAAGGCGTCAGCGGTTCGATCGCGCGCCGCGCGTTGGCACCGAGGCGGCTCCGCGTGGCGGCGTCGAGCAGTGCGCGCATGTGCGCCGCGAGTCCCGCGACGTCTCGCGCGTCGCACACGAGTCCGGCGTCGTAGTCCGTCACGAGCTCCGCAGCGCCGGATTTGCGACTCGTGATGACAGGGAGCGCGCAGGCCATGGCCTCGAGCGCAGCGTTCGGAAACGGATCGTAGATCGCCGGGAGAACGAACGCATCCGCGCAGCCGAGGAAAGGTTTGACATCCAGTTGCGGGCCGGCGAACGCGATTCTTTCCCGGACACCCAACGCGCGAGCGAGGCGCTTATACCCGTTCATGCGCTTTTCCCGACCGACGATCATCAGGTGAGCAGACTCGGGCAATTGCGCCAGCGCCGAGATGGTCGCGGAGACGCCTTTGCGCGCGTACCCCGAGCCGACCAGCAGAAAGAGGGTGGCGCCCCCGGGGATTTTGTAGCGCGCCCTCAGCCGTTCGCGATGCTCGCTCAGGCCTGGATGAAACGCGACCGAGTCCACTGCGCTGTAGATCACCGGCAGCCGATCGTCGGGGAGGTCGAAGCGCGCCTTGATCTCGTCGCGCACCATTTTCGAGTTGCAGATCACGGCGCGCAGCCACGGGCTTGCGAACAACTTCCTCTCCATTGCGAGCGTATACCGGTGCCACGGGTTCAGCGCGACACGGAGTCGTGCCCCCAGCGACGCGCCGCGCAGGCGTTCCTCGAGCCAGACCGCATGAACACCGTCGCCGGCGCGGTAGATGTCGCAACAGAGCAGGCGCTCGTGCGATTGCACCAGGTTGGCCTTGGTCGTGCCGACGGCGCGGCATACGGCGCGTGCGAATCCCCAGTCACGCCACAGGCTGCCCAGATAGAACGGGTCGCAAATGTGAGGTTCGATCAGCTGCAGGTTCGTCTGCGGCCATTCGCGGGTATACAGCGTGATGGCCACATTGCGCTCGAGCAGCGCTTCCAGCGCGCCCTCGATGAAGCGCTCCGCGCCCCCGTAGGGCGTGTACCGCTGGCGAATCAGCGCGAGGCGCATCAGCGCGTTCCTGACGCGGTCTGCTCGAGCAGCGAGCGTAACCCTTCGTGCACGCGCGCGACGGGCAACGTCGTCAGACAATCGGACACCTTGCCGCCGCCGCAACCGTCGAGCCCGCACGGACGGCAGGGATGCGCATCGGAGGCGATCACGCGCGAAGCCACCTCCCAAGGGCCCCATTGCATCTCGCCGGATGGCCCGAACAACACGACCACGGGCGTGCCCATGGCTGCCGCGATGTGCATCGGCGCCGAGTCCACGCCGACGAATGCACGCGCCCGGCCGGTGAGCGCGGCAAGCTCCGGAAGCGTCAGTTGCGCACTCAGGTCGACGATTCGCGCACGCGTGGCGGGTCGTACGGCCGCTGAGATTTCTGCGATCAGCACGCGCTCGCGCTCGTCGTCCGCACCGGTGACCACGATGTCGAGGCCATCCTCGACGATGCAGTCGAGCAGCGCCGCCGTGCGCGCCGCGGGCCAGCACTTGAACAGCCAGCGTGAACCCGGGTGAACATGAATGAAGCTGCGCGCGGCCAGGTCGTGCCGGGCCAGCAGCGCCTCGGCGCGTGCACGTGCCGCGACATCCGGCACCAGCACCAGACGCTTGTCGTCGGCGTCAGGATAAATGCCGATGCGCCGCAACGCGTCGAGATTGGCCTCGACCGTGTGCCGGCGCGCGGCTTCCGGCTGGCGATAGAAATGCGTGAAATGCCGGCGCCAGAGATTTGCGCGCGAGGCGCGCTCGCGGGTGACGGACCAGCGCGGCCGCAGCAGTCGCACCAGATGCAGCCCGCGCGAATGTTCGGTCAAGTGGACCAGGAGGTCGAAGCGCCGCGCGCGCAATCGCCGCAGCAGCCGCCACTCCTCGCTGAGCTGGGTGACGATGCCGCGCTGTTTCCATGTGCGGTCGATGGTGTGCACTTGGGCGATAGCCGGGTGGCCGGAGAGCATGGCCTCGGTGCCACGGTAAACCAGCGCGTCGATTTCCGCCGCAGGCAGGGCGCGGGCGAGCGTGGAGAACACCGGCGAAGTCAGAAGTACGTCGCCATGATGGCGCAGCTTGGTTACGAGCACGCGATGAATTTCCGGCAGGGGAACGGGGTCCGAGAGCGGGCTCGACATGGTGGACAACGATACCAAAATCCGCGCGCCCGCGCCTGACGCGCGCTCGCCGACGTCAGCGCTCACTCGTGGCGCATGGCCCGATGCCGATGGATCGGCAGCGATAGGGGTACAATTCGCGCAGGTTCCGGGCCGGTCCTTGCGCCCGACCGGCCCGACCACTGACCCAAAGCTTCCTCATGTCCTCCGATGCCGTCAACACCGCGCTGAAGGCGCAGATCCTGGCGGAAGCGCTCCCCTACATCCGGCGCTTTCACGACAAGACGATCATCATCAAGTATGGCGGCAATGCCATGACCGAACCCGCGCTCAAGGCCGGTTTCGCGCGCGACGTCGTGATGCTCAAACTGGTGGGTATGAATCCGGTGATCGTCCACGGCGGCGGTCCGCAAATCGGCGATCTGTTGAAGAAGATGGGCATCCAGAGCGAATTCCGGCAGGGCATGCGCGTCACCGACGACAAGGTGATGAACGTGGTGGAAATGGTGCTGGGGGAGCTGAACCAGGAGATCGTCGGCCTCATCAACCAGCACGGGGGCAAGGCCGTCGGGTTGACTGGCCAGGACGGCGCCTTCATCCACGCCCGGAAGATGCTGCTCAGGTCCGAAACCGCACAAGGCGAATTCGTCGACATCGGCCTGGTCGGAGAGATCGAGCGCATCGACCCGGAAATCATCCAGCTACTGGATTCGCGCGACTTCATCCCTGTGATCGCGCCGATCGGCGTCGGGCCCGAAGGCGAGGCGTACAACATCAATGCCGACCTCGTCGCGGGCAAGCTCGCCGAGACGCTCAAGGCCGAGAAACTCGTGCTCATGACCAACACCGTCGGCGTGCTCGACAAGAATGGAACGCTGCTGACCGGACTCACGTCGAGCGAGATCGATGCGCTGTTCGCCGACGGCACGATATCCGGAGGCATGCTGCCCAAGATCGGTTCCGCGCTCGACGCGGTCAAGAATGGCGTGAAGAGCTCGCACATCATCGATGGCCGCGTCGAGCACGCACTGCTGCTCGAAGTGCTGACCAACGAAGGCGTGGGCACGATGATTCGCGCCGACGATACGCCACCGCGGTTTGCGGCCTGACGCCTCCTCAAGACGAACCGGATTCGACTCATGACGATGAAACCCGGCGAACGGCGGCATTCGATCTTGCAGATGCTCGCCACGATGCTGGAGAATCCCCGCAGCGAGAGGGTAACGACGGCCTCGCTGGCCGCCAAGCTCGAGGTCTCCGAGGCGGCTTTGTACCGTCATTTCGCCAGCAAGGCGCAAATGTACGAAGGGTTGATCGAGTTCATCGAGACCACGCTGTTTTCGTTCATCAACAAGATCCAGATCGAAACGACAGAGGGCGCGGCGCAGGCGGAGCAAACGGTCGTGATGCTGCTGTCGTTCGCCGAGAAGAATCCCGGAATGACCCGCGTGCTGATCGGCGAGGCGCTGGTGCACGAGGACGAGCGGCTGCAGGCGCGGATCAACCAGTTGACCGACCGGCTGGAAGCTGCGTTGCGGCAATCGCTGCGCATCGCGCAGGCGGCGAACGGCTGGCACGGCGATGCCCAGGCGGATGCCGCCGTGCTCATCGCCTATGTGCTCGGGCGCTGGCAACTGTTCGCGAAGAGTGGCTTCAAGCGCACGCCCCAGGATGGCTGGGCTTTGCAGCGCAAATTCCTGTTCGGCTAGCGTGCATCCCTGCACACGTCGCGTCTGGTCCGGAGCTCTCGTCGGAACGCTGCTGTTCGGCGCGCACGTCGCGGCGCAGCAGGCGGCGCCTCCCGCCGCGACCGTTGCCGCAACCCCATCGCGGTGGCAGGAACAGGTCGATCGCCTCGACGAAGCTTATCGCGGCAAAATGCTGACGGCCAATGATCCGCGGTCGAACTGGATCGCAGGGCAACTCGATCGGGGCGATATCGAAGCGCAGGTCCGCCATTTCGCGGCGGCGCGCGTGGCCGCACCGGACAACAGACTATATCTAGCGTCACTGGCTACCGCTTGCCTCGAGCCTGTGCAGCCACGGCTGCCTGAGTGCGAAAGCGTCGATCGCCTTGCCGATTGGGCGACGCGGGATACGAGCAACGGCTGGCCCGCGCTGCTGCTCGCCGAGCGCGCGCGCAAGCACAGGAATCCGGACGGGATGCTGGCGTTTTTGCAGCAAGCGGCCGGTCAGCCGCAATTCGTCGAATACTGGGAAGCGGGATCCCTGGAATTTTGGGAGGCCGTGCGCGCCATACCGCTGGAGGCGGATGAAGCTGCGAAGCTCGAACTTGCCGTCATGTATGCGATGACGCGCTCCCTTGCATGGCCCGATGCCGCCCGTGCGACGTGCATGGGCAGCGCCCAGCGAGCGAAAGAAGTGCGTTCCGCGTGCGCGCAACTCGGCGCTGCGATGCGGGAACGCGGCTCCACCTGGATGTCGCGGCTGCTTGGCGCCAGGATGGTCGCCGCCAATGCGGAATCGGCGGATGCTCTGGCGGCCGCGGACACGAGGGTCGGGTCCGTTCGCGCTCAGATCGCCGCATGCAGCCGGTCCACCGGTTCGATTCTGGACGGCCTCGAGGCCGACGACCAGGCCACACGCGCGAAGTCCGTGGCCGAATGGGACAGGTGGCTTCGGCGTGAAGCTGCGGTGGGCGAAGCGCGCGCCTGCGAGGAAAGGCTCGGCGCTACGTCGACTGGGCCTTCGAGGGCGCGATGACGCAGCCGGCGACGCGCCATAGCCCGTCTTTCT
>Ga0207650_10002480_pt1 | contig 12832 bp, 14 predicted proteins | sample KBSS63metaG_FD_184325 | JGI IMG/M metagenome (GOLD analysis project Ga0207650, IMG submission 184325) | Switchgrass rhizosphere microbial communities from Kellogg Biological Station, Michigan, USA - KBS S6-3 metaG (SPAdes) (version 2) | ecosystem: Host-associated > Plants > Roots > Rhizosphere...
CGAATTTCATTCTACTGGTGGGCAGCGTCGGGATCGCGCTGCTTATGGTATTCGCGCGGCCGTTGGCGAGCGTCGTAGCGCCCGGGTTCACCAACCCGGCCGAGGTGGACACGCTCGTGCGACTCACGCGGATCATTCTGCCGGCGCAATTCTTCTTTGTCCTCGGAGGGCTGCTGTCGGCGGTGCTGCAGGCAAAAGACTTGCACCTCCTTCCGGCGCTGGCGCCACTCGCGTACTCGGCGTGCATCATCGCCGGCGGACTGGTTGGCTCACACTACGCCGGACTGGAAGCAGACGGTTTTGCGTGGGGCGTGCTGATCGGCGCCATAATGGGGCCATTCGCGCTGCCGCTGTATGGCTGCCTCAGGAACAAGATGCGCTGGTATCCGATGCTTTCGATTCGCAACCCGGATCTGAGGCGCTACGTCTGGCTGTCACTTCCGATCATGATCGGGTTCTCGGTCGTGATCGTCGATGAGTGGATCATCAAAAACCAGGCGTCGTACCTCGCCGAAGGCATGCTTTCGTATCTGCAGTACGGGCGTACGCTGATGAAAGTGCCAATCGGCGTGTTTGGCATGGCGGCCGGGGTGGCGGCCTATCCCACGATCAGTCGCATGATCGCGGCCGGCGGCGTGGTCGACGCCTACGGCCTGCTGTGTCGCGCGGTGCGGCTGATGCTGGTCGGGACGTTCGCGGCGCAAGTCTGTTTGACGTTGGCCGGCTTCGAGGCGGCCTACTTGATTTGGGGTCTGTTCGCTCGCCACTTCAGCATCGCAGATGCGCAGGCCACGGCCACAATTCTCGGTTATTTGTGCCTCGGCCTTGCCGGCTGGGCGGCCCAGACAGTCATCAGTCGCGGCTTCTACGCCTTGGGTAGCACGTGGCTGCCCACGATCGTCGGTACGACGGTCGCGTTCGTGCTGGTGCCTTTCTATATCGTGATGCGTCAGCAATGGGGTGCGATCGGCCTGGCGATTGCCAGCGCAGTGGCCATCCTCATCTACGTGCTGCTGCTCGGCTGGTTGCAGCATCGCCGTTTCAAGCGCGAAGCAGTCGCCAAGGGCTCCACGCTCGAAAACGTACCCGGCATGCTGGATGCAGCGCTGCGCTTGGCGGCCGCGGCGGCCGTCGCAACCGGCGTGGGGCTGGTGGTGCGCGTTCTGCTGGTGCAGCTCTTGCCAGGCAACGAGCTCACGATAATTCTAACTCGCGCCACCGTGTTGTGCGTGATCGGGACCAGCATTTACGTGGCTTTGGCACGCCTCTTAGGCATAGGTGAGCTTGCAGAGATCGGAGGCAAGCTACGGCGCGCGCTCAGACTACGGCCACCGACCGGATGAGGTCTGCATGTTACGCAACAGGCGCGCCATTTTTGGAATCGTAACAGGACTGTTGGTCATTTCGGTAGCGGGCTTTGAGTTCGGCGAGGAAGCAAACGCGGACGACCTTCATCTTGGCATTATCGAATATGAAATCGCGTGCATGCAGTGTCACGGCCTCGAAGGGCGCGGTGATGGCCCGCTGGCCAAGACTCTTAAGACGGCTCCGGCCAATCTGGCCCAGATCACAAGATCTAATCGTGGAAAATTCCCATCTGAGAAAATCGCTGAAATCATAGATGGCCGCGCGATCGTTGCCGCTCATGGAGATAGAGACATGCCGGTATGGGGTGATCGTTATCGAGCACCAGTCCCGGGCAAAAGCCCCGCTTGGGTCGAACAAAGAGTTCGTGCACAGATTAGGGCCCTGACCGACTACATCAAATCGATCCAAGAACAGTGACAGTTCCAATGGTTCCTGGAAGGCGCTACGCAGCTTGTCGCGGTCCGCGTGCATCTTCTCGCACACGTCCATGACGGCCTTGTCGAGGCCGGCATGACTGCAGCTGCGACGATCTGAATGATGAGATTGATGAGCGTTCCCGACACTTCTTGGGAGTCAGTCGTCGCGAAGACACGTGTTCATCCAGAGATGCGGTACATGCAATACCTGGCTGTCTTGCAGCTCCTAATTTTGTTGGCGCTGGCGAATGGTTCGCCTGTCGTTGCCAAGCGTATCTTTGGCAACCACTTTGCGCAGCCCCTTGATGGGAACATCAGGTTCGTCGATGGTCAACCGCTCTTCGGCGCTTCCAAAACCGTACGCGGAATTCTGGTCTCGATCTTCATAACGTCAGCTTGCGCGCCGTTGCTCGGTCTCACATTAAAAATTGGTTTGGTGGTGGCGACCACGGCGATGGCCGGGGATCTACTTTCGAGCTTCTTGAAGCGGCGTCTCGGCCTGCGGCCGAGCAGCCAGGCGGTGGGCCTCGACCAAATTCCAGAATCGCTGTTTCCGCTGCTCGCTTGCCGCCAAGCGCTCTCGCTGACGGTTCTGGACATCATCGTCGGCACCGCGATCTTCTTCCTCGGCGAGGTGCTGCTCTCACGCGTGCTGTTCAGGCTGCATGTTCGCGATCGCCCATATTAGCGGGACCACCCCGATCAGACGCATTGGAGGTGATGCAGCGTAATTTCCGGAAGGCAATTAATCCGGACGGCAACGATAGAGGATCCGACTCCGACCGAGGTGTAACCCACCATGTCGCGGTATTTCCAGGGCCCCGAGCCCATATGCCGCGGCAGAACCGAATCAAGAGTGATCGGGATAGACCCCGGCAGACAGATCTGGCCCCCGTGGGTATGGCCGCTCAGGAGCAGATCGAACCCGGCATGTGCAGCCTGACGATAGATTTCGGGCGTGTGCGACAGGAGGATAGAGAACCCGTTGACGGGAATTTCGGATGCTGCCTTTTCGATATTGTCGACCCGATAATAGTGCGCATCGTCGATGCCGGCTAAAAAGATAGCTTCATCGCCGCGTGAAACGGCCTCGCATTCGTTGAGCAACATCCTGATTCCCATTTCTTCGAGTCCGGGAACCATGCGAATGGTATCGTGATTTCCTAGCACGCCGTATACCGGGCCCTTGAGATGCGAGCGTACCCGCGCCAAGCCTTCGAGCGCGGCATCGAATGGCCCAAATGTCTTACCGCGATAGTCACCGGTCAGGACGCAGACGTCATAGGTCGTGTCTGGAAGAAGCTCCGTCAGGCGTCGCATCGCACCTGCGTTCATGTCCGCGTGCAGGTCGCTGATATGAAGTAGCGTGAAGCCATCGAACCGGCTCGGCAGCGTCTTCATGCCGATATGATTGTGCCTGACCTGGATCTGCTCCGCGTTCTTGCGGCCGCGCCAATACAACCCCATCAACTTGAGCGTCATTCGAATGACAGAATGGATCGAATACCAGTTCTCAATATGAAAGAAATTGATCCCCTGGCCAAAGATCTGGGCTTCGTGATCCGTCTCGATTCCCAGACGCTGCCTTGCGTGCAGCCGACCCAGCCGCCGCTCCAGCTTGTTCAAGACAACCTCGTTCATTGCGAGCCGCCGCTGCCGGGAGTACAAATTAGTTGGAGCATGGATCGCCGGCTCGATAAGGGTCAAGTTCGGTGATCGTTGGCCTTGATCCGCCGCCCCTTCCTAAAGTTGGCGCTGGAATTCCGACTTCGGCTCTGGGTCATGGGCTGAAAGGCTCGTGATGAGTGGTTCTCGTCTGTATGACATCCAACACGAGTCCTAGGTCTGATGGGTCGGCACTTCGCGTTTGTAACGAGACCAGGGGCAAGAAACGATCGGCGTTGCTTGGACAGATGGGCGGTGGGAATTCTGATAAGATCTATTTCAGCTTATGGACTTTCAGCGCGGAGCCATCCGTCAGCCGGACGTTCAGCATTCCATGATTCCGCCCACAGGGTCAGGGCTGGTTAAATGCGAAGCAGCGTACCAGCTTTCTGGGGAATGCTCATGTGGACGTATTTTGTTGCGGGGGCTGTCGACCCAGTTTGGCCGCAAGAGATGCCTGCTTCCCGTATCGCGCCTGCTCCCAGCCAAGTTAAACCGCCCACTCTTCCGACTCTGCCCCAAGCTGCTCCCCAGTCTCCCGCTCTCACGCCCCCGAAAGCACCTGCCTTTCCGAACTGCCGGGGCGCAAAACGCAAGCGATCGCCATTGTTCTTGCGGCAACATCGATGTCGTTTCTGAATTTACCAGCAGATCATCTCAGGAAATCGTTGCCGGGTGGGCCGATGAGATTTGCAGTCAACCGCATTCGGCCAGGGCACATGAAGTCATTGGGGCTGCGCTTCCGCGACGAAGGTCAGGCGACGAGGAAGAGTACGCGAGTGAGGTGCGGGAACGGTTGGAACGCGGTGGCGATACGGGTTGCTCGGGTGGTAGGCTGTGCGACGACCTACATACGCATTTGGGTCATTGCCCGGTGTTGCAATGCGAACTTGCCCTTGCGGCATCAATGAAATGCGCCTGGGAGGCAATCATGTCGTGCGCGGTCTATTCGCATTTCCGTGATAATAAGGGACTCGGTGTCGCGCGTGTCATTGCACTCGCTTTTTCTTTGACGTTGGTCGGTCTCTCCACCGTCCATGCGCAGGACCGCGCTTTCCAGTTCGGCTTGATTGGCGATACCGGTTACTCCACGGAGGGCATCGAGGGATTTAAGCGCCTGCTCGCGTCCATGAACGCAGCGGACCTTGCCTTTGTTGTCCATGTTGGCGACTTCGAGAATGACGGCCGAGCCTACACTCGAAACCCATCTGCTGGTCCGATGCCATGTACCGACGAGAGTTTCCAAGCGGTCTACGACTCGTTTCAGAGCATCAGGCATCCAGTCATTCTGACCCCCGGCGACAATGATTGGACGGACTGTCATGGTGTAGTGGCGCGCAAGTTTGAGCCTCTCGAGCGCCTTGCGAAGGTGCGCACCATGTTTTTTCCCGAAGGACGGAGCCTCGGCCAGCGCACGATACCAGTCATCAGCCAAGCCGCCGATCCGCAGCAAGGCAAGTTCCGCGAGAACCTTCGCTGGTCGATCGGCGGAGTGACATTCGTGACGCTTCACATTGTTGGCAGTAACGACAATTTCGGTCGCACGCCGGAAATGGATGCGGAGCATCGCGAACGAAAAGCGGCCAATATTGCTTGGTTGCGCAAGGCGTTCAGCGAGGCCAAGGCCAGCAACAGTCGCGGACTCGCGCTGCTGGCGCAAGCCAATCCGGGCTTCGAGAATTATTGGCCAGCCGGACAGAAAGACACATACCTGCGCGTCCTTCCAGGCACACGCATGCCTGAAAAGGCTGAGGCGACCGGATATGACGAATATATCACGGTCCTTGCCGAGGAGATGGAGAGCTATTCTCGCCCGACCGTTTTTCTTCACGGCGACACGCATCGGTTTCGCGTGGACCAACCGCTGTTTAGCGCCAAGGACAAAAGGCGCTTCGAGAACTTCACGCGCGTTGAGACCTTCGGCAGCCCGGATACTCACTGGATCAGGGTGACGGTCGACCCGGCGGACGCCCAGGTGTTCTCCTTCAAGGCGGAGATCGTTGCCGAAAACGTGCGCACTCGCCGCTGAACGAACGCCGCTCGCGAGGCCATCGCGCGGCGCGCGACAGGCGAGAGACATAGTCGCCCATGAAGGAAGCGACGACGTCGCTTGCCCAATGCGTCCGGATAAAACGCGGTCTTTTTTTCGTGCCACACGCGGCCATCTTCGCTGTTGTGCGGCGGTCCGGCGCCGAGAGTCAGTTCGAATCTCCCGACGGTGCCACTGTCAACCCGCGCGGACTCGCCCTGAGCGAATGCTCCGATCTTATTTCCTGACCGCGAGGGCATAGAGGTAGGTCAGGATCGCATGCACGTCCTCGTCGGAAAAGTCGATCTGCGGCATGTCCCTGTGCTTGGAAACCTTCCCCTCGGAGAGCCCCGCCTGCAACTCGCGTGGATTAAACCGGCCATAGATATCGCGCATCGGCGGCGCGGTCTTGAGCGGGCTCTCGCCAACGGCTTCGATGGCGTGGCAGCGCCCGCATTTGTCTTGAAGAATGGCCTTGCCCCGCGCCGCCAGCTGGCCGGACTCGGCGGCCTCCAAGGCTGTCGGCAAGCACAAAAGCAGTCCGGCGCCGAGACCAAGGCCCCGCAAGGTGAAACGCGCTGCCATGTGTCCAGGCCTCCTGAAGGCTCGCGCGTTGTCTTGACCGACCCGCGCAGGGAACGAGAATTAATGTCAATCCGCCCCGGCGAATTGATGAAAATCAAAATGCTGATCGTGATCGACTGCCGGTGTCGACTTACCGGGTTTTGACTCCAGGAGACGTTCAGATGGGTCTTGCCCGCTCCGCAATTCCAACCAACGTGACCGACAGCCGGCATCACGCTGATGAGCCATGCTAACATGCTCAGTGGCGTCCAGATATGTCGGGTCGCAACCGGTTGACGGCACGGTGAGACCGGCCGTGCCTTCGATGCCACGGCTTCTGTACGTCACTGCAAAAACACGAGCCGCGCAAACGCGGCGCGGCAACGGGAGGATTTACAATGGACCAACGGTGCACGATCTGGGTCGCGTTCTTGTCCGCGCTCCTATGTCCGGTGGCGTCGGCCTGGGCGGACCCGCCCAAGCTCCCGGTCCCAGCCTTCGATCAGTCGGCCGTTGGTCAGCGCGGCTATTTCTACGTTGCTGGCCAATATATCGGCGAAGACGGCAAGAACATCATGCGCGGCCAGGTCTACGTCGAGGTGGTGGCGCCGAAGGACGTGCGTCACCCGTATCCGCTGGTGCTGATCCATGGCAACGCGCAGACCCCGACGAACTGGATGGGCACGCCGGATGGTCGCAAGGGCTGGGCCGACTTTTTTGTCGAGCAGGGCTACGTCGTCTACATGATGGAGCAGCCGATGCGCGGCCGCTCCGCATGGCATCCATCCGACGGTGCCACGCGCATGTTCAGGGTGGACGAGGAAGAACGGCTGTTCACTGACAACGCGCGCTCCGCAAACTGGCCGCAGGCCAAGAAGCAGACGCAATGGCCGGGCGAAGGTCCGGGCAAGGGCAGGAAGGGCGATCCGGTGTTCGACGCCTTCTACGCCACGCAGGTCGAAGCGCTCGCCTCGCTCGAGGAGACGGAGAAGGCCAACCAGGCGGCGGGTGCGGCACTGCTTGATAAGATCGGGCCGGCGATCCTGATCACCCATTCACAGGCGGGATATTTCAGCTAGTTGATCGCGGACGCACGGCCAAGGCTGGTGAAGGGCAATATCGCCATCGAGCCGCCCGGGCCGCCGATCGAGAACGTGCTGTTCGCCACCGGCAAAGGCCGGGCCTGGGGCCTGACCAACATCCCCATCACCTACGATCCGCCGCTCAGCGATCCGAACGACCTGGCGGTCGTCAAGGAGGACAAGGCCGATGGCCCCGACCTCTCGATCTGCTGGATGCAGAAGCCGCCGGCGCGCCAGCTGGTCAACCTCAAGGGCATTCCGACCGTGATCCTGGTGTCCGAGGCCTCCTATCATGCGGTGTTCGATCACTGCACCGCGAAATGGATGAACCAGGCGGGGGTGAAGACCGATTTCATCCGGCTCGAGGATCGCGGCATCAGGGGCAACGGTCACATGGTCATGATCGAGAAGAACAGCCTGGAGATCGCCAAGCTCCTCGACGATTGGATGCAGAAGAACGTGAAGTAATCGGAGCATTGCGGTGCCGCCGCCTGTTCCTGCCGGAAACTGACGCCCGGATAGATCGGTCGTGCAGCCCGCCTGCACGAGGGCATTTTCCGCCGGTGCTGGACCCTGACGAGGTGTCATGCGCGGGCTTGCCGCCGCGCGCACCCGTCTCCTTGGCTCGTCGGCAGCCTCTTGGCGCAGAGACGACGTGTCCGATAATCCGCGGCTATCGGAACGGTTGCGCGATACCGTTTGGAGAGAATCTCCACCGGATTTCCAAAGAAATTCAAGACGGGCTGGAGCCGGGCTCCAGGTTTGACGCCGCGTCTGCTGCTAAGCCCCTCAGAAGCGCTCCATTGAAATTTTGCTTCAGCCAACGCGCATCCGCGCTGAAGCCAAATCTTCGAAAGGACGACAACAATGGCTGTTTCAGGAGGCTTCGACTCCGCCACTGGCCTATCGACCGGCGACAACCTCGACCACGCCCTCGCGACCAGCCGCGACGCAGCTCAGTTGACGCCCAACCTCCGGGACGATCCTGATGCCGGCGGCCAGATCCGAAGTGCCGCGCACGGCCCAACGCCCAGCCTCAGGGACGCCCCGGACGCCGGCGGCCAGATCCGCAGCGCCGTGCACCGGCCGACCCCCGGTCTCCGGGACGCCCCTGACGCCGGAGGGCAGATCCAGAGCGCCGTGCACCGACCGGCGCCCGGTCTCAGAGACGATCCTGACGCCGGCGGCCAGATCCACAGTGCCGTGCAGCCGTTTGCGGGAGGCGAGCACCAGCTCGCGCCCCCTGACATGGCGAGCGCGAGCGATCAGCTCGTGATGCGCGGCGTGACCCCTCAGCTCGTGCAGGCAATGGCGTCGTTCTTCGCCGCGGGCGCGGCTGACACCTCGCGTAGCTTCTCGCTCGGAGCCGAGCCGCCGCAACAGCCGTTTCTAGCCACGCCTCAGCACGCGTGAGGTCAAGCCATGTCCTCGTAATCGCGACAAGGTGAAAGTCGCTCAACAACGTTCGCTTCTCCAACGGAATGGTCCGTCTGTGCTCTTGCCCCCCAGCAGGCCACGCTGGCGAGCGGCGCCAAAGACAAGAAGACGAAGACCACAGGGGCTCGCCATGAAACTTATCCGCCGCAGGTTCTTGCATCTGGCCGCGGGCGCTGCCGCGCTGCCGGCCGTCTCGCGTATTGCGCAGGGAGAAACGTATCCGTCGCGCCCGGTGCGGCTCGTCGTCCCTTTCGCTCCCGCCGGTCCAAACGACATCATTGCCCGTGTGCTGGGACAGTGGCTCTCGGAGCGGTTTGGCCAACCCTTCGTGATCGAGAACCGGCCCGGTGCGGCAACCAATGTCGGCACCGAGGCGGTGGTGAATGCGACACCCGACGGGTATACCGTCTTGATCGTATCGTCGCCGCACGCGATCAACGCCACGCTCTACGAGAAGCTCCATTTCAATTTCATGCGTGATATCGCTCCGGTTGCCGGGATCCTGCGCGCACCCAACGTGATGGTCGTCGCTCCGGCATTTCCGGCCAAATCGGTTCCCGAATTCATCAGCTATGCCAAAGCCAATCCGGGCAAACTCAATTTCGCGTCTTCGGGCATCGGGGCGTCCAACCATATGTCCGGGGAGTTGTTCAAGATCATGACCGGGATCGAGATGGCGCACGTTCCCTACCGCAGTTCCGGGCCGGCGCTGACGGATCTGTTTAGTGGTCAGGTACAGGTGATGATTGACGCCATGAGCTCCACCATCGAGCACATCAAGGCGAATAGGCTGCGTCCGCTGGCTGTGACATCGCCGCCGCGATCGCCATTGATTCCGGACACGCCTGTCATGAGCGATTTCGTGCCCGGCTATGAAGTGAGTAACTGGTTCGGGCTCGGTATGCCGCGCAACACGCCAACCGAGGTCATCGACAGGTTCAACATCGCCGTGAACGAGGGTCTCACGGATTCCAAGTTGAAGGCGCGGTTCGCCAGCTTGGGAGGCACCACATTGCCCGGCTCCCCCGCGGATTTTGGCAAGCTCATCGCCGACGAAACCGAGAAGTGGGGCAAGGTTATCCGGATGGCCCATATCAAGCAGGAGTAGGCCGACGTTCCGTAGCTCCCGGCGGTGGAAACGACATCGTCGCCCGCCCGGGCCGCCGACATCGGACCTGCTTGTACGAAGCGGGACGTCTCTTCCGGGCCAATAAGCGTCTATTCGATCCCGCGCGGGCGGGGCGCTAGATCCGGGCGGTCGCCTTGCGCCAGGCCTTGGAGGCGTGGAGACAGCGCCACCACAGGAGGGACCAGGGCGGCACCTGCGCCATCAACCCGCTGAGACGCTCCGCTTCCCGCTGCCAGTGGTCGCGGCTCGCCATGATGCGGCTGACCGAGGCCGTGAGGGATTCTCTCGTTTCGTCCGCTTCCTGGTTCGCCGCGCGCAGCTGTTGCACTTCCGTGCGCAGGAGATTCAACTCGATGAGCAACAGCTTCATTTCCCGGCGCATGACGGGGAGCGGATCGGGAGCCTCCCACGGAGCCGCCGGAAGAGTGCTTAGGAAAGGGTGAACGTTCGCCGTGGACTGGTGCAGCATGTGCACAGCGTGCCCAAGGATGGTTTACAGGCGGTTAAATCCGTCGGCCGAACCAGCGGGTGCAAGCAATTTTTCGCGCCTCGTCTGACCGCGCCCAGCGGCCGTTGCCGATCCACGGGAGTCGGTGACCAGGTTCGGTCGGAGCGAGTTGTGAAGGGCCTCGGAGATTTCGACGCGTTACTCAAGGCCGCTTGGAGTGTCGGCGATTGTCGCCGCCGCGTCCTTGGCCATGCTCTCCGTACCATAAGTACCACGGGTTCTGCACGCACGAGCCGCCGGTACCGGGGCCACCGGTCATCATGCATTGCTCGAACGAGGTGAAGGCGCAGGTCAAGCCGTTGTCGCCATTGCTGCCGCTGTATTGCACGCACCATGGCCGGTAGGTTTCGGCGGCAGCCGAGCGGACCTCGATCGTGGCGAAGGCTGTGACCGCAAGCAGGGCGAAAGCGGTGCGGATCAAGATCATCGCTTTATCCTCCCAATCTGGGCCGCTCTCCACCTAACACCCGACAGGGCCGATTATTCCAGGGGCAAATGGCCTCGGACCCTTGCGGGCGAACCAGCGGCGGCTCGCTCCGGCCTGGGTAAGTCTCCCTCGTTCGCAGCAGCTTTTCAGAGGTCGAATTGTGCCGCGCCATGGGGCCGAGCTCTGTCCAATCGGACGACCAGCGAGCAATCGTCGCGCTCTCGGCGTTGCGGAACGCGGGCTTCACGACGCCCGCCGCCTGATGGTCGCACGAAAGGTTCAGCGCTGGGTCGTCGGGCCAGCGACCGGAGGGGGATCCCAATTGCCGTTGCCTTGGTCCAGCGGGGTTGCTGTGGACGGCCGGTCGGGCGTCTTGCTCTGGAGATCCGGGGCCACTGCGGATCTGTCGTATTGTTGCGGCGTCGGCTGCTGCGCCGATGCCATGCCGACACTGACAACGAGCGCGACGGCGGCCAGCACGACTAATTGTTTCCTCAAGATCGGTTCCTTTGGGTTTGGTGGATACCAGGGAAACGCGTCCCGGGGCTGAGGTGTTCCGGGGCCGCGGGGGAATAGAGTGATGCACATTATATTGACGTGCTGGAATGAGGGTCCGAGAGAACCGAATCGATTGGGCGCAGCGGCGAGCCGAACAGCTGCCGGAGACACGCACGTCGCGCTTGAAAACAGAAATCCTGGACGAGAGGCAGCGGAAGCGAATATCGACGGAGGCCGCGATGACAACCGCTCGAGGCGAGGCTGCACCAAAGAAGCCCCGACCGCTGGTGAGCGATCGGAGCTTCCTGGGAGGTTGAGTCGCCCTTCACGCCCCCGGAAGCGCGACGGTCACAGTCTAGTGCAATCGCGGCTTTTCAACAATGAAGCGACGGCGAAATCTCCTCACCGTGACATTTTTGCAATGGTCGGGAATGCGGCCACGCGATGCGGTCGCGAAAGAAATGGCGAGCGGATGGACTATACACTCGACGACTTGAAGGCTGAGCTCGCCGCCACCGAGCCGGGCGAGGAGACCTGCGTGGCCTACGGCCAATATGCATTGCTTTTTCCGCCCGGGGAGCCCGATCAAGGTACGCGTCTCGCGGCGGCGGCATTTGCGAAGGCCAACGGCTGCACGATCAGCAACCGGCCAGATGACAATCTTGTTTGCTTCGTGAAGCCGGCCTGAGTCCGGCTCCGCTCCCGCCGCCCGCGCAGGCTCCCGGTCGACGGACGGCCTATGCGCAGCCCGTATCGCGGTGGCAAGTATCAAGGGCGGGCTGGAGCATTTCTCGCTTCGCCTGAACTTGGCTGCGATAGTGCCCCAGCACGAACAGCCGGATGGCTGAGGATAGGTTTCTGTGCTGGCGCTCCCTGTCGATCTGGTGAACGAGCCTGGCGATCGGCATTCGGCGTCCGGCGGCGATCATCTTCAGCCCCTGCCAGAACTCATCCTCGAGGCTCAGGCTCGTCTTGTGGCCATCGATGATGACCGAGCGCTTGACGATCGGTGATTTCATGACGATGCGGCTCATGGCTGTGACGCCTCCGCCATGACATGGGGGAGGGCGCCCCTTGCAGGGCCGGGTCGGATGACCCGGCGCTCGGGCGAATGATCGGCCGTCTGAACTCTTCCCATCTGCGTGCCCCCGTCTCCGCGTGCCCTCTGGAGGAGGTCCATCCCTCCCGCCTAGTGGAGAGCTGACATGGAATCTGGTTCCGGGCTGTGATGGCGATCACTAAAATGACGATTCTCCGCACACCCTGGCCCGCTGCGGCAGGGTTTAGCTGGGGCCTGCCGCCGTCGCGCCGCGCCTGATGTCGCGGCCCCCCGCGGCTTGCGCGATCTCCTGCGGCAACCCGGTTCAGTCCGGCGATCCTCGTTCGACCGTTCTTCTTCTGCGGATGTCGTCGGGACGACCGTCCATTTCTTTGCTATCTTAAGAGTATTCAGCGCTGCCCCTTGGGGGAGCACGCATCGCCGCGAGTTCATCGCGCTGCTGGCGGCGCGGCGGCCGGCGAAGCCCTCGCCCCGCCCAAGCACTCGGTTATGACGACCCCACCGTCATTCCACATCTTCGCCGGCGAGGGGATTGAATGAGTTGCCATGGGCGCTGCGCACCCGGATGCATGAAACAAGGTAAGCTGTGCTGCGGTCGGCGCGGAGGTCGGCGTCGTCTTGGTGCGAGCGAGCCCGTGAATGAGTTTGA
>Ga0207650_10002482_pt1 | contig 12831 bp, 6 predicted proteins | sample KBSS63metaG_FD_184325 | JGI IMG/M metagenome (GOLD analysis project Ga0207650, IMG submission 184325) | Switchgrass rhizosphere microbial communities from Kellogg Biological Station, Michigan, USA - KBS S6-3 metaG (SPAdes) (version 2) | ecosystem: Host-associated > Plants > Roots > Rhizosphere >...
TCTGACCGCCGAGCTGCTGCGCAACGACTTCACCAACGAAGATGCGCGCACGATCAACGATGCCGCGCGCGAGAAGCTGGAAGCCGCTCCGTTCGTGGAGCAGTTCATTCGCAAGGCGGAGATGTTCGCCACGCAGGGCAACGCTTCGGCGTCGCGCGCGGAGCTGGAGAAGGCGCGCGCGCTGGACAGCGATCATCCCGACATCCGGCGCGTGGAATCGATCGCTGCGCCGGCGCCTGAGCCGCCGTCGTTCAGCTTCGGCGGCAGCACGTCGTTCGTCGTCGATGCGCCGCCTCCCGCCCCCGCTTCCGCGGGCCGCGGCGCAGCGCAGGCGACCGACTTCGGTTTCACGTTCGAGGAAGAGAAGCCGGCGGAAGAGCCGTCGTTCGGCGGATTCTCGTTCGATGCACCATCCCCCGCTCCGGCCGCGCCGGCGCCGCTTCCGCCTCCCGCTGCATCGGGCTCGTTTTCATTCGATGCCACGCCGCCGAAGGTCGAAGGACGCGAATTCGATTTCGCTCCCGCATCGTCCGAGACCAGCGGCGACGATCAGCGGAAGATCGAGCAGTACCTCGCGGATGGCGATCGCGCGGCGAGCGCGGGCGATTATCAGCAGGCCATCGACCTCTGGTCGCGCATTTTTCTGATCGACGTCACGAACGATGAGGCATCGCACCGCATCGAGAATGCGAAAGCGAAGCGCCGCGAGATCGAGAACAAGGTGGAGTCGATCCTCGCTGCCGGCGAGCAGGCGTTTCACACGAAGGATCACGCCACGGCGCGCGCCAAATTCAACGAGGTGCTGCAGCTCGATCCCGAAAATTTTGCGGCGCGCGAGTTTCTCGACCGCATGACCAGTCCGGCCGACGAGAAGAGCGCGCCGGCATTTGAAACGCCGTTCGTGCCCCCTTCTCCAGCACCGCGCGGCGACATCTTCGACGACGAGCCAGCGATGAGCGGCTCCTACGATTCGCTGAAGCCGCCGGACTTACCGCCAATCAAACCGCCGGCGGTGAAAGCGAAGGCGGCGCCCGCGCCGGTCGTGGCCAAACGCGACTCGCGCATGGGCGTGCTGGCGACCATTGCCATCGTCATCGTCGTCGCAGCGGCGGGGTGGTTTCTCTGGTCGAAGTACATGGCCAAGCCGGCCTACGATCCGACGCAAACCGAGGCGATCTTCGTTCAGGCCAACTCGCTGGCGAAACGCAATCGCTTCGACCAGGCCATCGCCCTCCTCGGCGATGTGAAGCCGTCCGATCCGCAGCACGACAAGGCGCTGGAAATGATCGCCGACCTTCAGCACAAGAAGGCGCAGGCGGCGGAGATGGTGAACGGACGGCCGGCGGCGATCGTGTACGAGGAGAGTCTGGCCGCGGGACGGACCGCATTCGAAGGACACGATTACGACGCGGCCAAGACCGCGTTCGATACCGCGGCACGCATCAAGCCGCTGCCGCCCGATCTGGCGGCGATGTATGCGACCGCATCCCAGCAGGTGGCAAAGCTCGACGTGGCAAAGGCGCTGTTCCGCGAGCGCAAGTACCAGGACGCGGTGACGAATCTCACGCCGCTGGCGCAGGAGGATCCGCAGAATCAGTCGATCCGCCGCATGCTCCTGGCAGCGCACTTCGACCTCGGCGCCACCGCGCTGCAGGAAGAACGCCTCCCCGACGCGATGCGCGAGTTCGATGAGGTGCTGAAAGTCGATCCGAATGACGATCTGGCCAAGCGCAGCCGTTTGCTCGCGGAGCGCTACACTGGCCAGCCGAAAGACCTTCTGTACAAGATTTACGTAAAATATCTGCCGTTGCGCAATGTGACGTAGCGGATCGGGGGGTGGGGGGTAGGGAGTGGGAGTCGGAGATCAGAGACGTGACGCAGAAAATCGTCTCTCCGACCCCTACGCCCTACTCTCCACAACCATGGGAGGGTGTGATGCGATTCGATGAGATCGAGCTGGAGCCGGTGATTTTCGACGTCGATCCCGCTCCCCCACCGTCCGCCGCTCCCGCACGCGCGTCCATCTTCCGGCGCATGGCCGCTCTCCTGATCGATCTCTCCCTTTTCGCCGCCCTCGGCATGGCGCTCTCGCCGCTGCTGCCGGCGTCGATGAGCACGATCTCCATCGCGTCGCTGGCCGGCTTCCTGATCATCGTGGCGTTCTACTACTTCGCCGGGACGCGCGCCCTTTGGGGGAAGACGATCGGCGGCGCGATCTTCGACGTGCGGGCGGCGCGGCGAAGCAGCGCCGGTTAGTTCTCGCGGTATGGCGCAACCAGCAGCGCGCCGACACGGCCCTGCGGATCGAACGTGACGCAGAAATCGACCGGGCCTTTCTCGTACGACAGCTTGAAATCGAGAATCTTGTAGCCTCGCTCCTCGAGCTGCCGCACGCCCGCGACGGATTCGAACGCTCCGAAGATCTGATTCACGTTTGCCCCGATCTTGCTCAAATCCTGCGGCGTCAATCGAAGACGAAACTCAGGACTGAGCGGCTTGACTGCATCGTCGAACCGGCCGGCTACGAAGTTCGCGATCATCTCGCGTGCCGACGCCTCGAGCGCGGGATCAGGCGGCGGCGGAGCGATCGGATTGAAGTAGACGGCGCCGACGCGATCGAGCGCATCGAATACGACCACGACCGAAACGGGAGACTTCGTATAACGAGCGATCAGCTCGATGACCCGAAAGCCTCCCTGCAACTTCTCGTGGACTTCCTTGACCGACAGGAACATCCCGGCCTTCGCATCGAGATCGCCCTTCACCCGCGCCAGAACTTCCGGCGTGACCATCGGCCGCAGCTCGTCGTTGAAATCCTTCGTGACCGCCTCGAAATGACCGGTCGCAAAGTTGCTCAAAAGCTCGCGCGACACCGATTCGATCGGCGATTGCAGGCGTGGCCGCGGACCAGCGGCGAAGAGGGCCGTGGCAAAAAGGGTGATGACGAGGGAGGCGACGATTTTCACGCTGGAATGGTAGCAGCCGGCCCGTTACATTCAGCGGCCACGAGCAGAGTCGACCGCTTTTGTAAGCAGACTGATGAAATCTTTGATCACCTGCTCGGCCGGCACGGCCGCCGACCGGGCAGCATTCTGCCTCACGTCATTGACGAATGCGGCGACCGAAGAGTACGTATTTGCGAACGTAGCCTTGCCGCTCTCGTAATTGCCACAGATCTGATTCAAGGCGTGACGCCCGAGAGCGCGGTAGCTCTCAAACTGTGACTCGCTGAAAAACTGGTCGCCCGTTGACTCGTGTGGGAACTCGGCGGACTCCGAGGCGTAGTTGTAGACGTCCTTGGGAAAGTAAGCATCGTCATACAGGCCCGGTTTGATGTAGACCAGCACTCCGTCGACGGCGTCGTAATCAATGGCGCTGTAGCGGATCCGGCCGATCATCACGTATTTGCCTTTCCGAAGCAGACCGTTGTCAGTTCGCGGGTGCATCTCGTCAAACTGAAACTCGATTGGGATACCGAGGTCCGCGCGAATCTTCCGAATGGCATTGCCCAAGTCGGCAAACGCAAACTGCGGATCACAACTAGCATCGATTGCCACGATGTACCGGCAGCGCCGAAGGACCATCTCGTAGATGCCGAGGTTCTCAAAATTACCGCCGTCTGAAAGATGAACGAAAGATGACTGGTCATTCCTGCTTCCGAAGACCTCCCAGAGCAATGGCTCCAACGACATCGCAGGACGTGCCATACTGCTTGTCTTCCGTCCCGCCAAGCCCGGATTACCAAGCCTCGCACCGTCATGCCCCAGCCGGATATTCAGCACTGCGAGAGCAAACGCCAGCGCCGGTGACGAGTGAAACCCTTGACTAGCTTTGGCAGAGGCACTGGAAATTGTCACGGCGGAAGCGAGCGAAATACCGCTCGCGCCACCGTAACTCTTTGAGTCGCGATATCCGAGATGCGAGCTTCCGCAATGCAGCGGAGAAATGGTAAAGGACTGCGCGCGCCGATCCTGCCACGCCGCCTGGTCGGTAGCCGCCTGACTAAATGCCGTGTTGATGACATGTATAGGCGCACGCTGGGGCGACTGGAGCGATTGAGAGAACGTTGCCTGTAGCACGGAACGGTTACGAATCACGCGCTCCGCCCCCGGCTCACTCTCGTTGCCGCCGCCCAAGTCTTTAGTGACAAGGATATGGTTGACGTTTTGTATCAGCGCGTCCATCAGCGCCGTCGTTAGCGGGCGCTTCTCCTCAAGCCAGCGACGTGTGGTCCGATCGAGTGCGTTCCAGATCGTTTGTTCGACAGAGTCGTACATGGTGCAATTTGCGGTTAGTTGCTCCACGAACGCCGCAAGATCTCCGATGCCCGTTTTCCACAACAGCTCCGGCCGCAATTCGTACATCTGCAAGTCGTCGTGCGGATCAAATCCAGTAAAACTGTCCAGGTCGCGCGCATACCTGGACGCACCGAGGAAAGCACGAATCATGCGATTTCGATAGGTCGCACTCACTGAAAACCGTTGCACCCTGATCGATAACGAAAGCACGACGGCAGCCGCAAGCAGAATTGGGATCCAAATAACGTCCGATCCTTTCGTAGAATTGATTGTCTCAAGATACTTCTTGCCTTCTGCTGCGGAAATAAGGGTGGATTGTGGTGGCGTGGCCGGCTTAGGCGCGGCATTACCGCCCCCTTTCACCGACTGCGGCGCCTTGGAATGAAGGCGGATGAGCGCTGTAGTACCAAGCGATATCGCGGACAGGAATACGACCACAAATAGTGGAACTGCGACGGCCAGTATAGCGCGCACAACCGCTGTGCTTGCCCCGCTCTTTTCCTTTTTCTGCTTTTCATTCGCTCGCATCACCACGAAGCCGAGCAAGGCCGTCACCAGGCTCGAAACGCTGCCCACGGGGATATTGCCCATGTCCGATATACGGTAGAGAAGTACTGGGCCGTAGACGGCGATGAAACAGAGTACAGCGAGGGAAATGGCGCTCATCAAGAGCATCGCGCCACCGCGACTCCACCATTCGCCGTCGTAATCCTGGTTAACTTTGCTGGAGACGCCAGCGAACGTTGCATGTTGAACAAAAAATACGAGGAGGATGATCGGAACCACGAAACCGACGTACAGCGCCGGCACCCGCGTAACGTCGTCGACACCGCGCAGGAACGAGGGGAAGTCGATAGGGCGCAACGGCTGATCGAAAAGCGTGGTGGCTAGAAAGTAGAGGAACGTGCCAAGAATGCCTAAGCTGACGATAGAGGCCAAGAGCTCGGCGCCAAATTTCCTGATCCTACCGTACTGCGACTGCTCGCGGCGCCCGGCAGCGGAGGACTGCACGAAGAAGCGGTAGCAGTAGATGCCGGCCGGCAATAATGTCATGGCGTCGCCGGCAGCGGCGTAGTACATCCAGTCGCGGGCAAAGCTCGTGCTGAAAGAAGCGCTGGCAATCTCGGCCCAGTAGAGGCTGAGTGTCGTGGCGGCCACTGTTAGCGGCACTACGTGGAACAGCATGAATCCGCCGCTGCCGCGGAGGTTCACCGTCCCAGCATGGCCGCCATGCACGGTCGGCCGCGACATGCCGAGGTAGCCGAACGCCACTGCCAAAGCGGCCACGGTAATGTTCAAGAGCAGCGGCTTCGAGAGACCCGGGCGCAGAAGCAAGGCAAAGAGGCGTGGCACCATCAGGATTGCGGCCAAGATCGGCACGAGGACAAGAAGGTTGAGGACGAGGTGTCGGATGTAGAGCGACGCCATCGTCCACGTGTCGGCCGAGAGGATTAACCACTTCCCGGAATTTGCGCCCCACTCCCGAAGGCGGCGCACAGGCAGCGGTTCCGGATCGCTATTTCTCCGCTGTACAAACCGTGATTCTTCGACGGTTGTATCAGGCCGAACAGACGGATCGCTGTTCCTCCGTTCGGCATCCTGCGTTCCTTCGACGGCAGTGTCACCTCGAGCGAGGTCCTCCTGCACGCCGGAGATACCGTACGGATGCCGGCGCGCCCACGATGAGAGCCAGCTTCCTATATAGCCGCCGCCTGAAACAGTGGACATATAATGAAACTTATCGAGGATTTTGGCGCCGGCCAGGCCCTGAATGACACCAAGCGCAAATGTCGCGCTGCGAATGCCGCCGCCGGAAATACAAAGTGCGGTTCTCGCCTCTTCGTCCGAGCGCTCATCGAGTGTCTTGTAGAGACACCCGAGCCGAAGAACACGCAACGGCCTAACGGCGCCAGCGAAGGCCTCGTCCACAATTCGTCGATTAATCTCCTGTCGGCGGCTAAGCGTCACGCCGGTGGCATACGTCTTGTAGTTCTTGATTAACTCTTCTCCGTCTGGTGTGATCAAAGGAGAGCGGTGAAGTACATCGAGACTGTCTGAGTAGAGAAGCACGTTCAGTACGTAAATGACGCCCTTGCTTGCGTCTAGGGCACACGCTTCTATGACAGCCTGCGCGAGCGCTTGGTGGAGGATGTCTGTCTCCGTAAAGGTCACGTCGGAGCGCAGCCGGTCGAATGAGCCATAGATGGAGATGTACTCTTCCTCGAGCATCTCGTGTAGTTCGAGCGGTAGATTCGACATGGGCGTCCCTCCGACCAGATCGGTTGTGACTGCCGCCATTACAAATCGACGGGACAGACTTCAGGTGGTGATCACGTCTTGTTGGTGCACCTGCCATGTGCAGCTTGGCGACTGGCCGCGACGGCCGGCCCGGCAGCGTGCCGGGCCGGCTGTTTGAGGAGTTACTTACCAGCAGCATCCTTGATTGCCAGCCTGACCGTCTCCGCAAGCACGTTGGTGGCGTCGGTCACCTTGTTCGCAGTCTCTTGGGCGGTGACCGCGCTGTCGGTGCCCGCTTTCTTGATCGCGATCGTCACCTTTTCCGCCAAGGTGTCGAGGCGGTCGGCGATGACGCGGTCCGGCGGGATGACGGCCATCTTCGGGGTGTTCTTCATGACCGCCTGCGTGAATGCGTGCACGGAGCGGTACGTCGTAGCGAAGGTGTTCTTGCTGCGCAACGAAGCGGGCGCTCCCGGCGGGTCGGGCGGCGGATAGTTGTTGCAGACTTCGTTGAAGGCATGGCGGCCGAGGGCGCGGTAGCTCTCGAATTGCGACTCGCTGAAGAACTGATCGGCGGTCGTCTCATGCGGGAAGTCCGGCGACTCCGTGGCGTAGTTATAGACGTCCTTGGGAAAGTAGGTGTCGTCGTAGAGACCCGGCTTGATGTAGACGAGCGTCCCGTCGATGTCCTTCGGCCGTTGCACTCCGTCCACCGTTTCCATCGGCGCGGCGTCGATGGCGCTGTAGCGGATGCGGGCGGTGGTGACGTAGCGGCCTTTGCGCAGCGTCGAATCGCCGCCGCGGGGATGCATGTCGTCGTATTCGATGTCGATCGGGACGCCGAGGTCCGTGCGGATCTTGCGGATGGCGTTGCCGAGATCTTCGAACGAACACTTCGGATCGCAGCCGCCGTCGCTGACCACGATGAAGCGGCAGCGGCGGAGGACCATCTCGTAGATGCCGAGGTTCTCGAAGTGACCGCCGTCGGAGAGATAGACGAGCGGGCACTGATCGTTCGTCGTACCGGTTAGTTCCCACATCAGCGGCTCGAGGTTCGTACGGGGATTCGCGCTGTCGTACGTCTTGCGTCCCGCCAGACCCGGATTGCCCAGCCATGAACCGAGGCGGACGTTCAGGATCGTCAAGAGGAAGGCCATTGCCGGCGACGAGTGGTAGCCCTGATTCGGACTGGCGGCGGCGCCGGAAATGGTAACCGCCGTGCCAACGGAGATGCCGTCCTTGCCGCCGTACTCCCGCGAGTCGCGGTAGCCGACGTAGAAGCTCCCCGAATGCAGCGGCGAGACGGTGAACGACTCCGCCTGCCGCTGCTGCCACGCCAGCTTCTCGCCGGCGGTGAGATTGAGAGCCGTATTGATGACGTGCAACGGTGCTTTCTGCGGCGGGCGAAGCGATGTGGCGAACGTCGTCTGCAGGGTCGTGCGGTTGCAGCGAAGGCGCGCCGCCGTGGTTGCGTCGGCGCCACAGCGGCCAAGATCGTCGTTCAGCAGGATGTTGTTGATGTTCTGCATCAGAGCGTTCTTGGCGGCATTGACGTCAACGTTCGGGTCTTCGAGCCACTGGCGCGTCTTCTTATCGAGCGCATTCCAGATCGTCTGTTCGACGGAATCCGATTTCGTGCAGTTGTCCTTCAACTGCTGCACGAAACCTTTGAAGTCGGTGAAGCTCGTCGGCCAGAGGAGATCGGGGCGGAGCTCGTACATCTGCAGGTTGTCGTGCGGATCGAAACCGGTGAAGCCGTCGGGGTCACGGGTGTAGCGCGAGGCGCCGAGGTAGGCGCGGATCAGCCGGTTCCGATACAAGCCGTGCATGGAGAAGCGGTTCACGCTGATGCAGCCCGAAAGGAGGACGGCGCCGATGGCCGCGCCGAGAATGCCGAGCAGATCGGGCCAATGCGTGTCCTGCAGCGTCTTGAGATGCTCCACGCCATTGACCGTGGCCATGGAGAGAAACGGCGTCTTTTCCGTTTCGTACTTCGCCTCGAGCTTCGCGCCGGTTCCGATCGGGGTGGTCTGCGTGAAGGTGGCGGTGGACTGGAACTGCTCCTTCCATTTCAACGTCACCGGGACCTTCTCGTCGCGGATGAGGCGGATGAGAACCGTGGTCCCGAGAGAAATGGCGGCGAGGAAGAAGACGACGAAAAGAGGAACCGCCATTCCGAGCGCGGCGCTCGTGACCGCACTGGAGGTCTTCTTCTCCTGTTTTTGTTTGTCGCTCGCCGGGGTCTGGGCGCTGTAGCCGAGGAAGCCTGCCAGGATGCCGGAAATGCCGCCGAGGGAAGCGACGATGACGGGAGCGCGGTAGAGCAGCACCGGTCCGAAAACGGCGATGAAGCTGGCCAGACCGAGGAGGACGGCCGTCATCATCACCAGCGCGCCGCCGCGGCCCCACCACTCGCGGTCGTAGTCTTCGTTGACTTTGCTGGAGATGCCGACAAACGCGGCGTTCTGCACGAAAAAGCAAAGCAGGACGAGCGGAACGGCCAGGCAGACGTAGAGCGCTGAGATCGGCGTGGCGTCGATGAGACCACGCAAAAACGGCGGCAGACTGGTGAGGTCGACCACGTCGCGCACAGGCTGGTCGAAGACCTTGTTCGCCAGAAGGTAGAGAAGTCCGCAAAGCGTGGCGAGGCCGATGACCGTCGCCAGCAGCTCGCTGCCGAATTTTTTCATCTTGCCGTGCTGACGCTGCATCGGCTCGCGGCGTTCGGCGGCGGAGGACTGCACGAAGAAACGGTAGTAGTAGATGCCGGCCGGCAGGAACGACATGGCCACGCCGGCAGCGGCGTAGTAGGGCCAATCGCGGCGTAACGTGAGGCTGATGAATTGCTCACCGAAAACCCTGGCCCAATAAAGGCTGAGGGCCGTCGACGCCACGATCAGCGGAAGAACGTGCAACAGGAGGAAGCCGGCGCTGCCGCGAGCGTCCATCGCGCCGGCGCGACGGCCATGAACCGTGGGCCGCGACATCCCGAGGTAACCGAAACCGATCGCCAATGCCGCGACGGTGATGCGCAGAAGCCACGCCGTCGTGAAAACGGCATGCGTCGTCGCCGTATCGACGTCCTTGTGCAACAACCAGGCGAAGAGACGAGGAACCGCCAACGCCAGGGCGAGCAGCGGCACCAGCACGAGGAGGTTGAGCAGCAAGTTGCGCACATAGAGCGACGCCATCGTCCAGGTGTCGCCGGAGAGGAATCCGAGCTTCGGGCTGAGGTAGTTGCTGTAGGCGCGAAGGTGACGAAGCGGGCGCGGCTCAGGATCGATCTTCTTCTTCGGAAAATCGCCCTTACGCACCGGCTGCGGCTCGTTGCCCGGAGCGGCATTGGGAACGTAATCCTTTACGCCTTCCACGGCGGTGTCCGCGCGCACGAGATCTTCCTGGACGCCTTCGATGCCTTGCGGGTGACGGCGCACCCAGGAGGAGAGCCAGCTTCCGATGTAGCCGCCGCCCGAGACGGTGGAGAGGTGGAACTTGTCGAGGAGGATTCGGGCGCCCGCGAGACCCTGGATGATGCCCAGCGCGAATGTGGCCGTGCGAATCCCACCGCCGGAGATGCACAGCGCAGTGCGCGCGTCTTCATCGCTCCGCGCGTGAAGGTTGGTGTAGAGAGCGGAGAGGCGGATGTCGCGATAACGTTTCACCGCGCCCAGAAATGCATCGTCAACGATGAACCGATTGATCTCGCGCCGCCGGAAGGAGGAGACCCCCTCGGTGTAATTCTCGTAGTCGTCGATGATCGCGCGGCCGGACTCAGTCACGGCCGGCGAATCCGTCAGCTTCTTGATGACGTTCGCACTTGTCGACATCACCACCGCATTCATTGCGCTGGCGATCCCGAGAACGCGCGTGGCGGCGATGACCGCTTCGTCGTAGAGCGCCTTCTTCGGATCCGCTGCGTCAGGCGGCTTCTCGATACCCGTGCGAAGTTTCACCAACTGCTGGACATCGTCGGGACACGCCTTGCCGGTGGTCATCCCGCACGCGTCGAGAATCGTCAGCGCCCACGGCTCGTCGATGATGTCGTCCGCCGTGTATTCGGGCTCCGGCACCGCGAGGTCGCCGTGCATCGAGACGTACTCCTGCTCCAATACTTCGTGCACTTCCAATGGAAGCGAAGACATAGGGCCCTCCTGAGCCGGAAATTCTTGTAAGGGGTGTGCGGGGATTATAGACGGATGGAGCGAAAAAGTTCCTAGACTTTTTGTTGCGCCGGACGCAACAGTGGCCGTGGATCGGCCGCGCTCGCTTTGCCCGCTTCGACCCAGGCGATGCGCGTAATCAGCGATCCGAGGAGGGCGGAAGCGGCAGCGGCGCGGCGGGCGCGTTTGGAGGAAATGCCGAGGAGGCGCAGGGCGAGAGGGAGAGGACCGGAGAAGAATCCGCCGATGCGTGTCGTGATGCCGGTAAGTCCGTGGCGCAGCGGCTCGGAATCGATCGTGCGATCGGACTCGATCTCGACGCCGGTGTAGGTTTCAAACGCGGCGGCGGCGAGGCCGAGCGTGTTGAGCGCCGTGTCGTCGTGACCGCGAAGTGTGAGCAGCGCCGTTGCGGAGGCTAACGCGGAGGCGCCGAAGTGGATGGGCAGCGTGCGCGCGTGCTTCGACCAGACCGGGATCGCGGTCGCTCCGATCAGAACGCCGGTGTAGGTCGCCATCACCAGTCCGGAGAGGGCGGCGACGAATGCGGCGGCGTCGCCGATGCGCTTCATGCCGAGCATTTCCGCGATCACGGCGCTGCTGCTCGCGCTGCCGAAAAGCGTCAGCGTCCACGCGCCGACCGACATCGCCGACTGCGGTTTGAACACGCGCAGCATGTTGAGGAAGCGCTCCGGGCGGCCGAGGTCGAGGATGAGGAGCGGACCGGAGGCGGCGGCGCCGATCGCGGCGATCCATCGCGCATCGCGGACGAGCGATTCTGATGCGCCGGTGAGCTGCGCCGTCAGTGCGATGACGCTCGATGCGCCCGCTGCGCCGCCGGCGAAAAAGTAGAGGGGCACTTCCCACGTCCAGACCGGCGGCTTGACGATCGGCAGTCCGTAGTAGCTGGGCGTTTCAGGAAAGGGCGAACCAACCGGACGGATGCCGCTCGCATCGACGCGGCCGAGCGCGGCCTGCTCGCGCAGCTCTTCGAGCCGCTTCTCCGAGGTGGGGTCAGGCCTTCGCATTTCTTCGGCTTCCGAAGGCGAACGCCAGCAGCGACGCGCCGACAATCGCGCCTGCCGCCACCGCGGCCGCGCTCCACGATTGTTTCAACAGCATCGTCGGCACCTGAGGATCCGGCGGAAGGTTGTAGTTCCTCGGGTCGCCGCGAACGATGAAGAACGCGTGCGTGCCGCCGACGCTCGTCTCTTTCGGATTCCAGATCGCCGCGTCGTTCATCCCGTTCGCGTGAAGTTGCGCGATGCGGCGATCGGCGGCGGCTTCTAGATCGTCGACTCTGCCGAAAAGGATCGATCCGGTCGGACACGCCTTCGCGCACGCCGGTTCGGCCCCCGCTTTCTGCCGGTCGTAGCAGAAGGTGCACTTGAACGCGCGGCCGTCATCAGGACGGCGATCGATGACACCGAACGGACAGGAGACGACGCAGTATCCGCATCCGTTGCAGATGTCGGGCTGCACGAACACGCTGCCGAACTCCGTGCGCACGATCGAGCCGGTGGGACATGCTTCGAGGCATCCGGCGTTTCCGCAATGGCGGCAGACGTCGGACGAAAACTCCCACGTCACCTGCTGGCCGGAGTTGCCGCCGCAGCCGGCGACCGGCTCGCGTTCGACGAACTTGACGTGGCGATAGGTGGAGTGGCCGAGTGCGAGCGTGTTGTCGTACGAGAGCCCGCTCCAGACGAAACCATCGTCCGGAACGTCGTTCCACTCCTTGCAGGCGACCTCGCAAGCCTTGCAGCCGATGCAAAGCGTGGAGTCGGTCAGGAAGCCGGTGACGCCCGTTCCGAGCATGGACGGCGAGCTTAACTCAGCGTCGCGCCGCGCGCATCCGGGAGACGACCGGTTCCTCCCGCTCAAATAGCCTCGTCACTCCACCCAGCATCTCCTCGGCTGCCGTGTCCCGCGCGTAGACGATGCGGCCGTCGACGATGCCGGCAACCGCAGCGAAGGTGTTCAACCACGTGACGTCTGCGAGCGGAGCGCCGGCAGAGTCGATGAACAGGAAACGATTGTCGTGTGCGATGTGAAACGTCCCGCCGGACATCGGCTCGATGGCGATGGTCGATGGCGCGAAGGGCGTCAGCAGTTGATTGTCCGTGCGCCGCGTGCCA